>UMID01005720.1_pt1 | contig 59828 bp, 50 predicted proteins | sample 1965691 | NCBI WGS metagenome assembly UMID01 (sample SAMEA4836115, study PRJEB28245) | human gut metagenome | biome: gut microbiome; material: fecal sample | place: Denmark | collected 2008 | reverse complement strand
AGATAGCTCCCATTACACGCGCTATTGAAGCCGCACGGGCGCTGGGTAAAAGTATCTCTTACCGACTGGTATATACAGGAAGGAAAGACGATACAAGTCTGGATGCTTCTCTCTTTTCGGACCTCGACATGAAAGCTCCTGATGTTTATCTGGGAGTGGAAAGTAGTAATCCAACGAGTTTGACAGCCGGAATCATGGTAGCCTTCGAACAGGAGCTGACGGAGAATCCGGCACACGTAGTCCTTGTGGTAGACGACTTGACCGCAACCATGAGTTGTGCCATCGTTGCCAAGAAACAAGGTATCAAGGTAGCACATCTCGTAGCCGGAACCCGTTCTTTCGATATGAAAATGCCAAAAGAAGTCAACCGCATGATTACAGACGGACTATCCGACTATCTGTTCACAGCCGGCATGGTTGCCAACCGTAACCTGAACCAGACGGGAACAGAAAGCGAAAACGTATATTATGTAGGCAACATTCTGATTGATGCCATCCGCTACAACCGGAACCGTTTGCTCAAACCTATATGGTTTTCCGTATTGGGGCTGCAAGAGGGAAATTATCTCTTGCTCACCCTCAACCGTCGCGTATTGCTAAACAACAAAGAGAATCTGCGTCAGTTGCTGAAAACAATCATTGAAAAATCTGCCGGTATGCCTATCGTAGCACCGCTGCACACATACGTACGAAATGCCATCAAAGAATTAGGCATCGAAGCTCCGAACCTCCACATAATGCCTCCGCAGAATTACCTGTTCTTCGGTTATCTGATAAACAAGGCAAAAGGAATCATAACAGATTCAGGAAACGTAGCCGAAGAAGCGACCTTCCTGGGTATTCCTTGTATCACGCTCAACACGTATGCCGAACATCCGGAAACGTGGCGCATGGGAACCAACGAACTTGTCGGAGAAGATCCTGCTCTGCTTGCCAAAACAATGGATACACTGATGCACGGTGAATGGAAACGTGGCGAACTTCCCGAACGTTGGGACGGACGTACCGCAGAGCGTATTGTACAGATACTTACGAGCAAATAACATTTACCCGGCATGTTCCATTCCGTTTCCCGGCATGGGACTGTTAGTTTCACGCCTTGAAACTAATAGTTTCACACCGGGAAACAAAGTGTTTCACACCGAGAAACCAACAGTTTCATGCCGGGAAACAAAAAGTGTCAAGTGTCGAAACAAAAAGTGCCCTACAACGAGAGCAAAGGTTTCAAATATCGGGACCGGGAGAACAAAGTGCTGAAACAGCCTTATCAAAAGGATTAACAAAGGAATATTCCTTGGATTACCGGGCGATATATGCTTGTAAACAACCAAAAACGATGGGTAAAAAAAGTTATATATTCTGTTATCCTTAGAGTTATTTGTTAACTTTGCAGCCCTACTACAAACGTTATGATACAACGATATAACAAAATACTTATACTGTTCTTACTCGTATTGGTAGCTTCCAATGCTTTTGCGCAGCAAATTAAAGGGGTAGTCACTGATTCGGTTACCCACGAGCCATTGATGTATATCTCTGTTTACTACCAAGAAAAGAGAGATATGGGTACTATCACCAATATTGACGGAGAATACAGTCTTGAAGCCCGCAGAAACGGAGGAACACTGGTGTTCTCCGCTGTAGGTTATATCAGTAAAACGGTTCGAGTCGGTTCCAACAATCAGACAGTGAACGTTAAGTTAGCTCCGGACAATGTGCTCCTGAACGAAGTGATCGTGAAGCCTCAAAAGGAGAAATATTCCCGCAAGAACAATCCGGCAGTGGAGTTCATGAAGAAGGTAATCGAACACAAAAAGGCACAAGTCCTCGAAGTGAACGAGTACTATCAGTACGACAAGTACGAGAAGATGAAAATGTCCATCAACGACCTCACACCGGAAAAACTCGAAAAAGGTATCTACAAGAAATATTCATTTTTAAGAGATCAGGTGGAAGTGTCGGAAACAACCAATAAGTTGATTCTCCCTATTTCCGTACAGGAAACGTCCTCGCAAACCATCTACCGCAAAAATCCCGAAAACAAGAAAACGATTATCAAAGGAAAGAATTCCAATGGTATAGAAGAATTTTTCTCTACGGGAGATATGCTCGGCACTGTATTGAAAGACGTATTTGCCGACATCAATATCTACGACGACGATATCCGATTGCTCCAGCAGCGTTTCGTCAGTCCGATCGGTAACAATGCCATCTCATTTTATAAATATTATCTGATGGACACATTGATGGTAAACAAGCGCGAATGTGTCCACCTTACTTTTGTTCCGCAAAACTCGCAGGACTTCGGATTCACCGGACATCTGTATGTATTGAACGACTCTACTTATGCCGTTCAGAAATGTACGATGAACCTGCCTAAAAAGACCGGAGTAAACTTCGTCAACCGTATGGACATCGTGCAACAATACGAGCAACTCCCTAACGGAAACTGGGTATTGGCGGATGATGACATGACCGTAGACCTGTCCTGGAATTCCAACAAAACAGCAGGCGGATTGCAGGTGGAACGAACTACGAAATATAGTAATTATAAATTCGATCCTATCGAACAACGACTGTTCCGATTGAAAGGCAGCGTGATAAAAGAAGCGGATATGCTTTCGAAAAGCGATGAGTATTGGGCAAGTGTTCGTCAAGTACCGCTGACGAAGAAAGAAAGTTCGATGGATGTATTCGTTAACCGCCTCGAACAGATACCGGGATTCAAATACATCATCTTCGGAGCGAAAGCGCTGATCGAAAACTTTGTGGAAACAGGAAGCAAAGGCCATCCGAGCAAAGTGGATATCGGTCCTATCAACACCATGATTTCGAGCAACTACATTGATGGTACCCGTTTCCGGTTAAGCGGCATGACAACAGCTCATTTCCATAAACACTGGTTCTTGAACGGATACGGAGCTTACGGTCTGAAAGACGAACGCTGGAAATATAGCGGTACGGTGACTTATTCATTCAATAAACGCGATTATGTTGTCTGGGAATTCCCGAAACATTATCTTTCGGCTTCGTACAGTTATGACGTAATGTCTCCGATGGATAAATTCCTGTTCACAGATAAAGACAATATCTTCCTGTCGGTAAAAACAACGACAGTAGACCAGATGTCGTATATGCGCGATGCCACCATTAATTATGAACTTGAAACGCTGACAGGATTCGGAGTGAAAGCCATGCTGCGCCATCGTAACGACGAGCCTACCGGCAAACTGGAATATCTGCGCAATGATGCCGCGCAAACCCGTGTGCATGATGTCACGACTTCGGAAGCGAGCCTGACGCTGCGTTATGCTCCGGGCGAATCATTTGTCAACTCCAAACAACGCCGCGTACCTGTATCGCTGGATGCTCCTATCTTTACCCTGACTCATGCCATGGGTTTCAAAGGAGTACTAGGTGGAGATTATAGTTTTAACCGTACGGAAGCAAGTGTATGGAAACGTTTCTGGCTCCCCGCTTCCTGGGGAAAGATTGATTGTAGCGTGAAAGCAGGCGCAGAATGGAACACGGTTCCTTTCCCGTTGTTGATCTTGCCGGAAGCTAACTTGTCCTACATCACCCAGCGCGAAACGTTCAACTTGATTAATAACATGGAATTCCTAAACGACCGTTACGCTTCCATGTCATTATCTTATGATATGAATGGAAAACTATTCAACCGTATTCCTCTTATCAAGAACTTGAAATGGAGGGAGATGTTCCGCGTACGTGCTTTGTGGGGAACATTGACGGATAAGAATAATCCGTTTAAGAGCAACAATCCCGATTTGTTCCGTTTCCCGACACGCGACGGTAAGTTCACCAGTTTCGTGATGGACCCGAAAGTGCCTTATATTGAAGGAAGTGTAGGTATCTACAACATTTTCAAGTTGCTGCACGTTGAATATGTACATCGTTTCACTTATCGTGATAATCCGGGTATCAACAAAAACGGTATTCGTTTCATGGTATTAATGGTATTCTAGAAAATTATGCAACCTTTAGCAGAACGGTTACGGCCAAAAACTTTGGATGAATATATCGGTCAGAAACATTTAGTTGGACCGGGAGCCATCTTACGGAAGATGATTGACGCAGGACGCATCTCTTCTTTTATTCTCTGGGGACCTCCCGGAGTAGGTAAAACAACTCTTGCACAGATCATTGCCAACAAACTGGAAACGCCTTTCTATACTTTGAGTGCTGTGACTTCCGGTGTGAAGGATGTACGCGAAGTGATAGACCGTGCCAAGAGCAATCGTTTCTTTTCGCAGTCCAGTCCGATTCTGTTTATCGATGAAATCCATCGGTTCAGCAAGTCACAGCAGGATTCATTGTTGGGAGCTGTGGAGAACGGAACAGTCACATTGATTGGTGCAACAACGGAAAACCCGTCGTTCGAAGTCATCCGCCCTCTCCTATCCCGTTGCCAGCTTTATGTACTCAAATCTTTGGAAAAAGAAGATTTGCTGGAACTTCTGCAACGTGCCATCACTACGGATGCCATACTGAAGGAACGAAAAATTGAATTGAAAGAAACAACAGCTATGCTGCGCTTCTCCGGTGGAGATGCCCGCAAACTGCTTAATATATTGGAACTTGTTGTGCAATCGGAGACGGAGGAAACAGTTGTCATCACCGATGAAATGGTGACCGAACGCTTGCAACAGAATCCACTGGCTTATGATAAGGATGGAGAGATGCATTATGACATTATCTCGGCTTTCATCAAGTCTATCCGCGGTAGCGATCCTGACGGAGCGATCTACTGGCTTGCCCGTATGGTGGAAGGAGGCGAAGATCCGGCTTTCATTGCCCGCCGACTGGTGATCTCGGCTGCCGAGGATATTGGTCTGGCAAACCCGAATGCATTGCTTCTCGCTAATGCGTGCTTTGATACATTGATGAAAATCGGTTGGCCCGAAGGACGGATTCCTTTGGCTGAAACAACGATTTATCTGGCTACCAGTCCAAAAAGTAATTCGGCATACAGTGCGATTAACGATGCACTGGAGCTAGTCCGTTCAACCGGCAATCTGCCCGTCCCCTTACATCTGCGCAATGCTCCGACTAAACTGATGAAGCAACTGGGCTACGGACAGGAATATAAATATGCACACAGCTATGAAGGTAACTTTGTCAAACAGCAATTTCTTCCGGACGAACTGAAAGACAAACGGATATGGCAACCGCAAAACAATCCGGCAGAACAGAAACATGCCGAGCGAATGATACAGTTGTGGGGAGACAAATTTAAAAAATAAGCGTTCGTAAAATAAGTCACTCCCTTCTGTAAGAGAAGCCGAAAGCAAAATAAAGCAGTAGGAAACATTATAACATATTAATAATATTGAAATTGAAATGAAGATTGTAGTTTTAGACGGCTATGCCGCCAATCCCGGAGATTTATCTTGGGAAGGTATGAAGGTGCTTGGAGAATGTACAATTTATGATCGTACAGCTCCGGAAGAGGTATTAGAACGTGCAGCCGGTGCAGAAGCAATTCTGACTAACAAGGTAATCATCAATGCAGACCACATGGCTGCACTGCCCGAACTGAAATATATCGGTGTGTTGGCTACCGGATACAATGTGGTAGACACAGCTGCTGCAAAAGAACGGGGAATCGTCGTTACTAATATTCCTTCATACAGCACCGCTTCCGTTGCTCAAATGGTATTTGCGCATATCCTGAACATCACTCAACAAGTGCAACACCACTCTGAAGAAGTGCATAAAGGTCGTTGGGCTAATAACAAGGATTTCTGTTTTTGGGATACTCCGTTGATGGAACTACGGGAAAAGAAAATCGGTCTGGTAGGACTGGGAAATACCGGATATACCACAGCGCGCGTTGCTATCGGTTTCGGTATGCAAGTGTATGCATTGACTTCCAAATCTCACTTCCAGTTGCCACCGGAAATCAAGAAGATGGATTTAGATCAGTTGTTCAGCGAATGTGATATTATCAGTTTGCACTGCCCGCTTACTCCGGAGACACGCGAAATGGTAAATGCACGCCGTTTGGGTATGATGAAGCCGACAGCTATTTTAATCAACACCGGTCGCGGCCCGCTTATCAACGAACGAGACCTTGCAGACGCTTTGAACAATGGCAAGATTTATGCAGCCGGAGTAGACGTGCTTTCTACTGAACCGCCTTGTGCCGACAATCCATTACTAACTGCGAAGAACTGCTACATCACTCCGCACATTGCCTGGGCAACCATCGAGGCTCGTGAACGTCTGATGAATATTGCAATCAGTAACCTTCAGGCTTACATTGCCGGAAAACCGGAGAATATAGTCAATAAATAAAAAGCGATATATCCGAAAGGATAGAAAAGGCTTATATATAAAAACTCCCCTCATTTAACTTCTCTACCATGACATAAAGAATTAAATAAGGGGAGTTTATTTGTTCCTACAAGAATCTCAATTCGAAATTCTATGTGGACAATTAATATGAGTGTCCTCCTTCATCCATTTCTTTCTCGGTAATTTTGTGACGATCGATACTACGCCAAGCATAGAAAATATATGCAATTACGAATGGAACAAGAATAGAGACATAGGCCATTGTCTTTAGTGTAAATTCGCTGGAACAGCTATTGGCTAAAGTTAATGAGCTTTGCAGGTCTGTATATGACGGATAATAAGCGGTATTGTTGTACCCTGCTACCAGCAATAAAGATAAAACAGTCAGTACCGTACCGATTCCCGTAAACCAGATTCCTTTATCAAACGTCTTTTTAAGCAATGTCTTTCCAATGCCGAAAAGAACCAGTACCACACCAATCAGGAATAAAGCCAACACTACCGGCATTTCGATAAAGTTAGTGAGATACTTATATGGCTGCATATAAATTTCCTGTGTATCCGGATTAACGGCAAAGCCATCAGATACCAATGTACGAATGACAAATGCCAAAAAGAATACAAGGAACAAAACTGTATTATTTCGTACTGCACGACGACATTTATCGGTCAGCTCTTTATCATCAATATTATTAATGAAATAGAGAGATCCCAACACACGGGCAAGGAAGAAGACAGCCAATCCAAGAATAACATTCCAAATGTTGGTCAGTGCATCCAATCCGTGCCAGCCATTTCCCCAATGACTGATTACCGGCATAATGGTATCTGTCATATTGGCCTTATTAATATAGAAATCAGAACCGGTAAAGAAAGTAGCCACTGCCCCACCAAGTAACACAGGACCTACCACTCCATTAATCACCAAAAAAGTCCGGTATGTCTTTTTACCTAACAAATTTCCGGCTTTACTCTGAAACTCATAACTGACAGCTTGCAATACAAAACTGAAAAGTATAATCATCCAAAGCCAATATGCACCGCCGAAACTGGTACTGTAAAACAAGGGGAAAGAAGCGAAGAAAGCTCCTCCAAATGTAACCAATGTAGTAAACGTAAACTCCCACTTACGTCCGGTAGAATTCACCATCATCTTACGATGTTCCTCGGTTTTACCCAAGCAGAACAACAAAGAATTACCTCCTTGTACAAACAATAAGAACACGAGTATGGCTCCTAACAAGGAAACGACAAGCCACCAATATTGTTGCAAAAATATATACATATAGCTAAAATATTAAGTAATGAGTAATAGGTAATTATCAATTCTCCGGTCCTTTTTTGATAGCCTTTACCATAATTCCGACACCTGCAATCAACATCACTGTAAACAGGAGCAGGAAGATAAAGAAAGTCGTTTGTACAGAGCTTACATCCAGTTTGGAGATGGCAGCCATTGTCGGCAGCATATCACGGATAGCCCACGGTTGACGCCCACATTCGGCAACCACCCATCCGGCTTGTCCGGCGATGTATCCCAAAGGAATTGTCAGCAGAGCAATCCAGTGCATCCAACGCATCTGGCTTAAATCTTTCTTATAGATAAAGAAGAGAACGACAATAAAGAACAGGATAAAGTATCCGCCCAAGATTACCATTACACGGAATGCATAAAAGTTCAGAGGAACATTCGGAACCAGTTGGTTCACATCTTTGATATATCCGTAACCGAAATATGGAATATTTTCCTGCAATACTTTATATGCAATTTGAGCATCTTCCTCATGTCCTGCACTCTTTGCTGCACGATAGGCAGCCAATGCACCGATAGCCGTTTTTCCACGTTCTATCTTCTCGGCAGCAGAAAGAGCTGTCGATCCGTCTTTCTGTTGATAACCACCCTCGATGATATTTGTAATACCAGGAACGTAGCCGTCTACATTACGTTCTGCAAGGAAAGAAAGCATGCTGGGGATTTCAAAACGGAAGAGGAAAGGATCTTTCCCATCGTTGTAAGTCTTCTTTTCCGGGTTCAACACTCCTATTCCAACCAGACCTACATTAGTGCCGCCTTCATACAGACCTTCCACGGCAGCCAGTTTCATCGGTTGCGTCTGGGCAATCTGATAACCGGAACCATCACCCGTCCAAACAGAAAGCAACGATGCTACTAATCCAAAAATCGCCCCAATCTTAATGCTGGCAAGCGCAAACTCACGATTACGTTTCTTCAACAGATACCAACAACTGATGCCGACTACAAAAACAGCGCCCAGCACCCAGCCGGACAATACCGTATGGAAGAATTTATTGACCGCTACAGGTGACGTAGCCACTGCCCAGAAATCTACCATCTCGTTACGAACTGTATCAGGATTGAATTCCATACCTACCGGATGCTGCATCCATGCGTTGGCAACGAGAATCCACCAGGCAGAAATCGTAGCCCCCAAGCCTGTAAGCCAGGTAGAAGCCAAGTGGAAACGTTTACTTACTTTGCCCCATCCAAAGAACATGACGGCGATAAATGTGGCTTCCATAAAGAATGCCAAAATACCTTCAATAGCCAACGGAGCACCGAAGATATCTCCTACAAACCATGAATAATTGCTCCAGTTCGTACCGAACTCAAACTCCAGAATCAAACCGGTTGCCACACCAATGGCAAAGTTTATACCGAAGAGTTTCATCCAAAACTGGGCAGTCTTTTTCCAAAATTCATTGCCTGTTTTATAATACAGCGTCTCCATGATTCCCATCACCACTGCCAGTCCGAGTGTGAGAGGAACAAAAATCCAGTGGTACATGGCTGTCATCGCAAATTGGGCTCTCGACCAATCGATCAGCGAGGTGTCAATACTTTCAATCATAATCCTATGTAGTTTAAGAGTTAAAAATCAGTAGATTTACCGGGGATGGCACGTTCTATCAGTTCGTTTCCCACGTATGTTCCCTTGTCGTCATCCGTAGGATGGTCACGGAGGAAATCAGGGAAAAAGAACATTTTAAGGATGAAGAACATGACGAATAATTTCAGCAGAATGATAACCCACAGGGTACGCCCCAAGGTCATACTACGGAAGCCCTCCAAATAGAAGTTCCAGATCGTAAGCAGTGTATTCTTCATATGTTGACGTTATAATTTGTAATGAGTACAAATATACATTTTTTATAATTAAAACAAACAACTAGTCAAAAAAGTTGTGTGATTTGTTGTGTTTTTCTTCAAAAACCTGCCTATCGACAGAAAAAAAACATTTAACGGCGAAATTACGTCATCCGTCTATCGTTTTTGCGGCATATATAATATGTACGTACCTTCGCTAACAGTAAATCAATAGAAGTATGAATATGATAAATGTAAGAAGATTGACAGTGATGACATTTCTTGGAGCAGGTATGCTGTCCGGCATATCTGCCCAAGTTTCTCCGCTGCAAGTCGATACGCTGAAAGAAACGAAAATTCCGGCTCAATGGGATTTGCAGTCATGCATCGACTACGCAAAAGAGCAGAACATCACGATTCGCAAGAACCGGATCACTGCGGCCAGCACGCAGATTGATGTAAAGACAGCTAAGGCTGCCTTGTTTCCCAGTCTTTCGTTCTCTACCAGCCAGCAGGTGGTGAATCGTCCGTATCAGGAGACGAGTAGTCGGGTAAGCGGCAGCGAAATTATCAGTAGCAATAGTAAAACGAGCTACAATGGTAATTATGGACTGAATGCGTCGTGGACTCTATATAATGGTAATAAAAGACTGAAAACCATCCAGCAGGAAAAGTTGAACAATCAGGTAGCCGAACTGGACGTAGCGACTTCCGAAAATAACATTCAGGAATCTATCGCCCAAGTGTATATCCAGATTCTTTATGCGGCCGAGTCTGTCAAAGTAAACGAAAGTACCCTGCAAGTTTCTATTGCGCAGCGTGACCGCGGACAGGAACTTCTGAACGCCGGAAGTATTGCTAAAAGCGACTTTGCCCAACTGGAAGCACAGGTGAGCACAGACCGATACCAACTTGTCACAGCGCAAGCCACTCTTGAAGATTACAAATTACAACTGAAACAATTGCTCGAACTGGATGGGGAGAATGAAATGAACATCTACCTCCCTGCCCTGTCCGACGAAAATGTACTGGCTCCGTTGCCTACCAAAAAAGATGTGTACATTAGTGCATTGAGTCTTCGCCCGGAGATTGAAGCTAGCAAACTTAATGTAGAGGCTTCCGAACTGGGTATCGGTATTGCCAAATCAAGTTATTTGCCCACAATCAGCCTTAGCGCAGGAATCGGAACCAACCACACTAGCGGCAGTGACTTCACTTTCGGAGAGCAAGTGAAAAACGGATGGAACAATTCGATCGGATTGTCTGTCAGTGTGCCGATCTTCAATAACCGTCAAACTAAAAGTGCCGTACAGAAAGCAAAATTGCAATACGAGACGAGCATGTTATCCTTGCTTGACGAACAAAAAACTCTGTACAAGACCATCGAAGGACTCTGGCTGGATGCTAACAGTGCACAGCAACGTTATGCAGCAGCAAACGAGAAGTTGAAGAGTACACAAATCAGCTATGAGTTGATTAGCGAACAGTTTAATCTGGGAATGAAGAATACCATAGAACTTCTTACTGAAAAGAACAACTTGCTGCAAGCACAGCAGGAACAGCTTCAAGCCAAATATATGGCCATACTGAATACGCAGTTGCTGAAGTTCTATCAGGGAGATCAATTAGCATTATAAATAAAAGCATAATAAACGAATGAAAACGAAAAAGATTATCTTAATCGCTGTGGCAGTCGTTGTGGTAGCAGGTGCAGGAATCTGGTTCTTTGCAGGTTCACCGGCCAAGCACAAAGTCACCTACGCCACTGCCTACGTGAGCAAAGGCGATATTTCAAATTCGGTCACTGCTACCGGAACCATCGAACCGGTGACGGAAGTAGAAGTCGGTACGCAGGTTTCCGGTATCATCGACAAGATTTACGTAGATTACAACTCGGTAGTAACCAAAGGACAGTTGATTGCCGAAATGGACCGTGCCACATTGCAAAGTGAATTGGCATCACAACAGGCAACGTACGATGGTGCAAAAGCCGAATATGAATATCAGAAGAAGAATTATGAACGTAGCAAAGGCTTACATGAAAAGTCACTGATTAGTGATACGGATTTCGAACAGGCCCTCTACAACTATCAGAAAGCGAAAAGTAGCTATGATAGCAGTAAGGCATCGCTCGCAAAAGCAGAACGTAACCTGGCTTATGCTACTATCACCTCACCGATTGACGGAGTAGTCATCAGCCGTGATGTGGAAGCAGGACAAACCGTTGCTTCCGGATTCGAAACTCCGACACTGTTCACCATTGCTGCCGACCTGACACAGATGCAGGTAGTAGCCGATGTGGATGAAGCTGATATAGGCGGTGTAGTAGAAGGCCAGCGTGCCAGCTTCACGGTAGATGCTTATCCGAATGATGTATTCGAAGGCGTAGTTACACAAATTCGTCTGGGAGATGCAAGCAGTACGAGCAGTACAAGCACCACCACTACAGTAGTTACTTATGAAGTTGTAATCTCTGCTCCCAACCCTGATTTGAAACTGAAACCTCGTTTGACAGCTAATGTCACGATCTATATTCTTGATAAAAAGGATGTGTTGTCTGTCCCGAACAAAGCACTGCGATTCACACCTGAAAAACCGTTAATCGGTAATAATGACATCGTAAAAGATTGCGAAGGCGAACATAAACTCTGGACTCGTGAAGGAACCACATTCACCGCTCATCCGGTAGAAGTAGGAATCAGCAACGGTATATCTACAGAAATTATCAGTGGCATTTCCGAAGGAACAAAAGTAGTGACCGAAGCTACCATAGGAGCAATGCCCGGTGAAAATGTGGCTGCTGAAGGAAATCAGGAAAGTGGCGGAGAAAGAAGTCCGTTCATGCCTGGCCCTCCGGGAAGTAAGAAGAAAAAATAATTATTCAATGTGCCAATCCGTTATTGGCACATTAACACATTATTTACGATGAAAAAAGTAATTGAAATACAAAATATCAAACGTAACTTTCAGGTAGGCGACGAAACCGTCCACGCATTGCGGGGCGTTTCGTTCAATATCAATGAAGGAGAGTTTGTTACCATCATGGGGACTTCCGGTTCGGGAAAATCCACGCTGCTTAATATATTAGGCTGCCTGGACACCCCGACCAGTGGAGAATATCTGCTCGACGATATTCCCGTACGTACGATGAGCAAGCCTCAACGTGCAGTACTAAGAAACCGGAAGATTGGCTTCGTGTTCCAAAGCTACAACTTGTTACCTAAAACGACGGCTGTAGAAAATGTGGAACTACCGCTTATGTACAACTCTGCCGTGAGCGCTTCCGAACGCCGTCGCCGCGCCATCGAATCCCTACAGGCTGTAGGATTGGGGGACCGTCTGGAACATAAATCCAACCAGATGTCCGGTGGACAGATGCAGCGCGTTGCCATCGCACGCGCATTGGTCAACAATCCGGCAGTGATTCTTGCCGACGAAGCGACCGGAAACCTCGATAGCCGTACCTCTTTCGAGATACTTGTACTGTTTCAAAAGCTTCATGCAGAGGGACGTACGATTATCTTTGTAACACATAATCCCGAACTTTCGCAATATAGCAGCCGGAATATCCGTCTGCGTGACGGTCAGGTTATAGAAGATACAACCAATCCGAAAATTCTGTCTGCTGCCGAAGCGCTGGCCGCATTGCCGAAAAACGACGAGGATTAATAATTATTCAATGTGCCGATATACTAATGTGCCGATTGGCTGTACAATAAACAAGTTGGGAGAGTATACCTTCAGGAAATTGCCCCATTAGTATATGGACAAATTAGCAAATTATTCATTATGAATGGAACTAATTTATTTAAGATAGCTCTCCGGGCATTGGCGAACAATAAGCTGCGTGCTTTTCTAACCATGCTCGGTATCATTATCGGTGTTGCTTCCGTCATCACGATGCTGGCTATCGGACAAGGTTCGAAGAAAAGCATCCAGCAGCAGATTTCCGAAATGGGATCGAACATGATTATGATTCATCCGGGAGCCGATATGCGTGGAGGTGTCCGCCAAGACCCGTCTGCTATGCAGACTTTGAAGCTTGCCGACTACGAAGCCTTGCGTGATGAGACAAGTTTTCTGTCCGCCATCAGTCCCAATGTTTCATCATCGGGGCAACTCATTGCCGGAAACAACAACTACCCAGCTTCCGTGAACGGTGTCGGAACAGAATACCTCAACATCCGCCAGCTGACTGTTGAAAACGGAGAGATGTTCACAGAGGCCGACATACAGAGTTCGGCGAAAGTATGTGTGATTGGAAAGACTATAGTAGACAATCTTTTTCCGAACGGAAGTGATCCGGTAGGTAAGATTATTCGTTTCAGTAAAATACCGCTTCGTGTGGTAGGTGTGCTTAAAGCCAAAGGCTACAACTCCATGGGACAAGACCAGGATGCAGTAGTGCTTGCACCATACACCACAGTGATGAAACGTCTGCTTGCCGTTACGTATTTGCAGGGAGTGTTTGCCTCTGCCCTTACCGAAGATATGACGGATTATGCTACTGACGAAATCAGTACGATCCTCCGTCGCAACCATAAGCTGAAAGCTTCGGATGACGATGATTTCACCATCCGTACCCAACAGGAATTGAGTACAATGCTCAACTCAACCACCGATTTGATGACAACCCTGCTGGCTTGTATCGCAGGTATTTCATTGGTAGTAGGTGGTATCGGAATTATGAATATCATGTATGTATCCGTTACGGAACGTACCCGTGAAATCGGTCTGCGTATGTCTGTCGGTGCACGTGGAGTCGATATTCTAAGCCAATTCCTTATCGAGGCCATCATGATTAGTATCACGGGAGGTATCATCGGAGTGATTATCGGTTGCGGGGCTAGCTGGATTGTCAAGAGCGTAGCGCATTGGCCTATCTATATCCAGCCGTGGAGTGTATTCCTTTCCTTCGCAGTATGTACCGTTACGGGCGTCTTCTTCGGATGGTATCCGGCTAAGAAAGCAGCTGATTTAGACCCGATAGAAGCCATCAGATACGAATAATTGATTGACAACCGTCGGTTGTCAATTAAAAAAATTATCTTTGTCTTTATGAAACAAACCTTTACATCCGCACGTCGTCCCCTGGAGATACTGATACACATTATCAGCTGGGGGATTATGTTCGGTTTCCCGTTCTTCTTCGTTGAACGTGGAAACGGGAACATTAACTGGATGGCCTATATACGCCATCTTGCTGTACCACTCTCTTTTATGATTGCGTTCTACGTGAATTATTTCATTCTTGTTCCTCGTTATCTGTTTCAGAGTCAGGCCAAAAGATATATCGTCTACAACATTATCTTTTTATGTGTCATCGGCATTTTGTTACATCTCTGGCAAAGCCTGACATTCGATCCGTCATTTGCACCCAAAGCCAAAAGACCGGGTATGCCTCCGGGATGGCTATTCTTCCTTAGAGATATGTTGAGCCTCGTATTTACTATCGGCCTAAGTGCCGCTATCCGTATGAGCGCGCGATGGACGCAAAATGAAGCTGCCCGCAAAGAGGCGGAACGAAACCGTGCGGAAGCGGAACTGAAAAATCTGCGAAACCAACTGAACCCTCACTTTCTGCTGAATACCCTGAATAATATCTATGCACTGATTGCATTTGATTCGGACAAAGCGCAACAAGCAGTTCAGGAGTTGAGCAAACTGCTTCGTTATGTGTTATATGATAACCAACAAACGTACGTTCCTCTCTGTAAAGAGGTTGATTTTATCCGAAATTACATTGAACTGATGCGCATCCGCCTGTCGGCCAATGTACAGATGATTACTAAATTTGATATTCAGCCTGACAGTCAGACGCTTATTGCTCCGCTTATCTTTATCTCATTGATAGAGAATGCTTTCAAGCATGGCATCTCCCCTACTGAATCGAGTTTCATCAGTATTCATCTTTCGGAGAATGATAAGGAAGTGATTTGCGAAATCCGCAACAGTAATCATCCAAAGACAGTGGAGGATAAAAGTGGCTCGGGTGTGGGACTGGAGCAAGTCAGCCGCCGGTTGGAGATTCTTTATCCCGGGGCTTATACCTGGTCGAAAGGCATCTCAAAAGATGAAAAAGTATATGAATCGAGATTAAGTATCAAGATCAGAGAATAGATCTCAAAACATTGGATATAAAAACTTTAGATATAAAATAGTATGATGTTACGTTGTGCAATTGTTGACGATGAGCCGTTAGCTCTTAGCTTGTTAGAGAGTTACGTGAATAAAACCCCGTTCCTGCAACTCGTAGGAAAGTATTCCAGTGCGGTTCAGGCAATGAAAGAATTGCCTGGCGAAGAGGTCGATCTCCTGTTTCTGGACATCCAGATGCCAGAGCTTAATGGTTTGGAGTTTTCGAAGATGGTAGATCCGCACACCCGTATTGTGTTTACTACCGCTTTCGGACAGTATGCCATCGACGGTTATCGTGTCAATGCACTCGATTACCTGCTGAAACCAATCTCCTACGTCGATTTCCTGCAAGCTGCCAACAAGGCCCTTCAATGGTTCGAACTTGTACAGAAACCGGAAGAGATAGACAGTATTTTTGTGAAAAGTGACTACAAACTGGTGCAAGTGGACTTGAAGAAAATCATGTATATCGAAGGACTGAAAGATTATATTAAAATATATACGGAAGATGCTTCCAAACCTATTCTATCACTGATGAGTATGAAAGCAATGGAGGAACTTTTACCGTCCAGCCGTTTCATACGCGTGCACCGCTCATTCATTGTACAAAAAGATAAGATACGCGTGATCGACCGCGGCCGTATTGTTTTTGACAAGACATATATTCCTATCAGCGATAGTTACAAGCAAGTTTTTCAGACTTTTCTTGACGAAAGGAGCTAATTATTCATGAATTTATCGGTAAAAAAGTGAATTTTGTCGATTATAGTTTGTCAAAACCCGTTTTATATCTACCTTTGCAACGAACAGAAAGGGATTGTGAAATTCCAAGAATAGAATAGTTTAGTTAAGTCTAGTTTAGTTTTTGTGTTAATAGCTCCCTCGTCGGCGGACGAACTAGGGAGCTATTTTTTTTATTTATTACAGGAATATAATTGCACAAAATATACATATTTTCCATAACTTTGCAGCGACAAAGGATCACACAAATGGAATATAGCGTAGAAGAACTAAAAAGTGCATTAATAGAGAAATGCGAGAGTGAAGGTATCCTGTATGCAACGGTTGCAATGGACCGTCGTACTAAAGAAATGATTCTTCCTGATACTTTACAAGGAGCTCTGAAACATCCGGAATTCTTCGTATGTACCTGCAAGAAAGTAAAAGACCAATATGTAGTGGAGGAGATTACTAAAGTGTAATACTCCCCCCAGTCTTTTATTTTTTATTCGCCCAGTTCACTTAGCAAATCGTAGGAAGGAGCAAAGAAAAGTGTTCCCGTAACTGCTGTACTAAAGTCCAGTAAACGGTCGGTATTGCCTACCGGATTGCCAATAAACATGCTTTCCAACATCTGCCGGGTAGTAGTGAACGTACTTGCATAGCCGATGAAGTAAGTACCATATTCTCCCTTAGACGTATTGGCGAACGGCATATTGGCACGCACTATTTTCAGGTCATCTCCAATATTAGTGACGGCATTATGCGCATTTTGAGGTTTCTCCTCGTCAGACAGTTCGACATCGTTAAACTTACGACGCCCGATCACTTTCTCCTGTTCTTCCACAGGTAAGGAGTTCCACGCAACCATATCGTGAATATACTTCTGCACAAAGACATAGCTGCCTCCTGCAAAATCAGCATCTTCCTCTCCTACAACTGCAAAATGATAGGGATTTTCATCAACCGCCGGATTCTCCGTTCCATCCACAAAGCCGATAATGGCTTTGCCATCCATATATCTGAAACCGTGAGTTTCGTCGACAGGTTCAACCACGCCTTGAAGTTTCTCATCGATGATAGATGCAAACTCAAAACATAATCCCATCTGTTTTGCACGGATATGAAACAATAAGTCGCCCGGAGTAGAAACTGCCGTATGCTTCTCGCCTTTTATCTCTTCGAAAGTTTTCAGTTCTTTGGGTTTTCCCTGTTCCGGGAAAAGACGGTTCCAGGCATCGGCTCCAAATCCCATGGTACAACTGAACATCATATCAGGAAAACGGTTACGCATACTGCGAATCAGGGCCGAGAAATTGGCACACACATCTTTTACTTTGTCAAGAGTTTCAGGCGAATCTTTTAAAGTATAAACAATAAAAATAACATTTTCGCCTTGTTTCCCCGCTACGTCTTGTGGGATATTACCACCAAATGAATGTTGATAAGGATTCATATTTTTCTTTTTTTTCTATTAGTTTCGTCAATGAAATAGTTCTGTTCTAACTCATCTTTTTATTAGGATCTTCAATATATGCGGCAGCCCCTTTATCCATAAACAGTTCTACATTTTGCGCATGATGAGCCACATAGGCTGCGGGACCAGTGTCTCCCGAATTACAGATTTCTTCTACTACATCGGCTTTATTTTTTCCGGTAATCAGGAAAATGACATAGCGGGCATTCTGAATGGGGTATCCCGTCATTGCGATACGCTTCTGCCCGTTACGGGGATGTGCACTGACCACATAAATAGAATTTGAAGTCAGCAAATTTTCTTGCCCGGGAAAGATAGAAGAAGTGTGTCCGTCATCTCCGGCCCCCAACAGTATAATATCAAATTCGGGCCACCCCCGCTTAAACGGCACTTGCTGCCGGACTAACTCCGAATAACGAACCGCCTCTTTCGCAGGCTTTGCCTCTCCACGGATACGGAATACATTCTCATAGAGAATAGGAGTGATACCCAAAAGAAGGTTGCGCATCATTCCGTAATTACTGTCCGAATCATCGGGAGGCACACAACGTTCATCCACCCAATAAATTCGCATACGGTCCCAAGGGGTAATTTCCATATATTCATTCGCCCATAAATCGAACATCAGAGCAGGGGTATTACCACCACTAACTGCGATATTGAACACTCTGTCCGGCTCTTCATTCATGATTTCCACCAGGCGGAGTATCAATGCTCGTGAAGTTTCAATTGATGAGGGAAAAACTGATAGTTTCATAATTCACAATATTGATCTGTATTTGTCAAATTCTTACAAGGATTCGTCCAGTCAGCCCCATGTTCGTGCATCATTGCTTCACTTTCCAAAGGTCCCCACGTACCTGCGGGATAACCGTAAAGAGGCGCATCGGGGTTATCTTTCCAATAGCGGAGCACCGGATCGAAGAATTTCCATGAGGCTTCTACTGCATCACTTCGAGTAAATAAAGTCGGATCGCCCTGGATACAATCATCTATCAGACGGGCATAAGCGTCACCACTAGGCACACCGCCCAACTGTGCATAACTGAAATCCATCGTCACCTGGCGGACTTCGAAACCTGCACCGGGGACTTTCATTCCGATTTTGAGCACAATTCCTTCATTCGGTTGCAAACGAAGGATCAATTTATTAGCCCGTGGACAGTTGCCACTAGCACAATGAAACATCTGGTGAGGTGTTTCCCGGAAATGCACAACGATTTCCGTTACTTTCGTCGGCATTTGTTTACCTGTACGAATGTAGAACGGAACGCCACTCCAGCGCCAGTTACTAATGCCCAGTTTCATGGCAATATAAGTTTCCGTGCGCGAATCGGGAGCCACTCCTTTTTCTTCACGGTATCCTTTTTTACTACCGGAGGCTGTATATTGTCCGCGAACAATATGTTCATTCAAATCGATATCATTCAATGGAGTAAGAGATTCGTAGACCTTCACCACTTCATTACGGAAATTGTCTGCATTGAAAACAGCAGGCGGTTCCATAGCCGTAAGGGCCACGAGCTGTATCAGATGATTCTGCACCATATCCCGCAGCGCACCTGCCGTTTCATAGAACCCGCCTCGTTGCTCGATACCCAGATTTTCTACGGCTGTAATTTCTACGTAGTCAATATAGTTACGATTCCAGAGAGGTTCGAAGATACCGTTGGCAAAACGGAAAGCCAGTACATTCTGGGCCGTTTCCTTACCGAGAAAATGGTCGATACGGTAAATTTGATGCTCATTGAAAACAGAGGCATACGTTTTATTCAGTTCAAGTGCCGACTCGAGATCATAGCCGAAAGGTTTCTCAACGATGATGCGCGAGTGGGGAGTGTTAAGTCCGGCAGCTTTCAAATAGAGGGGCACTACTCCGTAAAGTGATGGCGGAGTGGCAAGATAGAACAGCAGATTGTCCGGATCTACCTCATTAGTCAATTCAACCAGACGTTGGCGGAGTTGCGGGTAACCTTCTTCTTTTGCCGGGTCCATCGGTAAATAGTAGAGATGGGAGACAAATGAAGCCATAAGAGCTGTGTCCTGTTCTTCAGACTTGACAAACTGTTGTAGTTCTTCTAATATATAGGAACGGTAGTTATCGTCAGAATAGACCGTACGCCCGATACCCAATATGGAAAACTCTCCGGTCAACCGTTTTTCACGGTAGAGGGAGTAAAGGGCAGGCATCAGCTTACGCTTGGTCAAATCACCTGACGCACCGAAAATTATCATTGCAAATTTATCCACTTTATTAATTTCTAAATATGAATTATAGGTTTACTCAAACATTATAGGTGCCCGATTTCGTATCTCCTCCGTGGCCTGTCCAGTTCTCGTGAAAGAACTGTCCGCGCAACTCATCCTTACGCTCAAAAGTGTGCGCACCGAAATAATCACGTTGTGCCTGTACAAGGTTGGCGGGCAGATCGGCAGAAGTGAGCGAATAGAAATAGTTGAGGGCAGAGGAGAAAGCAGGAACGGGAAGTTCTTCTTTCATGGATTCCGCCACCAGGCTCTTCCATCCGGGAAGCAATGTCTTCATTTCTTCTTTAAAATAAGGAGCCAACAACAAGTGTTTAGGCTTGTCGGTGGCTTCGAAGGCAGCTGCAATATCGTTCAGGAATATACTGCGGATGATGCATCCCCCACGCCACATACGCGCAATGGAAGCCAGGTCGAGATGCCAGCCGAAAGCGTCGGAAGCACGTTGCAACACGGCGAATCCCTGGGCATAAGAGACGAGTTTGGAAGCATAAAGAGCAGAAAAGATATTCTTTACGAGTTCCGCCTTATTATATATAGGTTGTGTATGTTGACACTGGAATTGCTTGGAAGCCAGGTGACGCAAGTCTTTCTGTGAAGAAAGGCTTCGTTCGAATACCGCCGTGGCAATTAGCCCTAACGGCATACCGAGTTCCATCGCATTGATAACCGACCATTTTCCGGTTCCTTTCTGTCCGGCTGCATCCAGGATTTTATCAATGAGATAACCTCCGGATTTGTCTTTATGCCGCAGAATGTTGGCGGTGATTTCGATCAGATAACTGCGAAGTTTGCCTTCGTTCCAACGGGCAAAGACATCAGCCATTTCCTCATTGGTCAGATCAAGCAGCTTTTTCATCACCCAATAGGCTTCGGCAATCAGCTGCATATCACCATATTCGATACCGTTGTGAATCATCTTCACAAAATGACCGGAGCCGGCAGGACCCACCCATTGACAACAAGGAGTGCCGTCCGGTGCTTTTGCCGCAATACTTTGAAGAATCGGTTTCACTTCCGGCCATGCTTTTTCCGAACCACCGGGCATGATAGAAGCTCCATTCAAGGCTCCCTCTTCACCACCGGACACACCGCTACCGACGAAAAGAAATCCCTTTGATTCCGCCAGTTGGACACGACGGTTCGTATCTTCGTAATTAGAATTACCGCCATCAATAAGGATATCTCCCGGTGAAAGCAACGGGAAAAGCTGATCCATCAGTTCGTCAACCGGACTTCCGGCACGAACCATCATCATAATCTTACGGGGAATAGCTATCGAATCTACAAATGCCTTTATATCTGTGAATCCTTCGATGTTTTTACCTTTTGCACGACCATTCAGGAAGCGTTCTACCACCCCCTCCTCTACTCCGGGAACAGTACGGTTATAAACCGACACGTGCCATCCCTTACTCTCCATGTTTAAAGCAAGATTCTCGCCCATCACAGCCAAGCCGATAAGTCCGATATCTGTTTTATTCTGATTTGCCATAACTTGTATATTTTGAATATTCTTTATCTTAGTAACATTTGAAATGCACATTTGTTCGCAATATTTTAGATTAAAATATTATTTTTGTGGTCTACAAATAAAATCAAGGATGAAGAAGATCAAAATCGGTTTGTTGGCACGCATCGTTATCGCCATCATTTTGGGTATTGCCATCGGCACAGTTTTCCCGGCTCCGCTAGTGCGAATATTTGTTACGTTCAATGGCATTTTCAGTGAATTTCTTAATTTCTCTATCCCATTGATTATCGTCGGACTGGTTACTGTGGCTATTGCCGACATCGGAAAAGGCGCAGGAAAAATGCTACTCGTGACAGCTTTGATCGCCTACTTCGCTACTCTTTTTTCAGGCTTTCTCTCCTACTTCACAGGAGTCACAGTATTTCCTTCGCTCATCGAACCGGGTGCACCACTTGAAGAAGTAAGCGAAGCGCAGGGAATCCTCCCCTACTTCTCCGTCTCCATTCCGCCACTGATGAACGTAATGACAGCTCTGGTTTTAGCTTTCACACTGGGGTTAGGACTGGCGTCACTCAACAGCGACGCATTGAAAAATGTGGCACGTGATTTTCAGGAAATTATCGTACGAATGATAAGTGCCGTCATTCTACCGTTGCTACCGCTTTATATCTTCGGCATATTCCTCAACATGACACATTCGGGACAAGTATATTCTATCCTGATGGTGTTTATTAAAATTATCGGAGTCATCTTCGTTCTTCATATTTTCCTGTTGGTTTTTCAGTATTCCATTGCGGCATTGTTTGTGCATAGAAATCCATTCAAATTGCTTAGCAAAATGCTGCCCGCTTACTTCACGGCATTGGGTACACAATCATCTGCAGCCACCATTCCCGTGACACTGGAACAGACCAAAAAGAACGGAGTATCTGCTGAAGTAGCCGGATTTGTGATTCCGCTATGTGCCACCATCCATCTATCGGGCAGTACACTGAAAATTGTAGCCTGCGCACTGGCATTGATGATGATGCAGGGAATGCCGTTCGACTTCCCCCTGTTTGCCGGGTTTATCTTTATGCTGGGTATCACTATGGTAGCTGCTCCGGGAGTCCCGGGTGGAGCAATCATGGCTTCCTTGGGGATTCTACAATCCATGCTCGGTTTCGACGAATCGGCACAGGCTTTGATGATTGCGCTTTACATCGCCATGGATAGTTTCGGTACTGCCTGCAATGTAACGGGAGACGGAGCTATCGCTTTGATTATCGACAAAATAATGGGGAAAAAACCGTGCTGAATGACTGTGCTGAAAAATAATTGGAAAGTCACTTGGCTGGGTCACAAAAAATGCCGACATTTGCACCCACATTTTCAATTATATAAATAATTAGCGTATGAAAAAAGCCCTAATTTCAGGCATCACCGGGCAAGATGGTTCTTATCTTGCCGAATTTCTATTGCAAAAAGGTTACGAAGTACACGGTATACTCCGTCGTTCTTCTTCGTTCAATACAGGACGTATTGAACATTTGTATTTTGACGAGTGGGTGCGCGACATGAAACAGAAACGTACGATTAATCTGCATTATGGGGATATGACAGATTCTAGTTCGTTAATTCGTATTATTCAACAGGTGCAACCGGATGAAATCTACAATCTCGCAGCTCAAAGCCACGTGAAGGTTTCGTTCGACGTTCCGGAATACACTGCCGAAGCAGATGCTATCGGCACGTTGCGTATGCTCGAAGCTGTACGCATCCTGGGACTGGAAAAGAAAACCCGCATCTATCAGGCTTCTACTTCCGAATTGTTCGGTAAGGTGCAGGAAGTTCCACAAAAAGAGACAACTCCATTCTATCCCCGTTCTCCGTATGGGGTAGCCAAACAATATGGTTTCTGGATTACTAAAAACTACCGCGAAAGCTATGGTATGTTTGCAGTAAACGGTATTTTGTTCAATCACGAGAGCGAACGCCGTGGTGAGACGTTCGTTACCCGTAAAATTTCGCTTGCTGCCGCACGTATCGCACAGGGCGAACAGGACAAACTGTACCTGGGTAATCTGGATTCTCTTCGCGACTGGGGATATGCCAAGGATTACATCGAATGTATGTGGCTGATCCTGCAACATGATGTTCCCGAAGATTTCGTTATTGCTACTGGAGAAATGCACACGGTGCGCGAATTCGCAACGTTAGCATTCAAAGAAGCAGGGATCGAGCTTCGTTGGGAAGGTGAAGGCGTAAATGAAAAAGGTATCGACGTAGCTACCGGAAAATCTCTGGTAGAAGTTGATCCGAAGTATTTCCGTCCATCGGAAGTAGAACAATTGCTGGGCGACCCGACTAAAGCTAAAACACTGTTGGGCTGGGATCCACGTAAAACATCATTCGAAGAACTGGTAAGTATCATGGTTCGCCACGATATGGAGAAAGTGAGACGAATGATTGCTACCAAACATTAAAACTTGCTTTACTAATAGAATGGAAAAGAATGCAAAGATATATGTAGCAGGACACCGCGGACTTGTGGGATCTGCTATCTGGAAGAATTTGCAGGATAAAGGATACACCAATCTGGTAGGCCGCACTCACAAAGAGCTTGATCTGCTGGATGGCACGGCTGTCCGTAATTTTTTCGATGAAGAACAACCGGAATATGTATTCCTTGCTGCTGCCTTTGTGGGTGGTATCATGGCGAACAGCATCTACCGTGCCGACTTTATCTATAAGAATCTGCAAATTCAACAGAATATCATCGGAGAGAGCTTCCGTCACCATGTAAAGAAGTTGCTCTTCCTTGGTAGCACGTGTATTTATCCACGTGACGCCGAACAGCCGATGAAGGAAGATGTATTGCTTACTTCACCGTTGGAATATACCAACGAGCCGTATGCAATCGCTAAAATTGCCGGACTGAAAATGTGCGAAAGTTTCAATCTGCAATATGGAACGAACTACATCGCTGTGATGCCGACAAACCTTTACGGACCGAATGATAATTTCGACTTGGAACGCAGTCATGTACTGCCTGCCATGATCCGAAAGATTCATCTGGCACACTGTCTGAAAGAAGGAAACTGGGAAGCTGTACGTAAGGATATGAACCTGCGCCCGGTGGAAGGCGTCAACGGCGACAGTCCGAAAGAAGAAATCCTGGCTATTCTGCAAAAATACGGAATCAGCGAAACGGAAGTCACTCTTTGGGGTACAGGTACTCCACTCCGCGAGTTCCTTTGGAGCGAAGAAATGGCAGATGCCAGCGTCTTCGTAATGGAGCACGTAGACTTCAAAGATACCTATAAAGAAGGCAGCAAAGATATCCGCAACTGCCATATCAACATCGGCACCGGTAAGGAAATCACCATCCGTCAGCTGGCCGAACGTATTGTAGAAACTGTAGGGTATCAAGGAAAACTGACCTTCGACAGCAGCAAACCGGACGGCACTATGCGCAAGCTGACCGATCCTTCGAAACTGCACTCTTTGGGGTGGCACCATAAAATTGAAATCGAGGAAGGCGTACAAAGAATGTACGAATGGTACTTGAAATAAGAATTTAAAGAATCAATCAATATGCTATGAGCAGAATTATTTTTGCTTATAGCATATTTTTTTTTGATTATAGCATAATGAAATTAGCTATAACCATAATCTTTCCTCCTACCAGCCTGTCGCAATCTCACTACATCGCCCTTCCCCCATTTCCAAAAATTCTTCCCTCTTAATTCTTCATTCTTAATATAATTGCTATATTTGCACAAATTAATACCAAATGTGCAAAACAATGGAACAAAGTTTTATAGCCTACATTGAGAATAGTATCAAAAATAATTGGGACCTGGATGCCCTGACCGATTATAAAGGTGCAACTTTACAGTATAAAGACGTAGCTCGCAAGATCGAAAAACTCCATATCATTTTTGAAGAAAGTGGAATCCGCAAAGGAGATAAAATTGCTGTTTGCGGAAGAAACAGCTCTCATTGGGGAGTCACTTTTCTTGCTACACTGACGTATGGGGCAGTTGTTGTACCCATTCTCCATGAATTTAAAGCGGACAATATACATAACATCGTCAACCATTCCGAAGCAAAATTACTGCTTGTAGGAGATATGGTATGGGAAAACCTGAATGAGTCGGCAATGCCGCTACTGGAGGGTATCCTGATGATGAACGACTTCACCCTGCTAGTGTCACGCAGCGAACGACTGACTTATGCACGCGAACACCTGAACGAAATGTTCGGCAAAAAATATCCGAAGAATTTCCGCACAGAGCATATCGCTTATCATAAGGATGAACCGGAAGAACTGGCTGTTATCAATTATACTTCAGGAACAACAAGTTACTCGAAAGGAGTAATGCTCCCCTATCGCAGTCTGTGGTCGAATACCAAATTTGCTTTTGAAGTATTAGACCTGCAAGCCGGAGATAAGATCGTATCCATGCTCCCTATGGCACACATGTACGGACTGGCTTTCGAATTCCTTTATGAGTTCTCCGTGGGTTGCCACATCTACTTCCTTACTCGCATGCCGAGTCCGAAAATCATTTTCCAGGCTTTCGAAGAGGTGAAACCTAATCTGATTGTTGCCGTACCGCTTATCATCGAAAAAATCATCAAGAAGAGCGTGCTTCCGAAATTGGAAACTCCTGCAATGAAGATCTTACTAAAAGTGCCTATCATCAACGACAAGATAAAAGCAACGGTACGCGAAGAAATGATTAAAGCATTTGGCGGAAACTTCAAAGCTGTTATTGTAGGAGGTGCTGCTTTCAATCAGGAAGTAGAACAGTTCTTGAAAATGATTGATTTCCCTTATACAGTAGGATATGGAATGACGGAATGTGGTCCGATTATCTGTTACGAGGATTGGAGAAGATTCAAACCGGGTTCATGCGGAAAAGCTGTACCACGTATGGATGTGAAAGTGTTGTCATCTGATCCCGAGAACATTGTTGGCGAAATCGTATGTAAGGGTCCAAATGTGATGTTGGGATATTACAAAAACGAAGAAGCTACCCAAGAAGTTATCGACAAAGACGGATGGCTGCATACAGGTGACCTGGCTTTGATGGACGCCGAAGGAAATGTTACGATCAAAGGACGCAGCAAGAACCTGTTATTGAGTGCCAGCGGACAGAATATCTACCCGGAAGAAATTGAAGATAAATTGAACAACCTGCCATACGTGGCTGAAAGTATTATCGTTCAGCAAAACGAAAAACTTGTCGGACTTGTTTATCCTGATTTTGACGACGCTTTCGCTCATGGCCTGAAGAATGAAGACATCGAGCAAATAATGGAAGAAAACCGTGTGGCACTGAATGATACGCTACCGGCTTACAGCCAAATATCCAAGATGAAAATCTATCCGGAAGAATTCGAAAAGACACCGAAGAAGAGCATCAAACGTTATTTATACCAGGAAGCAAAAGGCTAATATAAAGTTAGCTGCATAGAGATATTACTTAAACCGAAAAGAGAAAGGAATGAAGATAAAGAAAACAATATTCACGGCAGCTATACTAATGGCTGCCGTTTGTTTACCGGCACAGAACAAGAGTGCAGGTATTAATATATCTATCTGGAAAGATATTTGTACGCAACCGCATGACAGTACACAGACGACTTATGTGAACATCGGCCTCCTGTCTACAATGAATCGCTTGAACGGTGTGGGTATCAATGCATTGGGGAGTGTGGTACATGGTGACATGAACGGAGTACAGATCACCGGATTAGCCAATCTGGCAGGTGGAACAATGAGGGGTGTCCAGCTGGCCGGTATCAGTAATATCAGTGGTAACAACACCGTAGGACTTTCTGCTGCCGGACTGGTAAATATCACCGGCGACAGAACTCAGGGAGTAATCATATCCGGTTTAACCAGTATCGGAGGAGATAATACCTCGGGGTTAATGATTAGCGGTTTCATGAATGTGACGGGCAATATGGCTTCGGGACTACACTTTTCCGGAGCGGCAAATATTACAGGACAGAGTTTCGGCGGCTTGATGGCTTCCGGACTTTTGAATGTAGTAGGCGAACACATGAACGGCTTGCAGATTGCAGGAATTGCCAACATAACTGCATCGAAACTGAATGGGGTGCAAATAGCATTATGTAATTATGTAACGCAGGCCCGCGGACTTCAAATTGGCCTTGTCAATTATTACAAAGAAGATATGAAGGGATTCCAACTCGGATTGGTTAATGCGAATCCTGATACAAGAGTGCAAATGATGGTGTATGGTGGAAATGCTACGCCTGTCAATATAGGTGTACGCTTCAAGAACCAATTGTTTTATACCATTCTGGGAGTCGGCTCCATGTATCAGGGGTTGAATGATAAGTTTTCGGCAAGTGCATCCTATCGTGCCGGTTTGTCCTTCCCTCTTTACAAAGGCTTATCCATCAGCGGAGACCTTGGCTACCAGCATATCGAGGCGTTCGATAACAAAGACGAGGTGATTCCGAAACGCTTATATGCATTGCAGGCACGTGCCAATCTGGAATATCAATTTACCAGGAAGTTCGGCATCTATGCAACAGGTGGTTATGGGTTAACCAGATTCTATAATAAATCAAGCAATTACGATAAAGGAGCGATTATAGAAGCAGGCATTGTTCTTTTCTAAATAAAATTACAATGAACGTTGAGATGAACATAACTACAATTAGAGAATACCAGCCAACAGATAAGAATGCTGTAATAGATTTAATCAGACAGAACACGCCTGCATATTTTGCACCGAAAGAAGAAGCTGATTTTAGTAACTATCTGGATAGCGAACGTGAACTTTATTTTGTTCTATTACTCAACAAGAAGGTTGTAGGCTGTGGCGGAATAAATTTTACAAAGGATAAAGCCAGCGGAAAAATAAGTTGGGATATCATACATCCCCAGTACCAAGGCAAATCGTTAGGAGCACAATTATTAAAATATAGAATTGAAATATTAAAGTCCATTGATGGTATTCAAAAAATAACCGTTAGAACTTCACAATTAGCCTATAAATTCTACGAAAAACAAGGATTCACACTGAAAGAAATCCAAAGAGACTATTGGGCCAAAGGCTTTGATATGTATAGTATGGAATATAACGGGCATTAATAATAAAAGTGCAATTCAATATTAATAATGAATTACACTTTTCCTTATGTATCAAGTAAATAAAGACACTATATTTTAAGCATTACTAAAACTATCAAATGATAAATGATGGTTTTAAGCCCTTATCATTTCAATCTATCACACTTTTTCTTTTATCAGACCAGTACGATAAGCAACAAGCAGTTTCTTCAAATCCTGTATTTGAGTCACTAGTTCTTTTCCCTTATCGGTATCTTTCACCATCATTCGTTGCGAATTAAATTCGAGAACGAAGTTGGTCGATTTGATATCAAGCCCCTCTTCAATGGCTTTCTGACGAGACTGGAATGGTTCGTGCTGTACGAGTTGCATACCATGAGAATGATAAACAAGCGTATACCCCGCAATTCCCGTTTCCGGCTGATAAGCTTTTGAAAAACCGCCATCAATAACGAAAAGCTTGCCATTGGCTTTCATAGGTTGTTCCCCCTGAATCGTTTTCACAGGCACATGACCGTTGATAATATGCGAATGAGGCCCTGAAGCTCCAAACTCTGTCAAAATCTGGTCACAAATATCTTCCCGGTTACGCAATGTGTAATAATAGCCTTTCTTTTCTTTATGCAACTCTTTATCTTCTACAAAATAACGCTCAAAAGTCGCCATCTTATCTTTATCAAACAAAGGAGCTTCCGGGCCACACCACATATACCAGATATAATCCATAGCAAATTCCTTATCCTCCTCTCCTTCTTCATCGAAATAAGCGGTACGGATCAATTGATCGGCTTTATCCAGCAATTTATGTCCCCAGTATTCCTTACCACGTATTTTGACATGTTTAAAGCTGCCATCCTCATTCAGAGGAACAGAAGCATGATAAAGAAGATTCGAGTTTGAAACCAGATACATGCCGCCATAGGTAAACAGACAACGCATGTGCTTCTTCAATTTCTCACTATTCATAAATGAATAATGAATCTTTTCTACCAATTCGCGTTCTTCTTCAGTCAGTCGGTAAGGATCTGCCGGATCTACAGTCGGGAAATTGGTATCACGCAAAGCATATTCTTTTCCTTCATATACAAAGACGCCGCGTTCAAAATCAATCTTCTCCAGAAGTTTACGATTAGCCATTCCGAATTCCGGACGGCGGTCGATGATTTCAGCTTCCAGCTTAAACTGGATAATGGTAATGGCTTTATGCATTTGAGTAATCAGACGCAAAGTCTTCTCATTATAATGAGCATCGGCAAAGTTCATTTTCGGCATGAAAATCGTGCAAGGATCATCGGCATACGTATCCATTGCAAAAGTAGCCAATGGAAGCAAATTGATTCCGTATCCGTCTTCAAGTGTCCCCAGATTACCATAGCGCATAGACATACGTATCACGTTAGCGATACAACTATCATTACCGGAAGCTGCTCCCATCCAGAGAATATCATGATTTCCCCATTGAATATCGAAATTGTGGTAATTACACAATGTATCCATAATGATATGCGCACCGGGACCACGGTCGTAAATATCACCTACGATATGAAGAGAATCAATAGTCAAGCGCTGAATCAGATTACACATAGCGATAATGAAATCGTCGGCACGCTTCGTAGTGATAATTGTGCTGATAATTACATTAATATAAGCATGCTTATTCGGTTCGATAGACGATTCGTGCAATAACTCCTGAATGATATAAGAGAATTCGGCAGGCAGTGATTTACGAACCTTCGAACGAGTATATTTGGAAGACACGTTCTGACAGACTTTCACCAGTTGGTTCAGCGTAATCAGATACCAATCATCCAGATCCTTTTCACGGGCCTTCACCAATTGCAGTTTCTCTTCGGGATAATAAATCAAAGTACAGATTTCTTTCTTTTCAGCTTCACGAAGAGTGTTGCCGAATATTTCATTTACTTTACGTTTTACCGCACCGGAAGCATTTTTCAGTACATGCTGAAAAGCTTCATATTCTCCATGAATATCAGTCAGGAAATGTTCCGTCCCTTTAGGTAGATTTAAGATAGCCTCTAAGTTGATTATTTCCGTACTGGCATCAGCAATGGTAGGAAAACTTCGGGAAAGCAGTTGCAGGTAACGGAGATCACTCACAATGCTTTCAGGAGTTATGTTACTTTGAGCAGTCATTCTATTTACAATTTTACTATTTACAATTATTTCTCAATTCAACAAGAACATTAACAACACTTGAGCGATAATTACCCGCAGAAACATACACAGCGGATAAACGGTCGCATAGGCCACGGATGGGTTGTCGCCGGGAATTGTATCGTTTACATAGTTCAGTGCCATCGGATTTGCCATACTTCCGCACAACATGCCAGATACAGTACCGAAATCAATCTTCATCATCTTGAAAGCCACAAACCCGACTAGTACGGTTGGAACAATAGTCAATCCGGCCCCTAAAGCAATCCATAACAAACCTTCCGGACGGAATACGGTGTCGAAAAAATGAGCTCCGGCATCCAGTCCCAGACAAGCAAGGTACATGGAAAGTCCCAAGGCACGTAACATCAGATTCGCACTACGGGTGGTATAAGTAATCATGTGTATCCGTGGTCCAAAAGTTCCCAGAAGGATACCAACGATAATCGGTCCACCCGCTAATCCCAGCTTCACAGGAGTACTGACACCCGGAAAAGAGAAAGGAATCGCCCCCAATGCCAAACCGAGTACGATGCCGATAAACACAACAACCAGATTGGGTTCTTTCAAACTTTTTACAGCATTTCCAAGTACTTTCTCCACATTCTGAATAGCAGCAGCCTCTCCCACTACCGTCAGGCGGTCTCCTAATTGAAGTACCAATCCCGGAGTAGCAAGCAACTGCACACCCGACCGGTAAACGCGACTGATGTTAATCCCATAATGATTTCTCAACCGGAGTGAACCGAGTTTCTTACCATTCAGTTCAGGGCGGGTAACGACAATACGTTGCGAAATCAATTCACTATCAATCGCATTCCAGTCAATGTCCTCTTTATTCCAATCCGTATTTTCCTGTTCACCAAAAAGCACGGTCAAGGCCAAAGCATCTTTCTCCGCAGTTACCACCAGCAAACGGTCACCTTCCTTCAATATCTTGTCAGAAGTCGGAATACTTACATGTCCGTCACGCCATAAGCGGGAGATGACAAACTTCGGGTAACTCATGCGAGCTATATCCTTGATGCTTTTATTGAAAATAGCAGGATTGTGTACTTGAAACGCTGCAATGTAGGTTTTGTTCGCATCGTCTTTCTCTTTTATCTCCAAGTCTTCTTTGCGAACCAGCACTTTGCGAATTAATAAAACGGCAAGGATTACACCAACTACCCCCATCGGATAGGCTACCGCACATCCTAAAGCAGGAGTACTGCTGTCCATTCCCATCTGTTTTAATGTTTGTTGTGCAGCTCCCAACGCCGGAGTATTCGTCGTTGCTCCACAAAGGATACCAACCATATCAGGAAGAGAGACACCTGTCGCATAACTGGCCACCACCGTCAACAATGTTCCCAACAGAACAACTCCCAATGCCAGCATATTCAATGTCACCCCTCCTTTGCGGAAAGAGCTAAAGAAACCGGGACCGACTTGCAAACCGAGAGAATAAACGAAAATGACCAGTCCGAAACTTTCTGCGTAGTTCAACATCTGCGGATCGACCGAAAGCCCGAGATGGCCGGCGAGGATGCCTGCAAAAAAAACAAAAGTGACTCCCAGGGAAACTCCCCAGAAATGCACTCTTCCCAAGCCCAGACCAATGGCAGAAATCAATGAAAGTACCACAACAGCCTGTAAGGCAGAATGTTCGAGAAATAGACTATATAACCACTCCATGTATATAAAAACTAATAGGGCGCAAAGATAAAAACTATTTAGTCCGGTTCAAAACTTTTAAGCTTTCATTTCGCGCCCTATTTATACCCTGAATCATATATCCTGAAATCTTATTGATTACCCTTTTACTCCGTTACCTATTATTTTGTTCCTAATAACTATCCTATTTCTATCTTAACTATCTTATCCTTCTCTTTTCACCTGCATCTTGTTATCCCTCAAACGATCTTTTTCCCTCCAAGATAAAACATCGTGTATAATTCTTATTTACAATGATATATGACGACATATGTTGTTATAAGCAACAAAATAGTAGCAATAAAAAATATTATATGCAACAATTTGTCGGGACAAGGGTAGAAATGATTATTTGAGTGGGTATGAAAAAGTCGATATGTATAGAAAATAATGCCGCATAATCCTTGAATTATAGATTATACGGCATCAATTATCTTACCTTTAGTTTGCTTTTGAAAGAAGTCTAAACCGATAGCCCTTCATTGGATTCAGCTTTAAATGGACATGTTTTATGTCTAAGAATTAGTTCGTCTAACCGAGAGAGGATGACTTCTTTTGACATACAATCAGCACATTTAAAACAAAAGTATTTTTCTTCCTCTGTCGTTCCTTCAACATCGTTTTCTACATAAACATTACCATCATTGGAGTTCATCAGATATACATAATCTGTTCGATACCATTGAAAATTATGCTGTTTATAGCGAAAATTAATATTCCAGCCATATAATAAAGGAGTACCGGGAATCTTTGCGGAGTCATCGACTTGGATGCCATCCGAGTTTAGCAGAAACTTATCTCTAACAGATGCATTCAAGAAAACACCTGTAGAGCTTGGGTAAATTGCTTTATGCTTCGAATAGGAATAGTCTCTAATCCATGAATTACTCATTTTTTTTCTGACATAATCAAGCAGTTGGGTATGGGTAAGAAGAAACAATGTGTGTTTTGCAAAATCGTCCTGATAACTTTGCTGCCATTGAGTACTACGTGGATACCCAAGCAATAAATAATGAATCGGAGAACACAGGTCAGGTGAAAGAAGGTAATACATCCAAGTATTCGCTTTATTATTGAATGTACGGTAATTCCACCACAAATTACCCCAAAAGTTTTCTGTGGTAAATCGGCTGAATAGTATTTTAAGCAATTCTGTATTATGGTAGTCCTCGTTCATTACGCTGCTCTGATTTTCGTTTCTTACAAAGAAACGTTGTACGGTATTCCACTTGTCATTAAACATCGCCCAATCAGTTTTTCCTTCTTCATCTTGAAACAGAAAACGTATTGATCCGTGAAAGAAAGAATAATCTTCTGCTTCAATGATTCGATTTTCCCAATCTGGATTTTTATATATTTGAAGAGCCTTGGCTATTTCTTCATTCCATCTGCGGGTTAATACGGAAGTGGACGACTCTCCACCTTCTGCGACATCCATTTTCATGAATGCCAAACTGCTAATTGCATTGTGACTGTCAATGGTGTCAAGGTAAGATATGGCTTTTCTCACAGTCTCAACATCACGAATCTCTGGGCTACCAGTCCTGTCGGTTCCTGAAATTAAATTATAAACGACTCGCATCCATCTATTCAACGACTGTTGATTAGGAATACCTTCACTGAAATATTTACATACTGCAAAGAAAACGATTCTTTGCAGTTGATTAATGCCTGAAATTTCTTTTTTCTCATCTTTACTATTTTTGTTATTCCTATAAGTGGGTATGAAATCGAATCCTTTCATCCATCTTGGTGACGGAATGATACCTTGAAATGAAGAATAATTATCAAGAATGATTTCGAGTTTTTCAAAAAATGACACAGGGATAGAACCCATATAATATTTATATGGATCAAAACCTATATATCTATCTGAGTCATCGGCATTGAAATACTCGTATGAAGGATTTTTCGATACTGATGATAAAGTCAAAATATAATCTCCATTGTCATTCTTAGCTGTAAACAACTCATTCCAAAAGAATCTATTGACAAAAGCAAAGAATATTTCATCAATTTTATGGTCTTCTGAGCGATTGTCCCAAAAAAGTTGATTCCATTCCGTGTCAATCTTGATAGGTATTCCGTTCCTGATATCAAGCAAATTTTTCCATCTCTTATTCAAGATTTCACCTTGTTCGGAAACTCTTTCTTGTTCTCGAAGATAGCCTATGAGGTCAGCCTTAAGGTTTTCAAAGGAAGTCAACTGTTTACCACGAGCATTCATTTTAACATAAAGGTCATCAGATAGTCCAAAATCTTCAAGTGGTTGTTGGTAGAAGGCTATTGCGTCAGTCTCCGTAAGCCGTTCCCAATATTTTTCAAAAACATCTTTCTTTGTATGGATAAACAATTCCTCCAATCCGTCAACAATATCTTCTCCGCTCTTATCTCCAATGTCTGTTCCTTTAATCATTCGAAGCATTGAAGATATGGTAGGGTCTTGATTCCATGCAGAATAATACCAAGTCGCATCCTTGATGAATTTTACAACATCCTTTTTGTCGAAGCTTGTAAAATTTTCAGTATGGCAAAGGTTCTGTATAAATTCTCGGGAAGATATTCGCGTCTCGTACGAAAATCTGGCAAGGATATTAAAAGCTTCTTCATATTTGTCCGCAAACAAAGCTATATACCAATGGAGCAGCCATAATGTGGTAAGACGCTGCTGGCCATCCAAAGGTTGGAGTGTATTGTTTTCAACCGAGCCATACACAAAATCCAGTTTTAGAGTTTCTCCATCTAAAGCTTGTTTTAAACTCGTAAGGAAATTCTTGCGAAGATATTCTTTTCCAACTCTTCCTTGTGCATAATCTCGTTGTACTATCGGTATTTCTATACTGTTATTCTGTAGCAGTTGCCAAAATGTAATTTTATTTGTCGCCATGATTTTCTTTTTCGATTGTTGTAGGTTTGCTTAATTGCTGTATACAATGTTTAATGTCCGCCAGATAATATTTCGCATCAGGAATCGTCCAATAATTATTTTCACTTACGGAAGGAGAATAGTATTTGAGGAAGACATTCTTAGTGCATGGTGGTACAAAAGAAGATTTGCCTTTATTGGCATCAACCATAACAAGCCCTTCTGCTGTAATTTTAGGTATTTTCAATAATTCACCTTTATCCTTTCCTATAATTATGCGGCGTTTTGCAGAAAAAATGGCATTTCCATAGCCACGATTGGTTGAAGAATCCAATAGAGTATAGTTCCATATTTGGTTCTTTTCCTCCTGTGACCAATCGTTGATTGATGGTATTAAAGACTTTATCTCGGAATATATTGTTTCTTTTTTTTGCTCATTGGTAATAGTGAAGTACTCTTTAATTTTCTCCTGACTTTCGGCTGAAAGGCTTAGATAGATATTCGTTAGCCATTCTTTACGAGTAGCAGAGTCTCCCTCTGGATTTATAGTATTTGAATTAATGTGTTCCACATCCCATCCTTCCAATTTGTACAAGTGGAATGGGAACTTATAGAATACAGCCAATTTGTATTTGTCGTTTTCTTTTTGTGCGATATTACTATTGATAACTGTTTGTATATTATGAAATAACAAGATTGGACGGCATTTCCATTTGTCTTTACCATCCTCATCGTATTGATAACAAAGAGGTATCTTTGTCACAATCTCTCTGATTTGTTTTTTCAAATCATCTATAAATGAAGATTTTGTTGAGGATCTATCCCATTTTTCACTCAGTGTATAAGCATCACTACCTTGAGAAATCAAGAATCCTATGTAGTGATAAAGATATATGTCATCATACCATTCTTTGAATGTATTGAAATATCTCTTGACTTTTCCCCAACAAGCATTCAGATCACTATTCCTTAGTTTGAAATATTCATAGAAATAGCGAAAAACACGGTCTTTGTCATTTCCGATTTGTTCGTATATTTCTTCTCCAAGATGCAATATGTTGTTTTCACACATGAGATTGAATATATAATCTATTCGGGTTGGATTTTCATACCCAGGCTTATTCAAGAAGAGCCAAAATTCATCTTTTTGAAGTTGGTATTCTATGGCATCCCATTCACTTGCTATTTCTTGTTGACGCAAGGTTATATCGCTGATACTTTTCTTTGTGAAATTATGCCGATTTAACATCATCGCCTTTATCAGCTCAGCATTTGTCAGCGATATTTTACCGATGTTAAGACGGGTAAATACTTTGATTGGATTTTCATTAACAGATTCATACCAAATGAAACGTACATTGTTTGCTTTGTCGCGCCCATCTTCATCCATATCACAACTTATAAGTGTTTCTAATAATTTTGTATCAAAATCCCAATATTTGCCTATCCAAGATTCTACCGTTGTATAAGCATTGGAGATATGGTAAAGATCTATTTCAGAATCATCTATCTGCGGATTTTCAAAAAAGGACTCAACTTTGTTATTTCGTTGATATTTGAGTGAATATAGCTGAGGGAAGTGCTTTTTATTTAATTCTTCTTTTAATGCTCGAAGTATAAGATATATTGTAGTAAGACGCTGCTGCCCGTCTATTACCTCATACCATATACCTTCACCTAGATTCTTTTCACTTGTTTCATTGTCAGACATCATTCGTACAACTAACGGTTGTACACAATAAAACTGATAATTCTGAAGATTATTCGATTTGAAATCCTTGATATCATTTAATAAATCCTCGACTTGTTGCGCTGTCCAACGATACCCTCGTTGATAATCAGGGATAAAGAAGTTTAGCCCAAGTAATTCTCGGACTGACTTAAGACCAATAATGTTCTCTGCCATAATCAAATTATTTTATTAATTTCATTGCTATCCATGCACAAGCCTCCGCATCAGCGAGGGCATTGTGATGGTTCTCCATATTGTAACCGCAAGCTGCGGCCGAAAGATGAAGTTGGTGGCTGGGAATATCAAGACACCTGCGAGATGCTGCGAGGGTACAGTGAAACTCATAATTGGGATATTCCAATCCGTATTCTTCAAATACGGCTTTCAGACAACTTTCATCAAATGGCCTATTGTGGGCGACAAGGGGAAATCCTGCTATTTTATCTTTGATTTGTGCCCAGACTTCCGGGAAGGTTGGCTGATTATCGGTATCTTGACGTGTGAGTCCATGAACTTCAGTAGTCCAATATGTGTAGTAGTTTGGTGACGGTTTGATTAGACTGTAAAATCTGTCAACAATTTCACCTCCTCGCACTATCACTATGCCAATACTGCATACACTGGAACGTCGTCCGTTTGCCGTTTCAAAATCTATAGCTGCAAAATCCTGCATGGTTAATCGTTTTTATACAAATTATACATATCAGAAATCCATCCTTTCATTGTTTTCCTGAGTGAAGTTGGAGAAATTACTTCTATCATTGCCCCTACATGAAGCAATCTCATAACGAAGTCGTATGTCGGAGCAAGAAATAATTCAAAATCCGCATACTCACCATTGTCCTCCAATACTCTTTGGCTATGATGAAGCGGAAGGGATTTTAAATATGGAATATGATCACGATATGCCCGAATGACAATTCGCTCTGGTTTTAAGTCATAACTTGTTACAACTCCATAATAGGAAGAAAAATACTCGGCAGCAGAAAAATCTTTCGGCAGATAGAACCTTTCATCCGTAATTGTCAATTTTTCTATGCGGTCAAGACTGTATATCCTGATGTCATTATATGTAATATTATGTGCCAATACATACCAGCGATTCTCGAATAATTTAACACAATATGGTTCAATGGGAAATGTGTAACTTTTTGCTTTATTGAATGCACAATAAGTTATTGAAGCAACACGATTCTCTTGCATTGCTTCAAGCAGAGTTGCCAAATACTCACGGGCAGACGGAATTTGATTGACTATAATCCTGTCTTTTAATGAAAGGTTCTCGCTGATCAAGTTACTTACAGCAAATGAATCAAGCATCCATTTCTTGAGTTCGTCTTCGTCTATGTCCTCCGGATTTTCTATATAATACAGGTATCCTCCAGCCCTTTGGCAAGAAATGATAATACCAAACTGGCTAAAAATTGCATCTTTCCAACGATTAAATGTGGCACGACTCAAAGGTTTGTAATCACTCAAATCTTTGTTGCGTTCCCAACGGTCAGAAATCTCTTCAAGAGAAATCTTGCCGGCTCGCCGAATAGTATCTATTAGCCATGTGTATTTTTGCAGTTGAATCATAATTAAATTGTTAGTTGCTGCAAAGTTACGAAAAACTTGTCGCATTGAGTGATACATCGCAATCTATTATTATTATCACATAGCCTTGAAATTGAAAATTGGTCGGATAACAGTCTCAATAGTAACGGTTTCTCCGATATTATCAATGATTGCTTCAGCAGGCTTATAAACCATAGGTGCTTCATCCCGGGTGAATTCATTTATGGATTCAGAGTAAATCCCATTCATAGAGGACTCAAAATCTTCCATGGTGATTTGTTCGTATGCCTGACTGCGGCTAAGTATTCTACCTGCACCATGCGGAGCAGAACAGTTCCAATCAGTATTACCCTTACCGATGCAAATCAGAGAACCGTCCCTCATATTCAGTGGAATAATGCACAGTTCTTCTTTTTCTGCAGAGATTGCACCTTTGCGGATCATATTGTCATCCGATATATAATTGTGGACTGATTCAAATTCGTTCTTTATCCCAACTCCATTGAAGAATTTGAGTAATAAAATGGAAATCAGTTTGCAATTCAATACCGCCCACTGCTGACAGATGCGCATATCGTGAAGATAGTGTTCCCGTGTTTCTCCTTCCACATAACAAAGTCAGAGGGAAGAACAGGCTCGGTGTGTTGTTGCTCTTTACGCATTTTCTTTATGACATCTTGAAGTTCATTTCTTCTACCGGCAGCCTTGTATTCTTCAATTATTTCTCTGATTCGCAATTCCAAATCATCGGCACCGTCTGTCAGGTGTTTTATAGCTTTCTCTTGATAAATGTTCGCCACCTGCAAACCAAGATTACGTGACCCGGTGTGAATAACGAGATAGACATTCCCTATATCATCTTTATCCAGCTCGATAAAATGATTGCCGCCACCAAGTGTTCCGATAGACCTATTGATCCTGCTTATATCCCTCAACTCCCGATAGCAATATAGTTCTTTCACTAATTCTTTGGCTTGACGATATATATACATCTCTTCGCCTACAAGCGGCTTGAAGCCGAACTTTTCCTCACGAGCAATTTTACCAGACGGAACATTTGCCCGGATATACTCATGGAATCCGTGACAATCAATATCATTGACATTCCCAAGGTTTAATACCCTCATTCCGCAGCCTATATCAACTCCTACTATATTGGGAATCACTTTTTCACCAAGGTTTCCAGTAAAACCGATTACACAACCGGCACCGGCATGTACGTCAGGCATAATCCTGATCTTTTTGTCAGCAAAGACATCTATGGATAAAAGTTGTTTGATTTGCCCTATGGCATTTTCATCAATCATATCCGTGAAGATTTTCACATTATGTCCTTCTATTGTCTTCATATCTATTTTGTTTTGATAATATAGGAACAAAGGTACTACTGCCTTGTATCATATTGCGATACAAGGCAGATAATTTGTTGGATTGCATTATTATTTGCTATTTTATATCAGTTGTATCAAAAAATGAGACACTAATGCGATAGTTTTGTAGTTTGAATAATTATCTGATGAAGAAGTGCAAGAACTCCATCTAAAAGAAATTGTGCTAATTAAATACATGGATTATGGGAAAGTATAATGTAAAATTGATGTATAGGCTGCAAGAAAAAAAGCATCATATTGAACTTATCAAGGATAACTTTTTTGGCAATGACAAAGGCTACGGATATTTTGGAAAGGATAAAAAGCAATATGATTTTGTTTTAGAAGATGGGATTAACAATCTATATGAACCTATTCGGAACGAAGTTTTAAAATACTTCAAAGAAAACGATATTGAATGGTGGGGAGACAATCCCGATTATCCTACTGGGCATACAGTGTCTTCCCAAATAGCTTGTTTGAACCATTTGATGTTCTTACGACAAAAGCCGACAGAAGTACTGGAATTGATTAACGGGTTGGAGAGGGTTGAGTTTACAAAAGTTCTTCCCGTACCATGCGATACGGACATATCATATATTGCTTTTGAGACTATAAGTGATAATTCATATCTTAATGAACCGGAACATATTAGAGGCTCATATTGCACTTCAATTGACGCTTTGATATATGCAGAGGATATAAATAATGAGAAGTGGATTATTCCTATTGAGTGGAAATATACAGAAGCATACGGTGATTCCTCAAAAGATGACAAGTCGCTTGAAGATTACAAATGGCGCAAGGGAGAACACGGAAAGGGAAAAGAACGCATGAGGCGATATAATGGACTCATTACCAAATCACAGCAATTGAAATCTTTGGAGAACTATGAAAGTTCAGCCTATTACTTTGAACCGTTCTATCAACTTATGCGTCAAACCCTATGGGCGGAGCAAATGATAAAAAATAAAAAGGCAGAAAGAATTAAGGCTGACCATTACCTGCACATTCATGTAGTTCCAAAAGCAAATGCAGATTTGCTTGGCAAGACATATAAATTTTCCAATCAAAACATGGAGGCGACATGGCGCAATATGCTTAATGAGCAATTAAAGTATATCATAATTGATCCGCAAGAGTTGATGAGTCCAATAAAAAGCAGGTGTCCAGAATTATATAATTATTTGAAAATACGTTACTATGATAAATAAAATACTACATATTTCAGATACTCACGGTTGTCATCACAAACTTCATAATTTATCTGATGCAGACATATTGGTGCATTCGGGCGATTTTACCATGAACGGCAGCGAGCAGGAGGCAGTTGATTTTCTGAATTGGTTTTGCGACCTTGATTATCCTCACAAGATATTTATTTGTGGTAATCATGATAATTGTTTGTATGGAGCAAATATAGACGGGCTTGATACCAATGTACATTATTTATGCAACTCCGGCATAGAGCTGAACGGCATTTATTTTTATGGTGTTCCGATGTTTATGGAGGATTGTATTACAGAACGTCAAAATCGGAATTATGAACAAATACCGACTGATACAGATGTACTGATAACACATATTCCTACATATGGTATCCTAGATTATGACGACAATATCCATTATGGTTCGGAAGAACTTTTCTCTCGTATATCAGCAGTAAATCCTCGTTTGCATCTATTCGGTCATATACATTCCCAAAACGGAATAGTAAAGCGTAATTCCACAATATTTTCCAATGGCGCTATCATGAATGGCGATTATACTAACCTTAATAGTCCCAATCTTATAGAAATAAACGATTAAGCAGGGTACGGAACCAAGTTTTATGTAGAGGCAAGAGACATTATGAACAAAGTGTAAAATCAATTTGGATACAAAAAATCTCCAACAAGTTTCAACTTTATATTTATTGTTTTTATATCCTGTATCATCAAATGATACATCACAAACATATCTTTGTACCGAAATACTAAAAGAGGTTACACAAATGAAAGAACATTTCGATATCAAGGAAACAGAGTTTTGTGAAGTATCGCAAAAAGAAATAGTAGAAAAGGTTCGTGTTAAAAATATACTTGAAGCATTCGAGTATATAGTTGATTTGGCTAAAGATTCCAATCTTACTTCTGATTTCTACCATAAGGCATCGACTTATATAAAGTATGCTTCGCGGAAATTAAAGTTGTCCCCATTACAGACCGTTTTATTGGCTTTATTTGTAGATCGAAGCGAGGATAACTCTATTCGCATGTCGGAGATTGCATCATATATAGGATGCCGCACTACAAAAATGTTAAGGCTCTCATCCGAAATTGATGCGCTTGAAGAAAAACATTATTTACGCGCTTCCCGTTCTCGCAACTGCCTTTCTTATCGTGTTCCGATAGAAGTCCTCAAAACTTTGAGAAAGAACCAACCATACATTTATGTCACGGAGCCTATAACAGACCTTCAATCATTTTTTGATAGATTCAATGACTTGATGGAAGAGATGAATGATGATGAAATAACACATGAAACACTTCTTGCCCAGGCTAATGAGAACCTTTCAGAAATAAAAAACACTTATTTTGCACGCACACTAAAAGGATTTAATCTTGGAGAGGAAGATTGTCTGTTATTTATTTTCATGGCTCACCTTTTTATAGAAAATGATGACAATCGTATAGGATTTCACGATATAGACAATCTGTACGATAATGATAAAATTCCCAACTGGTGCAAAAGCGAACTTCGCAGCCGTACCTCAGAACTTTTTGAGCGTGATTTGATTGAAAATGTCAATGAAGATGGAATGGCGCGTTCAGACTGCTTCAAACTGACCGAATATGCCAAGACCGATCTGCTTTCGGAATTGAACTTAAACATCAAAACCAAATCAGACCATAATCTGATCAAATCGGACTCACTCCCTGAAAAGAAGTTGATTTACAACCTGTCAGAGCAGAAGCAGGTCGAAGAACTTTCTGCAATACTTTCGTCCGACCGTTTCAATGAAGTCCAATCCAGACTGCGCAATGCAGGAATGAGGGCGGGTTTTTGTAGCCTTTTCTACGGCTCTCCCGGTACGGGTAAGACCGAAACTGTATATCAGATAGCACGGGTAACGGGTCGGGATATTCTTCGAGTGGACGTGGATAAAATCAAGAGTTGCTGGGTTGGAGAAAGCGAGCAGAATATGAAAAAGTTGTTTGACAGATATCGTAATATATGCAAGGATTCGACTCTTGCCCCGATTCTGCTTTTCAATGAAGCGGATGCCATATTAGGGGTACGTATGGAGGGAGCAACCCGTGCTGTGGACAAGATGGAAAACTCCATACAGAATATCATTCTGCAAGAAATGGAAGCACTTGATGGTATTATGATTGCCACAACAAATCTCACGACCAATCTTGACAAGGCTTTTGAACGCCGTTTCCTTTATAAGATTCAGTTCAACCGTCCTACGGTAGAAGCCCGTGCTGCCATCTGGCAGGCAATGATGCCGTCATTGCCAGAAAACGATGCCCGGACACTTGCTTCCCAATTTGATCTTTCAGGTGGGGAAATAGAGAATATCATTCGAAAATACACGGTGGAAGCAATTCTGTCAGGACAAGACTCTATTGACCTTTCTGCTATAATCGAACTTTGTCGTAACGAGCGCATCTCCAATTCAACCCGAGTGAAAATAGGATTTCGGGCATAATATGTATACCAAACAAATTATCAACAGCTAAAATCAACAATATGGAACAACAGTTTTTAAGTAAAGAAGATATTCTTTGTATGCAATACGCTGGAATGGGAGCGTACCAAATTATACATTCAAAATTTGAGAAAGAAGAATACGCCGAAGCATTTGAAGCATACATTGATAAAGCGGAGAATATCATGGATATGCAACAGGAGCACGGTGTTGTGACGTTGACATTTCAAGATGAAAATTTCCCTCGTTCACTTAGGAGGATTGGGAACGATTGTCCGCCAATGATTCATTGTTTGGGGGATTTGTCGCTTCTTAACCAAACCGTCAAACTCATCGCTATCATCGGCGCACGGGCGGCATCTCCGGCAGGAAATAGAAAAGCATATGACTTGGGTAGAAAATTTGTAGAAGAAGGCAATATCATCGTCAGCGGTCTCGCCTTGGATTGTGACAAGGCGGTACATGAAGGATGTCTAGATGCTGGTGGAAAAACAATTGTGATTGTCGCTTCCGGGCTGAACATTGTGCATCCCAAAGAAAATGAGCCTTTGCAACAGCGTATTTTAGAAAGCGGTGGTCTTATTCTTTCAGAACAACCTTTTGGCATGAAAGCGAATCCGACACGGCTTGTTGCCCGCAACAGGTTGCAAGCCGCATTGTCGGATGCTGTTGTTCTTGCGGAATGCCCGGAGCAGAGCGGCAGTATGTACACCATGTGCTTTGCACGTAAATATCGCAAGCAATGTTTTGCGGTGTCATATCCTAAATATTCTCACATCAATGCCGGCAATGAATTATTGCTCAACCAGAATCTTGCCAGACCAATTTAGGCGTATGAAAAAAGTACTGATATTTCCAAAACCATTCCGCATTAAGAATCCGACATTGGACGATCAAAACTCTTATATGATTTCCTCGCTGATAGATGAAGTCGAAATGAAAGAGGTTGGCAATTTCGTAGAGGTAAATACATTGCAAGAATCGGATTATGCCAAAGAAATTCGTCGTATAGTCGCAAAGCAGAAACCGGATTGGGTAATTGCGTCAGGAGAATCGGCAACAGCATGTATCAACCTTTACGGGCAAAACAAGATATTGGTTAATCCTGTTGTGACTTTCAATGATTTGAACAATGTTCCAGAACATGCACGTCAGCATATATACGGTTTCTTTGGCGCATTGCCGGAACAAGAAAAAAGTTATGAATTGTTTCAAACCGTTTATCCCAATGCGGCATGGTATTTCAACGTTCCAGAATTACAGTTGGTTTATATTAAAGATATTTCTATAGCCATTATCAATGATAAATCAAAAGATTAACTATATGGCAATAAGTGGACAATATACTTCGGCGAAGATATTTGCCGAAAACATTGAAGAAGCAGCTTTACAATGGTTACAGGCGCAATGCAACCATCCTGCTTTTGAATCAGTAAAAATAGTGCAGATGCCCGACGTCCATGCCGGAAATTCTTGCAACGTCGGGACTGCGTATAGGATTGGAGCATATGTTAATCCGGACCATGTGGGAATGGATATCGGTTGTACCATTTCCATGCACAGGCTTTCTTCCTTAGTTGCGCCGGAAGATTATGCTTTGTTTGACCATAAAATCCGTGATACGGTGCCGACCGGTATGAATATTTGCGAGAAAAACAGTCTAAATGAAAAAGAACTGTTCCGTTTCCTCAATTCCCGATACCAAAAGGCACGTTCCATTGCTCCGGATTTGATTAATGAAGTTGTACGCATAGACGCACGCTTTGTGTCGGATTTCTGTCGTAGGGTAAAGTTGCAGGAAGGCATCTTCTATAAAAGTCTCGGCACTCTCGGCGGTGGCAACCATTTCATTGAATACGGAGAAGATGAGAAGACGCATGAAGGTTGGCTTACCATTCATTGCGGTTCTCGAAATCTTGGTGTCAAGGTGGCAAACCATTGGCACAATATTGCCCGGAATCCTAAAAGGGCACAATTCATCGGCTATCTGTGGGGCGACCCCCTGAACGGCTATCTTTCGGATATGGTTGTTGCCCAAGCTTATGCCCTCTATAATCATCAGATAATCCACGACAAGATTTTCGCCATACTGAAGAAACTTTGCAAGGCGAAATGTGTGGAATCAATCTTCACCACGCACAATTATATTGATGTCTGTGAGGAATATCCGATGTTACGCAAAGGGGCTGTTAAAGCGGAAGAAGGAGAGTTGTTCTGTCTGCCTTTCAATATGCGTGACGGTATAGCCATCTGTATCGGCAAAGGAAATGCAGAGTGGAATTATTCCGCTCCACACGGTGCAGGACGTGCCATGTCAAGAAATGCAGCCAAGAAGAATATCGCAATGGAAGAGTTTGAAAAGTCTATGAACGGTATATTTTCCACGTCCGTTTGTCCCGGTACGCTTGACGAATCGCCACAGGCATATAAGCCGATGGAAGAAATATTGCGCTTGATTGAGCCGACAGCTGAAGTCATTACAATGGTTAAAACCCGCTTAAACATTAAAGATATTCCCCAATAAAAAAATATATACAACTTACTGCCGGACGGGGGCCTGTGGAATGTGCCCGTGCGGTCGCGCTTGTTGCCCGTGAACTTCTGAAAGATTTTCCCGGCGCGGAACTGATGGAACTCGAGCCGCATAATACGGAACCGGACTGTTATATGTCGCTGTTGTTTCTTGCCGAAACCGATGCAGTTAAAGAAAGAGAATGGAACGGAACTATCCTTTGGCGTGCAACGTCAAACCATTATCGTCCCGGTTATCCCCGTAAGAATTGGTTTGTGGGTGTGGAATTTATAGAGTTGATAGAACAGCCGGAAATACGGGATAAAGATATTGTTTATGAAACGATGCGTTCCGGAGGACATGGAGGACAAAATGTCAATAAAGTGGAGTCGGCTGTCCGTGCCACCCACATACCTACCGGCATCTCCATAAAATGCAGTGTTCATCGCTCACAGTCACAAAACAAAGAAATGGCACGCAAATTACTTCTGTTCAAATTACAGCAATCCAAAAATGCCATTACTGCTACATTCGATATATCTAAATGGAGCAATTATACCTCGTTGCAACGTGGCAATCCGGTGAAAACATTTTCAGGTCCTCTATAAATGGTGAAAATATAATGCAACCTAGCGAACCTACATCTATTTTTTCTTTTACTTAGCGTTTTGTTTATAGAAGCAAAAGGCTATGGCTATATGTGTCAGGATAACCAGCACGGAGTATATGACTATTATTTCAGTCAGTATTTTGGAGTGAAATAATTTTGCGTTAGCGAAAATGACAATCGCAAAAAATGTCGAGAGGAGTATCAGTAGCGTAACCATACACCAAAAAGTTACCGAAGTAAGGAATATGCGGCTCGCATTCCTACAAATATCATTCTCCATCCTCTCACGCTCTTTACGGATTTTCGTGACGGCATTGTCGGCAATGCCGTGCAACTCGTCCCGCAATGCTTTCCTGTCTTCATCAGCCAGTCTGACAGGCAGGGCGGTTTTCAGAAGTTCAAGTAGGTTGAGTACCCTTTCTGAAAGCACACCGGATTTCTCGGCAAGGTTGCACAGTTGGTTGTAAGCCCTGCCGATTTCCGGTTTGAGGTCTCGAAACTCGTTTGCCAACGCATTGTTGCGCTGTTCCAGACGCTGGTGGCGCAGGATTTCTTTGCTTTCGTTTTCATCTTGCGGAACATCGCCTTGCACCATATCATCACTATAATCGAATTTCTTGTTTTCCATAACTCTTTGCCTATCGTCTGATTGATGATTTCGATTTCTTGCCAAATTTCTTTATGGCAGCACGGGCACACCTGCGGGCACGTTCCATTTCATCCTCGTCCTCTTTCCGTCCCCAAGGCAAGTCGTTGGAAGTGCCGCCTCCACCACCGGACGGAACAGCCGGAACGCTCATCATACCGACAAACAAGGCCACTGCATAGTCGGCCAGTTCCTTATGGTTTGCCGTTTCTCGATAATCGAACTCGTCATCGAACAGTTGCATGACATTATCGGGGATATAGAGCCTGTAATCCTTACCATCATGTGCAAGCTCATATCTTGATGTTCCCTCACGCCATGCGAAATAATCTATAACAGGTTTGTCGCAAATTGTTTCTGGTTTTGCTTCAGGAGTTGTTGCAGCCAGTGTTTTGACTTGGTTGCCATTCTGCTTCAACTCTGTTACGGATTGGTTGTGCAGCCTGTTCCATGTCGCTTCAATCTTTGACGCCATCAGGTTGCGGCCTTTACCGAGTTCCGAAGCCTTGTAGATAACATCACCGATACCGACCGTGTAGCCACGCAGAACATCTTTTTTGTCCCGGCGTTCTTCGAGCGTGTAGCCTTTTGCCCGTACCCTCGCCACATAATCATCCCACGACCATGACGGCATGGAACGCAGGATGTCTATAAGTTCCCCGGCTACCTCATCGGCATTTGTCCTGCGGATCTCCATAGCGGTAGTCCAGCCTCTCTTTCGGGCCACACGCTCCGCCGCATATTGTGCGCGAAGGTGTATGTTATGGTCATTGTTGGTTCTGCCCTCATTGTCCTTGCGGCAGACTGCGGCGTGAAGATGGGGGATTCCGCTCTTTGATTCCAGGTGCAGCCACACGGTTGAAATGCTTCCGGCAAGGTTTGTCCTGTGGGAATAGATTTCGCCTTGCCTGTTCCTGAACTCCATACTGTCATACTCCCGGACAAAATCATCCCACAGTTTCTCCCAGTCTTTCAGAGTAAAGTGTTCAGTGTGTTCCTTCGCCGGGCTGATTTCGATGCGGATGACGTTCTTTCCCGTTGGTGCATGGGCTTTCATCATATCCCATACACCCTGAGCGTCAAGCCTGCACGGAAGCAGGTTATCCTTGATGTGGTATATCCGTTCGGGATGTTTCTTGTTCCTTGACTCTCCTGTGATATACCGGATGTCGTTTATACCGTGGCTGATGGATTTTGCCTTGCCTATCATGGTTCTTCTTCTGTGGGTTCACTCTGTTTTTGTATTTGGGGGCTTTCTGGAATCCGGTTCGGTGCAAAGTGGCGGTCGATAATCCTTGTAATCGCTTCAGCCGTTTTGCCGAGCAGTTGTAATGCACCGACCATCCATGACCGGTTGCGGAACATAGCCCGGCGTTCATCCTGCGGCATGGCGTTGAGCATGGAGGTGTATCTGGCATAGTCGCTCCGGGCTATGATGAGTTCATCGCGTACTGCCTCCTGCCGGGAGTTCAGCCGCGCTTTCGGTCTGTAATTGTATGAACGCGCCAGCACGTAGTCGCTGAGTGTCATGCCGCACTTGTCGGCCAGTCGTCCGATATGCTCCCGTTGCGTTCTGCTGACACGGAACGAGATGGTAGAATCCCGTCTTTCCCGTTTGACTCCGGTACTTTGGGCATCTTCTGTATGCTGTGATATTTTCCGTCCTGTATTCATAAAAAGGGGATTAAAGTGATACAATAGGCCGGTTACGGTGCGAGCCTGCGAGCGGCGTTCCCCATTGTCCCTGTCGGACAATGGCAAGGGTGCTGTGTATGGAATGACCGTCAGGAAGTGTAATACACCGGCATATCTTGCAATGGAATACTATTCTCTGCTTTCCCAAACGTGCATCCGTAGCCGGATGGGTATCCACAAATGACTTGTGGAATTTGTCGCTTGCCTATAAAAGGATTGGGCTTGCAGCATAGGATTTTGATATGATTGTCGGTTATTCCGCAAGGCAGTGCAACGCTTCTGTTACTGTTCCTTATCGAAGTTGCTTATAACCTTGCATGAAAGTGGAACCGGAGTATCTGACATATTTGTTTCCCTTATGTCTCAAAAGTTCACAGATATTGTTTCCTGACTGCCGGATACCCCGATTACTAATTCATCAGTTTCTGTTCGCTGTGTTGGGCGATTGTGATTGCAGGTGTTGCCGTGCGTCTTCCACAGCCTTGAAGTCCGATGAGATTTTCATCAGCGCGACACTGACACGGCACAGTTGGCCGATGTTGACGAACTCCTTGACGGCTTCCATCAGTTTCTGCGCACGTTCCTGCCGGTGTCCCATTACCGTCTCACTGCTTGTTCCGCTCTCTTTGGTAAGCCCGTGGTTGAGAAAGCGGTTCACGGCAAGCAAGTCCGTTGCTTCAATCGTTCCGGTTTCTCCCTTGCCGGCGGCGTAACCGACCATCACACGGATGGAGTCCGCTTCGTAGGGAGTGCAGCACCGGAGAAAATCCAGAATGGTCTGCGCTTTTGCACCGATAGCGGAGCGTGTGGTTTTAATCTTGGTTTCCTTGTTTGTGGCATCCTGCGGTGCGGCATTTTTCAAGCCCGCACCCGTCATGTTTGAATCATTCATACAGTTCTTGTTTTATAAGTGGATAAATCATTTGTTCTTCTCGCGGCTGATCAGATAGCGTGAAGCCTCGCTGTCTATCTCGTCCTGCGATTTTACCCTTACCCGTTTCAGCCATACATCAAGGTCTTCCTTCGCGAAGAAGCACAGCTTGCCTCCCGGCTTGTAGTAGGGGATTGCGCGGCGCATCATCATCTTGTAGAGATAGCTCGGTTTCACTCCGAGATAACGGGCCGCTTCGGTGGTGGTCATCAGATTGCGTTCATTTTCCATGTCGTCTGTCCTTTTATTGTTTCAATTGTCATTCAAATCCTGCTGCAACAGTGCGGAACACGTTGGCATTTAGCCTTTTGTTGTCTTCCGTTTCGTTTGCAAAGTTACTTTGGACTTAAAGTGGCGCAATGTGGGGTAAATGGGGAAAGTGCATAAAATAGTAGTGCGCCATACTGCTGGTACTCAACAGTATGGCGCACCGCCATGATGGGAAGATGTTATCTCAAATGGGGAATCGGCGGGCGGTTACGGGGTGCTTCTCAACCTCCTTGCGTTTTCGATGGCTTTGTCAACGGATTTGCGGTATTCCATATTCTCTTTTGTTGTGGCATTGCCGCAAACATCACTGCGATGCTTGTCGTAGTATGACTTGGATATGCCGCAACGTCTCAGGAACTCTTCCGCCCAGACCTTGCCACGCTCTCGCGGCCTGATGGTCTGCGAGACGGAGAACACCATGTAGCAGACACGCAGGTTTTCTTTCGGTCGCACGGTGACGGCCCGTCCGGTGGGCTTCAGGTTCATGAAGTTCACGAAGTCGCTGCCCGACACGTACTCGAACTGGCGGTCGTTACACACCTCATAAATGAACAGGCACAGGGCAAGATCCACGGTGTCCATCCATGCGGATGTCTCTTGCAACAGGTCGGCTCCAATCATGGCTCATCCTCCTGTATCCGTCTGATGTCGGCAATGATACTTTCCGCAATTCCTTTCAGACGCTCCACCAGCACGTCAAGGAACATCGGCCTGAAACAATATACGCAGAAATACCGGTCGCGCTCCTGCTGCCATTCCTTATATAAATGGCCGGTTTGTGCGTGGGCCGTGTCGTATTCCGCTTTCTTGCCATCGCACTCTGCGGACAGCTTCGTGTATTCCTCGGAATCCAACGGCATAAAGTCAAGCCGGTTGCTTATTGCGGAATAGGCCTGCCACAATTTTGTGGCGGTGACTTTGGCTTCTTCGTATCTGTGCTCAAACGGTTTGAGGTATTCTTCAAAAACTGTTTTGAAGTCCACTGCCTGCAATACCGATTTATCAAGCGACAGGTATCTGTCCGATTCCGAAATAAGGGAAGATGAAAGTTGCAATAGCTCTCCGGGATTTTCCTTTGCCAACCCGGTTGCCTCGCTTACAAGACTGTTCGTACCACTGAAATCACGGTAGAACAAGGATAATGGCAGGGCTTTTTCAAAAGAAAAATCTTCTTGTTTGCAAGCGGTGAGAAGTGTGTTTATCTCACTTAGCCGTTGGGTGATTTGCTGTATCATCATAGCCGTCAGGAATTAAAAAGGTCATCCATCGTCACCTCGCTGTGGACAATGCTCTTGTTTTTGGCATTGGCCACACCATAGGTGGTTATAAAGGTATGAACCAAAGTCTTATTGATTTTCTCCAGCTCCTTGAACAAACCGGAGCGTTCGCGCAGACGGCGTTCGTATTCGGGTTTGATACGGTAAGTGTCAGTGCTGAATTTCATTTCACACAGATGTATAATCCTGTCTGCGCGTTCGATTATCATGTCTATCTGTCCGCCGGGCATTCCTGCTTCCTTGTCAGGCTTGACCTGCCATGTGGACAGGGATGTCGCCATGCCTTTTATACCCAATGCCGATTTTATCTGTTTGTGATGTTTCAGACAGATCAGTTCAAAGCTGTTCCCCATCCAGTCAAAGATGGTTCCTGAATTGATGTGGTTGCTCCACCATTCATCATCGTGGGAAAGGTTGTTTGCAAGAAACTTGAAATAAAACAGCGAAAAGAAATCCGTCAGCCTGTAAACGGCATCGCGGCGTTTGTTGCCGTATTGGAGCCATTTCTCAATCATGTCGGAACTTTCAAGATTCCTGATTGCCTTGGAAATATTGCTGCTTTTGGAGGGCAAAGACAGGAATATGTCCTTGTTTGTCATTCCTGATTCATGCTCGCTGAGTAACCGTACAATTGAAGTATACAGTTCCGCATTGTCAAAGAGGGCATTATAAAGTTCGTCAAACTCCAGTTTCAGAAGTGCGCCTTCATTGAAAAACAGCCGGTCGATATTTTGGGCCAGACTCAGTTCCGGGTCAAGAAGGCTGTAGTAAAATGGAACGCCGCCGAGTACCATATAGGTTTGAGTCAGTTGGTATCTGTCCCATTCAATGCCCCGTGTCGCAAGATAACGCTCCGTCTCATTCAAGGTGAATGGAGACAAATGCAGGTTGCAGGTAATCCTGGCATGAAGACCACCCTTGTTGGCGACAAGTTTGTCTTTCATCCATGAGGTTGCCGATCCCGTGGCGACAAGCATGATGTTCCGTTGCGACATGGCCCAGCCATTCCAGAAATTTTCAAGGGCGGACACAAATATGGACCTGCCGGAGTCCATCCAAGGCATTTCATCTATAAAGACCACTCTTTTGCGATTTGCCGGCAGGGACGAGAGGTATTCCTCAAGGGCATAGAATGCCTCGTCCCAATTTCCCAAGTGGGAGTATTTCTTTGGCGAATAACTGTTCAGGGTATTCAGAAAATTGTTCAGTTGCCTGCGGGTGGTCATGCCATGCGCACCGACATATTTGAAGTCAAACCGCTGGCCGAAGAACTCTTCAATCAGGAATGTTTTCCCGATACGCCGCCTGCCATAGACTATGACCAGTTCAGACCTGTCGGAATGGAGGCATCTTTTCAACTCCTCGTATTCCTTGTTGCGACCTATAAGTTTATCCATATATCCTTGGTTTTTGTGCAAATTTACTAATTGGTTATGGTTTCCACAAAACAAAATACCTTAAAACTGAATTTATGTCACAAAATAACGAAGATAAGTTCGGATTTATGGCAATACCCTTGTTGTTTTCCCTATGAAACATATTAATGTGCCAACTCAATAGACTTTATCTGTGTTTCCGTGATAGATAAAGTCAATCGTATAGAATCATTCTTGTCCGGATTCCATCTTTTCAAACATCTTGTCCACCATATTGACGGCCTCGATTTTCTTGCTGTCAACGATTTTCGCATATATCTGCGTGGTGCGCACATCGGCGTGTCCCATCAGCTTGCAGGTGGTATAAAGGTCTGCCCCCACGGTCATCATCATCGTTCCGAAGGTGTGCCGGCTTGTGTGGTAGGTGATTTTCTTTTCAATACCCGCTTTTTCCACCCATTGCCTGAGGATTTTATTGGTGGTCGGACGCGACGGAAGTTCCGCGAAAACAAGCGTCTCGTCATTCTCATCCGCTTTCCGCTCAGGCAGCCACTTGACGGCATTTTGCGAGAGCGGCGTATAAATGGGAGTGGATGTCTTCTGCTGCACGGTGGCAATCATGTACCTGCCGTCATTGCATATAATGTCTTTCCAACGGAGGGTTTCCATATCGCTCAGACGAAGTCCGCAATAACACGAAAACAGATACGCCTGCTTTACCGTCATATTACGACATTCGGTAGCAATGAGAAGTTTCACTTCCTCGATGGCAAGGAACTGGCGTTTCGATTCCGGTTTCTTGACACGTTCCGAAGCAGAGAGTAACATGAACGGATTTTCACCCAGCCACTCCGCACGGACTGCGGCATTCAGGGCGATAGAGAGCTGGGAGATATAGGCCACGACCGTTCCCTGTTCAAGCGGCTTTCCTTGTCTGCCTGTATAAGTGTGCTGGATCCAGTCTATGAAACCGAGTGCCCATTTCTTGTCAATGTCACCCATCCGGGTATTTTTGCCGTATCGGTTGATGACCTTTATAATACTTCTCAATTTGTCGATACGCTTGATACCCTTACGCTCCTGATTGGAATAGAATTTTTCCAGCCAGTCCGCCAGCGTCAGTTTCTGCCATGCGGATTTGCTCTTGATTCCGGCTCTGGAATTGGTAATCTCGATGATGCGTTGGGATTTGATGGTCTCGACCGCCTCACGGGTGGCACGGTTCTGCTCCCTGACCCTCGCGTTGACTTCCGGCAGGTGGTACATCTTCAGGAACTCATAACTCCGCTTGCCGTTGACATAGATGTCAAGGTAGTACGATTCAGAACCGTCGGCAAGTTTCTTTGTGCGTACCCTTACCGGCTCTTTCAGCTTGTTGGGTTTCTTGTTTGTTGCTGCCATGTCTTAAAATACTTTATCTATCAGTGAAACGGCCTCTTCTTTTTTCCTGTCAACGATTTTCGCATAGACTTGCGTGGGGCGCACGTCGGCATGTCCCATCATCTTGCTGGCGGTATAAAGGTCAACACCGGCGGTTATCAGCATCGTGCCGTAGGTATGGCGGCTCAGATGGAAATGAAGGTGTCTTTCCAGTCCGGCCAGTTCAGCCCATTTACGCAGATGCTTGTGCAGTACGGTATGTGACGGCAGGGAGAATACCGATGACTCCGGTTCTCCACGTTCCGGAAGCCATGTTAACGCTTTTGCCGGAAGCGGGAGCGATATGGGTTTGGAATTTTTCTGCATCACCACCGACACAAAATGCCGTCCTCCATTGACGGATATGTCGCTCCAGCGCAAATCCGTAACGTCACCCACACGTAACCCGCAATAGCAGGCAAACAGAAATGCCTTGCGTATATTCTCCTTTATATAAGGGGTGTCCTCCAACTTACGGACTTCATCAAGGGTCAGAAACTCACGCTTGCTCTCCGGTCTCGCTATCTTTTCCTGGAAACTCAACAGCTTCCAGGGATTGTTCTTTATATATCCCTTTTGCCATGCTGCGGACAGGATGATGCCAAGAATCCAGAAACAGGAACAGGCGGTGGCTTGGGCAAGCGGCTTTCCCTGCGGGGTGAGAGGTTCGGATTGCAGCCACTCGGCATAGTCGGTACAGAATTTCTTGTCCATGTCACAAAGCCTTGCACCGGGATGGAACTTCTCAAACTTGATACGTGATGCCCTTAAATGCCGGTATGTGGGCTGTCCCCGTTGTTTGTATTCCTCTATCAGCAAGCCGATGAAGTCGGACAGCAGCATCTTTGATTTGTCTTTCGACGCTTCCTCCTGTACCTTGCCATCAATCATATCTTCGGTCTTGGCGAGAATAATATCCTCCGCCTGACGGAGTGTCTTCGCGTTCTCGCGTTTCGCCTTGACGGAGGTTTCCGGCACAAGATACAATTTCAGGAACTCGTATTCGTGCTTGCCGTCAACCGTGCGGTCTATAAAAAGGGACTCACGACCGTCCGTAAGTTTCCTCCTTCGTAACTTGAACGGACTTTTGTCTACTTTTGATTGCTTTTTTCTACCCATTGTACTCCAGCATTTTATATTCTGATGCAAAGATAGAAAATAGGTTTGATATAAGTATCAAAACAGGTAACAAAAATAATTCAAATATGGGTATAAATGGAGTTTTACAGGAATAGATGAGAAAATAGGTGTATTTTTATAATACACAAATATACAATAATATATATTCGTATTTATGGAAATATTATGCTTTTATTTCTCTTTGATTATAGGTGTTTATTCTTTTCCCTCTGTTTCTTTCCGTTTTATCTTTCATCATTTCCCCTGAAACTCCACAAAGTTATTTCGTCCGTCCAGATAACCGCTTAACCTGTTTCCACCGATGTACACATCATCCAAGTATGAAACATCATTCGGTCCGTATGACATACGAATGGAAGTCTGCGCATAATTCTCCCAGCTCCAACGGAAATTATATTCATACTGCTCTACTGTCCCGTTAGGATATTCCACCCGTATATAGTCAATTCCCGTACGATCTAAAAAGAAATCCAGTTCCTGACGGCAATAGTTACCGTCCATGTCCCGGTAGAAACTAACCCAGGTACGGCTACACAAATCAGCCGAACGATTATAGTATCCTGCACCATTATTATCATCATCATAGAAACTGTCTATTTCCACTTCGCAAGAGGTAAAACTTACCATCAATATAGCCATCAAAGCCAAACCGAAGTATTTAAATGTGTTCGTTTTCATATTCCTTTATTTTTAACGGTTCTCTAATTATTATCTATCATTTATCTTTCGATAGAACAAAAGTAGAGAATGAATTTTCCTTATGAAACTGAAAACTCCTACTTATCGGGAGGAAATTGCCTAAATCTAGGGGTAAATCCCCCCCAATGAAGTCTATTTCAAAGAATTCTTGTATCTTTGCCTCCTGCTAACAACACATGAAATCATCTGTCGCATGAAGTCAATCAAATCCCATATCACCCAACTGCTGAAATCCCTCAATGAGGGAGTATTCGAAAAAGAACATACCATCGCACTCTCCCTATTATCTGCCATGGCAGGTGAAAGTATCTTTCTATTGGGCCCTCCGGGAGTAGCCAAGAGCTTAGTGGCGCGCAGGCTCAAACTGGCTTTTAAAAATGCGGATGCTTTTGAATATCTGATGTCTCGTTTCAGTACACCGGATGAAATATTCGGCCCCGTCTCCATCTCAAAATTGAAAGATGAAGATACATACGAACGTATTACAAAAGGATACTTGCCGACAGCATCGATTGTCTTCCTGGATGAAATATGGAAAGCCGGTCCTGCTATCCAAAATTCTCTTTTGACAGTAATCAATGAGATATATCGCAACGGACAATTTACGGTGCGTGTTCCTCTGAAAGCGCTGATTGCCGCGTCCAACGAACTACCCGCAAAAGGTGAAGGACTGGAAGCCCTATACGACCGTTTCCTGATCCGCCAGTTTGTCGGATGCATTGAACAGGAATATGCTTTCGACCAGATGATTTCTTCTACACGGGAAGTAGAACCTGAAATCCCGGCAAAACTCCAGGTAGACGATGAATTATACAATCAAATACAAGCTGAAAGTGAGAAAGTAGGTATCCACTATACCATCTTCGAGCTGATTCACAATATCAAACGAGAAATCGAACAATATAATACAGGGCGGGATGAAAACACCCCTCCGATCTATATATCCGACCGCCGTTGGAAAAAAATAGTAGGTCTGCTCCGCACCTCGGCCTATCTGAACGAATCTCCGGGAATTCACTTCTCCGACTGCTTGCTGATGAGTGCCTGTCTGTGGGATGAAGTTTCGCAGCTCCCCATCATCGAAAACATAGTGGAACAGTCGATTGCACGGGGAATCAATACATATTTATTGGGAGAAAAACGACTGGAACAGAAACTGGATACGCTGAAAGAAAACATGAAGTCCGAACACAGCCTACGGGAACTTAGCGATCCGGGAATCCAGGTAGTAGATACCTTCTATCATCGCATAGAAGGTTACCACATTGCCGGAAATTTACTCATCTTTGCTTCGGACTACCAGTCTTTGAGGAAAGACAGTAACCGATTGTTTTATATTCAGCAGGATAAATTCCGTCCGGTCAACAAAATCCTGAAAGCTTATGATTTTGTAAAGAACAGAAATATCGCACAAAAGAATATTTATTCCCTCCGAAAAGGGAAACGATCCGTTTTCGTCAACAATCAAGAGTATCCACTACTATGTTATGATAATTGCGAACCTTTGCCAACACAGCAGGGCGACAGCACTCCGTTCGAATTTACATTGCAGGAAGTGATAGATTTACTTCACCAAATGGAGGTAGAATATAAAACAATCTCCGAGCGGGAAACAGCATATACAAAGGAACATCTTTTCTTAAGCTCATCGCAAAAAAGCAAGATTAAGCGAATCTTAGGGGAGACTGCACATATCATAGAGAATTACCGGAACGAACTTCGTATCATCGCTCATGCCCATAAACAAGAGAACAGAGAGTATTAGGCTCAAACACCTGCAAGACATTTATTACGAAAAATTGCAGGGAATAGCCTATGATGTGTATGACGAACAACTACACAATCTGATTATCCGTCCCGAAGAACTGGATGCGGACATTCACCTGTATTTTCGTCACACACAACCCTCCCTGCAAGATTTCTACTCCCGTTATGCATCGCAATGGGAATACTTTCATGAAATGAATGAAGCATCGGACGCAAAGTTTCTTTAATTCCTGAAAAACAGCGCATACCCCTTCTCCATGAAATATCACCTGGTAGACCTCAACGTAAAATACTACCTCCAACGTTTTAATGCAATCAGCCCGCGTTCCAAAGAATGGAAAGCGTTGCGGACTCTTTTTTTCGACAAGTGGCATACGCTACTCTCGAACAATGAGTTCAACTATCAGATGGAACATATCGAGCAACTCTGTGAGGATTTCTACCGTATTCAACTGGCATTAGCCAAAAATCTTCCGGTACGCGGTGGCTCACGCCTCGTCTGGCTACTTCGCAATCATAAACAGATAGCGGAACAGATTTTAGAATACGAAGAAACGATCAAACGAAATCCCGTTATCCGCGAACTGGTAGAAATATTAGGCAAAAAACACCAAAGTAGCCGGAAACGTTTCAAAATGACCGCAGGTATTCACCGGGAACAAATTATATCTCATGCCACCCGAAGTGATATTGCAGGCATTTGTGAAGGAAACGATTTGAATAGTCTTCTCCCTCTGGAATATTGTTATCTGGCGGAAAAGAACCTGCAACCCATATTTTTCGAGCGTTTCATAGAGAAGAGACTACAAGTCATCGATTATCAATCGCACGAGAAACAAACCATCAATGATAAGAAAACAGTAGGAAATGAAGTTTCCGAAGAAGCTGAAGGCCCTTTCATCGTTTGCCTGGACACTTCCGGTTCTATGGCAGGCGAACGGGAAAGAATCGCAAAATCTACTCTACTTGCCATTGCCGAATTGACAGAAGTACAACATCGGAAATGTTACGTCATCCTCTTCTCCGATGATATCGAGTGTATTGAAATAACCGATTTAGGGAGTAGTTTCGATCGCCTTGTCGATTTTCTAAGCCAATCTTTTCATGGTGGCACAGATATGGAACCAGTCATCACACATGCTTTGCGAAAGATCAGCGAAGAAGGATATATGGAAGCAGACATCATCACCGTATCGGATTTTGAGATGCGTCCAGTCGATAAACTACTATCCCAGTCCATAGAACATGCAAAAGCAAAACAGACAAAGATGTATGCCATTTCTTTAGGAGGCAAAAGTGCCGAGACCAGTTATCTGAAATTATGTGATAAATATTGGGAATATAGTGTTCAAAACGCTGAAAGTCTTAATAAAAATAGAATTGAAGAATCAAATATTTAATCAATGTTATAAAACATCTCTTTTTTCTTGTTTTATTTGCAAATTCGACAGAAGTCCGTATATTTGTACTGTGTTTTTCATAGTATTAGATTTAAGGTTAACAAAAGATTGGCTGTCTGGGATAGATAGCCTTTTTTTTATGTCCTTTTCTCACGTCAAATATACCGTCACTATCCCATCCGGATGTTTACCCTATCCCATGAAGATACCGTCACTATAATAAGCGGATAGCGTCAATATGTTTCAAGTTCCCATTCCATCGATAAAAATTAAAAGCTTTCGAAAAAAATTTCTTCCGTTTAACATTTGAAACATAGCAGGTTATCTCATTTCACAAAAACAGGTAAAAAAAATCTTGCTAAAAGATTTGCGTAGTCCAAAAGTTCCCCCTATA
>UMID01032594.1_pt1 | contig 63610 bp, 65 predicted proteins | sample 1965691 | NCBI WGS metagenome assembly UMID01 (sample SAMEA4836115, study PRJEB28245) | human gut metagenome | biome: gut microbiome; material: fecal sample | place: Denmark | collected 2008 | reverse complement strand
TTATTTATTTATTTTCAAATCACCAATTATTTATTTCTTTTAAATAAGTTATACAATGTTGATATTTCCTATCATTCATCTAAGAAATAAGTAAAATTCAGGTAAAACTTTTTGTAAAAATGAATAATTATAATAAATTTTACTTAAAAATGTTGCCGTTGCAACAGAGGAGATTTTCAAAATTTGCTATTCTGTTAACGCATTTTAAAATTTTAAAAGGAGGAATAATATGTCCCAAGCAGTAAAATGTTTAATTTTGTTGGCAGTAGTTGCTCTCTTATTCGTAACTGAACTTATTCCCTTGGCAATTACTGCAACGGCAGGCGCAATTTCCTGCGGCCTGTTAGGTTTTATTCCTGCAAAACAGGTATTCTCGGGTTTATCCGACTCTACCGTAGTCTTGTTTGCAGGTATGTTCGTCGTAGGTGCTTCCATGTTCTACACCGGTCTTGCTCAAAAAATCGGCGGTGTAGTAGTAAAAATGTGTGGTACAGGCGAGAACAGCTTGATGTTTGGCTTAATGATGGTCGGTACGGTTTTATCTTCCTGCCTGTCCAATACTGGTACTGCAGCCTGCCTGCTGCCAGTTGCGCTCGGTATTTGTGCCGCAGCTAAGATCCCCGCTTCCCGTCAACTGATGCCTCTGGCATTTGCCTGCGGTTGGGGCGGTATCATTACTATGGTAGGCACGCCGCCTAATATTATTGCAGTCGGCGCTATGACCTCTGCCGGTCTTGAACCTTTTGGCTTCTTTGAATTTGCCTGGATCGGTATTCCGGTTTCTATTGCTGGTATGCTGTACATGATGTTCGTAGGCAAATACCTGCTTCCTAAAGTAGATCTTTCTGCTGACCAGGAAATTGAACAGGAAATCGAAGCCGCTTCCACTTCTTCTACCAAACAAATCATTTCCGGCGTCATCCTTGCTTTGGTTATCATCACCATGGCTGTTGGTATCCCTGGCGTATCTTTGGAAATCGCTGCTATCACCGGCGCGCTTGTTTGCGTACTGACCGGCTGCCTGACCGAAAAACAAGCTTATGCTTCTATCGACTGGGTAACCATCTTCCTGTTCGCAGGTATGATGCCTGTTTCAGCAGCTATGGATACTACCGGCGCCGGCGCTTTGATAGCTGACTGGACCGTCGGCCTGATGGGCGGAAGTCCGTCTCCTTTAGTAGTGACCGCTATTCTGTTCATTCTGTCCTGCGGTCTGACCCAATTTATGTCCAACACTGCTTCAGCAGCTTTGCTGTGTCCGATCGGTATTGCTATTGCTAAACAGCTTGGCGCTGATCCGAAAGCAGTATTGATGGCGATCGCAGTTGCTGCTTCTTGTGCTTTTGCAACTCCGGTAGGCACTCCTCCGAATACTTTGGTACTTGGCCCCGGCGGCTACAAATTCATGGACTACGTAAAATGCGGTACCGGCCTCGTTATCGTAGCCTTTATCGTATCCCTGGTTGTAATCCCAGTTGTTTGGCCTTTCTTCCCTGCTAATTAACAGTAAAAAAAGACTGCTTCTTTAAGAAGCAGTCTTTTTTCTATAATTCAGTCCTGTTTTCTAAAGGCTTCTGTCAAGGGCGGAATGATTTGTTTTTTACGGCTCAAAACGCCTGGCAGGTGATAGCATCCTTCCGCAGCAGCTTCTCCAAAAGCGTGAACAAGCTGTGTCTGAGGACTTCCTGCAGCTAAAAGATCTGTCGCTTCACCCAAAATATCAGTAACCATCAGCAGCGACAGGTCGTAACCTTCCTGCTTACGAAATTCATTAAGAGCTTTCTGCAGTTCTCCTAACCGTTCTAAAGCCTGCTGCCGATCCATAATATTGATCTGACTGACCGTAATCCGGTGTTCGCCAAAATCGAATTCCTTAATATCATTACGCACAATATCCTGCACCGGCATCGTACCAATAGCAGAACCATGACGCAGTACTTCCATCGCAAAAGCTTCCGCATCCTTGATGCCGGCCTGCTCTGCCAAACGTTTAGCAGTATCCTGGTCAAAAAGAGTCGCAGTAGGAGAACGGAAATACAAAGTATCAGAAACTATAGCCGCAAATAGAATACCTGCCAAAGCCGGCGGCAGTTCGATGCCTCTGTGCCAGGTAAGGTTGGCAACGATAGTAGCAGTTGAACCTACAGGCTCCTGTCTGATAAAGATCGGCGCGCCTGTCGTCAGCCCGCCCAGCCGATGGTGGTCAATGATTTCCAGCAAATGCGCTTCTTCAATGCCTTCCACCGCCTGACTGCGTTCATTATGGTCGACTAAAATAACCTCCTGACGATCGGGAACCAGCATCATACCACGATCCATCATCCCTACATATTTACCACGCTCCAACACCGGGTAACTGACAAATTTTGCCGCCAGCATCTTTTCTCTGACATCAGAAAGTAAGTCTGTCGTTTTCAGAGTCACAAGGTTTTTCGTCATCACCAGCCTGACCTGAATGCTCTGATTGATCAGCCGGGCCGTAGTATAAGTGTCATAAGGCGTGCTGATGACAACAGCCTTATAACGCAGGGCCGTCTGCAGTACGATTGGCATTATTTCCGTATCCCGCGTCAGAATCAAACCTGCGGCGCCGGCCTCCAGTACTGCCAGCTGCGCCTCAACTCTGTCACCGATGATAACCAGATCTCCATTTTTAATTGCCGTGCTAAGAGTTTTAGGCTCCGAAGCCCCAATTTTGATCTTACCATTAAAGGTATGTGTCAGATCACCGCAGATCAGCTGACCATCTAAAGTATGGACAATACTTCTGTAATCTGTTTCGCCGTCGTCCAGATCTTGAATTGACAGCTCATTATAATAACGTTTCGCCAGGTCGCCGACAGTAATGATGCCGACGATATTATTTTCCTGATCCAATACCGGTACGGATTTTAAACCTTCGTGCTCTACAAAAAGCCTGCCCACATCACGCAGTGACGCATCTGGCCCCACTGTCGGCGGCTGCGCCAGGCGTATATCACTTAACCGCGGATACAGATCATCTACTAATTTCGGTACCGGTATGCCAAAATGTTCCAGCACAAACTGTGTTTCCGGATTGATCTTGCCTGCACGTGCCGGAACTGCGTTCAAACCCAGCTGCTGCTTTAAATAAGCATAGGCGATGGCAGAACAGACCGAATCCGTGTCTGGATTACGGTGACCGATAACTAAAACCGTTTTTTCCATGCTTCCACCTTCTTATCCCCGTATTTCTTACTTGTCATTGTAGCACAAAATAAAACTGTCAGCAGTAAATTTTAAGCAAAGAAACCTCCCGCAGACTGCAGAAGGTTTCTTTTGTTAATATTTACTGTTATTTTCTTTACTGCGGCGACCACCCAATTCGTTCAGCAGTTCTGCCGGATTGATATTATGATATGCCAGAAGCACTAAACAATGATACCACAAGTCCGACATCTCATACAAAACCTCTTTGCCGTTATTATTCTTGGAAGCAATGATAGTTTCTGCAGCTTCTTCGCCGACCTTTTTCAAAATCTTATCCTGTCCTGACATAAACAGGTAACGGGTATAAGATTTTTCGCCGCCATGGACGCGTTTGTCCTGAATGACGCGGTACAATTCAGCCAAAATACCGTGAATACCATCCGGTTCAGGTACCGGCAGATTTCTGCCCGCACCGCTGTTCCATAATGGATAACTGAAACAGGAATAATTTCCTGTATGGCAGGCTGCACCTTTTTGTTCAACCTTTACCAGCAGACTGTCACCATCACAATCATAATCAATACTGACGACCTTCTGCACATGGCCGCTGCTAGCGCCTTTGTTCCACAGCTCCTGACGGCTACGACTCCAAAACCAGGTATAACCGGTTTCCACAGTCTTCGCCAGTGATTCGCCGTTCATATAGGCCAGCATCAGCACGGCATTGGTTGCTGCATCCTGAACAATGGCCGGAATCAAGCCTTTTTCATCAAATTTTATTTTAGAAAAATCTACTTGCATTATAATCTCACCTCTACACCTTTAGACCGCAGGTATTCTTTGACCTGCCTGATAGTAAACTCTTTATAATGAAAGACTGATGCCGCCAAAACGGCATCGGCTTTACCTTCCGTCAAAACATCATAGAAGTGTTCCAGCTTACCTGCGCCGCCGCTGGCTATCACAGGTACCTTCACCGCTTCGGCAACTGCCCGGGTCAGTGGTATATCATAGCCGTTTTTTGTACCGTCAGCATCCATACTGGTCAGTAAAATCTCGCCGGCGCCCAATTCTGCCGCCGTTCTGACCCAGTCCAGTACATCAATTCCCGTAGGGGTACGTCCGCCATGTACATAAACTTCCCATTTATCTGTACCGCAGCGTTTTGCATCTACAGCTAAAACGATGCACTGGCTGCCAAACAGCTTTGCACCATCAGCAATCAGCTGCGGATTTTTTACTGCCGCCGTATTTACAGAAATTTTATCAGCACCTGCATTCAGAGCATTACGGATATCCTGCACCGTGCTGATCCCACCGCCAACTGTCAGCGGCATAAAAACCTGTCCCGCTGTACGGTTTATGACATCCAGCATAGACTTACGCTGCTCGACAGACGCAGTGATATCAAGAAAAACCAGCTCATCGGCAGCTTCAGTGTCATATAAGGCCGCCAGTTCAACAGGATCACCGGCATCACGCAGTTCCACAAAATTAGTGCCTTTGACTACATGCCCTTCTTTTACATCCAGACAGGGAATAATTCTTTTGGTATGCATCTCAGACCTCCTTTGCGACCTGCAGAGCCTCCCGCAGGTCAATAGCTCCGGTATAAATGGCCTTCCCTATGATGCAACCCTCGATCCCAGAGGAGGCCCGCTGCTGCAGACGGCGTATATCTTCCAACGATGCCACACCGCCGCTGGCAATGATTTTAACACCGCAGGCTTTTGCCAAAGCGGCAGTGGCTTCTACATTCACCCCACTCAGCTTACCGTCACGGCTGATATCAGTAAAAATAATATGCTCGACCCCGATAGCAGCCATTTTTAGAGCCAACTCTACAGCATCGATACCACCGCTGACACCCCAGCCTTCGATAGCGGCTTTCCCGTCTTTAGCATCGATACCTACAACAACCTGACCAGGAAATTCCCGACAGGCTTCAGCAACCAGCTGCGATTCCCGCACTGCTGCTGATCCAAGAATCACACGGCTGACCCCCAGTTCCAGCAATTCTGCTACAGCTGCCAGACTTCTGATTCCGCCTCCTACCTGCACTGGCATAGAAGCGTGCTCCAGGATTTTTTGGATTGCAGGCAGATTACGTCCCGCACCGGCCAAAGCACCGTCTAAATCGACGACATGTAAATATTCGGCTCCGGCTGCCGACCAGCGGGCAGCCATTTCCGAAGGATCATCAGCAAAAACAGTTTCCTGGTCAAAACGACCTTCCGTCAATCTGACGCAGCGGCCGCCGCGGATATCTATAGCAGGAAAAATTATCATGGCTGCCACTCCTTAAAAGCGCGCAGCAGGCCAAGGCCTGCCCGGCTTGATTTTTCTGGATGGAACTGAAAAGCCTGTACACTGCCGCTGCCGACGGCAGCCGTTACTTCCATACCATAATCACATACGGCAGTAATGAGCTCTTGCTGCTGCGGCTCAACATGAAAGCTGTGCACAAAGTACACATATTCATCTCCTGCTTCCTGCAGCAGCGGCGAACTGCTGCGTAAACTCAGCTTGTTCCAGCCCATATGCGGTATTTTCAAAGCGGTATCCAGTCTGCGCACCTGCCCTTGAAAATAGCCCAGACCTTTCACTCCGGGAGCTTCATCACTGCCTTCAAACAAAACCTGCATTCCCAGGCAGATACCTAAAAACGGTCTGCCGCTGTGCAAATATTTCTGCAGTATCGGTACCAGACCGCTGCGCTGCAGATTAGCCATGCAATCGCCAAAAGCCCCTACTCCCGGTAAAATCAGTTTATCAGCCTGTGCAATAACTGCGGCATCACTGGAAATAACCGGGTCGCCGCCAACAAAAGCGATCGCTTTATTAACACTGTGCAGGTTTCCCATCCCATAATCAACAATGACTATCTTCGAACTCATAAAGCCCCCTTGCTGCTCATCACGCCCTGAACGCGCGGATCTGCAGCTACTGCCTCTGCCAGCGCGCGGGCAAAAGCTTTAAAAACCGCCTCAATAATATGATGTACATTTTTACCATACAAGACTCGAATATGCAGAGTCATGCCGCTGGCCACGGCTACGGCGCGGAAAAATTCCTCAGTCATTTCTGTATCGTAGTTACCCAAAGTTATTTTAGGAATTTCGGCTTCAAAAACCAGGTACGGCCGCCCGGAAAAATCCAGTACTACCTGTGCCAAAGCCTCATCCATTGGAATAAAACAACTGCCATAGCGGTGAATACCGCTTTTATCGCCAACAGCCGCTTTAAGAGCTTCTCCTAAAACGATGCCGCAGTCTTCAACCGTATGGTGACAGTCAACCTGCAGATCTCCCTGTGCTTTCACCTGCAAATCAAGAAAACCATGCTTGGCCAGCAGTGTCAGCATATGATCAAAAAAACCGACGCCTGTAGCGATATCCGCTTTCCCGCTGCCATCAAGCCCAATACTGACACTGACCGCAGTTTCTAAAGTTTTTCGTTCTTTAACTGCCTGCCGCATCATATTGCCTCCTCTCCGCATAAGCGCTGCAGCCGGCTGATGATTTCAGCATTTTCCAGCGGCAGGCCTACCGTGATCCGCAGGCATCCCTGCAATACAGGATGACTGGTATAATCGCGCACCAAAATTTTCTTCTCCAGCAGTTTGCGGTATAAGTACATTCCTGCCAGCATCTGCTGTGTTTTTTCACCCTGGCTGCCATATTGCTGCTCGCAGGCAGCCGCTAAACGGGCAGTCAGTTCGCCCTGCGGGCAACAGGTCAGAAAATTCGTTGCGGACGGCCAGATTTTCAAGCCCATTTGCTCCAGTTGTTCCCGTATCAGATCACGCTGCTCGATAATAGTTTCCAGTTGTTCTTTATATAAGTCTTTTTGGCGGTAAACCTCTTCCGCTACAGCTAAAGACCAGGCATTAACATGATAAGGCAGCAGTGTTTTTCCCAAAACACGCATGATACCGGCACTGCCGACAGCATAACCTACACGCAGTCCAGCCAGTCCGTAAGCTTTAGAAAAAGTCCGCAAGCACATAAAATTACTGTATTTACCTGTCAGAGCCAAAGTCGAACCTGCTACCAGCTTTAATTTATTCAGCGGGCGCAGATCCTGCGGATCAACGCCGCTGCCTTTAGCAAACTCCATATAGGCTTCATCCATTACTACCGGGCAGCTGACATTTGCTAAAATCTTCTCCATTACTTCAAGCGGATTATAATTTCCCGTCGGATTGTTTGGATTGCAGACAATCAACAGCGCCGGCTGCTCTGCCCTGCAAAATTCGATGACCTTATCTGGATCGACATATCCCGTCAGCGTCAGCGGATACGGTGCGGCTATACTGTCGGCCAGCTTGGTATAAACGCCATACATAGAAAAGGACGGATACGGAAAAGCGATTTTACGTCCATTGCCGCCAAAAGCATAACAGGCCATTTGCAAAAGTTCACTGGAACCGTTGCCGATTCTGATATTGTCTGCATCCAGCGCCAGATCTTCAGCAATCAGCCCGCGCAGCGTTTCAGCCTGCATCGGCGGATAACGGTTAAAAGGAAACCCGGCCAGCTTCGCCGCTACAGCCTGCTCAATCGGCCGCGGCAGATTATAATTACTTTCGTTGGCATTGACGATAATATCGGCAGCCACATGTTCTACAGCATATTCTTCCAATTCTTCCAAGCCGGTCCTGGCATTAAATCCAGCCATCTCCTCACCTCTTTTCCATACGCACGCGGATAGCGTTAGCATGCGCCTGAAGCCCTTCAGCTTCAGCCATTTTAATAACGTCACTGCCCACAGCAGTCAAGGCGCCCTGCGTATAAGCAATGATACTTGTTTTCTTCATAAACGTCTCCACATTCAGAACTGAGTAGAAACGGGCAGTACCGCCGGTAGGCAGAATGTGGTTCGGTCCTGCATAATAATCGCCCAAAGGCTCCGGTGAATAAGCGCCCAAAAAGATCGCACCGGCATTACGCAGATAAGGCAGCAGAGCAAAAGGCTCTTTCGTCATAACCTCCAAATGCTCCGGTGCTGATATATTCGCCATCTCAATTACTGTTTCCATATCAGACGCAATAATGATCTTGCCATGATTTGCTAAAGACAATGCAGCGATCTCCTGCCGCGGCAAAGCAGCAAGCTGCATCTCAAGCTCTGCTGCAACAGCATTGCCCAACAGCTCACTGTCCGTAACTAAAATAGCGCTGGCCAGAGGATCATGTTCCGCCTGGCTCAAAAGGTCAGCTGCCAGATATTTAGGATCAGCGCCATCATCGGCTATAATCAATATTTCGCTGGGACCTGCCAGCATATCAATGTCGCAGTGCCCGTAAACAGCTTTTTTAGCCAGCGTCACAAAAATATTGCCCGGGCCGGTAATTTTTTCAACCTTTGGTACAGTTTCCGTACCAAAAGCTAACGCAGCAATGGCCTGTGCACCGCCCATTTTATAAATTTCCCTGATACCTATTAATTCAGCCGTAACCAGCACATAAGGATTGACTTTGCCATCACGTCCGGGCGGTACTGCCATAACGATCCGTGGTACTCCTGCTACTGTAGCCGGTACAGCATTCATAATCACAGAAGAAGGATAAGCCGCAGTTCCACCGGGGACGTAGATACCCACAGAGTCAACAGGAGTTACCTTCTGTCCCAGCATAGCACCGCATTCACGGTTAGTCAGCCAGGTTTTTGGCAGCTGTTCTTCGTGAAAGCGACGCACATTTGCAATAGCACGTTCGATGGCTTCTACCACTTCGGCATCAGCTGATTGTCGGGCTTCTGCAAATTCAGCCTTGCTGACCCGGATATTTTGGACACTCAAGCCTGCTTTATCGATCAGATTAGTATAATAAAGCAGCTTTCCATCACCGCCGGCCCTTACGTCAGTCACAATTCTTTCGACGACCTGGGCTGCTGTCAGCGGCGCACCAAACATAGCGGTAACACCTGCCTGAACTCCGGGGGACAGCTCACATTCATCAAAAGCTTTTTTCTGCATCAAAGCTGCTATTTCAACAGCACTCATTCCTCTGGCATCTGTTACTTGCATTGCTCTTCCTCCTCATCCAGTACCTTACGCAAATCTCGGACCAGTTTATCCAGACGGTCAAATTTCAATTTAAAGCTCACCCTGTTGGCAATCAGTCTTGCTGTCGCCGTATAGATGGAATCTACCTCCACCAATTTATTCTCTTTCAGGGTACGGCCTGTTTCCACAATATCAACGATCAGCTCCGACAATCCAACCATCGGCCCCAGTTCAATCGAGCCGTTAAGCTTGATGATCTCGGTCTGAATCCCCAGACTGCGAAAATACTCCTGGGCACAGTTCGGATATTTAGTTGCTACCCGCAGATGCGCATAATCAGTCAGCCTGGGCCGCTGCATCTGCTCAGGAACTGCCAGCATCAAACGACAGCGTCCATATTTCAGATCCAGCAGCTCATATACGTCCTTGCGTTCTTCCAGCAGCACATCTTTACCAATGATCCCGATATCGGCAGCACCGTATTCTACATAGGTCGGCAAATCGACAGTTTTAGTAATTATAAAGCGCACCTTGCTATCCTCGTTACTGATAACAAGTTTACGCGAATCTTCAGTTACGTTATCAGCACTATAGCCTACTTTAGCCAGCAGCTCTACTGATCTTTGAAACAGCTTGCCCTTCGGCAGCGCTACGGTAATATAATCCATTACGGCACTTCCTTTATCAATCTTCGATATACAGCAGCGTATCGCAGGCGTTAGCACGCTGCGCGTCCACTGCTTCGCTCTGGTTAAAAGGCTCGGCAGCCAGCTTCACTGTTTTGCCGCTCCTGCGCAGACGCATACACTGCGCGATCGCCTGTGGCAGACAACCTGCCTGCCAGGCCACCAAAACATCCCAGCTGCTGATATTGTCCAGCTGCCGGCGCCGACTCAGAATCAACATGATCCTGTCTATCCCTATAGCAAATCCTGTTGCCGGACAGGATCTGCCAAAATTTTCCATCATTGTATCATAACGGCCGCCGCCGATGATCGGGAAACCCATATCCTCAGCGTAGCCTTCAAATAACATTCCAGTATAATAATCAAGGTCGCGCAAAAGCCCCAGATCAAAACGCAGATAACCAGCCGCACCATAGACCTCGGCCAAAGCATAGATTTCGCGCAGATCCTGCACAGCCTTGGAGCTTTTATTGTTCAAACCACAGGCTTCAACCTTATCTAAAAGTTCCAGCCCGCCATGCAGAAACGGCAGCTCTTTAAACAAATCTTTTTGTTCCGGTGACATCCTGCTGCCATCTGCCAACGCTTCCAACCGTACCACATCATGCTCGATCAGGCAGCGTTTCAGCTCCTGCGCCTGCAGTTCAGTGACCTCAGCCGCTTCAATCAGGCCATTTATAAAATCGATCTGGCCAACACTGATCACAAAATCATTTAACCCTGCTGCCTGCAGCGAAGCTACTGCTAAAGCCAGCATCTCGGCATCTGCCGAAGGTCCGGCCGCACCCATCATTTCAACACCGGCCTGATTAAACTCACACTGGCGTCCGGCCTGTGTTTCCTCATAGCGAAATAGATTCGCCAGATAAAAAAGCCGTTTTACCGCCGGTCCCTCATTGAGCCGAGTAGCTACCAAACGCGCCAAAGGAGTCGTCATGTCCGACCGCAGCAATAAAATATTATTACGACGGTCAAAAAATTTAAAACTGCTGTCTGACAGCTGACCTGCTGCGGCAAAAGTATCCAGATATTCAAAAGTCGGCGTGACCACTTCGTCATATCCCCAGGCTTTAAAGGTAGAGGCAAGCTTATTTTCAATTATCCTTCTGGCGCCGGCTTCACCCGGAAGTACGTCCCTAGTTCCATACGGCACCTGCAAAGCTTTATTATTCAGCATTGTGCTTGTCTTCCTTTTTTAATAATGGCATTATCGAATTATAGCCGTCAGCGCCATAAACCAAACAGCGTTTAACCCGTGAGATCGTCGCCGTACTGGCGCCTGTTTTTTCTACTATCTCTTCATAAATACAGCCTGCATCAAGCATTCTGGCAACCTCCAAACGCTGCGCCATGGATTTCAGTTCGCTGATCGTGCAAATATCCTCAAAAAAGTTGGAACACTGCTCTTCACTTTTTAAGCTAAGAATCGCTTTAAATAATTGATCGGTCAAATGGTCTCTGGTTTTTGCAGCCATGATTGCCTCCTTAAATTTAGCTGGTGCTAGCACCTTTTTTCTTTTATACTTTATCACTTTATCTTGTGAAAGGCAAGGTTTTTTACAAAAATTTTAAAATTTTTATTGACAAGTGCCGATTGTAAGTGTATTATTTTGTTTAACAACTTCAAACGGTATTTCATCAAGAGTAGCCGAGGGACTGGCCCTATGAAGCTACGGCAACCATCACGACGTGAACGGTGCCAAATCCAACGGATGTAAATCCGACAGATGAAGCAGTACGAAACGCTTTCGTTACCCTTCACCTGTGTGAAGGGTTTTTTTACGATTTTAGAAAAGAAAGAGGAACGCTGTATGATCGATTTACGCAATGTGGAAAAAACCTATTACAGCAATGCAGGTGATATCCACGCTTTAAAGAAAACAAATCTGCATATCAACGCCGGAGAAATATTCGGTATCATCGGCCTCAGCGGTGCCGGTAAATCAACCCTGATCCGCTGCATCAATATGCTGGAAGTACCTACCGGCGGTCAGGTCTTTGTGGATGGACAGGAACTGACTGCAATGAACAATCAGGAACTGCGCAAAGCACGCCAAAATATCGGGATGATCTTCCAGCACTTTAATCTGCTGGCCTCCCGCACAGTTTATGATAATATCGCTTTTCCGCTGGAAATACAGGGTATTTCGCAGTCTGAAATCAAAAAGCGGGTGCAGCCGCTGCTGGAGCTGGTACAATTACAGGACCGCGGCGATTATTATCCCAGCCAGTTGTCAGGCGGTCAGAAACAACGTGTCGGTATTGCCCGTGCTCTGGCCAGCGATCCTAAAGTACTGCTGTGTGATGAAGCAACCTCGGCATTGGACCCGCAGACAACAAAATCTATTCTCGACCTGCTCAAAGATATCAATAAACGCCTGAATCTGACTATTGTCATGATCACACATCAGATGGAAGTAGTCAAAGAAGTCTGTGACAGAGTAGCTGTTATCGAAAACGGCGAGATCATTGAAGAAGGTTCCATGATCGATGTTTTCACCGATCCGCAGAAGCCCACTACCAAAGATTTCGTCAAAAGCATCAACAATGTCGAACTGCCTGCACTGCTGCAATCTTCTTCAATCAGCGCAGTCTACACCGAAGGCAGCAAACTGATCGTGCGATTATCCTTCATCGGTAACTCAGCCGGCGATCCGATCGTTTCCGGTATGGTCAAAAAATTCGATGTCGATATCAATATCATCTACGGTAATATCGACTCGCTTAAGGATATACCCTTCGGCACCCTGGTCATTGAGATTTCAGGAAGCGCCGCAGGCATCAAAAATGCTCTGCAATATCTGCATGAACAGCAGCTGAAAGTTGAGGTGATCGGTTATGTCTCCTGAAATGTTAGCTCTTTTACTTAAATCCTTTTGGGAAACCTGCTATATGGTGCTGGCTTCCACAATACTCGCCACACTCATCGGCGTACCGCTCGGCGTGATCTTAACCGTCACCCGTAAAAATCATATCCTGCCCAACGCTCCTGTAAACAGCGTTTTAGGCGCTATTGTCAACGCTACCCGCTCAACTCCCTTCATTATATTAATGGTAGCAATCATTCCTCTGACCCGTCTTTTAGTAGGCTCTTCGATAGGTACTACCGCTTCCATCGTACCTTTGACTATTTCAGCCGCACCCTTTATTGCCCGCATCATCGAATCTTCGCTGCTGGAAATCGACCACGGCGTTATCGAAGCGGCTCAGGCCATGGGCGCCAGCCCCATGCAGATTATCCGCAAGGTCCTTTTGCCGGAAGCACTGCATTCCATCGTTTTAGGTATCACCCTCGCTGTTATAGCTTTGATCGGTTATTCCGCCATGGCTGGTACATTAGGCGGCGGCGGCTTAGGCGATCTGGCGATCCGTTATGGCTATCAGCGTTTCCAAATGGACGTTATGCTGATCACTGTCGTCGTACTTATCGTTATGGTCCAATCTATCCAGTCACTCGGCGACTACTTTTCCAAAAAGCTTAATAAAAACAAACTATAAAATCATCTTATAAAGGGGAAATTATCATGAAAAAATTAGCTAAAATACTGACCGCGGCAGCTTTATGCGTAGCTGCCCTGACCACCTTCGGCTGCGGCGACGATAAAAAAGAAGCAGCAAAAGCTCCTGCCGGCGATGCGCCTATCAAAATCGCAGTTACTGCAGGTCCTCATGCTGAAATTATGGACAATGTCAAAAAACTTGCTGAAAAACAAGGTCTGAAAATCGAAGTAGTTGAATTCAACGACTATGTAACTCCTAATGTAGCACTATTCCAAGGCGAAGTTTTTGCCAACAGCATGCAGCACCGCCCTTATTTAGATGCCACTCTGCAAAAAGAGCCTAAATTTGACCTGGTAGAAGTTTTCAAAACCGTTAACTTCCCGATGGCCGCTTACTCCAAAACTTTGAAAAAAGGCGACGCCATTCCTGACGGCGCCACAATCGGTATTCCTAACGATCCATCCAACGGCGGCCGTGCGATTTTAGTTCTTGCCAATGCCGGGCTGATCAAAGTCAAAGATATCAAAAACGTTACTACCACCGTTGCCGATATCACCGAAAATCCACATAACTTCAAATTCCTGGAACTGGATGCAGCTACCATTCCCCGCAGCCTGCCCGACGTTACCTTTGCTGTAATCAATGCCAACTACGCTATTCCAGCAGGCCTGAACCCTACCAAAGATTCCATCATTCTGGAATCTGCTGACAATCCGTTTGTCAACATCTTCGTAACCAAGAAAACCAATGAAAACGATCCCCGGATCGCTAAACTGAAAGAAATTTACCAATCAGCTGATAATGAAAAATTCATTATGGAACACTTCCAGGGCACAATTTTACCGGCCTGGAAATAATTAAAAACTAAGCCCCCGGAATCTTAAAAATTCCGGGGGCTTTTTATCTATATTTTCTCTGGTCTACAGTCAACAGTACTCAGCAGAACTTTTTGCACTGTTCAAATACTGCGGGATAAAGCTGATAAAATTGCGCGCTGTCGGCGAATGATAATGCTTGCGGGTCCAGATTACTGCCGCCGTCGTCGTCAGGTCCGGGTCGTCCATACGGACACAGGCCAGCCCTTCATGCCTGGCGATTGCTTCTGCTGATTCTGGGATAACGGCCAGTCCTAACCCGGCTTTCGCCCAGGCAATCAGATAATTACTGTCATCGCTGAGACAGAAAAAATATGCCTGGATGCCATTTTTAGCAGCAGACTGTTCCAACAGTTCATTATAACGGCGGTGGCATAAAAGCGGCAGCCCCTGCAGCCTGCTTACAGGCAGTTCAAAAGTCCCCTCCAGCTGCGGAAAAAACGCCGCATCATAGACTAATGCCAAGCGTTCAGTTGGCAGCTTATAGCTTGCAAAATAATCCTCGTCCACAGGCAAATGAACGATAGCAGTTTCAATGACCCCCTTTTCCAGCAGTTCGATCACCCGTAAACTTTCGCCGATCAACAACCGATAGGTTATTTTGGGATACAACTCTTTAAAAGCGGCAATCATCTGCGGTAATACCATCAGGCTCATCGAAGGGACAACTCCCAGTGATAAAATACCCTCCTGTCCCAGCTCACTGCTGGATAATTCACATACAGTCCGATCCGTTAGATTTAAGATTTCTTCTGCCCGATGCAGCAGCATATGACCGGTTTCTGTCAGATGCAGACGCCGGCCTGATCTGTCGAACAGCACCACGCCCAGTTCCTGCTCAAGCTGTTTGATTTGTCTGCTTAAAGGCGGCTGCGCGATATGCAGCGCTTTGGCAGCCTCTGTAACATTGCCCAGCCTCGCTACCATTACGAAATACCGCATTTGCTGCAAATTCATAAGTATTCCTCCATTCATACTTTTTAGGTATTATAATTTCAAAAATAAGTATTTTAAGTATGATTTTATTGTTGTTATAATAATATTAAAGAAAAGAAGAACAGTCAAGTAAAGAGCAGGATGCAAAATTCAGGGAGGGATTTATATGAAAGAGAAAATTTTAATCGCTATCGACAGTTCTGATTCGTCCAGTAAAGTGCTTGCTTATGGTATCAATCTGGCCGGTAAGCTTGACGCAGAAGTAAAAGTAGTCCACGTAATCGAACCTTACAGCAAACGATCGACCATTTTGAACCAGTTAAACCCCGCTATGGTCAAACAAACCAATGAATTATATGAACTGGCCGGTCAGGAATTAATGGAAGCAGCAAAAAAACAAACAGCTGCCGCCAAAGTTCCCGTTCATTATGAAACTTTAGTTGGCAACGCCGCGCAGCAAATCCTGACCGCCGCCAAAAAATCCGAAGCTAGCATGATCCTCATCGGCAGCCGCGGCATGAACGCTGTTGCAGAATTTATCCTCGGCAGCGTCAGCTCCAAAGTTGCCATGTATGCGGAAATACCGGTCTTGATCGTTAAATAATGGATTGCTTGGGCATCTTTCCCCTATAGGCAGCGACTGAAATTTTCGCTGCAAAGCAAAATACCTGCCGTTGATCAACGGCAGGTATTTTTTATTTTGACTGATTTTTATAAACCTTCTACCCTGATTTTAAAATGCAGCAGAGCCAGCCAGCCAGCAATTGCCAAGGTGACGCAAACAGCGGTAATGATCCCCAGCCCTTCAATAAAATTGCTCCAGTTCAATGCACCCAGCATCATACCCAAGCTGCCAAAAACAGTATTCACCGCATTGATCAGCGACGAGGCAGAGCCGATATCCGTTTTCTGCTGATCCAATAATATGGCCGTACTGAAAGGCCTGGCAGCGCTTTCCATGATCGTGACCGGTAAAAAGGCTATTAAAAACCACCACGGTGAAATACTCCCTACTGTCAGCAGCGCTGCCGCTGCTACTACAGTAAAAATAAAACAGCCATAGGTAAATTGACGCGGCGATACGATCCCGATCAACTTCATATATAAAAACGGACCGACAACGGCAAAAAATGAGTTAGCAGCAAAAAAATAACTGTAGACTTGCTCACTAAGCCCAAAATACTGTACATAAACATAGGAAGATACTGCCACGTAAGCCATATAAGGTGCTGCCAGCAGTGAAAATACAGTCAGTACACCAGTAAAACCAACATTTTTACCGACAACTGCCAATCTGCCGAAGGTACTCCAAAAGCTGCCCTTATAACGTTCGCTTTCCGACAGCGTTTCTTCAAAAAAGAAGCTGGCGGCCAGATTAACAGCACCGGTGGCGATCAGGACCCCGAAGGTACCGCGCCAGCTGACAAACTGCAGCAGAAATGCGCCGATAACAGGGGCGACCATCGGCGCAATAACGGCCATAGCCTGCACCAGCGCCAAAACACGATTTTTAGTGGTGCCATAAAAAGCATCTTTAACAACCGCCATCGACACAGCAACCATGCCGCCTGCACCCAAAGCCTGCACGATTCTGTACGCTATCAGACTGTAAATACTGCCGGCAAAGGCGCACAGACCACTTGCCAGCGTATACAGAACTATTCCCAGCAGTAAAATCTTCCGGCGTCCGTATTTATCACTTACCGGTCCAAACAGCAGAATCCCCACTGCGAAAAAGAAGAAAAAACTGACCAGCGTCAAATTGACCATCAAAGGTGTCGCAGCAAATTCTGTACCTATCGTCGGCAGTGCCGGCAGATATAAATCTATCGACAACGGTACAAACATATTCATCACAGCGATCAGTACGATCAAACCCTTTGCGCCTAAATATTTCTGCTGGATTTTTGAAGCGTTTTCCGTAAGCATTATTTTTCCTCCTTTAATCTAATAAAAAAACCGGATAAGAGAATATCTCTTATCCGGCAGTACTGCCCTCCGAGGTGTTTCCGTAAAAACAAGGTTATTTTAGCATCTGTTTAAATATTTGTCAACATTTTCACTGCAGAGCATTTTGAAATATCGACCGGCCTGTCAGCTCATATCAAAAATATTAAATTGTTCATATTTGCCCCATAAATGCAGCGTCATATCTATTCGCCCGTCGGCAAGGAAGGTTACGCCCTCCGCTTCCAGCAAAGCACGTTGTTTTTCCTGCCCGCCGAAAGCATAGTCAGGTGCCAGAGCCCCGGTACGGTTCACGACCCTGTGACAGGGCAAATTCCGTCCAGAAGGAGCGCAGCTCATGATGTGCCCTACCTCACGCCCAGCCAGCGTATCACCGACCTGCGCCGCTATCTGTCCGTAGGTAGCCACTTTACCGCGAGGTATCCGGGCGACTGCCTCATACACCTGCTCAGCAAATGCCGCATCCACTATCCTTTCGCCGTTATACGTAATCATAATTTCCCTCCGATTTTATTAGTATATTACAATGCCGTACCTTTTTGGGGGATAAAAAATCCAGACATATCTACGCCTTCCAGCTCCAGCAGTTTTATTTTTTTTTCAATACCGCCGGCATACCCAGTAAGACTGCCGTTTGCACCAACGACCCGGTGGCAGGGAATAATAATAGAAATGGGATTATGTCCAACAGCACCGCCGACAGCCTGGCTTGACATCCGTTCCTTCTGCAGCTTCACTGCCATTTTTTTAGCAATACTGCCGTAAGTTATTACCTCTCCATAAGGGATCGTACATAAAATTTCCCAAACGCCCTGACGAAACGCATTGCCTTGTGGTGCCAGCGGCAGCTCTGCCACATCAGGCTTCTGCCCGGAAAAATATCTGTCCAGCCACTTTTTTGCAATATCGAAAAGCGGCACAGCATCCTTTTCAATCAAAGCTTCCTTCAGCGTACCCTGATAATACTTTTGCCCTTCCAGCCATAAGCCGACAAGATTTTTACCGCAAGCGTCACACGCAAGCGTAATTTTTCCCAGGGGCGATAAATAAGTCGTAGAGTAGTACATATAGGGCCTCCTCTATAATGTATTCCATAAATTAACCGTAGCATAACTGCGCCAGGGACGCCAGGCTTCCGACAGTACCTGCAGTTCTTTAGGCGTATGATCCGGCAGCGCCTTTTTTATTCCTGCATCCGTTGGCAGAAAAGCATCGGGCCAGCCCATTGCCCGCATGGCTATATACTGCGCCGTCCAACTGCCGATACCGCGAATAGCCTGCAGCTTTTGCATTTCTTCCTCCGGATTGCCGCAAAATCCAAAATCATTTTTTTCGTCTGCCAATACCCGTGCCAGTTGATAAATCGTATTCGCACGCGCAGAGATAATACCTAATTTTCCCAAATGCTCACTAATATTTTCTCCCAGTGCAAGTATCGCCGCAGGCGCAGGAAAGCTGTGCGTAAGACCTTCAATACCTGTCTGGACCTGAGTTCCATACACAGCGACGAGCCTTGCCGCTAAAGTACTTGCAGCTTTTACAGTGATCTGCTGACCCAGTACAGCCCGCACCGACATTTCAAAAACATTGAAGCAGCCGGGCAGTCTGGTTCCTAAAACACACAAACCGGGCTGCAGAGTATTCATCACCTGCAGCGTTTCATATACTGCCTTAGGCTCACAATATAAATCAAATAAATTCTTGATGCGGGCCAATACCTCAGGAAGCACCGGCAGAAGACTTTCGCTGACCGTAACGCTCAAAGTATTTTCAGCCGGTCTGTGCCCGACCCGCACCCAGCCGCAGAACTGCTGGCCTTCCGCATTTTGCAGCTTTACCGTACGCAGATATTCATCATTATTTACAACTTCTATTCCTGTTATTGCCCGTCCTGCCAAAAACTTTAATATTTTATCCCAGGCATAAGGAGGGCGGTAACCAAGAGCCAAGGTGATCTCACCGTTATGGCTTTTTGCTTCTGCCTGTCTTTTCCGCAAAGCTGTGGGCACAAGCTGATAATGTTTTTTAAATAAATCGTTAAAACGGCGCAGACTGCCAAATCCTGCCGCCATTGCAACTTCCAGCACTGAAAGATCGGTGTCGGTAAGCAGATTTTTGGCAAGCAGCAAGCGGCAGGTCTGTAAATATTGGACAGGGGAAACGTGGTATTCCGCAGTAAATACGCGCCGCAAATGTCTGTCCGTACAACCAAGCCGTTCTGCTATTTCCCGCAGGCTCTGGCCGCTGCCGCAATTCCTTTCCAACATTCGCGCAGCCCGGTAAACTAAATCAGCCGTAGCATCAGTAACAGAGGTCCCGGGAGCAAGTTCCGGCCTGCACAAAAGGCAGGGCCTGTAGCCGGCCTGTTCCGCAGCGGCGGCCGTCCTGAAAAAAGTGCAGTTTTCCGCTTTGGGCTGTCTGGCTTTGCAAACCGGACGGCAATAGATTCCCGTAGACGATATGCCAACGAAAAAACGTCCGTCAAAACGGGCATCTTTGGCTTTAAAAGCCGCGTACAATCCCTTGATATTTTCCTGCATCACCGTTTGCCTCCTTACTTGAAATCGCTTTAATTATATCATAACATTTCTATAATTCCCGCCATTTTCGGACATGCTTTTATTAAAATAATTATCAGAACCACCTCGATCGCAACACGCACGAGCAAATATTCCTGTCAAGCATTTTCTTTTATATTGTTTATTTCATTGCGTAAGTATATAATAATAGCGGTATTGATTTTTGAACAGATTACTGAACGTACTCCATTCACTTGAAAGAACCTAAAACATTACTACAAAAGGGAGGTAATTTATGCCAAAAATGTTCCTTGTTCTTATGATACTTTTACTGACGAACAATATTTGTAATGCCGCGATCTATAAAAATATCGAAAATGATTTTCTGATCGATATCGGCGATAACTGGAACCTTTCAGACAAGAGCACCCAGGAAGGCGGTATGGTGCTGATATTTACGGCTTCAGACGATAAAAAAAGCACTGTAAGGGTAGGCGTTTCTCCGGTTATAGACGAAAAGGAAAACGCAACTTTGAGAAATATGCCTAAAGAATTATTAAATGAATATTTTGACGCATTTATCGGGATGACCAAACAGGCATCAAGTAAATATAATATCACTTTCGCCGACTGTAAAAATATAGGCCCTCATTATGTACTTCTTGTGAACGCCTCTTTGCCTATGGAAATATACAAAAAAGATAAGCAGCTTCCTTTTGTAAAATCAAATGCCTTCATTGTTTTTAAGAAAAAAATATATTTATTTATGATGGATTCCTGGGATACGGAAGAAACACATCTGCAGCAACTCACAACAATAATCAAATCGCTGCAGCCTCTATGATTGCACCAGAAAATATATTATAAAAAAATAAGCTCAAGATTTTTCATAGTTTTGAAAAATCTTGAGCTATCTTTTTTTGGAGCTACTGACAGGATTTGAACCTGCGACCCTCTCATTACGAATGAGATGCTCTACCAGCTGAGCTACAGTAGCGGTTCAGAGCATAATAAGCTCTGCCATATAGTATAACGCAACCCGGCAAGTGCTGTCAATATACCCTGTTTGCAACAGCTCATTTTCTCAGCAGGATTTTAATTACTGCCCGTCGATAAACAAACCTCCGTTCCATAAAAATGGAACGGAGGCTGGGGATATTCTCAAGCAAGCTGGAGGGTTGCAACACCTTGCCGAAAATCAAAGAAATTATTTAGAAACTCCATCTGGCTCCGACATTCCACTGCCAGTCTTTTTTATAATCACTGCCGGCACTGCGCTCGACATCAACATAGAAGTAATTGTTTTTACCAGTCTGCACTGCTGCGCCTAAGCCATATTCAAACCAGGTATCATCAAAATCACGATCCAGTCTTGCTTTTGTACCGCCGGCATCCACCATTGAGGCATTATAGCCGCCGCCAAATTCATGCATCAGATTAGCTTTCAAGTATATATTAGTTTTTTCATTGATATCTTTACAAATATTGAAACCAATACGTCCCACAAAACTGTCGATTCCATCCTGATCTACCCTGATGCCATTGCTTGTGGTATAGTCAGTTCCGCGCAGCCTGCCAAAAGTGAGCTGGGCCTGCGGTTCGATATACCAATTATTTTTCAGATTGTTTTTGCGCCCATATTCCGCGCTTATCGATAATCCATTTTGGTCATAGTCGCCGGTGATCTTATTGCCGGAGGTATCAAAAACCTTAAAATCATTATCGAGCTGACTGTATTTCAACACTAAATCAAGGTAATGGCCCTTAGCACCGATCTGCGTACCGTAAATATTTAAAGCTTTAACTTTATTCTCGCCGCTGCCGCTGCTGTAACTGCTGTCGCCATCAAAATAGCTGAAGGAAATACCAGCATAACGCGTATACGCCGGCGTTGACTTCAATTTTTGGTCATAGCCAAGCTCATACTGTGTGTATTTATTCTCAAATTCAAACTGGTCACTGCGGCTCAGCTTACCGCCTTTGACCCTTACCCAGACGCCCTCTTCCTCTCTACCATGCTGGCGCAGATCTCCCAGCCGCTGCAGCAGCTGATCATGGTCGCGCCATGTATGATAAGCCAGTGCTCCCGAAGCAGCGATAGCCTCCACACTGGTTGTCGGCAGGTTAAGATTTGTAATGCCTTTCAAATACCAGTCCGTCGTATAACCGGAAGCAGCACTGTCTTTTTGTCCCAGCTCATAACGCTGCCAGTACAAAGTGCCTTCCTGATCATCAGCCGTAAAAGTACCGCTGCCGTTGACACTGGCTAAAACAGTATTTTCTGCCGCCTGGCCTATTCCCGGATCACTGTCGAGTCCATTTATCTCCTTCAGTGACAGTGTATGGCTTCCGCTGAAATCACCTGTGACATAAATTTTATCACTGGCATCAACCTGGGAACCATCAATATCCATAATGATCGTCCCACCGTTACCTGTCAGCGTTTCCACAGACAGCGTACTGAAAGCCTTATTATCGCCGGTCATATCGATCACAGACTGTTCATTCTGCAAACTGTTGAGCTGTGAATTGCCAGTCAAAGTCCACAGCGAGTTTTTAGCCATAGTTAAGGTGCTCTGTGAATCATTGCCGCTGTCGAGCACAGCCTTTCCCTCAAACCGCGAACCTTCTGCCAGATCTAATGTAAGAATGCCGCCGTCCGCAGCCCTGATATCACCGACAATATTATAAACACCACTGCCGGTAATAGTACTGACGGCAGCTGTATCACTATCTTTACCTTCCGCACTGAAAGCATAAGCATCTTTTGTTGAATCCACAGTAACAGCAGCGTCCTGTAAAATTACCGTGCCGCCGGCAAGCGCCGTTACGCCATGAGACTCACTGCCAACTGTCGTTATGACCGCGTCTTTTTTTAATTCGATCAGAGTGCCGTCATAACGGGCGTCTACACCATGTGACTGATCCCCCAGAGTTTTGATTTCTGCCCCTTCATCAATAGTGATTTTGCCGCCGGCAGCAGTAAAATCATATACTTTAGTAATATTGCCGCCGCGGACAGCCGAAGCCTTATCGCCCTGAGTACTGATCTCGGCATCTTTGCCAACATAAAGCGTGGAATCGGCATGGATACCATAGACAGCAAAGGACTCGTCCCCTTCCGTCCAGATAGTTGCCTTATCGCCTACACTTATCTGTCCGGAGCTCCCCTGTTTAGTACCAACACCGTTAAAACCAGTATATGATAAATAGCCCGCCTGAACGGCATTTGCGCCATAACCTTTCCCTTTGGCATAAATCGTACTGTCGTCGCCGATTGTAATATTACTTTGGCCTTGGCTCGCATTGCCATCCATCGATAATACCGCAATGCTGTTGACATCATAGCCTCTGATATTATCGTGCCCTATCGTAACACCGTTGCCGATTTCAATCTTACCGCCGCTGGAGGAAGCAAGCGCTGCCCCTGTAGCACCATAACTGTTGCCGGTAACTGTACTGCCATCGCCTATTTGGAGCAGAGAATCTTTACCCGTAACGTACACAGCAGAATTAGCTGATGAATTTAAAATACTGCCGGCACCTAAAATAACTGTCGCCTTTTGACCATAGCTGCTTGAGTCTACACGTACCGCAGAAGATTTAGCCTCAACGATCGTTTTACCAAGCTCAATACTGCAATCGCCGCTGCCTGCAACGCCCCCTGTAGCATAAGTCTGGATTTGGATACCATAGCCGTCGCTGGTAACGGTGACATTATCGCCAACAATCGTACCGCCATCTTTATACCCGACAAAAATACCTGTTGTATTAGAACCGGTATTTATTACAGAATCAGCTGTCATCGTATAGGTACTGCCGTCTGTAATCCTTACGGGACTTACATCTGCGGCCTGCGCTAAAAGCGGCATATTTATTATCGCCAGTGTGACCGCCATTCTTAAAGCTTTCTTGTTATTCATTTTTATCTCCCCTTTGATTTTTTATATAAACTTATAGTGATAAGTTTATGTTTTGGCCAGTTTATCGCTTCCTTTCACTTATCCGCTATATTATTTATCTGTTTGTTAATATTTTTCCTTAATATTTTATTAATATATTGTATTGCTATTTTTATTTTTATTCTTTAATTTACATTATACTATCATATTTGTCCCCCCCTGCAAGACATTTTTGTTGTAATTGCATACGCTTGTCTGAAAGTCTTGCAACTGGTACCAATCTGACTTTAACCAAGCTCAAAAATAAAGCGCCGTTTTTCAACGGCGCATAAAAAAAGTTACCCGTTTTGCTTAAAAAAACAAAACGGGTAACCGGGGAGTTATTCAAACGGAATATTTTATACTCCGCCTAAATATCCATATTCAGTTATAAGTTTCTTTAACAACAAATTTTAATTTGCGTCTGCCAGCAACCTTTTAATCGTCATTTTCTTTAAACTTTTTTCCAGTTCTTCCTGCAGCTTGCAGTAAAACCCGCGGACCGGACAATTTTCAGTAGCATAACGGCTGCAGAATTTATCCTCTTCCAGACAACGGTTAACCCTCATTGTCGGTTCCATGATATTGAGGATATCCAATAAAGTGATATCATCTATTTTCTGTGCCAGCGAAAAGCCGCCCTGCGCTCCTACCAGTCTTTCAATGATTCCAGCCTCTACCAGCTTATGAGTTATTTTCAGTACATAATTTTTCGGAATCCCCATCGCGGCTCCGATTTCTTTTGATGTAGTGATCTCTTTTTTGATTGCCAAATACAAAACTATTCTTATGGCATAGTCAGTAGTAACGTTCAGCTGCATACTTTCCCTCCGCAAATGACCCTTTAAATTATCAATAACAATTATTTTTAGCGGTTTCCTATTTTTCAATACTCTTGTTGCTTTATTATACTTTATCAAATGTTACTTGGCAATAGCTTTAATTAAAAATCCTTAAAACATAAAAAAAGACCCGGAATAAATTCCGGGTCTGGCATTTAAATTTTTTTAATCGCCTCTACGACTTTAGAATAATTTGCTTCAGCCTGAGCGAACAGCCCGTCCAAATCTTCATACTGATCATTACGGCAGTCCTGACACATTCTGGAAAAAATCTCATATAGTTTAATAAGACCAAGATTTCCACTGACGCCTTTCAGCGTATGCGCTACAGGCAGTACCTCATTATAATGTTTATCAGCGATGAGTGTACGCAGTTTATTCATATTTTCGTCGTCAACAAATTTTCTCAGAAACTTTATCATCAGCATTTCATTATTCATAAAACGTCTTAAAGTTTCTTCGACATTAACGCCGGCACCTTCTAATTCTGTTTGAACAAATTTATCCATAACTTCCGTCCACCTTTTCACTACAGCTTTTACTGATATTTATATTATAACATAAAGGTTTTGGAAATGCAGGTTTAAAAAGCTTTGCTCAGATTTTATTTTTCGGTTTGCGGCCTCTGGTTTTTTTCACTCCGTCCAGACTGTTTTTCTTAACAACCTTGGCCAGTTCAGTAATCAGATGCAGCTCATGGGCGTCGCAGCCCTGCAATAATTCTGCCAGCTCATTTTGGAAAATCTTCTCGCTGCGGTGAATATTATCACAGAGGAGCTCGTCTACGGAAACATCCAGAACATTAGCCAGATGAATAATCGTAGGCAGGCCTAATTTAGTATTTCCTGTTTCAATATTACTGATATGCGGTGTAGACAGACCGGTCACTTCTGCGATATAGCCTTGGGTAACGCCTTTACGCGCACGGGCAGCTTTGATTCTGACCCCAATAGCTTTGTAATCAATGTTCATTTCTTCACAACTCCTTTTAATTTAATCTGCATTTACGAAATTGCAGATACAGCAGGCAATAGTTTTTTTAATATCTAAGAATACATTCGCAGAATTTATTATAACTTAAACCTCAGGCTAAAGCAATACTTTCTTGCATAAAAATATTTGTAATCGTTTTTAAATATAGGCATAAGTTATAAAAATACAAATTAAATTGATATTTAAACTATTGTCTTTAAGCTGGAAGAAGTGGTACCGTTAAGCTGCCTTCAGGCATCAGAATAATATTATAGTCATTGCCAATTACTTTTTCGGCTTCAGCCAGAGCTTCTTCCACGGTAGGCACTGCTTCGAACAGCATATCATGCGCCAGCTCTTTGTCCAGTGACGAAACTAAAATAAACTTTGCTTTTTTGGTAAGACGTGTTACCGCGAAAGCTTTATTGGCACCGATCTCAAAATGTTTTTCCAAGTCGGCTTTGATAGCGTCTGCCGTTCCCAAACGTTTGCAGGTTTCTTCCAGCACCTTCGAACCGCTGCCTTCTTCACATTCGCCGATAATGATCACTACCCCGCCTTCACGCACAGCACACCAAGCATTATCCATTGTTTTCTGCAGCTGATATACATTAATATCCTTGGGATAACCGCCGCAGCTGGCGATAACCAGATCTGCCGCCTGCGGGATCTCGACACCGTAGACCTGATCGACGAATTTGCAGGCTTCCTGATGTGCTTTTACATAATCACCGGCAAAAATCTTTAAAAATTCATGCTGAGCATTCAGGATCGCATTAAAAAGAAATACGGAATGGTTTTTGGCAAACATGGCCACACCTTCCATTTGGTCTTCATAAACAGGATTGCCGACAGTTTTACCCAGACCTGCATTAGGATCCAGCATAAAGCTGTGGTTGACACGTACGGTTTCCATAGCTGCAACACCCGGCAGAATGGCTTTCCGTCCGCCGCCGTAACCACTGAAATAATGATGTACGATCGTTCCAGTCATAATAACGTGATCGACATGACAGATATGCTTATTGAGCCAGACCGGCGTACCGCGGGAGGTATCACCGAAATACTCAAAATCCTCACTGACCTTGGCATCACTGTTATACATTTTCAAACGCCCTGCCACCTCTGCACCGACGGCTTCGACCATTTCTTCATGAGTCATATTACGATGCGTGCCTAAGGCAAAAACGATATGCATATCCTCGTCCTTGATACCCAGCTTATTCATTTCGTTGACCAGAATGGGCATAAAGACAAAACTGTTGGCCACACGTGTCGGATCGTTGCAGATAAAGGCAATCTTCTGTCCCGGTTTGACCAGTTCGTTGATTGGCGCACTGCCGATAGGATGATAGACGGCATCTAAAATCGCCGCTTTGACATCCTCCAGCAATGGCATTTTGGCCACTGTGACCTCTTTGATAACACGGTCGGACTCCAGAGAAAACTCTTTACTGCCATGACCATATTTATAGGAATAATGACTTATGCTCATACAATCAACTCCTTTATTTTTGTTAACTCTATTGTACCATAGACTATGACAAATAAAAAAGGACGGAAAGCTCCGTCCATGTATTTTTTTAATTTATTTTTTAGGCAGTGACAATAAAACCACAGTTAAAATAATGCAGGTCATCCCGACCAGATCCTCCAGCGTCAGAGGCGTTTTCAGCCACAGCACTACGGCAATGATCGAAGCTAAAGGTTCGGCACAGGAAATAAGACTGGCTTTAGTAGCGCCTACTACTTTTAATCCCACTAAAAAAACACTATAGCTCAGTACCGTAGCCCCCAGGATCAGATAGACCATAGCAGCGACTGCCGCACCATCCCAATGGCCGCTGGGCTCAAAAGGATTGATGAAGATACAGAGAAATCCGCCTGATAAAAATTGTCCCCAGCCGATGATCAAAGTCGTCGAATATTTTTGCAGCAGCCGAAACGGCATAACTGTATAAAACGCCAGGGAAATAGCAGAAATTATCCCAATGGTCAGCGCCGCCGGCGACAATACCACCGAATCCAGGCTGCCGTGAGTAGCGATCAGAAAAACTCCGGCCAGAGCAAAAAAAATACCGACGAACTCACGCCCTTCCGGCAGGCAGCGGTTTTTCCAGGACATCCACAGCATGACAAAGATCGGCGCCGTATATTGCAGCACTGTAGCAGTAGCCGCATTGCACAGTGAGATCGTGTAATAAAAACCAAACTGTGCCCCTAACAATCCCAGAAAAGAAAATGCCAGCAGATCTTTACGATCTTCTTTATCCTGCAGCACTGCCCAGATATTCTCGCCGCGACACAGCAGATAGCCTAAAAAGACCACGCCGGCAATGATCTGTCTTACCGCGATAAGCCAGGGAGCGCCTACATCATAAAATTGAAATAAAAACTGGCCGGCAACGCCGCCCAGTCCCCAGGCTGCTGCTGCCAGCAGAATGAATATCACGCCCAGGCGAAATGAAAGCTGCATAAACTGCACTCCTTTAAATATCAATAGATTTCATTGTACGCCAGCGGCGGGATTTAGTCAATAAAAAACCGTACCGGCTTTAAATACTGGTACGGTTCGTTATTTTTTATTAAATGATCGCCATAAAATAACACAGAGAACAGAATAATATTGTTAATGTTATCATGATCGGATCGGCGATCGAAGTGCGGTAATTTTCCGGATTATATTTGGGACTGTTGCGCAAAGGCTTGGCATCCAAAAATTCCATTGGGTTATGACTCAGCTCCATAGATTTTTCATATAATACCTCCCAGGTATTGCCAAGCGCCCGGCTTACTGCACAGCACAGATAAGACAGCCCGGTCACGATGCCCGCAAAAGGCTTCCGGTAAAACCAGTCCGTATCCAGTGATAAAGCTGTATGCGGCTCCATTTTTGGCAGATACATCATAAACGGCAGCATCGCCATTCCCAGCATTTCTATAGACTGGGTAATATGGTCGACCGTAAAGGGGTGGTATGGTTCCATCGTAAAGGGCAGATACCTGTACAAAAGCTCGGGATAAACGCCGTATAACACGCACAGAGTCGCGCCGATACCCATGGCTACATACATATTCTTCGGAACTTCACGTTTGATGACCACGCCGTTGTCAGGCGCCAGGAAGATGAAGTAGATCATCTTGAGGGCGATGGATAAAAACGTACCGACACCAGCCAGCTGCAGCAGCAGCTCAACAGAACCGTAATGGGCAGCAGCGGCGGCGCTGATCGTGATGGATTTACTGATGAAGCCGTTGAACAGCGGCACACCGGAAATCGAAAGGGCAGCGATCACAAAGCACCAGAACGTAAACGGCATCTTTTTAGCAAGACCGCCCAGCTGGTTGATTTTGCGGATACCAGTCGCATAAATGATCGCGCCGGCACACATAAAGAGCAGTGATTTATAAAGGATATGGCTGAAAGCATGCGCTGTTGCGCCGTTCAGCGCCATAGCCGTTCCCAATCCTACGCCGGCGACCATAAAGCCGACCTGGCTGACGATGTGGTAAGAAAGCAGACGCCGCATATCATTTTCCATGATCGCATAGCAGGCTCCGTATAAAGCCATCAGCACACCGAACCAGATCAGGAAGTCAGTGCCTGCAAAAATGCGGATCAGACAATAAACAGCGACTTTAGTAGTGAACGAACTCAGAAAAACGCTGCCGGTGACCGTACCTTCGGGGTAAGCGTCAACCAGCCAGGCGTGCAGCGGCACTACGGCCGCATTGATGGAAATTCCGAGACAGATCAGCCAGAAGGCAGTATCCCATGGTCCCTGTGCCAGCGGCATAACTAAATAATCTCCGGCGCTGACCTTTAAGAAAATACCGGCCAGCAGCAGATTGCCGCCGAACATATGCACTAATAAATACCGATAACCAGCCTGCCGCGAAGCAGGAGTTTTTTTACACCAGATAAGAAACAGCGAAGTAGCCGCCATCAGCTCCGAAAAGAAGATCAGAGTCAGCCAGTCCTGGGCTAAAGTTACGCCCAGCGCGCTGCCGGCATAAGTCATCGAACAGAAGGCTTCCATCCTGTTACTGTTATGGCAGGCATAGATACCGCCGATAGCCGCCATCATACAGAAAATCAGGGCGAAGATCCAGCTGAGCGCGTCTACATGGAGATAATGCAGCGTGATCCCGTTGATAAAGGGCAGCGTCGCATTCGTGCCCGGCGCCAGCGTCAGCACCGCGCCTAATCCCAAAAGCGGACCTGCCGCAAGCACCGGCCGGCGCAGACTTTTAGGAACAAACAATGCTATCAATCCGACAGCGATCAGGATAAAACCGGGGTGCAGATTACTCATCGTCATCGTCACCTCCGTCATCATAATAATCTTCCGGACGCTGCAGCAGCGGCGTCATAACTATTTTAGCTACAAAAATCAACAGCCAGCAGCCTGCAAAACCAAACAGCAGATTAAAACCCGGGGTAGTGTTCCACCATTCGTGATAATGAGGATGAGCGAAGAAAAACTCCAGGACAGCGGCAAGCACCGCTACTATAAGAACCAGCTTATACAAAGCAGTTTTCGTCAGCTTCATCACCAGCCACCTCCAGTCCAGCCCTGGCAGATACTATCTGCTGCCTGCGAAGCCATTGCGTAGAAATTCGGGGATATTTCCGGCATCACGCCTAAAACAAGCGCCAGAATCGTTGTGAAACAGATCGGCAGCAGCATTCTGTAGCTGATCTCACCATAAGTACGGAATTGTTCCTGCGGATCCCTTTTAAAATACGCCATTTGACAGACCGGCATCAAATAAGTAAGCGCCAGAATCGCGCTTGCGATCAGTACTGCAACATATAAGGGTTTGCCGGACTGCAAAGCGCCCAGCGCCAGGTTCCACTTACTGATAAAGCCGACCAGAAACGGCATACCGGCAATACCCAGCGAGGCGATCGTAAAGCAGCACATCGTGATCGGCATCTTTTTGCCGATACCGTACATCTCACTGATATTACTGCGGTGCGTCCTGACAATAATAACACCGGCACACATAAAGAGCGTGATCTTCATGACCGCATGGGCCACCAGATGCAGATACGCGCCTTTGATACTGAGCGGCGACAGCAGCGCCGCGCCTAAAACGATATAAGAAAGCTGCCCGATCGTCGAAAAGGCCAGCCGCCGTTTCAGATTATCCTGCTGAATAGCGATCAGCGAGGAAATGATGATACTGCCGGCCGCAAACCAGGCCAGGATATCAGCAGTCCCGATATCCGCCAAAAGCTTGGGCCCAAAAACGAAGCCGATGATACGCAGGACGGCGAAAACACCGGTCTTAACAACCGCCACCGCATGCAGCAGGGCGCTGACAGGCGTCGGAGCGATCATCGCTGCCGGCAGCCAGCCATGCAGCGGCATGACAGCTGCTTTTACCGACCCGGCCAGGATCATGATCAGGAAGATGAGCTGCAGCTGCCAGGTAGGCGCCATATCCGTTGTCAAAAAGCCGCCTGCCTTGAAATCCATCGTACCGGAAATGCAGTAAACTGCCACCAGTCCGGCCAAAAACAGCTGCCCGGAAATCAAAGTGTAGATCAGATATTTACGGCTGGCCAGCAGAGCTTCTTCGTTGCGCTTATGCAAGACCAGCGGATAACTGGCGATCGTCAGCAGCTCGTAAAAGAAGAAGAATGTCAGCAGATTAGAAGCCATCGCAATGCCCATAACCGAACTCATACAAATAGCAAAAGCGGCAAAATAGCCTGTTTGCTCATGTTCATTGTTACAGCGCATATAACCAATGGAATAGAAGTTGATCGGTATCCATAAAAGCGCAGCCAGACAGGCAAAGAGAATACCGGCGCTGTCGGCACGCAGGGTAAAGCCGATCGTATCAGTGATCTGGAACAGGGTCCATTCATAGGTCACACCCGCCAGAACGCCCGGTACCATAGATATGATCAAGCCGAATTTAATAAATGAAGCAATAACGCTCCAGCTTTCGCGGACATTAGGATATCTGCGGCTGAAAGAGATCAGCACCGCCGCGAGGAAGGAAACGCCTACTGCCAAGAAGGGTCTGCAATCCATGATCGTCATCTCAGAAACACCTCCGGCAGTCCAGATTTGAGAATATCGTCAACAATATCCACGCTGTAAAAGCCCAGGACTAAAATCCCGATACCGGCACACAAAATCGGGATCGCCATCTCAGGCGGCAGGCCCAGCTTGCCTTCATGCCTGTTGATTTCTGTCAGCGACGCCTCGTGCTGAACAAACATCTGCTCAAGAATACGGAAGAAATAAACTGCGTTCAGCAAGCTGCTGATAACAAGAATAACGATATAGAAATACTGCCCGCCCTGATAAGCTCCCAGCATCAGATACCATTTACTGAAAAAGCCCGCCGTTGGAGGGATACCGACCATCGACAAAGCCGCTAACGTAACGGTGATCGTGCTTAAAGTCATTTTTTTATTCAGACCGCCTAAACGGTACAGATTGATTTCGCCGAAACGGTACTGGATACCGCCGATAACAAGAAACAACGCGCTTTTCATAAAAGCGTGGTTGATGATATGCAGTACGGCGCCGATAAAACCATACATATTGCCGATCGCCAGACCGATAGCAATGTAACCGATCTGCGCCACACTGGAATAAGCCAGCATCCGGCGGAAGTCGTACTGGGCCAGCGCCATGATCGAACCGATCAGCACGCCGCCGATGCCAAGAATGCCTAAAACTGTTAAGGCAGTGCTGATGATCGGATTATTGACACCGAAAATATAAAAGAAGAAACGAATGATTGCGTAGGCAGGAACCTTGCTCATCACGCCGGCAATAAAGGCCGCCGAACCGGGATGGGCAAAGTTGTAAGCGTCCGGCTGCCAGCCGTGCAGCGGGAACAGTGCCATTTTAATACCGAAACCGATAAACAGACATGCAACCGCTAAAGCGAACGGCGGCGAACTGAGATAAGGCATGATCCTTTCGCCCAGATCCGCCATATTCAAAGTACCGGTCATCGCATACAGATAAGCAACAGAAATCAGATACAGGGAAGCGCCGATCGTACCGATCAGCATATAACGAAAAGCTGCCAGCATGGATTTTTTACCGCCCATGGCGATGAGCCCGTAACCGGACAGGGACATGACCTCTAAATAAACGTACAGATTGAACATATCACCGGTGATGACCATACCGCACAGGCCCACCGTCAAAAGTCCGTACAAAGTATAATAACCGCCGATATGCAGCCAGTCTTCCTTGCGCATAAAGGGCTTGCTGTACACAGCAACCATCAGCGAAATGAAGGTTATCAAAACCGCCATCACCGCGCTCAGCGGATCGATCACAAACTCAATGCCCAAAGGCGGTTCCCAGTTGCCCATCCAGTAGTGGATCGCTTCGCCGCTGGTCAGAGTTTGATGCAGTACCTGCAGCGAGCAGGCCAGCGAACCGGCGATCGAGCCGATGACCAGCCAGGAACCGAGATTCTTATTGAACTTGCTGAATAAGAGGCAGAGCAGAGCCGCCGTCAGAGGCAGCAGCACGATCAGTACAGGACAATGCTGGATCATTTGCTGGCCCTCCTTATAACCTCTACTTCTTCAACGGAGCCGTAAACTTCTTTGATCCGCATCAGCAAAGCAATGGCCACACCCGTTGTACCCAGGCTGACGACGATCGCAGTCAGCATCAGACAGTGGGGCAGCGGATTGATATAGGAAGCGGCGTCCGTTACGGCCGGATCAAAAATCGGAATCATACCGCCTTCCTTTTGTCCCAGGCACAGGAAGAAGAAAATAACAGCAACCTGCATGACGTTCATCGCCATCAGCTTTTTCATGTAATTTTTGCTCAGAACCATACCGTACACGCCCAGAAAAAACAAGATCATGACCAGCGTGTAGATCCCCTTGGTCTGTAAAAATTCATTTAGCGCTCCCATTTTCGTCCCCCCTTTCCACAACAGCATCCAGAATATTGAGAATCGTCATCATAACGCAGATCGTTACCCCGATCTCAATAAATAAAATCCCCAAAGCATGCAGCTCGTTTGTATGCTCTGCTTTAAACGGCAGATAACTGTAATCCAGGAAATTGCCGCCGTTAAGCATTGCCAGCCAGCCGGTAGCCGCATAGATGAAGGTCCCGACGCCGGCCAGGACCAGCGAATTTTTTATCGAAATATTGAACGATGCCTGATCGCCCATGATCAGTCTGGATAAAACCACACCGATCGACAGCAGCGCGCCCGCCTGGAATCCGCCGCCGGGTCCGGCCTCGCCGAAAATCAGAACATACACTCCGTAAACCAGAGAAAACGGCACTATAAGCCTGAACGCCGTATCAAGGACTATGCCGCCGAAAGGTTTCTTCATGCGTCCTCATCCTCCTTTTCCGGTCTGCGTCCCATCGTACTGCTGCTCAGCAGCATCACGACTGTCAGCCCGGCCAGAAACATCACTGTAGTTTCCCACATCGTATCGAAGCCTCTATAGTCGGCCAGAAGCCCGGTAACGATATTGGGCGACCCGGTGTCCTGCACGCTGCGCTCGATGTAAATAGGCGTAACATGCTGGTTCGGCGCCGAATTGACATCGCCGATGAACGGCAGATATGTCACAAAGGAACAGAACATCCCTGTAATCACTGCCAGTAAAACTGTTACTAAACCGCGCATTACTTACACCACCTGTCTATTTTCTTCAGCGACACTACAAAATAGATCGTTGAGATCGTGCCGATAACGGCCTCTGTAAAGGCTACGTCAGGCGCGCCCATCATCAGATACAGCAGCACGGCACAGAAACTGAACTCACTGTAAATGACAGCCGCACACAGGATATCCTTGCAGAAAATAACGCAAACAGTAGTAATTATAAGGAATACCAATAACAGTGCTTCAATGATGTAGATCTGCATCTTCCTTATCCTCCTTTGCGTCTTCTTCCAAAGTCCAGACATGATGTCCTGATTTATAGGCCGCCTTGCTCAGAATATGCGTGCCGATCGGATTCCCCAAAACGATCAGCAGGGAAATCAGCAGCAGCTTCACCGAAACTATCGTCATACCTTCATAGATCATCAGCCCGATAAAAGAAAGCATGATACCGAGAGTCTCACTGTTGCCGGAAGCATGCAGCCGGCAGTAAAAATCGGGCAGCCTCAGCATCCCGATAGCTGAAGCCAATAAAAAGAACGCCCCGCCGGCGAGAAATATCTCGGCGATCAATTCTCGTGCAGTAAGCTCAAACATCATACATCCTTACCTCCCAGATATTTCGCTATGATCACCGAACCGACAAAGCCTAAAATAGCATAAGAAAGGGCTATGTCCACATACATTTCCGGACGTCCGTCCAGATAACCGAACAGAATGATCAAAAGGATCGTATCAGTACCCGTTACACCCAGGCCATTCATCCGGTCGTACACCGTCGGCCCCTGGAAAACACGCTGCAGCATCATACCGATAACAGCAATCACTGCCATCATTATCGCGATAATCATATAATGCATATGCTACTCCCCTTTCAATACCATAAAATCGAATTTTTCACCGAAAAGCTCTGCTACTTTCCGCGGCATAGCCCCGGACAGCAGCCCTTCCGCCGCCCCGTCAGTCAGAGCGTGGACTTCGTAAATCCCCTCCGGCGTTACGTTGATCGTCACCGTCCCCGGCGTCAGCGTAATGGAATTTGCCAGCAGCACCTTCGCCATCGGATTATCTGCCCTGAACACGAAGCTGATCACCTTCGGGTCGATCCTGAGCTCCGGCCGTACCGTCGCTTTGACAACATCGATATTCGCCAGCACCAGCTCTTTCAGAAGCCACAGACTGTAGCATAAAAATGCAATCGGCGAAACACCCAGTGCAAAATATTTTTTGGTGCCGTCGGCATTGGGCAAAAGCAGCAGCGGGTAACAGATCCAGGCAACCACCGCGCTGGTGATAAGTCCGTACACGACAAATTTAACTGCAAAATCTCCTGACAGCGCCAGCCAGAAAACAAACATCAGTATCCCCAGGGAAAATAAATGCGTCAGCGGAGACCCCACTATCGTCCGATCTTTTAAAATACTCTCTTTCTCCACAGCAACCACCCTTCTTTTCACAGCAAACTTATTTCAAGCAATACAAATACCGCTTCCACGTCTTTGTGAAACCGGTAGGCAAAGTCTCTATACAATTCTGCATAGATAGCGACAGTTTCAAGACGGGTCGAAATGTCCCGATGTCGTTTTTTGCTTCGTCCTCAGCCCTTCGTACGGCTGATTAGGTTGCAAAGCATCGGAAACAGAACCTCCTGAGACACTGGTCTGCTAATTAGTTTTACAGCATCCCTGGCAAAAGCAAAATCTTGCCCTTATTCTATGTTTTTATTTTTATTTTATATTAGACAAAAATCGCAGAATTCCTGCTATTTTTCAGCAAATTTGCTCAAATAGCAGGAATTTTTTCTAATTGCGACGAATCGCTTATAATTTTATTTCTTTAAAAAGGCATTTCCCCTGCGGCAGCACTCTGCCGGCGATCCGCGCGCCGCGTTCCACATCGGCGGTAAAGCAGACCTCCAAAGTACCTGCTCCTTCAGAGCGCAGAAGCCCCTCTGCAGCCAGAACCATCTTCGTATCCTGCGCGGTAGCGTCCGCCGGGTCGATCACAGTCACCTCACTGCCAAACTCGCTTTCGATCTCTTTTTGAATAAAAGGATAATGCGTACAGGACAAAATCAGCGTATCGATGCCGGCCGCCTTCAGCGGCGCCGCATATTCGGCAACAGCAGCCCTGACCTCGGCGCTGTCAAACTGCTCGCCTTCGATCAGCGGCACAAACTTCGGGCAGGCCTGAGGATAGACATCCGCACCGTCATCAGCTGCCAGGATCGCGGCCTTATGCGCACCGCTGTTGATCGTAAATTCAGTGGCAAACACGCCGATCTTTTTCCTGCTGCTGGCGGCAAGTACCAGCTGCGCGCCTTTCGACATCCCCACGATCTCAAAAGCATGGCTGCCTTTAAGTGTGTCCACACCCAGAACAGTCAGCGTGTTGCAGGCAATAACTACCAGCTTTACCCCGCGGCCGTCAAGATAATCAATGATCTCACCTACAAACCGGCGTACTTCAGCTTCACTGCGGGGTCCGTACGGCGTACGCGCCGTATCGCCCACATAAATAAAATCCTCCTGCGGCAGCGCCGCCTGCAGACATTTTAAGACCGACAAACCGCCGACGCCTGAATCCAAAACTCCGATAGGTGCATTTTTCTGCATAATTATCCCTCCAACCCCATTGTTTCCACGCATAAAATTTCACTGAGCTTTATTTATATTATATGCTTTTTTTCATAAAATAGCACACTATATCTGCAAATAATTCTGTGTTACAATAAGAGGGCAACAAGCTAATCAAATCACACTGAAAAGGATGTGCTGCATTTGACCGTCTCTCCTGTCAATTACCATAGCTGGCGCCGCTTTTGGGCACGGATGTTCGATTATTTCCTGATCGGCTTTTTATTTTTGCTTCTGAGCCGTAATTCTATCTTCGCGCTCAACAATATCTTTCTTTACTCGGCGCTGCAGCTGATCGTCGTCATCAGCGCTGAAGCCTTTATGCTGGCCCGCACAGGCACTACCGCCGGCAAAAGCTTTCTGGGACTGCGTGTAGTTTCACCGTCTGCGCCGCTGGATTTCAATTTAGCCTGGAAACGTACCTTCTGGGCCTATGTCAAAGGGCTGTGGCTGGGCATCCCGATCATGATGTTCGTCCCCGCCTGGTTTGCGCGGCAGGTGCTGCGTGACAGCGGCTCGACGATCTGGGATCAGGCCTGCGGCACCCATATCGAAGCAGAACCGGTCGGACGGCTGCGCTACATACTGTTCGCCATCGTCTTTTTTATGCTCTTTGCCGCGATCGGCAATTATGAAGTATTTCTGCAGCAAATAGCACAGGGACAATAACCAAAAGGTTATTGTCCCTGTTTTTCATCTGCATTTGCAATTAATTACTTCGCTGTCAGGCCGCCGTCCACGGGAATGATACTGCCCGTCATAAAACTGTTGAACGGCGACAGCACCGAGCAGATCACATGCGCGATCTCCAGCGGCTCCCCGACCCGTTCCAGCGGATAGGCCTGCTCCACATCCTCCAGCGTATAACTGCCGTCCGCCTGCTGCAGCTGTTTACCCAGCATCGGCGTCGCCACATCGCCCGGGCAGATACAGTTGACCCGTACCCGCGGCGCCAGATCCAAGGCCAGCGCTTTCGTAAACGCTACGACAGCGCCCTTGGACGCGCAGTACAGCGGACAGCCATAATTGCCATTGATCCCCGCGTCGGAAGCAATGTTCACGATGCTCGCCCCCTCTGCCGCCAGCAGAGGCAGCAAGGTCTGCGTCAAAAAAATCGTTCCTTTGACATTAGTGTCCATGATCGAAAAAAAATCATATTCGGTCACCTTCTCCAAACGGCGTTCCTGATAGATCCCCGCCGCATTGACGATCAGATCAATATTTTCACGCTGCTCGCGCACGTTCTGCGCCGCACTGCGGCAGGCTTCCAGATCTTTAACGTCGCCCTGCACATAATGCACTTTGCCATAAGCGCTCAGCGTGACCGCCGCTTCTGTACCCTTTTCGGCATCACGCCCCAGCAGCCACACCTCGGCGCCGTCTTTCAGCAGCAGCTCGGCCACAGCCTTGCCGATGCCCGACGTACCGCCGCTGATAAAGGCGACCTTGCCTTCACAACCATAGTTCATTAATCTGTACTTCCTTTCTTCAGAGCCGGCGGCAGCTGCAGCACTACGCTGGTCGCCTCGCCGGGTATACTTGTCATTGTCAGTCCGATACCGTGACGTTCGCTGATCTGCTTCGAGATCGCCAGCCCCAGACCGCTGCCGCTCTTATTCGTTTCACCCCGCGTTTTATAAAAACGGTCGAACACATGGGGCAGCTCTTCCTGCTTCACGCCGCAGCCGTGGTCAGTTACCGTCAGCCTGCTGCCGAGCAGAGTAACTTCGATTTTACTCTGTTCCGGTGAAAATTTGATGCTGTTGTCCAAAAAGATCAGCAGCATCTGCCGCAGCCGTCCATAATCGCCTTCAATGATATATACAGGCGTGTCCAAGGACAGTTGGATAGTAATATTTTTCTGCTGTCCCAACCGCTGACTGCTGCGCACTACGTCCTGCACCACATCGCATAAATTCACAGGTTCCTTTTCGATCGGAAAATCCGTATTCTGCAGCCGTGACAGATCCAGCAGATCGTTGATCAGCCGCTGCAGGAACAAAGTTTCCGCCAGCATCTGCCGGTGGTAATCCTCGACCTCCTGCGGCTCGGTGACTATCCTGTCACACAGCGCTTCCAGAGAACCGCGGATGACCGTCACCGGCGTCCGCAGCTCATGGGAAATATTCGCGATAAAATCACGGCGCAGCTGCTCCAGCTTTTTACTGGCCTGATCTGCTTCCAGCAGTCTTTCGCCCAGTCCGTCCAGCGTTTGGGCCAGCTGCCCGATCTCATCCTTCTGGTCGATATTGCAGCGCTCCGTATAATCATGCTCCGACATCTTTTCAGCGACCAGCCGCATCTTATTGAGCGGTTTGGTAAACTTCCACGAAAAAAGCATACTCAGGACAAACACCAGAACCATCGCCACGACGCACGATAAAATCAGGATCCTGATCCCCTCCCAGGCAGCTTCGCGCATGCCCTGCACCGGCGAATGCAGCAGCACCACAGCTCTGACTTTGCCGCCGGCATCGCTGACAGGCACGCCTACCGTGACCACCAGCTCGCCCAGTACGGGATTGATCTCCTCCATGACAAAGTTCTGTCCGGTAAAGCCCTGTTCCACCGCTCTTTTGATTTCCGGCGACAGAGCGTTATAGTCAAAATCACTGGCAGGTTCGGCTATATCCTCCTGCTGACGCATCAGCATCCGCTTATGTCCGTGCATCATACCGTGCTGTTCGGGCAGCGCGCCGGCGTCCTCACGGTGCATTTTGACATTTTTATTCTCATCGACCACCCACACGTTTTCCATCGTGATATTGTCGATATAACGGATGAAACGGCTGCTGCCGATACCGCCGTAACGGTTCTGCAGCCGCGACATATTATCCTGCAGTACCTCGGCGATCTTCGTTGCCCGCACCTGCATCTCTTTCTTTTTCAGATCCAGCGTATGCTTGCCGAAAAAATGCATAAAGGTGCCGCCCACGACCAAAGCAAAAATCAGCAGTACCGCTGCAAAATACAGCGTCAGCTTCCAGGCGATTTTATTGCGCATGCTCTTTCTCCTCGAAACGGTAGCCTACGCCCCAAATGGTCTTGATCTCCCACTCCTCGTGTTCAAACTTATCCACCTTGGCCCGCAGGCGCTTGATATGTGAATCCACAGTCCGGCTGTCGCCGAAATAATCGTAACCCCAGATACTGTCCAGCAGGTTCTCACGCGAAAACACCTTACTGCTGTTTTTAGCCAAAGTCCACAGCAGCTCTACTTCCTTTTTCGTCAGCGTCACGTCCGCGCCGCCGATCGTGACCAGATATTTGTCCAGATCGATCACAAGATTGCCGACGCTGTACAGATTCTGCTGCTCGGCTTCGCGCGGCTGGACCCGGCGCAGGATAGCGCGGACACGCGCCATGACCTCGCCTGCTGAAAAAGGTTTCAGGATATAATCATCAGCGCCGATATCCAGCCCCATAATCCGTTCAAAATCTTCACCGCGGGCCGTGACCATAATGATCGGCACCATCGACCGGCGGCGCAGCTCACGGCAGACCTCGAAACCGTCCAGCTTCGGCATCATCACGTCCAGCAGTACCACGTCGATATTTTTTTCATGCTGCTCAAACAGCTCCAGCGCCTGCTGTCCATCCAGAGCTACCAATGGCTCGAAACCCTCTTTGCGGGCATAATTTGCTAAAATAGAAGTTATCTGCTGATTATCGTCAGCAATCAAAATTTTATTCATCGCTGCACCTCGTAAATGTATTATTACCATTATATACTTATTTTGGCGTACGGGGATAAATTATTCTCCGCACAGCTCAGCTCCCTGTAAGTATATTATAAGGTCCGCACTTGTCTGCAATCAATATAACACAAAGATGTGTCAAAAAAATGTTTATCCGCAAAATTTATCTGCGGGCATAGAAAAACCCCCGCCGCCTTATGGCAGCGAGGGTTGCAGTTTATCCGTTCAGTTTCAGGCAATGTAGGATTTGAGCATCCACAGCAGTTTTTGATATTCCCCTAAATAATCATTGAACTGATCCGCAGTCACACCGTCGCCGGCAGCATCTGCCAGCTCCACGATCTCTTTGGTATCCCTGATCCAGTATTCCACATCGGCGATCAGCCCCTGCACAGTTTCTTCCGAAGAAATCGGCTTATCTGCCAGTTCCTTGATCGTCGCCAGCGCCAAAGCCTCTTTCATATTGGCGACCGGCGCCTGACCAACTGCCAGCAGCCGTTCAGCTACCGCGTCGATGATCTCGGCAGTCTGGTCATACAGCTCCTCCAGCTTTGCATGCAGAGTGAAGAAGCTGCGCCCCTTCACATACCAGTGTAGATTATGGAGCTTGATATAAGCGACTTCCTGATTGGCAAGATAAAGATTCATTTTTTCATATAATTTTTTAGACATGATAGATTCCTCCTCAAGATTTATAAATTCTGTTATTTTCAGTATCGGCCGGATAATCAGCCGTTTTGGACCTGCTCGTAATTAGCCGCTACCGCTTTCCAGTCGATAACATTGTAGAAAGCCTGCACATAATCGGCGCGCAGATTTTTATATTTCAGGTAGTAAGCGTGTTCCCAGACATCGATGCCCAGGATCGGCACGAAACTGCTGCCTTCGATGATCGGGTTGTCCTGGTTCGGGCTGGCAGACAGCAGCAGTTTGCCGCCGGCAGCCGCAGACAGCCAGGCCCAGCCTGAACCGAACTGCCCTAACGCCAGCGCGCTGAGCTGTTCCTTAAAAGCGGCAAAGCCGCCGAATTCTCTGGTCAGTGCCTGCGCCAGCGCGCCTTCCGGTTCACCGCCGCCGTCAGGACTGATAGTCGAAAAATACAGGTTGTGGTTATAATAACCGCCGCCGTTGTTTCTGATAGCTTTACGCAGACCGCTGTCAGTGATACTGTCCAGGTTTGCCAGCAGCTCGGTGATGTCCCGTCCTGCCACGCCGGCTTTTTCGGCTGCGTCATTCAGGTTTTTAGTATACGCCGCATGATGCTTGGAATAATGTGTTTCCATCGTCAATGCGTCGATATGCGGTTCTAATGCCTCATAAGCATAAGGCAGCTGATATTGTTTATACATATAGATCCTCCTTTGGCCAAAAGCTTTGGCTCATCGCAGTTTATTTTCGTTTTAGTTAGCTCTGGCTAACCTTTGATTTGATTATACACTACTCTCTTTATAAAAACAAGTCTAAATTGATTTTAATTATCAATTACTTTATTTACATAATTCAAAAATATTTTCCATTGACCCGTAAAGCCTGCTGCCAGGCGCAGCTGCTTCTGGAAAAATGCATGGAAAAATATGTAGGCATTCCTTGAAAAGAGCTAAATTGCTTTCTTCCTGCCAAACATGCTAAAATAAAAATGTCAGAAAAAAGTCTGTAAATCGTCATAATTTTGACATAAGTTTACTCTACAATAAGCATACAAGGTCAAACGAACCTCAAATCACAATCTTAAAGGAGATGTTGTTATGATAAAAACTTCCTGGAAAAAATCTCTTGTTATCGCCGGTGTCCTCACCGCCCTGTGTGCTTCCGCTGCTTTTGCGGCCGAGCAGGCCGATACCAAACCCAGCATGCGCGAGCGTGTCGGCACGATCCTGCACCACGACGAAGGCGACAATTATCCCGACCGTCCCTACCATATGGAACGCGGCCGTCACTGGGGCGGCCCCATGCACCCCGGTCCGCAGCTGACTGACGAGCAGGTCAAGGAACGTGAAGCCAGACGCGCCGAATGGGAAAAAATGACCCCGGAAGAACGTCAGAAGGCACACGAAGAAAAATATTCCAAATGGCGTGAAGAACGCATGAAAAATATGACGCCCGAAGAAAAAGAACGCTTTGAACAACGTGAAAAACAGCGTGAAGAATGGCGTAAAATGACTCCTGAAGAACGCCAGAAAGCCCGTGAAGAAGCACGCGCCAAATGGGACAGCATGAGTGATGCCGAAAAAGACGCTGCCCGCGAGCATTTCCGCAGCTATTACCATGCAGGCGGCGGCCATTACTATGAAGGCCACCGCAAATACCGCCACCATAAAGGTGAATACCGCGGCGAGCACAGAGGCGGCTATTATGGCGACGGCCGCACCGAATGCCCTAATTCCAACTGCCCCTGGTAAATATCAAAAACTTACGTAAAAATTCTTTCCTCACATCAAAAAGCCTGCGTTTCATTAGAAACGCAGGCTTTTTATCTATATTCCGCCTTATTCCTTTTCCTCATAGACCGTATAGCCGTTCTTGCCTTTGTCCTTTGTCTGATACAAAGCATTATCTGCTTTTTCATACAGCATGGCAAAGCTTCTGCCATGCTGCGGCGCTAAAGCTATCCCTACGCTGACAGACATTTTCCAGCAGCTGCCGCTGTCCTCACAGATAGTGTCAAGCTTCTGGCACAGGCGGGCCGCTTTGCGGCGGGCGCCTTCCTCATCCGATATCGTCCCGAAAACCACGAACTCGTCACCGCCGATACGGCCGATGATATCGTCCTCACGGCAGAATTTTTTCAGCCGTTCCACGAACTCCCGGATACAATAATCGCCGAAAATATGGCCGTGCAGATCATTGGCCTGCTTAAAATTATCAATATCGATGATAAAAAAGCTGTAGCTGCCCTGCAGCTTGCCGCACAAAACCCCGTCGATGATCCTTTCCGTCGCCTTTTTCGTATAAACGCCGGTCATCTCATCTGTGGAAGCCTTTCTTTGTGTTTCCAGCTCCTTGCGTTTCTCCTCGTCGATATTTTTACGATAAGTAAACATATGCACTGACTTATCAGCTTCCGAATAAAAAATATAAGCGTCGATCCGCATCCAGAAATAATCGCTGCCGTTTTCTGTGATCATAAATTCATACTGCAGATAATTATTGCCGGCCTTAAAATGCCGCATCACATTTTCGATACTGAACGTCGCCACATAGCCGGCCCGGTATTCTTCCAGCAGCTGCCTGTCGGCCACAGCCTGCAGAAATTCCTCATAGGGCAGGTCTTTAGCTCCCATCGCCTCAAAATACAGCTCGGTCTTTTTGCTGGCTGCCCTGTTTTTAGTGATGTTCAATTCATAAATATTATCGTAGATCTGCTCGGTCGCTTCCTTGAACAGCTCCTGCCGTTCTTCCAGCAGCTTCGTCATCCGCACGTTGAACTTTCTGATCACCGAAGTGATAGTCAGAATAATCAGCAGGATCACCACCGAAATCAAAACTACCGTTTCCAGCATCTTTTCATTCAGCTCGGCCAGTAAGGCGCCGGTATCCTGCTTTACCAGCAGATACCACGACAGATCGGGGATATAGCGGACGACCAGATAGCTTTTTTCGTTATTCTGCACATCGCCCGGCATCCAAATATCCCAGTTGGTCCTGCCGTTTTTCCATTCCAGGATCTCGCTGCGGATATCTTCACTGTCATTGACCTTGAACCAGTCCGCCGTCTGATGACCGTTATAAAGGCTGGAAACTTCGATCTCGCCTTTTTCATTGATCAGATATGTCGCAACGTCGTATTCCTTTTCATATTCCTGCAGCAGGCCTTTGATATAATCGACATTCACGCCGACGCCCACTACACCGATCACCCGGCCGGACGCATCCCTGATCCTGCAGTTTACAAACAGAGTGATCTTATCGGCCGCACCAGCAACTTCATCATTATCGATATTAAGGCTGTATTCTTCGCCGCTTTGCAGAAAATTATAATACCAGACGTTTTCATCCTCGCCCCGGACAAGATTGCGGTCCAGACCGTTGAAATTATAATAATTATTGGTGGACGCCGAAACCAGGAACACCGAATCATAGGCATACTTATTTTTATAGGTATCCAGATACTTCCTGATCGTTTCCTGGTAACCGGCCTCCTGATAACGGCTGCCCTCTTCCTCCAGCAGCTTGATCAGCAGGCTGTCATGCGCCATCGTCTGCGAGATATTCACCGGCTTGGTCAGCATCGTCGACAAACGGTAATAAATACCTTCCGAGGCCAGCGAGGAGACCTGTTTGATCTTCACCAGTGAAGCATTATAATTAGCGCGGTAGCTCAAAGTCGCGATCAGAGCGAAACCAACCAGCAAAATCACACTGACGAGTAAATTAGTTTTTAATAAGATATTATTTTTCATTGCCAGCTGCCTTCTATTTTCCGTTATTATCTATAATAAATATAATCATTATATTAAGTTGCTATTTTTATTATATTCTAAAAGATTTTTACTGGCAATCTTTAAATTGTAATATTAAATAAATACTTGTTTTTGGTGAAGGCTTTTTCCGGCTCATACTTTCCCAAACCTTGTGCCGCCAGCGCCCGCACAAAAAAATCCCACCGCCATGCAGCAGTGGGAGCGACAGACCCTTTTCAGACCGTAGAGAACAACGGCCAGTACCTGATGAACAAATAACCAACGACTGTGATCAGCAGTACGCTGCACAGCGACAGCAGCAGCCCGTTTTTAAACAGCTCGGCCGGGTCCAGCCCATAGCTGACCGGGATAGCCCTGATCGATACCGGAAGCACATAGGCGCTGTTGAAGGCGACGATCGCCACGAACAAATACGGGATCGGGTTCAGCCCCAGCGCCTGCGCAATACTCTGCACTACAGGCACGGCAATGGCGGCGGCCGCCGTATTACTGGAAATCTCGGTCAGCACCGTCGAAAACAGCGTAAAAGCAAACACCGTTTCCAGACCGCCAGTCAGCGGCAGCAGCGTGATCGCCTCAGCCATTTTCAGGGCCGCGCCGGTTTCCGTCACCAGACTGCCCAAAGCCAGGCCGCCGGCAAATAAAAACAGCATGCCCCACATAACGCCCTTTTCCGCAAATTCCCAGGTCAGCAGAGCCTTGCCGTCCTCATCCTCGAAGGTGAAGGCCAGCAGCCCCATGATCAGAAAGACATACGCAGGCTTCAGCGCCGGCAGCCACCCGGCGTACAGCGGCCGGATAAAAGCCAGCAGTGTCGCCGCGACAAACAGCACCAGGCTGATTTTTTCGCCCAGCCGTATCGTACCCAGCTGCGCGTACATTTCCTTAAAATATTCGCTGGTACCAGCCAAGCGCTTTACCGGCACCGGCAAATGGAACAGGAAAAACAGATTCAGCAGCAGGACCAGTACCAAAAGCGGCAGAAAACGAACCACCCAGTCGATATACATAAATTCCTGTCCTGTCAGCTTTTCCAGATAGCTGATCGCCACCAGGTTCGCCGCCCCGCCCAAAGGCGAGCCGAAGCCGCCGATGCCCGCGCCCCAGACGATCGCCAGCAGGATCGGCACTGCCAGCTTACTGTTTTTGATGTTTTCCTCGCCAATAAACTGCAGCATGGATACCGCTACCGGTACCAGGATCGTACAGACGACCACATTCGGCAGAAAGATGGACAGTACTGTCGCTACCAGCAGCCAGACTGCTATCTGCTGCCGCAGTGACGTGCCGATACAGCACAGGGTCTTGATCGCCAGCCGCTTGTCGAGCCCCGTCGTCGCCCAGGTCAGGCAGACCAGATCAGCGCCGAACAGCAGCACGATGATCTCAGAAAAATACTGACTGATAACGTGCTGCATCGGGATCAGGTCAAACAATGCGTTGACACCGATCGGCACGAACGCCGTCACCGAAATATTGACCGGCCGCAATATCCACCACAGCGCCATCCAGACCGTCGTCCCCAGCGCCGCAGCCGCTTTGAAGCCAAAGAACCATTCCAGCAGCAGTATCGTCAAGCCGAAGCTGAGCGGTCCCAGCAATACCGCTACGCTGTGCAGGCGGCGCTTGCGTTTACTTCCGTACATAACCCCATCCCCTTCTTGCTCTCAAACTATTTTTATTGTAGAATGGTGGTATAAAAAAGTAAAATACTATTTCTTTGTTATTATAATAAGAATTTCTTATATTTTTTAGAGGTGAGCTATGGATTTTGAATTTTACCGTAATTTTATCACCGTCGCCGAAACAGGCAACCTGACCACAGCTTCCAAAAAACTGGCCCTGGCCCAGCCGGCCCTCAGCGCCCAGATCAAAACGCTGGAGCACTATTACGGCGCCAAGCTGATCCAGACTGCGCGCGGCAAACGCCAGCTGACCCTGACCGAAGCCGGGGAAGCCTTTCTGGGCAAGGCCCGCCAGATCTGTCGCACCGAAGAAACCATCCTTTTAGATATGCAGAGCTTCAATAAAAAAGCTTCCGGCACACTGCGCTTCAGCGTTTCGCCTGCCAAAAGCACCTTTTTCATCAACACCTATCTGCGTCCCTTTGCGGCCGCCTATCCCGAAATCTGCTTCCAGTTCCGGGAAGAAGCCGTCAGCGCCCAGACCAGACATATTGCGGAAAACAGCAGTGATTTTGCCTTTGCCAATGCGCCGCTGCCGTCACCGCAGCTGTTTGCCGCCCACAAAACGCAGAAAGAATATTTTTATGCCGTTTACAGTCCGCAGGCAAACTGCGGCCTTGATCCACAGCAGCCGCTGACGCCGAAACAATTACAGAATATCCCTGTCTGCTGTAACTTCGGCTGCTACAGCCTGCTGCGCAAAGCCTGCCTCAAGCACGGCTTCATGCCCAAGATCCGCTTTATCGCCACCACCAATACTGCCGCACTCGCTTTCGTGCAGGACGGCAGCGGCATCGCCATCGTTTCCGCCGGCGGCAGGGACGACTTCCCCCAAGGGTTGCAGCAGCAGCTGCTGGCTGATGATGAACTGTATTTTGAACAGACGCTGTTCTGGTCCAAAAAAGACCGGTTAAGCGCCACCGCCCAGCTGTTTTTGGACTTTTACCTGGCGGCAGCCAAAACTGACCGCCCTGATCATCAGGATCTGCACATAAAAAAGCCTTTATGACAAAGTCATAAAGGCTTTTATTATTAAGATTTACAGCTCGTACCCAAACAGGACACCCTTACCGCCGGCTTTCTTCACCTTGTACATGGCCTGATCAGCTTTGAGCAGCAGCTCCTCCGCCGTCCTCCCGTCCTCGGGATAACGCGCCACGCCGATACTGACATTGCAGAACACCTCGCCCCTTTTCAGCCGCCAGGGCTGGGCAAACCGCCGATGGATAAAGCTGGCCAGATTCCGGATATTAGCTTCCGTTTTATCCCCGTCGATGATCGCGATGAACTCATCGCCGCCGTTGCGGTAAATAGCGTCATGCAGCAGCGGGATACCGGAAAAAAACTGTCCCAGCTGCACTAAGAACTCGTCCCCCGCTTCGTGACCAAAGGTATCGTTGATCTTTTTAAAACCGTCGATGTCAAAAAACAGCAGATAACCTTCGCCGCCCTCCTGCGTTTTGTCGATCCGGCGCTCGCACTCCTTCACCAGCATCCGGCGGTTCGGCAGGTTCGTCAGCGAATCATAATTGGCCAGATACTCGACCAAAGCTTCGTTGCGCTTATTGTCAGTGATATCGGCACTGCTCACCACATGGGCCAGTCTGCCGTCCACCCAGCGGAACGCCGCGCTGAACACCCTGAACCAGGAACCGTCGAAAGGCCGCTGATAATCCCAGGAATAGATCTTCGTCGGTTCACCGTTCTCATCGATCAGCTTTTGCTGCGGGCAGAAAGCACAAGGCCCGTTTTGACCCGGGAACAGCACCTCCCAGCACTTGCGTCCCAAAAACTGCGAAATACCGCCGTACGGGGCCGCCATAGAACGGTTGGCATATAAAATATCATGGGTATGGAAATCGTTGACATAAATATCTATACCTGTATTATCCAAAATGCTTTCCAGCGAATTTTTGGCAAAAGTCAGCTTGTTCTGATAGACCCGCACCCCGATATACCGGCCAAACATCGACAGCACTGTCTTCAGCAGCTGCTGCGTGCCTGCCGGCGGCACCGGCCGGGCCGACTGCTGTACAAATACCAGCAGCCCGTAGATCTGCAGCGTTTCATCGACTACTGAAGCCACTACCAGCGACTGCGCCGCAAACAGCTCCAGCAAAGCATTCTCAGCCGCACTGTTCTTTTGTCCACCCTCCAGCCAGACAAAGGTTTCCTGCGCCAGATAGCTGCGGTAAGCAGCGTCGACCGCGTCGATCGGAAAGCTGCCCCGCAAAGGCAGTTCCTTACGCAGAAAGCGTTCTTTCAGATGCAGATGGTTGTACTGGTCCAATTCATAGATCAGCCCGCCGTCAAAATCAAAAGCAGAACAGAGCTCCGCCAGAGCCCTGTCGATGACTCCGGTATCCACCTGCTTGCCGCCCAGTAATTCAGCTAAAGATAAAACGAGAGTATCACCCGATTGTACCATTACAGCCACCTTCTATCCATACATTTAAAATAGTTCGATATTTTTATATACTTTGCTGATTTTATTCTATCATATTTATTATTTTTATCAACTGTAATTTATATTCTTTTAGGCAATAAAATTATTATATTACTCAAAAAAAAAGCAGCCGCTCCCTTTCTAAGGCAGCAGCTGCTTGCAGGATGATTTAAAATTTTCAGCCGGGCATTATTTCCAGAACGGATAGGTACTCAGGACCACGACCAGCCCCAGCACGATAAAATCGGCGGCTCCCAGCGGCTCTCGCGGCATATTTTTATAAGTATTGCTGCCGAAACCCTTCAGCTCCATACTCAGCGCCAGCGTTTCGGACTTGGCCACCGCCCGCATGACCAGCGGTCTGATGACCACGACATACGAAAGCAGGCGTTTCACGCAGTTGCCCCGGTTGGAATAACCGCGGCAGGACTGAGCATCCAGCGTGATCTCGCTGTCAGCCAGGAAATTAGGCACGAAACGCAGCGCCGTCGTCAGCATAAAAGCATATTCACAGGGCAGGTGGAAACGGTCCACCAGCGTCTGGGCAATATCCTGGATACGCGTCGCCGCCAGCATACACAAAAACGCCATCGTCATGACCAGCATCCGCAGGCCGCCCGTCAGCGCCACCTCCAGCGGCGAACCGAACAGCAGCTGGAACAGGATCATCAGCCCGGTGAACACCGCCAAACCGCCGATCGCCGCCATAGTCATGCGGTCGCGCTTGATCGACAGCAGTAAAGCCAGCTCAAAAACCAGGATCGTCGCCACCGCCTTGACCGGCAGAATAAAGACCCACGCCGTCACAGCGACAGTGACAATGATTTGAGTAAACGCACTGATCCGCATCAGTCCTCAGCTCCTTTCCGCACCAACAGGCGGCAGAACTCCTCTGGTGTCGCCGCCGTAAAACCCAGACTGCCCGCCAAAGCAGCCGCCGTCGGCCGGCGCAGGCCCCATTCTTCCACAGCATACGCACCGCCGAACAGCTCCGTCGGCGTACCGTCATACACCAGGTCGCCATCCTTCAGGACAATGGCCCGCTTCGCATAACGGCGCACCACGTCCATATCATGCGAGATCAACACGATCGTGATCCCCTTTTCTTCGTTCAGCGTCTGCAAATACTGCATCATCCGCTCTTTCTCGATCGCATCCTGACCGTTGGTGATCTCGTCTAAGATCAAAGTACGCGGATTGAGCGCCAGCGCCGAAGCCACACCCAAACGCCGCTTCTGCCCAAAGGACAGCAGACGCGGATACGCACCCGCCAGCTCGGCCAGCCCTGTAGCCGCCAAAGCTGCCTCCACCTGCTTTTTAATCGTTTCTGCCGTCAGCTTTTTAGCCCTCGGCCCATACGCCACCTCATCAAAAACCGTATCTTCCAAAATCTGCAGATCCGGGTTCTGGAATACATAACCGATCTTGTCAGCCAGGTCGGCCGGCTCATAATTGACGATATCCTCGCCGTCTACCAGCACCTGCCCGCTGCGGGGATGCAGAAGCGCCATGAACAAACGGCTCAGCGTCGTCTTGCCGCTGCCGTTATGGCCCAAAAGCGCCACAAACTCGCCGTCACCGATCGTGCAGGCGATATCGTTCAGTACCGGCAGACCCCTGCGGTAAGCAAAATTGACCTCTTTAGCCTCCAGCATCAGGCGTTCCCCCCTTCAAAACCAAGCATCTGTAATTCCGCAGCCGCCTCTGCCTCAGTCCGCCACTCGCCCAAAGTGATGCCGAAACGGCGCTCGACGCCCAGCTTCACCTGCCATAACGCAGGCACCAGCGGACGCAGCTCCTCGTCCTCATACATCGTCCGCGCCGCAGCAGCAAAGGTATCAGCCGTTACCAGCTGCCCCTCCTTCAGCACTACCATGTCCGTCACATAAGGCAACAGATAGTCCACTCGATGCTCAACTACGATGATCGTCGTGCCGTAACGCTGATGGATCGCATATAACAGCTCGTACAGCGAATTGGCCCCATCCGGGTCCATAGCCGAAACAGGCTCGTCCAGAACAATGATCTCCGGATGCACCGCCAACGTAGCCGCCAGCAGCAAACGCTGACGCTGTCCGCCGGACAGTTCGTCCAGCTGGTAGCTCTCGCGCCCGGGCAGACCCACATCCTCTAAAGCCTTGCGGGTGCGCTCCTTAACTTCCTCCGGCGCAAAGCCGTGGTTCAGCAGGCTGAACGCCACTTCCTCGCCCGCCGTCAGCGACACCAGCTGGCTCTCGTAATCCTCCAGCATCAGGCCCACACGCATGGCGATATCCGAGACCCGGCGCCCCTTGGTCGACTCGCCCAAAACCTGCACGTCGCCGCTGTAACGGCCGCCCATGTAAAAAGGCACGATGCCCGTCAACGCCTTGCACAAAGTAGTTTTCCCCGCGCCGCTGGGCCCGGCCACCACCGTAAATGAGCCCTTTTTGATCTCCAGATCGATATCCTGCAGCACCAGACCCGATTTATTATAAGCAAAATAAAAATTTTCCAGCTTGATAACGCTCTCCATCAGTCATCGTCCTCCTGCACAAAAAACAGCTTCCGCACCGGCCCGAACAGCAAAAAGGTGATCATGCCGTTCAGCGCGCCTACTACCGCCACCACCGGCAGCATGGCGTAGATCCAGACATGCAGCGGCAGGTCCAAAACTATCTTCAAAATAAAGGTAAACACCCCGCCGCTGGCCATAGTCGCCAAAAAGCCCGTCACCAAAGGGCGCAGCTTCCACTTGCCCAAACCGCAGCGCAGCATGGCCTTCACCAAAATGCAGCAGGTGATCGCCCCCGAAAGCTCGCTGGCGATATTACCCAGCGGAAAAGCCGACTTAGACGACGGCACCAGCGTGATACCGGCAATAAAACCGATCCCCACCGCCTGCGACAGTGAAGGATTAGTCAAGTTGATAACGATAGAATACATAGCGATCGTCCAGTTCGGCGTCACGCCGCCCACATTGGGGCTTACCGTATGTAGGATAATGCCGATAGCGAACAGCATCGCCGTGATCGCTACCCAGCGGTAGCCGTCCTGCATTGGTTTAACTTCGATCAGGTCCACCAACGGCAGCCTGGTATTTTTTTCTTTATCCATAATATAAGCCTCCTTCAAATCGGGCAATAAAAAAAGCCCTTCATCCCCATGTAGGGACGAAAGACACAACTTTCGCGGTACCACCCTGCTTGACTGAATAATCAGTCCGCTCGCTAAGATACGGGCCATGGCCGATATCCCCTTCCCTGGTAACGGGCGAAGCATCCCGACGGCGTCTACCCCCTTGCGGGCTCAAGCCGTATCTTAAAGGTCCATTCACCCTGCCGCCAAACGCCGGACTTGCACTGTCACCGGCTCGCTGAGGTCCGCTTGGCAAAGCTACTAATCCTCATCATCGATCAAATACTTATGAAATTACTTTAAAGTGTAGCACCAGCGGCAAAAGTTGTCAATAAGCGCGCGTGTATACATAGCGGCAAGCACCAAAGCTAAAAATATACTTGTAATTTTGCGCCGGCAGGAGTAAGATATTTTATGTAGTGGGGACGTAGCTCAGCTGGGAGAGCGTACGGTTCGCATCCGTAAGGTCGAGAGTTCGATCCTCTTCGTCTCCACCAAAATATTGAAAATAAGAAAGCCGCTGAATATTCAGCGGCTTTTTATGTTACATATGAGAAACACACCAAAACCTACAACCTGATCGCAATAACAAAATGCTACGAGTATTTTTATTTCATCTTAAACAAATATGTCATGAATACAAACCATAAAAAGATTTAAACATATACTACCAACCCAACAAAATTCAAAACACCAAATGTATATGTAAAGAATATAAGGACATCCATCTTCATTTTTTTTCAGTTTTTTTGTAATAAAATTTATAACTATCTTTTATTCTATGGTTTAAACCTATACCAATTTCAATATCTACATCATCAATTTTTTCAACACTATCATGATTAATTTGCAAAGATTCCACCATTGCTACAAAAGTATTATCCAAACTATCTTCATAGAAAATATAATCTTTTAATTTTAGAAACGAAGATTTAGAATTTATACATAATATCTGATCTGATATTACTTTAATAGCAGAATCAAACTTTTCTAATTTACCATTTTTCTTTAGTAACAAATATGACTTACAAAGGGTAATTTCTAATAAAACATTAGCAAGAGATCTAATAAAAGGAATATACTCATTTAAAATACTTTGCAAGGATATTCTTTGATCTTCATACCATTTATGAGCAACGTTATTTCTATGATCAACTAATTGATCTAGTTTTAAAAACGGTTGTTTGACCCTATTTAAATACTCTTCAACTTCTCCATATTTAATTCCTTCGTGATTACTAATATATTTCTTGAAAATAAAATTTCTTTTAATATCACTTTCCAAGTTTGATATACCTATATTTAAAAACAACTCTTTAACCTTTTTAAATTTTAAGTTACCACTATTGTTTAGAAAAAATTCATATTCTATAGAAACTTCAGGCTTATGTTTTATATTCTGAAACAAACAAGTAATAACTTCTTCTGAAGTTTTCTCCAATCTGCTATATCTACTAGGATTAGATAAATACTCTCCAGCTTGCTTAAAATAATTCTCTCTCATTTTTTCATTAAATTCACAAAATGAATTTATATTGTTATGTTGAAATTCAATATATGATTTTATTAATTCATGAATAAAATTCTCAAAACAAGCATAAATACTTACCACTATCGCAGTATAATTAACTACCGAATTTGTCAAGTCATTGAAACTTGTTAATAATTCTTCCATATTTTCTAATGGAATTTCAGACTTATTTTGCAGCCTATTATATTCTACACATAATCTTTTTTGAACTTCAATCATTTCAATAAATTTTTCAATTTCGTCTAATCTATCACCTAAAACTTGAAGCTGCTTGATTTGTCCGTGCATCTTTATAATCCCTCAATAATTTTTAGAATAGTCATTTTAATAATGTCACAACGTTCTTGAATATCTGGTTTAGATTGTTTTTTTCCGTTAAATTTAGCATCATTTTCTAAATACATAGATTTTAACATCCCAATATTCTTGTCTTGATTAAAAGACATAGTTTTTAACTTTTCTAAATTCTGAGAAACAACTAAGCATATCGGATCATAAATTACCCTTTGGGCTTTTGTCCAATCTTTTTTTTCTCCTTTATATTGACAAAAAGCATATACACCAAACATAGCATCCAACACTTTCATAGTGTCCTCAAAAATTATTGATAGTTCATCTTGTATTTTTTTATTATAACTATTTCCTGATATTAAAGCATTATCCAAAAATACACTTAATTGCCCCTGCATTTTATCTAAATGACGCATTGCAAAAAAACGCAATACTAGTTCAACATCATACATTCTTTTGTACAACCTATCATTTACTAATAAAACACTATCCTCCAAATCTATTTCTTCTGACTCTTTTGAAATAATACTTCTTTCATCAGACGTAATACCCCATAATTTTCTAAAATTTTCATCTGCTGATAATTTTATACACAATTGATTAAATGACCCATCATAAAGTGCATTTCTTATTTCTTGAGCTTCAAGTTTAACTCCTCCTGTATTTAATCGTTCAAAAACCATCTTTTTCATCTTCTCGGCTTTTGACTGATCTTTTGCAGACTCTTTTAATAAAGTTATAGTAGAAAGTTGTCTTCTATCTATGCCTTCTTTTATTTTTTGTGGTAAACTACTATATTTTTTTCCATTTAACTCAGACCATTCATCCAATCCCTCTAACTCAAATTCATCATTATAAAAACTAATAATTGCTGATATTCTCTGCAATCCATCCATAACTTCATAGCTGTCAAAGTCACGTTCATATATAAATACTGGAGGAATGGGAATATTAATAATAAAAGACTCTATAAGTTTAGATCTTTTTTTATTATTCCAAGTTATCCTTCTTTGAAACTGTGGCTTTAATTTATAATTACTTTGCGTGAAAATAGACTGCAATAATGGTAATTTATATGACCCCTGTTCTGTTACAATCCTATTATGCCCTTCTTCATATTTATCATTTATAGCACTTTCATCAGAACAAATATCTCTACTTTCACTATTAATATTGAAATTTTCATTCTCAAGTAAGTTTATATCCATATTTTTGACTCCTTTAATTATGTAAATAACTATGTATTTTATTTGCTACTATTCTTGATAATTCAATAGGCACTGCATTTCCAATCATTTTGTATCCATCGTCAAGTTTATCATATATAAACTCAAAATCATCAGGAAACCCCTGTATTCTTGCACATTCTCTAACACTTAATCTTCTATACAAATACTCTTTGCCAGGAACAAATATCCTCTTATTTTTTTCTATAGATAACATTTTAGGAGCCTGCGGATGTAATTGACACTGCCTACCACTTGCTTGTACAGTAAACGCTTGCTCATCCCAACCACGAACTCGATTTCTACTCATGAAAATTGTTGAATACGCGCCAATAAAGTATTCATGATTTAAAATCTCTAACTTATTATTTGCTTTATTTTTTTGCAAAGCAGGAACAGCCGTATCTTTTAAATCTTCAATAGTATCTCTTAAAGTTCGTTTTTGTTCTTTCAATGGCGTTATTGCTTCAGGAAACTTAAAATTAATATTCAAATCTTTTCTAAACCCAATGTAGAACACCCTTTTTCTATCTTGAGGCACTCCATAGTCGGCAGCATTAACTAAATTCAGAGTAACATCATAACCACATTCTTCAAACATTAATAAAATATTGGAAACAGCTTCTGAATGCCTATTTGCAAGCATCCCAGAAACATTTTCTGCTAAAAAAAACTTGGGTTGCTTCTCTTTTAAAATTCTAATATAGTCAAAAAATAATTGCCCTCGAGCATCATCAATGCCCTTCAATGAACCAGCTTCACTCCAACTTTGGCAAGGAGGACCTCCAATAATACCATCAACTTCATCGGGAAAATCTGTTTCTTTTACATTGCGAATATCGCCCTTTATCAAAGGGGCTTTGTGATTTTTTTCATAAGTTGCCCAAATAGTCTTATCATATTCATTTGCCATAGCAATCTCAAATCCAGCTTTCTCAAACCCTAAATCAAGTCCACCAGCTCCAGAAAACAAACTAATAATTTTCATTTATAGCCTCCATATTATCTTTTATCTTGAGAATTCAATTAATTTTGCATCTCTAAGCTGTGCTGGATTATCTGGATTCTTAATACTTACATTGCTTATAGTTAAAGAAGCAATGCTTTGTTCCAACGCAACCAATTCATCCCTATTTTCCAAAGATTCCCATTTTTCATTATTTATAATACACATGAAAGTAAATTCTCTCTGCATATTTCTTTCATAAACATAATTAAATACTTTCCATGGGTTTTCAATCCCCCACATTCCACGAACTCTTAAATACGTAATTCCTAATGGATCAACTTTATTAACATGACCTAGTTCTCTAGTTTCACTAAAATCAACTCCGGGGATGCTTTCTACTCCCTCTTTTATAATATTTTTGATACGATTATATACTTGATCATTTGCACAATAATCTAGCCCATACACCATACAAAAATGTTTTAATCTATTATTTCTATCGGTCACACCCACCGCATAAATCATATCTTTTTGTATCCAGGAGCTATTTTCAGCTAATCTACACGCATTATTTATCATTTGGCTTTCTCTGAATAATTTTTGTTTTGGATAGCTACTATTCAATGCTAAAACAGAGTTATTCCCCTCAATTTTCTTCACTTCAATAGCATCACCATGAAATAACATTGCATCTGGAGGATTATTGCTATTTCCTAAATAACTAAAAACTTGTGATAATCTTCTTAAACGTTCTCCTTCTGCCATATTAAATGAGTTTGCAAATAAATCTTTGGTATATTCTTCTAACGCATCCCCTACATTATTGGCTCGATTTCTTCCTTGATAATATTCAGTAATATTAGTTATTGGATTATTAACTAAATTTATAATTGCATCTATAATATTAACATTTACACTATACATCTTAATTACCCCTTCTATTCTTCATAGTCTGCCTTTCAAAACATAGCATAGCATAACATTAATACTAATGTCTACACAAAACATTAGTATTAATTTTTATATTTATACTAATCTTAAATTTTTGAAATTATATCGTTTTCTATCAAGAAAACCACACTTAACTCACTAAAACAATATTACATTTAATCAATGTAACTTTCAACCTTTCTATCAACAATTGCTTCTTCAATAGCTTTAATACATTCCTCTGTATTTTTCATAATGTCACTGCCCCAAAAATGGATAACTGTCCATCCAAGAGAAAAAAGCTTTTTATCATTATTCATATCACGCTTACGGTTTCTTTCTATTTTCTTTATCCAATAATTAGGATTTTTACCATCTTCTAAACGAACTTTAAGCTTCTCCCAATCCTTGCCATGAAAAAATTCACTGTCACAAAAAACCGCTATTTTATATTTAATAATAACAATATCTGGCGTTCCTGGAAGCTCTTTGTAGTTTTTTCGATATCTATACCCTCTATTCCACAAAGCTTTTCTAAGCTTCACTTCTATAGAAGTGTTAGTGCTTTTAATTTTTTTCATAATTTTTGAAGTAGTTTTTTCATCTCTTGTCATATAAACCACCATCTTGTTATATTAACGTCTATTATATATAATTAGTTTATCAATATCACCACAACCTGTAAACATATCTATCATAGATTATATCAATCGAGGTTATTCATATGGAAACTATCTTTTTTATAACTAATAGATGCCCATTGTCATATAATTCTAAAAACCGTAGCCGGTATCAGGATATATTACGAACCGATTTCAGTAATTTTATTTCACAATATCCTTCCATTCCATTAAATGCTTCTTTATACTCAAAAATAATATATATATATAAACCCCGAAGAAATAACGAAATTCTTGATGTCGACAATTTAAGCAAACCGATTGTTGATGCATTCAATAACATTATCTACAAAGATGATAAAATAATTGAACATAGAATCTGCAGCAAAATTAAGCGAGAAAATTTGGACATGATAAAAATTAATATTAATAATTTACCAGAAAAAATCTTTGAAAAATGGGAAGAATATATTGAAAGTGACTGTGAGCATATTCTTTATTTCGAAGTTGGCGAATTTAAAAATGAGATGGTAAAATTTGGAGGTGAATAATGATGAAATTAGAACAAAAATATTTAGATATTTGTTATATAAATGCTATGATAATGCAATATACGGATATTCTGAAAGCAGAAGGTTTTACAATAAAGCCTTTGCCTCTCTGCCAAAATCCCCATATAGACTTATACGCTTATAAAGGCGATGAGAAAAGAATTTATGAATTCAAATACTACAAAAATACTTCTAGTATTAATACAAAAAAATCTAACCTCAAAACAATTAAAAAGTATGCAGAAACTATTGGCGCAGAAGCGTTCATCGTTTACCTTACTCCACTAAAAGAAAAAACAATTGAATTTGAGGATTTAGAATCTAAAATACTTGGCTATATTGTAGAAGAAGATTTCCCTGCAGAATTAGACAGCTTGTCCACGCATACAAGCATCAAGTCAATATACATAGACTCTATTAACTCTATATCCATAAGTGAAACCAGTATTAATATTTCAGGAGATGCCACTATATCAGTTTCATTACAATACGGTTCTAACTCAGATTTACAAAATGGTGATGGAGATGAATCTTCTGAATCTTTCCCAATGACGTTTGACGCTGATTTAGACTGTAATTTAAATATTATAAAATGTCAGTATGAAATAGACACTGACGATTTTTATAAATAATAATTACATTATCTCCCCTTCCTCTCGTACCTCAGCAGTGCTTCCTGCGCTATTTCTTCGGGTGTTTTCGGTGTAGCTTTCAAATTATAAGAGCCTTGCAGCTGCAAGGCTCTTTTTTGTGTGTTGACGGTAGTTGCTCCGCTGCTTGTTTGGGCAGCAGTGCTTATTTGGGCGTTTGCTCCATTATTTCCATTTCCTTCCCGTCCTTGTTCTTCGGCGTTATTATTTGCTCGCTGATCTTGCTGCAAACTCCCTTTGTCTTTTGCTAGCCATTCATCCTGCAGTCTGCGTTCCCTCCTTATGCCCTGCGCTTCGCGCAGGGCTTTTTCCATATTATAGAAGTTCGGTTCGCGGCGGCGGGCAGTCATAATAGTCACGGCAATATTCCATTCGGCATCGTCCGTCTCGCAGAAGCGTTCTGCCCAGCCATCAATAAACCTGGCCCGTTCATCTTCGTTTCTAAACCGCAGCTTCAGTCTGTTATATTCAAACAGTTTTACCATCCGCCGTATCTGTTCATAAGGTCTCTCCATTTTTCAGCACATCCTTCGCAATATTTTCAGCCTTTGATTGGCTTATATGGTCAGGCGCACTTACGAGTTTCTCTGTCCAGGCGGCGGCAAACGCATTTCCCAGTCAGATCACCCTGGCTGGCAGTGCCATAACAGCCTGCCGGCCTGCGCCTGATGATCCATATCCCAGCTTATCTACATCAGCAGTTCTTCCGCTTCCCGCTGTTTTTCGGCCTGATGCGCTGCAAGCAGCAGCTGCCGCAGCTTAGTAAGTCCTTTTTTGATTGTTTTGCTGATCGCAGCCGGGCTGACGCCAAATCTCTGTGCCAGTTCACCGTTGCTCCAGCCTTCTAAAAAATGCAGTTCGATCAATTCTTCCTGTTTGGGCGAAAGCTGTACCAGCAGTTCCTGCACTTCCGCAAAATCCTGCTGCAGTTGCTGCTGTTCAAAATAAGTACGCGTCGTCTGCGCCGCATCTGCCGTCAGCACTTCCTCTGCAAATTCACAGCCGCTTTCTATTTCATAAGGGCAGGTCATTTCTTCATCCTTATGCCGGCGTTTCCATTCACTGCTGAGCGCCGTATACGACTTACTGACGATAAAAGCCGGCAGCTTCTCGAAATCCTGCCGCTGTCCCCACTTTTCCAGCGCTTTTACTACGGCTATCCTTTCGATCTGTTCGCCATCCTCGGCAAAGCCTTTATAAGTGCTGGTATGTGCTATTTTTCGCAGTTTGATATCAAAAGCCTGCAAAATCACCCCCAGCATCTTTTTATTGCCCTGCTGCGCTAAAGCCACTATTTCGGCCCATTTATCACACTCCGCTGTTTCTGTGCAAGTAACTGTCATCAATACATCCCCTTATCTCACTCTGCTGCGGTGATCTTATTATTCAACACCTCTACTGCCAGCTCCCGCGCCGTCAGGCTGTCCAGACAGTCTATACAAATAATGAGCCCATCCAGCTCGATATAAAAATCACCGGCGCAAACAGCCTCATTACACAATTCACAGCTGTACACGGCTTCCGCCAGACTCTGCGGAGGTTCCAGCCACGCATTTTCGATCGCTGTAAAATGATCCACTAGTCACACCTTGCGCCTGAACTGCGGCGTGACGTTAAACTGCGCTTAAGCGCCCTGCGGAACAAAGCGCTGCAGTTGATATGCTCGTCCTGTGCCTGCTTGCGCAGACCATAAGGCAAAACGATACGCAGCTCTACTAAAGCATCGTCCTTTCTCGGCGGTTTCACCGTTCTGGCAGACTGCGGCTCAACTGGCCGTACAGTCTCTGTCTGGCAGTGTTTTCCCTGCAGTAAGGGGCATTTCAGCGCCAAATACAAAAGACGGGCACTCAGCACATCGCCGCCCGTCTTTTTAGATTTTTGTTGTGAAGCTAAAGAATCATTCATGTTTTTTTACCTGCTTTCGCTGAATTTAGGGTGTAAGTATCAATACTAACGCAGATCAGTAATACAAAACCATTATTAACACTTAAAACTTCCAAGTCAAAATCATAAGTATGTATGAAGGATTTACAGATTTTAATGATTTAAAAGCTTTAAGAGATGCTAAAGGTCTTTAAGATTTAAAAGATTCGGTATGCTTACTGCGTCAGTAATAATATCCCCTACTCTTATATGGCTTTTTACAAGGTCATTTTTAACCCCCTTTACATAAATAATTTTTATCCGCTGCTTGGAAGAGCAAATTTTACACTTTTTAAATTTTTCTTGCCGGCAGGTTAAAAAACAGGGCCTAAAAAGCCATATAAGAGTGAGAGGGTGGCACAGCACATCAAAATACTGAACGGAGTACGTTAAAACAATGGCCTGCTCTCCAAACTCACATGGAAGGAGCATCTCTACTATGCAAATGCAAATATCATCAGCACCGCTGCTGACAGCAGCCAAGCTCGCCGAACTTGTCGCCCTGGGGCACAACCGCATCTCGCAGATCTATCTGCACTGGACCGCAGGACGTTACGGCCAGCTTTACGACGACTACCATTTCAACATCGACGCCGACGGCAGTATTTACCAGACCTGCACGCAGCTCACCGAGCTTAAAAGCCATACGTGGCACCGCAATACCGGCGCTATCGGTATCGCTCTCTGCTGTGCCTGCAGCGCGCTGCCCCATAACGGCAGAGATACTGAGTTCGGCAAGTTTCCGCCCACTCCCCGCCAGATCGATGCCGCAGGTAAATTAGTTGCCAAGCTGGCGCAGGGGCTCAATATCCCTATCGACCGCGGGAACGTGCTTACTCACTGCGAAGCTGCGCTTATCGACGGCTACGGACCGTACAGCGGCGACGCCGAAACCCGCTGGGATTTATGGTATCTGCGCGATTCACCCGGCGACGGAGCAATGAAGCCCGGCGGACAGGTCATCAGGGGCAAGGCCCTGTGGTATGCAAAAAGCAGCCCCCTTGATTAAAAGGGCTGCTTTTTAAAGAACACGATGTTTTCTTTTAATGTTTTCTTCAATCTTTTTTTATTTTTCTTTAGCTTTTTTATCTTTTTTAGACTTTCTTGAAAGAAAGTCAGCAAAGAACTTTGCGCACTATGACAAGTCCTGTTTAGCTTTGCTCGCTGTCCGGCTTCCGGGCAACTCGGCATTGCAGTACAGAGAAAAGCTTTAGCTGCGAATCGTCAATGCCTCAAACAGTCCCTCCAGCACTTACAGCTCGCATCGCACACAACGGACTGGATCACAATGTGCGCTTCCCCTCTGCATCATACTATTCAGCTATGACTTTCTGAAGCACAGTATCGACTGCCTGGTGTTATCATTGGTTATTTACCAAAGCACTAAAGCGTATGGTGTTAGAGCACATTGAGCAGATTTTGTTATGTGCGAAGCGAATAAGGCGAAAGCGGAGTGACTTGTCCGAAGCCTGCTTGCAGGCAAGTTTCGCGGAGCCGCCGTTGAGCGATGCAAAATAAAAATCTGCGACGTGCCGGCTTTTCTTTGGTTCGTTTCTTTTACCGCTAAAAGAAATGAACATTATAAGAGAAAAAATCTTGGCGCAGCTTGCTTCTGGAAGAAAGCTGCATAAAGAAAACTAAAAAGTATTTTCACAACTTACAAACACAAAAACAAAACCAAATATGAAAGGAGCTGAAAATATGACTGTCAGCAAAAACCCTACTTCCCTCAAACTTTCCATGGACGTAGAAAACGGTACCAACGCTCTTGGCGCCATGCAAACCAAAAGCACCTCTGTCGGCAGTGTCCGCCTGGACGCCGAAGCCGCCAAATGCCTCGCAGTTACCGAAGCCATCGGCGAACTTATGAGCCACGCCGTCGTTAACGTCTACGTTACCGAAAAAGCCGAACTCGACAAAGCAGAATAACCTAAAATTTCAAACAAAAATCTAATGTAAAGGAGAACAAACATGAGCGCAGGCAGCAGCAGCCAGGATCATCGAAGCAGGCGTGCTGACCAGCGGCGGCCTGGGGCTGAATGAATTCGTCGAAGCCCGCATCAAGGTCGTTACCGTTACCGTGCTGGCATAACGACTATGGATACCAAAGAAATTTTCAGCGCCGTCGGCAACTTCGGTTTCCCGATGGTACTGAGCTGGTATCTGCTGCTGCGTATGGAGCAGCGGCTGGATAAGCTCACCAGCTGTCTGAACGAACTGAGCAGGGCACTGCTGCAAAAAAACAAGGAGGTCTAATATCAATAATAATTACACAAAATTACTCACATGGTTGCGCCTGCTGACATCCATCTTAGCAGGCAAATAGCAAACATTAACGCCGCAATATGCACTTTGATACATATGGCGGCGTTTTTACTTGTTTAAAAACTAAATCTCACGCCGGCATTGATCTGCCACTGTTTTTGAAAAGCACCGCCGAAAGAACGCGCCACATCAAAATAAAGGTCATTATTTCTGCCCAACTCCAGCTCGCCGCCTAAATTCAGTTCCCACCAACTGCCGCTGTAATCTCTACAGTCGCACAAGGTTTCGTCCCCCAACGTCAGCACTGTGTCTGCTCTGCCGCCAAATTCATGCAGCAGGGAAGCCTTAATATAAGCACTGCTGCGCTGATACTTTTGACCCACTTCCAGGCCTATACGACCTACGGCGCTGTTAATGCCTTCTGACTCAACTCTGATTCCATAATCAGTAACAGCGGCCTCTCCATTGATATGACTGACCAGCAGCTGCGCCTGTGGTTCTAAATACACGCCCTGCTCACGCTGAAATCGTTTACCATATTCCAAGCTCAAAGCCGTGGCCCTGGACTTATAATCGCGTCTGTCAGCGGTGATACCAAAGGTATCGATATCGCCTTTCA
>UMID01038338.1_pt1 | contig 69666 bp, 57 predicted proteins | sample 1965691 | NCBI WGS metagenome assembly UMID01 (sample SAMEA4836115, study PRJEB28245) | human gut metagenome | biome: gut microbiome; material: fecal sample | place: Denmark | collected 2008 | reverse complement strand
CACTTCCATTATGATTGCAGCCAATCTCTGCAACAATTTGAATGCTCTGCACACTCTTACTACTCCTCATACTTTTAAATGTGACAAATCGGCAAATCGGCAATTTAAAAGTATAAGTTTTTGTCTTTTCTTCTAATCCTCTTTCGGATGATATGTCGGTACAATCTCTTCCACGATCTTCTTTATCTCTCCCGACTCCTGCTTGCTTGCCTCATCCAACTCATCCAGTTTTTCCATAAACCAGTCGTCATCCATTTCAATTGGATGTCCTATATGGATCAATTCATTCTCTGTACTCTGAAGACCTTCTTCGTCCATCAGAAGCTCTTCGTACAGTTTTTCACCTGGGCGAAGACCTCCTTATGTCAAGATAGGGACAACTATTTTCCAAAAAAAATAAAAAAGAGCCTCTGTTTACCAGAAACTCTAAGTTTGTATATTCCTCTATTTTTCAAATATTTATCACACAAAAATACCCCAAGCTTTTACACTTGGGGTAAAATAAATTTATACAGTTTCTTTCTTAGCCAACTCACGAACTTCTTCTAAAGATAATCCGGTCATCTCTGCAATCTCTTCTATCGAATCACGTCCTCTTGCCAGCATCTTTAAAGCTAATTCCATTGTTGTCTCTGCTTTTCCTTCTGCTTTTCCTTCTGCTTTTCCTTTTGCTTCAGCTTCAACAGCAACTTCCTTTCTCATTTCTTCTAAAAGTTTACACATCTGGCTTCGACCTCCTTCTGTCTCTTTTAAGTATCTAACTTCTTCTGCCAATAACGGATTTACAATGTCCTTTGCTTCCTTACAGTTGAAATCATGCATCAAACTTCCGACAGGGTGTTCCATATTTCTATATTCTCCATTCACATATATGATATGTGCTCCATCACCAAATAATGTGTAATCCATCTCTTCAATTCTTCTTTCAATATGATAAAGAGGGATTCCTTTGCCAAATTTATCATTTTCCGTAATGAAGATCACATAGGTATCCACCAAATCTTCAAAATCTTCACCCTTAGAAAGCAGCGTCCGGTCAATCATACTACTATGGAACCTGGCCCGTTTCACACCGGAACCACGATCCGAACGTTGAATCTCTATATCCATGATCTTTCCATTTGCGTCTTCTGCCTGGATATCCAGAATGATGGAACGTTTTGTTGCACTTTTATATTCCACCTGTGCCTTTGTGGATTTGACTTTTATATCATCCCTTTCCAAAATGGTATTTAAGATATATTCGACTGCTTCAATCTTTCCATCCAGAGCTTCTGAAAAAAAGTCATCATCCATCAGGCGAAGTTCCTTCAGCATTTGTAAATCTTTTTCGTTCATTACATTCTGCACTGTTTCCTGCACATAATCACCTCTCTCTTCTGTCTTTAAATTTTACCATAACTGCCGCAGATAGTAAAGATGGCTTTGCTGCCACACAGCGATTATTCTTTTCAGATTTTTAAACAATGCCTCCGTTCTATTCCTGCTCTTTGAGCATAAAAATCACTGCATTCTTTTCTGGCACCCATTCCCCATGGAATACATAGGTTTTGTCCGTATCCAGACCGCATTCTTTCATGACCTGCTGGACAAACTGCTTGCTATGTATACAGAATTTTGCATTGGGATCTTCCAAAAAAAGGTCTGGAACCTGAAATGACATGACCTCTTCCGCTTCACAAGGGCATACTGCAAGGGAAAAATTATGGATGTTTTTCATAATGCACACATGTGTCGGCTCTCCTAAAAGCCGGATAACGTCTATCCCGATATTAATGGTATTCCTCCGCCCCCAAATAGATAATATCGGACTCAGGCTTTTTCTTTGCTTTCTCATTGCCTATCGTCCTCCCCGGTATATATTTCCTTTTCAATGGTTGCCTCTCCAGAGGAAAGCACTCCGGCAAATCCATCAGAAGAATTGGCTTCCCCCGGCTGTTCTTTTACCTCCTGATTAGCATTTGTTTCCTTTACAGGTTTAGAATCGGTATTATCTGCTGTATTTTCCTCTTCATATCCATGAAAATCTTCAAATAAATTCATCTGGCGGTACTGTGCATAGTCATTATATGACCTGCCTATCCGGTTTTTATAGGCATCCGGGTAGTATTTTACCTGTCTCTGCTTCTTTTCTCCGGTTTCATGATCTATATATGCTTCTTTCTTAGGGGCGAACATGATCGCTTCTTCCATTTCAAACACAAGGATAAGCCCTCTCTCGGATGCGGCGACTCTTCCCAATACTTTATACCTGCATTGTCTGTCCCAGTCCATCAGTTTAAAAAGATTTTCCACAAAATCTACAGAGGTAATATCTTTATTCACCCAGTTTCCCTGTTTGTTAATCCTTGCCCATTCTACAGATGCACTTTCTTCTTCTGCACATGGAATGACTGCCAGTTTCTTCTTTTTCGTGTTCACAATCGGTAAGATATGTTTTACACCTTCGAACAGGCGGATGCTCGCCATATTGAAGGTAAGTTTCCCATATTTTATACTGACAGCCGGCTTTTTCAGCATAGAAAACTGTGTACGGGGCGGCAGTTCATACCCATCAAAGCTTTCATATTCAAGATTCTGTTTTTGTTCCATCCGAGCCTGAACCAGCTCTTTGATCAGGGCAAACTCCTTCGCCGAAAAATTCTGTCCCTGTTTATCATTTTCTAAATTTCTTGGCAATTTTACCTCAGCCATCCTTATCACCTCTTTGCTACATGGACATCAGCAGTTCATCCAGTTCTTTTAAAATTTCATCCCTGCCCGGTATTTTTCCGATCATAGGATTTTCAACTACCATTCCCCTTGACAAAATATCCCGTTCTGTAACCATATCCATCATCTTATCCCTTTTCTTTCTTGAAAAATAATTGACGCCCATCCTGTTCTTCTTCCATTCAGCCGGATAAGCACAATCTGCCTCATTTAACTGGCAATCAGTATCAGCCTCATCTGTTTCCCTGTATGGGATAAAACGCACAGTATCCTCGCCTTCTGAACCATCGGCAATCTCTTTCTCCCGATATGATTTTCCTACCAAAATCTGCGGTTCGTCCAGGGAAAAATAAATCATTTTTACAGTTCCACGCTCTTTCGTGATTCCACGAAACCGAAATGACAGCCCTTTTTTCCAATGGAGATTTTCGTAGATTGCTTCTGAAAAAGCTGTTGCCGGGACTTGCGTGACATATTTTCCATCTGCATGTTTCCATTCCACACTGTTACAATCTTCACCATCTGACTTTCTTATGATGATTGTCTGTATGATCGGATGGTATAGCACTTCAATATGCCGACAGTCATCCAGTTTCCAATGGCACGCTTTATTAAATTTAAGCCCTCTTTCCCCTATGGTAAGGGATGGCATACTCCTGTTCAAAAAGTAAATCCCATGAGGGACATAATACCCTGATAATTGCATGGAAAGCACTTTACTCTGTCCTTCTCCCATCCATAGCTTTACTTCCTGCTCTAACGATTTCAGCTCCTCAAAATCATACGCCTGCTGGCAGATATCCATAAAGGCTTTATGGCTGACACCCTTCCAGGAAGGATACACACTAATGAATCCTTTCAGGCTTCCCTTCGGAATCACTTTTAAATCCGGAATACCGGTTTCCATTTTTCCACGTGTGGATGCTACCATGTTTGCTGCTTTTGCAATTTCTGGAGACACAATCCCCTGATGATGTCCGACTTCATATGCTGAAATTCTGTCTTCCTCATTTTTCTTTGATTTATGCTCCACATAATCAATCACGATGGTCTTCCTTGCTTCCAGATCCCCCCATCGCCGCTCGTTAGATATAATATTGCGTACCATACCTGCATTCCAATCCGTTCGCCCCTTTAATGTCGGACGCTCATGCTCTGTCAGGATAGCTGCTATCTCATTACAGTCATACCCGCCTATAAAAGCAAGAAAGATGAAACGTACCGTAATCGCTTCCTCCGGCTGTATGATCAGTTCCCCTTCTTTTGTATGGCGGTATCCCAGTAAATCCACGATTGGGTACTGCCCGGTACAGATTCTCTGATCATAGGATAATATCATCCGCCTGCTCTTATTTGCTGATTCCCAGTCCGCCAGCATTGCGTGGATAGCCAGGCTTTGGTTACTGTCCGGATCAAGGGTATAAATGTTTTCTGTCTCAAAGTACACACCGACAGGATGGGATGGGTTCATGCTTTTTAACTGCCTTACCTGAGTCAGACAATCTGACATGTTCCTTGCAAACCTTGAAACACTGGCACATAAGATCAGGTCGATCTGTTTCGACGCAGCATCTTCTATCATGCGTTTAAATGCCTCCCTGTGCTGCATGGATGTACCGGATTTTCCCTCATCACTATATATTTCATGAAGGTTCCAGTTGGGTGTATCCTGCACTTTTTTCTGATAATAAAGTGTTTGGTTTTCTATGGAAGAAGTCTGGTCTGTGCTCTTCGTACTGACTCTGGCGTATACGGCTACCTGCTTTTCCCCCGTATCAGAGATGGTTGGTTTCGGTTTTGCTGGGCGTATGACCGCATTCCCTATTTTTGTATTACGGACTCTTTGCCGGATAGCCTCCCGCTGTTTTTCTATCTCACCATGTCTTTTTTCCCATCCACTTTCACCAGAATCTTCTCCTTCTACAATTACAGTCCCATTTATATCTATGACATCACAAATTTGTGAATCCGGATGCTTGCTCTCCTCAAATCGTTCCTGTTTGCCCATAGTTTCTGTTACCATAATTGTCTTCACTTCCTTCTCCTTACTTTCCCCCGGCAGCTTCTATGCCTGCCCTTACTTTTTTCTTCCATTCCTCATAAGCATTTATGTCCAATCGGATAAAATCATCTGACATTTTTTTAAGAGCCTGTTTTTGGTGTTCTGCATTTTGAATGGTGTCTATATGGTAATTATCATCCTCCGTAATCACTTCCATCTCCGGGTTCAGTTCCCACACCAGCTTTAGGAAATAGCAAAACTCCTGCCCATTTGCAGCCAGGTATGCTTTTGTCTGGCTTGCGATACAGTTGACCTTGCCTTCTGCACAATCTTTCAAAAGCCTTAGCATCTCCGGTCTTTTGTATATTTGTTTCTGGCCCGTAATGTCAACATAAACATCGTACAGCATATAGTTCTCTATTTTTAAATATTTTTCGGAATAATATTCCCTATGATACTCCAATGCCTGTTTTTTATTTTTTTCCCATAACTTTGCCAGTTTCACATATCCTGCCACAGAATAACGTTTTTTCATCATTTTCATTCACACCCTGATTCCTCTTCCGAAGAAGGCAATTCCCAAAACCATAAATTCTTCTTCCTTCGGGCAACAACTCCAAGCTCTTTTTGTGCTGTACGTACTGTCCTCGCACTGATGCCTAACTCTTCCATCCTTGTTAAAATATCACTGCTTTTTACCATTCCGTCAGAAAGGATAATTTTTAAGACTTCTTTTGCTTTTTCTTTTTTCGATATTGTCTGGGAAGGACACAGTTTCTTTTCATCCTGCGGAAGGACACACTTCCCAATCCAATGAAATCCGTTCTCCCTGTCCATCAGAAAACTAATCGCCCTTCCCTCCGGTGCAAGGCTTGATTTAATCGGATACATATACCGTATTTCCGGATTCGATTCATCTCTCGTAATCATAAGCACACTGCGGGCGATTGCTGTAATGTCAATGCTTCCCAGCCCACGATATAGTTTTTTACCTGATGATGCCTTGTTTAAATGCCCAATCATCACAACGGCACAGCCATATTTTTCAGCGATCCTGCTTATCTTCCGCATAACACTTCTCATCTTAGACGCACTCTGCATATCACAATCCAAAGGGATAAAGGATTGAAATGGGTCAAAAATCACCAATTTGGCATTTGTTGCCTTCACAGCCTGCTCGATACGTTCATCCAATAACGATAAAGCCATTTCCTGATCTTCTATGAACGCCACTTTGGAACAATCGGCACCTGCCTCCAACAGCCTTGGTTTTATCGTATCGTTCACATCATCTTCCGAACATTGATAAATTACATTGGCAGGCTTTGCAATCTTTTCTCCATCAGGTAGTTCTCCGCCACATGTCAACACCGCTGCAAGGCGAAGCACAAATGTGGATTTCCCATCCCCCGGATCTCCCTGTATTAACGTAATCTTCCCATAGGGAATATATGGATACCAAAACCATTTCACATCCTTTTCTTTTACCGAAGAATAATATTTGATACTTTTTCCCATTTCTTAAACGAACCTTTTCTATATATCCTGTAATTGTTTGTTTTTTTCAACCATAGATGATACCAGTTGGTTAACAAGATGAAACTCAGCAGTAGTCAGCCCCTCTGCCTCAATCGTCCTCGTCAGCCTGCATCCCAGAAGATAGTCTGTACTGACGCTGAAAATCTGGGCAATCCGTACTAAAATATCGTAGGATGGCTGCCTTGTATCATTTTCGTATGCACTGATCTGTTTTTTATTTACACCAATCAGATCCGCCATCTGCCACTGTTTGAGTTGCTTGTCCAATCTTAATTTTTTTAATCTGTTTCCTAACGTTTCCTTTTCTATCATGTGCATCCCTTTCCATGCACCATGATGGTGTCGTATTTATCATATATTTTCTAAGATTCTATCACTTTTAGGTCTTCTTTTGGGCGATTTTTTCAAGTATTCTTCGCCTTTTTGCAGACTAGCATTGTTCGCAATGTCATGGTGCATCTATACTAATTCCAGCAATCACAAACAAAAAAAGCTCACTATTACGAGCCATTTTGCAACCTTGCCATCTTGCAACCTTACCCTTGACAGAAGTCTTTTTTCCCCATTTCATAAGGCTTCCTGAATGTTTGCCATCACCTGCCCCTCTAAAAATAATGGAGCTTCATTGCAACCTTGGAGCTGCTTTTGTATATGTAATCACCTGTAATAAATTATAAATCATTGTGGTGAAAATACTCACCATATTTTTATTTTTATAGCCACCCTATAATAAAGACAGTTTAGCGAACAGAAGCAAAGGAAGGTGATACAGTGTGATTGACTACAGTCCCTTATGGAACACAATGAAGCGGAAGGGGATTTCTCAATATGTTTTAATTAACAATGGGATTGATAAGCATACCCTTGACAATTTGCGTAAAAATCAAAATATCACTGTCCTTACCCTTGAGAAACTATGTAATATCCTTAACTGTACACCAAATGATGTGATTCTCTTTAAGAAAGAACACCATAAACTTTGATACCGTTACTGTATTTTTCCATACAATGACGGTATTTTTTATATGACATTATGGAACATAATCATTTGCCCAATGAATCCTTACCAGGGCTTCACAAACCTCGCAGCCATGTTTATCATATTCTACTCTTGCGTCCTTATACCCTTGCGGACTTGGCTCACGCAAAAATACCGCCAAACATAAAATTTTATGTTCAGCGGCAATTCTCTAAAAACTATTCTCAAACATGGACAATCCTGCCATCAGCATCCCTTCATCTATATCCAGACCATCACGCTTTTCCCCTTTTGGAAGCTTCTCGGGATCTTCCTCTATAACCACTCTTTCTTTTATCTGTTGTAAGAACTCTTTGTCCTGCAACAACTGCTGCTTTAATTCCTCCACACTAACATTCGATTTATAATAGGAAGAAACAGGCGTATTTTCTTTATGGAGCCACGCATAGACCAGTTCCGTAATTAGTGCTGTTTTGCATCTTTTCTGTGATTTCAAATATGTCCCAATTTCTTTTTGTCGTTCATTATCTTCATTAAATATCAGTACAACCCGTATCTCTGCCATACATTACGCCCCCTGCCTTTTCTGGTGGTGTAATGCTGCCATCTTTTCATAGCCTACTGCATTCGCTCGGATATCCTCGATAAACTCTATGTATTTAAAATCCTTAGATTTCTCAATCTGCTGTTTCAATAGCTGGCTCCCTCCGCCAAGAAACACAGTCGGATTTGTTCTGAAGTCTGGAACATATGCATGGAGCTTATTGATAATCTTCTTTGTCCAGTCCTCTGCCATCTTCTGAATTTCTTTTATGATTACTTCATCTAATATAGTCGCTTCCTGCATAAGCACTTGTTCCACATCCGAAGATTCCAGATGAATCCCAAAATTCTGCTGAATGGCGTTTGAAATTTCCGACCGTAAAATTGCCATTCCAGACCTGTCACTAACACGAACGGATAAGTCCGGCTGTCCCTTCCGTATTACCAGCAGATCAACTGTTCCATCGCCGATATCAATGCAGTTAACTGTCCGGTACTGTCTAAACAGGCTTGCCTTGTAACACATGACTGCTGCAAAATTCTGAGGGCTTACCAGGACATCCTTTAGATAACAGTTTATTGGCTTCCCATTAAAACGGAAGGAAATACCATGTTTGAAATGTTCCATGAAATATTTCTTAAATCTCGGAGCTTGCTGTCCAAAGTCTGCTGGCGGTAGTCCTACTCCCAGAATAATATCTTTCCCTGATAATGTAATCCCTCTTTCCTTTGCTTCCAGTGCTATTGAAAACAATGTCAGTATAAAATAATCTTCATCCACTGTTTTATCTGCCTTAAATGGCATTCTTGTTTCCGATAATGTATAGAACATACCATTATATTCCAGAATATCTTCATTCATAAACCGCCCCGGTTCGGAGGTATACCTTACCAAACCACAGGGAAAGTTTACGTGTTCCCCTTTCATGTTTCCATTCCCATGATCAATTCCCATAATAATTTCTGCCATATCCGATTCCATCCTTTCTTGAATAACGTATACTTAGCTGACACTTATCTTATACCGGCTTACTTTCTAGCCCATTTTTTTATGACAGCTATGTATCACTTTCCTTATACTTTTGTATCGTTCCTATCAGTTATGTGCCACTATTTGTGTGCATCTTTATTATATATGCTACATTTGTAGCTGTCAATAATTTTTGTAGAAATTTTGTAGCACTTTCTCTTAAAACTATGGTATACTCGTGCTATCGGAGGACTTTGATTATGAATACAGGAGAAATTATCAAATATTTTCGTCTGGCTCGCAATATGACACAGGAGCAGCTTGCGAAAGAAGCGGAGATCAGCTTTAGCACGCTTCGCAAGTATGAAGCCAACGAACGTAATCCCAAATACGAACAGCTTTTAAAAATTGCTGATGCACTGGGTATCAGCATAAATATCTTTATGGATTTTGAAATACAATCTATATCTGATCTGTTTTCTATCCTCTTTAAAATGGAAGAGCAGGCAAATTTAGAAATAACAACAGGAAAAAAATTAGATGCTTCTCTGTCAATGGATGCACCTTTTCTGCATTTTAAAAATGGATATATCAATCAAATCTTAAAAAACTACCATGCCTCTGTCAAAAATATTCAAGGCATGGACACCCAGCACCGAGAAAAGGCTTTGTCAGAAATCCAAAGCAGGCTATTGAATGATAACAGCAGCATCCAATCCAACAATCCTTTATCATCTGCGGAATCTGGCAAGCCTGTTCTCTCTCTTTCTTCTGCTGACCAGACCTGGTTTGAATTATCTTCTGACTGCTCGGAAAAAGAAAAAGAACAAATGTTAAAAGCCGCTTCCTTTATCAAAAAATGTCTACGCCATTCAGACAAATAAATTGTTACTAAAAAAGACAGATGCTTCATGGTTTTGTACCATTGCATCTGTCTCTTTCTTTGTTTATTTATCTTTCTGCCTCTCCATTATACTTTTTAATGCACAATTCTCATTTTGTACTGGTTTCGTGAAATCTTATAAGCACATTCCTTGATACAGGTATAATATATTATGAAACAAACATCCCCGAATCAATAATCGTTCGTAAAGCAGTAACAGCTTCTTCATATCTTATCGGACGATTCTGAAAATATGTTGTTATCTCATCATAATCTGTTTTATATACATCTTCTTCAATAATCTTTTCAAGTACACTCGGAACATCTATTCCTTCCTGTGCGGATAAGCAGATTGACATTTTTGCCCTGTGTTGACGGATTTCTGTTACCAATTTTTTATAATCTTCTGTCATTGCTATTTTCGGAAGTAACATATACAGATCATATATATGACGTGAATTTCTCTTCATTTTTCCTGCCAGATAATAATCACATACAGCAAAAACTTTGTCTGTAAACGTTCGTTCCAGACTTTGTAATTTCATACTAAAAGGTTGAAGCTGATACTCCTGAATGATTTCTTCGTTTTCCTGCTGCAAATATTGATAGACATAGCTATCTACCGGAAGAGTAACCGTAGGAAAGGAAGTAGAGCCTAATGAAACTTCCATTTTCACACCTTGAATCAAACTCTCTTGAACATAACCATCTATTGGCCTGTAATCAAAAGTGTAGCAATTATAATCCCTTCTGCTTCTCGCACTTTCCCAGTCTGATATGGGCAATCCCAAACATTTGCTTATTCCTGATATTGTTTTATCTTTCAGTTTTTTCCTCTGACCCTGTGTCAGATTCTCTGAAAAAGAAATATCAATATCTTCCGAGAAACGATCAATTGCATGGTGGCACTTAGATAATGATGTACCGCCTTTAAACACACATCCAGGTGCTTCTTCTGACAATAATTTTAAAATCATTGTCACGTAATAATCTTTTTCCACAATAGCTACCGGTCGGTGCTGTTCTTCCGCAGTAGCCCTAATAACATCTTCAAATAAATCTCTGTCTTCATGTAAAAACATCAAAATATCCTCATTTCATACATATTTTTGTAAATCCGATCTGGATATTCCCCAACATATTTATCTACATTTTCTCTGTCAATACCTTCTTTTTTCATATAATCCTTGACTCTCCGTGCAACATCTTCTATATCTTCATCTGCATATTGTGTAACGTTGCTCAGAAGATCCAACAATTGCAATACCCGGAAATTTTCTTCTGTAATTGTAATTCTGGGCTTACGCAATACCACTCTTCTTCCTTTCAGATCTAATTCCCTGAACCTTGAGCTGGCATTATTAGATACAACTTCCGTTACATATGGAACCTGAGTTGTAATCCCTAACTGGTTTGCAAAAGTATATCCTGAATAATACCCTTCTATTTTTCCTTTTCTAATGATATATTTTGCACGAACAACCGTATCCGTTCCTAACGGGACACCACCTTTTAACCTGCTCTGTTTCGGAATATAATAAATCCCTTTATCAAAACGTACCACCTTGCCGGAATCACATAAGTCCTTAAACATTCTCCTGAGATTTGTATCAGATACCGGAAGATCAACATCTGAAACAAATATTGGTTCATTTGACTTATAATTTGCTTTTAAATATTCGTATAACATCCTTCCATCTCCAATCTCACGTTGTTCAACAATCATTGTTCATTTATGTTACTTATATTATAATCCCACGTTTTTTTGTTTGTCAATAGATAAGCAAAACAGATTTAAGCTCTAAAAAAATATCCCCGATTACATTTTCAAAACATAAACAGGGATGTTTTTCTACTTATATCTTTTATATTATGTTTCTTTCAAATCTTACCAGACATTTTATTGAAAACTCTGCCACATACCAAATTCCTCTTACCGTAACCGCTATGGCAACTACACTTCCAAAAACAGCCCCGACTATCACACAAAATGTTATCATTCCCAACATTCCAGACAGATTCCATCTTGTTGGTATGATAAAAAACATATATGGAATGCCAAAAGGAATACCATAGACCAGCGTGAAACGAAACCAGTCCACTGCTCCATCTACAATAAATAAATATTGCCCAAGCCATGTCAGAATTCCTATTACAATCAACGGTAGTATACCCTTTTTTATAAAACTGCATACTGTCATAATACTACTTCCTCCTCCCGTTCAATCTGTTCTTTCATCTCTGCAATCAGGTCATCAAACAAGAATCGGATTTCTATCTTCTGTGAATCGTAAATGACAACCTCATCTATAAATACTTCAGCCATGTTTCTGGTTAATTTACCAAACAATTCCAAACGTTCCTCTTCCTGTTTGACGCTTTGTATTTCCTTCATCATCTCCCCTTCTTTAGCTGTTACTTCCTGTATCTGTTCATAAGTTTCCTGAAAAGTTTCAATTTTCCGGGTTAGTTCTTGCTTCGCTTTTAAATAAGCATCTTTTCCTATCATTCCTTCAGCATAAGCTTCATATTGGCGAATCCGTTCTGCTTTTAAGATATCCAGTTGCATTTTTATTTCCTTTTCCTTCACCACAAGGATTTCCTGTTTTTTCTTTTGCTCTGTTTCCATCTTCTTCGCAAGCTGTTTAAATACTTCCAACTGCCTACGTAATGCATCCAGTACAATCCCCTCAATCTTAGTTGCCGAATGCCTTGTCTTGTCACAGGTAGACATCTTTCCTGCGGCTGTTGCATGGGCACAATATACAACCGGTAACACCCCGTCATTAAACATCATCTTCAACTTACAATTCCCACAAACAACTTTTCCTTTTAAGGAAAATCCAGCATCCCGGATAAACCCTCTGTCTTTCTGGCATCCTATCACTGTCTGTGCATCTTCAAATTCTTCATGGGTCACAATCCCTTCGTGATGATTCTCAGTAATGAACTGCTGATTCTTTTTTGTTCTTCTGCGTTCCGTACTTCCCACCCGGATAGCAGTTGTTTTTCCCTGTACTAATGCCCCTGTATAAGTATAGTTACGCAACACTGCCCAAACCATTCTTGCATCCCATAACCATTCTGCATCTGATACTTTTCTATTCCAAGTAATATTTTCTTTTCTCTGTTCTCGGAACTTCCCCGGTGTAGGAATTCCTCTTTCGTTTAACTCATTTGCAATCATTAGTGTATTGTAATCATGCAGAGCCAGGTCAAAGATCATCCGTACAATTTTCGCCGGTTCTGGATCAATTTCCCAATGATGTTCCTCTCCCTTCCTATATCCAAATGGAACACGACCATAAGTGGAAATTCCCTTTTTCCATTTTGTCTGGACGCAGCTTTTATATTTTTTCGACAAATCTCTACTGTACAAAGTATTGATTAAGTTATTGATGCTCATTTCAAGTCCCATGGTATCTCCGACATAATGATTACTATCATACTGGGAGTTGACTGCAATCACGCGCACGCCTAAGAGGGGAAATATCTGTTCCAGATAATCCCCCACACCAATATAGTCTCTTCCAAGTCTGGATAAATCCTTTACAAGAATAACCTCTATCTTTCCCCGTTTTGCATCTTCCACCATTGCCTGAAATGCCGGACGGTTAAAATTCGTTCCTGTATACCCATCGTCCACATATTCTGTAACTTCCCCTTCCAGTTCATCCATGGATTCTACAAAATTCTGCAAAAGCAGCCTTTGATTTTCAATGCTGTTGCTCTCGTTCTTATTGTTTTTCCCAAGGTCTCCATCTGCCAATGACAGGCGTAAATAAAATGCCAGTTTCATAAACTATCACTCCATTATTTTTATTGTCTTCTGGAATACGTCCGAACACTTCATCTGTATTTCAATCCGCCCTTTAGAGCTGACAGAAATCTTTTCGACCAGCTCATCAATCAACGTCTGGTTAAAAGATTTGTCATCCAAATATTTCTCCAGATTTTTTTCGACCTCCAGAAATTCCTCAATGCTCTTTTCTACACTGCGTTTCCTTGCTTGTGCCTTACTGATCTCCCTTCTCAGCTTCTCTTTTTCCGCCACATAATGTTCCCGCAGTATTTTGTATTCCTGTTCATCCAACAACCCTTCTGCAAAATTTTCATATAAGGTTGCACTGTTTTCTTCTGCTTTCATGAATTTGTATTGCATATTCTGTATCTTTACACGCAGGGATGCCAGCTCCCCTTTATTGGTATTTCCTTCTTTCATCTTTTCCAGAAGCACTTTCCGGTCACACATCGCCTGTATTATGTTATGGATCTGATCCATGACCATAATTTTTAAGAAGTCTTCATGTATCCTCTGCCCACAATATCCCGGATGTCCGTCATATCCCATACAATAATAAAATCCTTTCCGAATCCCATGGGACTGACCATGATTTGTATATCGTATGAACCGCATAGTTTTTCCACACTCCATGCATTTCACTTTCTGCGGAAAACCATCTATAATACCTTTCTGTTTTTCACGTCCACGCTCAAGGGCTTCTTTACACTTCTCACTTGTCCGGTTCCATATTTCCTGCACTTCATCAAAATCCGGTCTCGCTATGATTGGTTCATGGGTGTTCTCATGGATGATCCATTCTTTAGGGTCTGTATGGTGTTCCGGCATATTTCGGTATTTCGCCTTTTTTCGTGTTCCATAAACCGTAGAACCAATATAAGCCTGATTCAGTAAAATTGTTTTTACCCTGTCTCCTGTCCATCTGTCTGTATCCGGGATCACCTGTTCAGCCTCATGTGTTGCCTTGTATGCATAGGGGGTCATTACATCCAGCATCTTCATACGTTTTACAATCTCTCCGGTTGACCGCCCCCTTTGGTACCACCGGAAAACCATCTGTACGATTGGGGCTGTTTCCGGATTAATCTTTAACTGATTTTCTTCTTTATCAAGGACATATCCATAAATGCTTTTCGCTTTGGTGGTACTCCCCCTTTTACTGTTCATTTCAAAAGCCAATACCCTTTTTCTGGAAGCATCCTTCGCATACATTTCATTGATCATATTTTTCATCGGCATTATAATACTGTTGCGGTCTTCTTCCCTGCTACTGTCAAAATCATCATTGATGGCAATCAGCCTGACATTCAGGCAAGGGAAGATTGTTTCTATGTAATTTCCCATTTCTATAAAATTTCTTCCAAACCGGGATAAGTCCTTTACGATAATACACTGGATTTTCCCTGTGCGGACATCTTCCATCATCCTGATAAAGCCCGGCCTGTCAAAATCAGTCCCCGTATAGCCATTATCAACGTAGGTATCTACCAGTTGGTATTCTCCATGTTCCCTTACATACTGGTGCAACATTTCTATCTGCGTTTGTATGGTTTCCTCATTATTCTTCTCTACGGAAAGCCTTGCATAAACACCCGTATGCAGTTGCGGTCCTGTAATGGTTTCCATCATCTGCATTCCCTGCTTATTCTCAAGACTGTTATAATTTCTTCTGCTCTTTCGTGCCATCGCCTGACTCCTCCATCCATCTTTCTGGTAACATTTCTTTCCATTCCTGGTTCTTAAATTTCACTTCAATTCTTTCATAGCGGAAAGATTCTACCCGTTCTATCCACCTCTTTACATCTGATCTGGTAATTTTTTCAGGAACTACCATTTCTGAAAACATTTTTATCCATGGGTTTTTCTGACTGAAGCATGTTTCTATTTCCTTGATTTCTTCCAGATAAAGTTCCAGCTTCTCATCCCATTCCATAAATTCCTGCACATTGATTTCTTTTTGCATCTCGTACTCATCTTCAGAAATGTTACCAGCGAGCATCTGGTTATAGAGCGGCATATTTCGTCCTTCTATGGAAAGCATTGTCCGGAACACGACTTTGGCAGATACTTTCACTTTCTGAATCCTTGCCGCTTTTTCATCCTCCCACTCCGGGTTTCCGATCATACCTGCAATTCTTTTTGCAGTCTGGTTTTCCTTCACAATAATTCTATAAACTGCCTGGTAAACTTCATCAAAAGGAATATTCCCTCTCTTATAGGATATCTCCGCCGGTTTCGGATAACTTAACCGGAACACCTTTATCTTTAGCCTCTGATGTGGATACAATTTCATCGCAATGCCGGATTCCTGATCAACGATTCTCCCAGAAAATGGATTCAAGGTACCCATACCCCGATTGCTTGTGCTAGCACTTCTAAGTGAAAGTGACTCTTGTGCTTTCTGAAAAACTTCCAAATCTATAATCTTAGGGCATGGAAAAATCTTCATTTTTCCATCTATGGTACGTTTCCATTCTCCGATATACTGCCGGTTATAAAGAATTCTCTTTATCTGATCTCTTTTCCATGGGGCATGTACATCCTGTTTCTTTTTTCCAAACATACGATTAAAATAATTTGCGGAAGATTCCACATTTTCTGCTGTAAGGATTTCTGCTATTTCCAAACAAGAACGCCCCTCACATGCCATCTGAAAAATTCTTCTTATCACTTCTGCAACCTTCAGGTCTATCTCCAGTTCCATTTTCCCTTCTTTATATACGAAACCATATTTAGGATACTTCCTTGTTTCGTTGTACTTCCTCATATCCTCTGTGACCACTTTGTTTTTATATTCGTATGCTTTCCTATCCAAATATGCAATTGCTTCCTGTTCCGTTACATCCATAGTGCAAAAATCATCTTCCACAACAGCAATATGTAGACCAGCCGGAAGGAACATGCTTTTAAAAAGCTCTGCTGCAACATTAGCGTTCCTGCCGCACCGGAACATGGAATCGACCACTACACAATCAAACATCCTTCCCATTGCATCCTGCTTCATCTGAAGGTATGCGGTTTCTTCAAATTCATCTTTCTTCCTATCCGAGTATTTTTTTACCAGTCTCCATTTTCTCTTTTTGATATACTCTTGTATCCTCTCATTCTGCTGGCTGATAATATCATTCGGAATATCTTCCTTATCCATACAGGAACAGGTTCTCGTATAACTTGCACATCTCATAAATTCCCAACCTTTCTATCCATACTTTTTTCCTGTACCATTGCACATTCAATAAATTCTGCAATTTCATCCTGATAATTAAAATGAATTTCTATTCTGTCTGCACTATGTACAACAATCTTTTCAATCAGCATTATGACTACTTTCCGATTCAGGGTTTGGATATTCCTGTACTGCTTAAATTCTTCTACCCATTGCTGGGTACTCATCTCACTGGACATCATCCTTTTTCTTTTTTCTTCCAATTCATGTCTTGTTCTTTTGGATGTTTCCATCTTCTGTAAAAAAGTCTGTTTGAGTTCGCTATATTCTTCCCGAGAGATTATCCCGTCTCCCATATCTTCATAAAGTTTATTTTTCAATTCCTCATATTTCTGGATTTCTTTATGCAGTTTTTTTATCTGCGTATCCAGTATCTTTACTCCAAACTGCTGTTGCGGAATATCATCAATCTTTGAAAGTATCTCATCCGCCCTAATAATCAATGCTATCTGATTCCTGATTGCCTCCAGAATTGTTTTTTGTAATTTTACATCGCTGATATTATGCGAGCTACATCCCTCGCCCCGTTTATACGTAGAACAATGATAATAAAAATACCGTTTTCCATTTTTCTTCACACTACGTCGTACCATGTTCTGTCCACAGTCCCCACAGCGCAGCAAACCGGAAAACACATAAATGCTTTCTTCTCCCGGTGAGGTTCTGGTATCTAATGCCATCAGCCTTTGTACCGTTTCAAACACTTCTCTGGAAATGATCGGTTCATGTGTCCCTTCCACTCTGACCCAATTCTCCGGTTCGATCCTCTGGCACGTTTTGACTTTGTAATTAATTTTTCTTGTCTTTCCCTGCACCATCGTCCCTGTATAAATTTCATTTTTCAAAATTCTAAGGACAGTTCCGGAATCCCACTTTGGATTTTTTCCCGCCCTAAAGCCATTATTATAATTGATTCCACATGAACGCTTATATTCCGTCGGTATCAGCACACCCATTTTTGACAGTTCTGCTGCAATATTCTGTGCACTAAATCCTTCCATCTTCCTGCTGAAGATTATCCTCACGATTTCTGCAGCATACTCATCAATAACCAAATGGTTTTTATTCTCCGGGTCTTTTTTATACCCATAGCAGGCATAGTTACTAATAAACTGCCCCCGTTTTCTTTTTACATCAAACTGACTTCGGATTTTAATTGAGATGTCCCTACAGTAAGCATCGTTTATCAGATTCTTAAAGGGAACTATGATCTGATCTGCATCGTTCTTTGTATCAGCACTGTCATAATGATCATTCACTGCGATGAATCGGATACCAAGCACTGGGAATATTTTTTCCAGATACCGTCCTGTTTCAATGTAGTTTCGCCCAAGCCTGGATAAGTCTTTCACGATGATACAATTGATTTTGTGTTCTTTTGCATCTTTAATCATCTGCTGGAAACCCGGACGCTCAAAATTTGCCCCACTATAACCATCGTCAATATATTCTTTTGCCAGTGTAATATCGTTATGCTGATTTACGAAGTCACGAAGCAGACTTCTTTGATTGCGGATACTGTCGCTCTCCACCTTGTCTCCATCATCTCTGGAAAGCCTTAGGTATGCCGCAGCTAAATATGAATTTTGATTTTTAAAATACATAAAGCCATCAACCTCCTAATCTACTAGCCTTATAGCTGTAAACCAGAAAATTCATGGCTCTTTGAATACTCATTAAATTTTGACCCACGTCTATATTAACATAACTTCTGGTTCTTTGCTACCATTTTTTTCATTTTTATAATTTCTTTTCTGCCACGATACATCTGCCTAGACAATCCTCCAATGTGTCCTTTCCTGCAAAACTGATTTTTACTACCACCCCTTTTGACAGATAGCAGTACGGATTCTTGATCTGCCGGATATAATCTTCCAACCTTTCCTTATCTGGAAGCTCTGCGTGGATCTGGACATTCTCTATCGGTACAAGAGATTCTTTGTCTACGGTATGGATATCCACATCTGCCATTTCCTTTAATTGTTCCGATGTTGGTAATTCCTTTTCTGCCATTTTGCCACCTCCAATTAATTTTCCTTCTACCTATAAAGCGTGGCAGAAGGGATTTACCAACCCCTTTTCCTTATTTTTTTACTTTTTTTGTTTTAATGGTTGGTAAACATGGCTTCTAACGCCTTATTAGTAGAGGGGAAACTTTCTTAGAGCAAGTTTCGCTTTGTAGCACAATAACCCACTCTGCGGTTATCGGCTATCAGCAACTTGATGGGGATTTCGTTTCCCCATACCCTCGACGCATATCACAGATATGCTTTTTCTGGCTCCTACTACCGTATCGCAGCGTGATAGGGCTATCACTTAACCTCCACACACCTCTGACAATTTATTGGATTCTCTTATATGAAAAAAATAAAAGGAAAGGAGTTTGATAATCATGGCTAGACCAAAGAAAGAAAAATATCTTACTTATACCAGAGACGTACATTTCCGCATGACTGAAACAGAATATGAAATCTTACTGAAAAACGCTTTTGACGCAAACCTTTCTGTCTCAGACTATGTCAGGAAAGCATTAAATAACCAAAAGGTAATTGTAAATTATAACCTGGTTGCTGATGTTCCTGAAATAAAGACCTTGCTTGCAGAATTTGGGAAAATAGGGGGCAACCTTAACCAGATTGCAAAATATTTTAATCAGGGTGGAATTCTTTCACAGGAAATGCGTAAAGAAATAAACAATCGGCTTTGTGACTTGTATGAAATGAAATATAAGGTAATGGAAATGGCAGGTGATTTTCATGGCAATACTGAAACATATCGCAAGTAAAAATGCTGACTACGGAGAAGCAGAACGCTATCTTATTTTTCAACATGACGAATATACCCAAAAGCCTGTTCTTGATGAATACGGACATATGATGATTCGTGACGAATACTACCTTGACGGAATCAACTGTGATCCGTTTACTTTTGCAGCGGAATGTCAGGAAACAAATACATACTTCCATAAGAACCAGTCTTTTAATGAAATCAAATCCCACCACTATATCATCAGCTTCGATCCCAAAGATCGAAACGAGCATGGTCTGACCAGGGAACAGGCACAACAGCTTGGGGTGGAATATGCAAAAAATAATTTTCCCGGACATCAGGCACTTGTCTGTACGCATACGGATGGTCACAATGGCAGTGGCAATATTCATGTCCATATCGTAATCAACAGTCTCCGAAAATATGATGTAGAACCACAGCCTTTTATGGAATTTGACCGGGATGCAAAAGCCGGGTACAAACACCATCTCTCTGACCGCTACCGGATTTATCTGAAACAAAAAGTAATGGATATGTGCAAGGAACATGGCTTAAACCAGGTAGATCTCTTAACCCCTGCGGAAAGAAAAATCTCCGAAAAAGAATACTGGGCAAAACGAAGGGGACAACAGAAATTGGATGAACACAATGCTTCCCTAGAAAAAGAAGGGCTTACCCCAAGGCAGACAACATTCCAGACAGAAAAACAATTCCTCCGTGATGCGATTGATGATATTTCCACATATGCGGTTTCCCAAGAAGAATTTTCCAGACTGCTTTCTGAAAAATATAATATTACGTTCAAAATCAGCCGTGGAAGATATAGCTATCTCCACCCAAACCGCAAAAAATCCATTACTGGAAGAAGCCTTGGGACACTCTACGAAGAAAAACATCTTCTACAGCAATTTCAGGAAAACAGCCGACAGCAAACACCTGAATCAACCGAACAGAGTATTTTACAGAAAGATTATTCACAAGAAATTCCGGCATCTGCAAACAACCAGGAATCCCTTACTGCATTCTTCTTTATAAAATCAGATCTCCGGCTGGTGACGGATTTGCAGCATTGTATCAAAGCCAGACAGAGCCAGGCTTACGCACAGAAGGTAAAATTATCAAATATTAAAATGATGGCTCAGACCGTTGCTTATGTGCAGGAACATGGCTTTCAGTCTAAGGACGATTTAGATGCTGCCCTTTCCAATGCAGCTTCCCAAAGCACTGCTGCCAGAAACTCTCTAAAGAGCACTGAGGACACTTTAAAAAATATCAACGAACAAATTCACTATACAGGTCAATACCTTGCAAATAAAGATATTTATTCTGATTACCGAAAAAGCAGAAATAAGGAAAAATTTTACAATGAGCACCGGGCAGAACTTACCCTCTATGAATCTGCCCTCCAAATATTAAAAGAAAAATCACAAGGTAAAAAACTACCCACATTAAAAATGCTTCGGGAAGAAAAAAGCCGGCTGATTGAGCTACAGACTGCAAAACGTGAAGAATTTCATAACCGCCGGGATTACGAGAGGGAACTTCGGACAGTATGTTCCAATGTAGAGCTGATTCTTTGTACAGAACAAGCTCATGTACGCCAGCATGAACAAACACAAGAAAAGTAAGGATACCCTGATACTACATCCTATCCTTCGTATTTTTATCGTAATTCAGCAGAACAGTAAATTTAATGATCTCTGAAAATAGGCATAATAATACCCCATCGGATTCTCTCCAATGGGGTAATTGCCGTTTATAAAAGTTTACTCCACAAGAGTTTTATGCTATCCATAATATCCTCATAGCTAATGTCAGCCGCATATGGATATTTTTTCTGGTAGGAATTCCACAGCTTATGTAACTGTACATCTTTATTGACGGCAGACATTATATTTGGTGCTTCCTCTTTCAAATTCTCTGTGCTTCTCTTCTTACAGGTTGCGTTAAATGCACTTTTCAATATGTCTGCATCAATTTCCTTTTCATAAATGGTAAGCAATATCTTGATATCATAAAAATCCCTCATTCTGGTATTCAAAAGACCTCTTGAAAGAACCGTCTGGAGTTTTTCTGCCAAAATCGTTTCCAGATTATAAGACCATAAACTGATTGTTCTATCATCTAACAACAATTTATATTGATACTCAACTGCCCTTGGTGTAATGACATCTCCTGTAGAAATATCAATCTTCATCGGTGTTACCAGTTTTCCCATCATGGCATTCATAGTAAATCGAATACCCGGATATTCCATCTCATCCATAATATTTGAAACTTCTTTAATCTCAAAGATTACTCCGTCACCAAGATCAATATCCTTGATTTCTTCCACAATCCGTCTGGCATCTTCTGCCGACAGATTGTGGTTTTTGATACTTGTATCAATGTCCATTGTAGACCGAAGTGCCACGCCGACCATTGCGGTCACCAACATTCCACCTTTGATGATAAAATTGTCTTTATACTTTGAATTGGAAACACGCTCAAGGAAACGCTCCATCATATAAAGCCGCATAAGTATTCTGGCATCTGCGTTATTCACCTTTGCTATATTCTTAATTCTTCCCTTAACCTGTTCTGGTGTCAACTGCATTTTACAATAGTACCTCCATATATCTGCGGATCACATTGTCAACCCGAAACAGCTTTGCATACTCCATAAGCTGGTTCAGATTCTTATCTTTTCTGGAAACGTATGCTTTTAGAGCAGAATTGAAATCCTGTACTTCAATGCTATTTCTACTTCTCATCAAGTCGCAGATTGTCCGTTCCAGATCATACATTGGAATCAGGTTCCCATCGTTATCCTTTACAACTGATTTTCCAATATCTAGCAACTCCCGCTTTACCGTATATACTTTACAGCTTCCGTCTGCCGTAAGCCGATGCGAATTATATCCACTATATATAGTAAGTGTATGGATAAATGGTTCCCGGTCTATTAATCCATGATAATAAAAAGCCTCGTCATGCGAAAAAACAGCATTGGGACACCTCTGGTGAAGTACATATAATTCATCAACCCAGCCCGAACCAGTAGAATAAACCCCACGACTAACCGCTTCCAATCCATTTTCATGAACATACTTATAAAACTTAAATTTTGAAATTCCAGATTTTTCCGCAATTCTTGGTGTAATGTAATCATGGCTTTTAACTAATTTTCTCATCTCACTCATAGAATCACCATCCTTATGTGCTTATATTGTAATTTAAATAAGCACATTAGTCAAGTGCAAAATCAAATATTGGTGCTTATTCTATGCTTAATATACGCACAATCGTTTGTTTGTATTCTGACAAAATTTGTCAAAAACATTCTTGAAACTGATTAGATTTTCATATTTCAAAACATATACTATACAAGCACCCCTATTGCTTCTTATAACTGTTCCGATGTACGCCGATATGAACAAATACAAGAAAAATCATAGTTTTGAGCATAAAGAAAAGGGGAACCCTTTTTTTATAAGGAACCCCTGTTTCTTTTAATCTACTTTCTTGCCATCCACATACAAGCTAAATTTATCAGGATTGTGGATGATATCATACTTCTCATTTTTTTCTTCTGACAAATATGCTATCTCACAAAATTTCTTACTTTCGTGAAAGTCTTTTTCCGTCCTATATACATGAATCAGAAGTTCTGTCGGACATTCCATGTCATAAGAAAACTTGATAGACCGAAAGGAATTTTCCTGGCACATTTTGACAATCAATTTTGCCAGCTCATGCTTATCTTCCATATCTTTTTGATTTGCTACAACAGTCAAATACTCTGTTGTATTGCATCTGATGCTATTGATTGCATCCGGGATTCCCGACACCCTTTGTGGCTGTATCATATAAATCTCTTTTCCCATATACAATGTGCATAAGAAACAAATCAACAAAATCCCCACTCTTTTCCTATTCCACTTTTTCAATCCCACTCCTCCTCATAGATGGGGTTCCGAAAACAGAACCTTTGTTACTTGTAATCTTAACCCTATAATGAGAGAAAGACAAGTAAAAGGTGGAGATACCCATTGATAAAATATGATAAACTTTGGCTCACGATGCAGGAAAAAGGTATCACAAAATACGCACTTCATAAAAACTACCATTTCAGCAAATCACTGATACACCGCCTGCAAAATAATGAAGGTGTCAGCATGAACACTATTAATACGCTTTGCAATATCCTGGACTGTGACATTGAAGATATTGCTACCCACTACAAAGACTAGCCTAAAACGGACAAAACGTTATCGGCCAGTCTTTTTTCTTGAGAATCTTTTATCACAATCAATTTTTCTTACGTTCCATATCCTGTCCCATCACTTCCTGCATGACCTTCTTCCCGCTGCGTCGTGCAATTTCCTCTTCTTTCCTATGGAGCTTTGCAAGGACAGATTCCCGTTTCTTTTTCTTCGGGGATGAATTATTTCTGACTCCGTCAATCATATTATAATTTGTTTCTTCTGTAATCTCTGCACTTCGTAAATATTCCCCATTCTCCATGTATTTCTGCCAGTTCTCCAACTTTGGTTTCTGATTCTCCAACGATTCCTGAACTGGTGGATGAAGGAAGTCACGAATCTTCTGTTTGGCATTATCATCAAATCCATTATAAGTCCCATCAACGATCACTTTCCCCTTTTGGTCTAACACCACATATGCAACATCTTTTCCATACTGTTCATGCTCCATGAGGAAAAACTCTCTTCCTTCCAGAAGAAGATAATCTACCACATACCATGTACCGCCTTTTCCTTCAATTTTATATTCGACAGTATCCTTTGTAATGCCGCCTTCCGAAGATGCTATTTTCAAAAAATCGGACAGAACTACAAAATTATCTTTATTTACATAGTAAGCTGTTGCTTCTCCATTGTCGTTAAGAACCAGAACATCACTGGTTCCAACCGCATGACCTTTATAATTATGCGGCTGTTTCTGCTCCATTCTTGCTTTGACCTGATCGGGTGTCTCCCCTAAGCTCATAGTGCCCAAATAAACCTGTTCGTAATTTTCTCTTTGTACAGAAATCTTTTCCCGTACTAGTTCTTCATAAGTCCGGAAAAGAAGATTTCTCAATTCCGGTTTCCTCTTCAACTGATAAACTGCAAATCGACTTGTACCCATTCTATCTACCTCCAAATCTTTTTATATTTCTGCTATTTCCCATACCTGCCTATTGTGATATGATATAGGAAGAAAATACTGTCAACATTTTAAGTAAAAGGAAGGAATCCCAATGCAACCAATATCTATAGAAAAATTTGCCGACATGACTGTAAAAAACAATAAAGGAATGAATAAAAAAGAACTGATCAAAACGCTCCGGCAAACCCTGAAAGAAAAAGAAAACGGTGCAAAATGTATCATCTGCGGCTCCCCGATCTGGGCTGCTGGCAGTGCAATTACCGGAACCAACATGTGCTTTACTTGCATGACACTGGAAACGGATGATAGTGAAGATTATGAAATTTATTAGCATACAAAAATCCCCATCTATCACCGGTGGGGATTCTTGTACGTTTTCTTATTTTGTTCCATTTTATTTACTGTCCAAGTATCTACCAGCTATTTTTATGAAGTGATAGCTTCTATTAAGCGATAGACCTCCGTATATGGATTTACTGTTATCCTAAAAGGAAGTTGATTCCCATTTTGTAAATGATATTCCTCCAACTGTTTTGCTCTTTTTATCGCTTCCCCTAAATGTTTTTCCAACATCAGAAATACATCCTTCGTCTTCTCATAATCTGGGATATGCACCGTCAAAAATTTTTCAACTGCTTCATAATCCTTTAAAAAACCAGTTGTATATCGAAAATGTAACAAATACCAAAATTCAAAGCATGGATTAGATATAATCATTTCCATCCCCTTTTGTTTTGCCAATTTCCTTGCATGGGACAATGCAGTATCCTTCTTTTCAATCGGATTGGGATTGTTATAATTCACATCTCCATCTGCCACAATCCAGACGGTATCACCATTCGTAAAAGACAGATCGTCCTTATCCCGATACTCTGTTGCTTTTCGGATCAGGCTTCCATAGTCTGTTTCTCCAGAACTACTCCTGCTTCCAACAACACGCACATCTATATTTTTCTGGCGGGTACGAAAATGATTAAAATATACTGGTTCTGTCTTGGAACCTTCTGTCACAATCAAAACAACTGGTTTGATTTTTCTCTTTTTAGAACCACGTTTCTCAATACGCCCTCTTGCCATTACAGAAATCCCTCCTTAATAAATGGAATTGCACCATAACGCCCAATCAAATATCCTTTTTCTATCTTTGCATCTTTACGTACTGAAAAATCGTACAGTGAAAACAGCTCTGTTGCCACATATTTTTCATCTTTTTCTGTAAACCATATCTGATCTCTCCGAAAAACATCCAAATCAAGAAGATTCGTATTATGGGATGTAAAAATAAGTTGTGCCCCATTGGGATTACAAGACTCGCTGTCAAATAGCATTACCAAATGCTTTGCCAATAGTGGATGCAAGTGTGCATCCATTTCGTCTGCCACCAGCAACCCACCAGCATCCAGTATATTTTTTACAATTCCAGCCAGCTTGAAATAACTGTTTGTACCATCCGATTCTTCTGTCATATTCAAGGCATACTGCCGTACTATTCCTGCATCATCCTGTACCAGATGTATTGCATCAACATTGGCATATTCTCCATTCTTTGATAATCTGCTCATATTCTCTGTATCTCTCACTTGTAGCGACTGAATCCCAAAATCGGCCACCCGGAGCATTTTCGTGATCGCAGAACGGAAATCATCATCACGTAATTGCTCAGCATCTACACCATAGGCATCGGCCACCGAATTTTTTGTCAGAATTGTACAAGATGCAAACCATTCAAACACTGGAACGACCTTTTTATAATTCCAGTTAGAAGCAACGGACAAATACAATTTATTTGCGGATGTTCTATCCCTAAGCGTCATTTGCTCCTCTGCGTCAATGGTAAATCTATATTCATTTGTATTCTTGCGTTCAAAAATAATCGACTGTCTCCCATTTGGATAATAATACAAATATTCTTCCACCACTTCTTTATCTGTTACAGAAAAACCATAAGCATAGCGGATATCATCTACAGTAAATATTACTTCAAAGTTACTTGGCTTTTCTATTGTGGTTTTATCAAATTTAAATGGAATCCGGTCTATTGGTTTATGAAGCTGCTTCTCGTGAGACGTCAGCACATAATTTACCATAAACCAGAACGCATTTAATACATTCGACTTTCCAGACGCATTTGCACCATAAATGACCGCTGCTTTTAAATAAGATTCTTTCTTCTGTGAACGGATTAAATGTTCCGGATGCTCTGAATCACTGCTTGCCAACATAGACAATACAACTTTCTCTTTTAATGAAAGATAATTTTCTACAGAAAACTGAATCAGCATAACATCGTCCTCCTTAATTTTTGATATACGGCTATTATACCCTTGTTTTTGTGAAAATTCAACGTATATTAAAGATAAAATTCTTTTATATGTCATTTTAAATATTAAATTCTACTCACATGAGTTTCCATTTTTTATTTCAAGATCATTCCATCTCCAGATCCATTTTATATATTTCCACAGTTTTCTGTAATTCTTCATACCCCTCGTCACTGAGGTAATATAATTTCTGGATTGTTGAAAAAATCAGCAGTTTCATATCTTCATCCAGATAAGAAAAGATTTCATCCATCGCCTCCATTGTCTGAACCCTGTTTCCTTTGTCAAAGATTGCCACAGCGATATATTCATCTTCTTCAAATTTTATCATCATAATGTCACGTCTCCCTTCTTATGTGCCTTGGATTTTTCTTTTGACGCATTCTGCTCCTGCTCTCTTATTTTTGCCTGACGTTCCCTGAGAGCCTGAAGGACAGATTCTTTCCGGCTCTTTAATTGTACTGGCGGTTCTTTTTGGCTCGTCTTTTCTTCAATGCTTTGCTCTGCTTTCTTTGCAATATCCTGCTTATTTGCAAAATACATTTCTACATCATTCATTGCTTTCTGAACCAGAGGGCTTTCCTTATAATGCTGAACCATCTCTATACTCTCCCGGTCGATTTTCCCCATCCGCATTAAATCATATGGCCCGTCATAATCACTTCCGTCATGTAAAACGAAACCAATCCCTTTGATCCCATTCATCCTGTCTGCCGGAATTTTTTCATAAACAGCAAGTGCTTCCTCCAAAGTAAGATTTTCATGGTATTCCCCTAATACTGGAAATTCCATACATTCTGCAACATAAAATGAAATAAAGTCTTCCGTTTTTTCTGAACCACGATTTACTTTTACACTGCCAGTTTTCAGGCCATCGTTTTCCTCGGCAGCAATTTCAGCAACTTCTTTTTTGATATCGGGTTCCCTTCCTCTCTTTTCTTTATCATCCAGATATTCTTCTGCACGTTTCATATACTCTGCCAATGTACCTGTTTTTTCTTCAGAGATTGGATTGATGTCTACTGGTATTCCGGCTATTTTTAATTCAGCTTCATTTACCGCATTGAATAATACATCTTCCTTAATGTCTCCCCGATATGATACAACAACATCCAGATCAGAATTTTCCCGGTAAAGTCCCTCCCTGCTTCTGGAACCATACACTCTCGCTCCTATAAGCGTGACTTCATTTTCTATTCCCATTTCTTCCAGAACTGCTCTGGTGTGGGCTAATACGTCATATTCTGTCTCTGCCCTGCTCATTCCATTTAACGCTGCTTCACACCTGCCCAACTCAGAAGTCTGGCGGGGTATCCCTTTTTCCAACAGCTCTTTTGATCGTCCAATCAGGTTTTCTCGAAATTCTGCATCATCCACTTTTTCACATTTTTCTTTCTGCATCCCTTCTTTTTTCAGAATCGCATAGGCTGCCTCCTGAATGGAATCGTCCAGAAAATCATGGATGCCGCTGCCTGTTTCATGTAACTTTGCATCATAAAAAATATAAGCATATCCTTCTTTCGTCGGCTGTACTGTCAGATACGCCTTTCCTTTCGTAAGTTGCAGTGTGATCCCTTCATAAGTTTTTAAAGCAGTTTTTCTGTCATAACCATCAAAAATGGATTTGGGACAATTCCATTCTAATTGTGCCCTAATACAACGCTCATTTTCTGCATGTTCTGTTTTCATCTCCAATTCTTCATAATCCACTACCCTTGCATCGCTTTGTGAAAGTCCCTCTTCTTGCAAAATTTCTTTGACCGCTTCTGAAATAGAAATGGATGGATCATCGTAAACACCACCGTCCTTTTCCTGATATTCCTTATCATAGAACGTATAATCATAGCCATCTTCTACTGTCTGGATTGTAAAATATTGTTCTCCTATCTGATAGGCTATTTCCGTATCATGTGTCTCCACGCTATCCTGGATGGCTGTAAACACAGGATATATTTCCGGGTTGAGCCATCCTTCGCTTTTTTTACAATCACAGATTAATGTATCTACTCCATTCTGGCACTGGATAAAATCAAGGCTCCCTTTTAATGGGGCAGTGTTCTCAATCCCAAGGGCTTTCCTCTTATGATTTGGAAGGGAATAATATGCCCCAAGAGCTTCCTCCAGGCTTCCATAACGTTTAATATTCAGTGCCCCTTTTACGTTTAAGTCTTCAATCACATAATATTGGTCTATGTAATGGATTTCCGGCATTTTTAGCTTGGTACCATCTGGTAATTCTACCATTCTGACTGCATAAAAATTAAACAGTTCTTCATCTCCAGATTCATTTTTTCCAACCATTCCTTCTAACCAGGTGTCATCCTGCACAGCCTGGGTTTCCTCTGTCACCAGTACGCTTCCATTCTGTAATGTGACAGTTGTATTTTGTGGAAATTCCCTGAGATCATAAACCGTAGCCCCGTTTTCTTCCAGATATTCCGAAATTGCTTCCATGGCGTCTTCGTCAAATCCACGCCAGATATCCTCTGCAACCAATACCCCATTTTCAGAAACGATAATATCTGCCACTTCCAGTCCATATTGTTCATTCCTCATCCGGAAGAAAGATTCCCCATGGTATTCCTTTGCTTCTATGCTGTACCATGTCCCTGTGTGTCCGTCTGCCTCATACCCCTTTGTATCTTTGGTAACAGAATTACCTTTTACCTTAAAAATCTGTTCCAGTTTCCGGGTACGGATTTCCTTTCGTGCCAGATTAATAAAGCCATCTAAAACTGCTGGATGACTGCTTACAACGTAATCCTTGTTTAAATCCATTCCCCTGCTGGTATTTTCCGGAATCTCAATATCGTTTGCCCAGCGCTTATTCATAGCGGAAAATCTTCCGTCATAAAAAAGCTGCTTCACTGTATTTGCCAGGACAAAAGCAACCCGTTCCTCTCCATATTTCTCTACCACAACTGCCGCTGCATCCTGATTCAAATGCATACCATCAAAGTTCTGACGGATTGTTTCCTCAATCGCACCTTTACATTCAAAATTAAGTTTTCTTGAATCAAGGTACGCATCCGCTTCCCCATGCTCCGTTGCATATGCCAGGTTATGGAAATATAGCGGAGGGAAGTTTGTCTGTGTTTCTGTGATAGTTTCCTGTTTTGGATGCCAGTCAATGCCTTTCTCTGCCAGGAATGTTCCGATTGCTTCCATAGCGTCCTGGTCAAATCCATCCTCCAGATCCTGTGCCACCAATTCACCATCTGCATTTAAAATAACCGCAGCCACCGAATCTCCATATTCATTGTGACGCATCAGATAAAATATTTCATTTTCAATTTCCAACTTATCGACTGTATGCCATAAGCCATCGTGCTGTTCGATTTCCACATCGGTTGTATCAAGTGTAATGGGGGAATCTTCCCTTTTCCGATCCATTTCCGCTTCATGGATTCTCTGCTGTACAAAATCTGGTAACTCGGCAAAACCAAAGCTGTCTACATAGTAGGCTTTCGTTTCTCCATCTTTTTGTATCACAACCACATCGCTGACAGAAAGGGAATGTCCGGTAAAATTTTCCGGATGATTGATATTAAAAGTCTGATACAGGCTGTCCAGCGTATCATTCTCCGATAACAGTCCTCCATAAATATACGCATAATCCGCACCATCCACAGTCATACCTTTGGAAACAAGAACATCCAGTCCCATAAACTCATATTTCCTGCCTTTCGTATTGCCCACGATCTGATAAATCGCATAGCGGTTATCCGTACCGGAAAGATAAAGGGCTTCATTTGCCCTTCCTATGGCATTTTCCGCTTTTTCACATTCCACTGGCAGATCACGTTCTGACATTTCCGACTGGTATTCATGGATACGCTGCATCCCTCCTGTCATATTTAGTTCTTCTCCAATCCTCAAATAGCCCTGCTCAGGTATATTAAGTGGAACAGCCGTCAGGATTGTTGCTGCATGATTAACAATTACACTTTTTTCAACAGTAATAGGATACCCAGGATCATAATCAGACCCACGCAGTTCATAACGGTAGATCCCATCTGGAAGCGAAGCCGGATCTATGCGGTTATTTGCAAACAGTGCCGGTACATCAAACAATTCTATACTTTGGTACTCATCAAAAGGCAATACCTCGTCCCCATTCTCATGATATGTTTTTTCTAACGGATGTTCCATCTGTAAAGTTTGAATCTGTTCGGTCATATCTTCAATAAAACTTTCTGCTGTTTTTCTGATCGTATCCATTGCTGCACGAAGTTCTTTCATACTTTTACCAGAAGTCCAGTTTGCAATATAGGAAAAAGAATACTCCGAAGTATCCAGACCAAAATGATTGCATACCACATAAGCAATGCTCTCTGCCTCAATCTCCCTGGTCAGTCGGTCTTTCACAATCCCTTCTGTTTTCATCTGATCACGATCATGCAAGACTGCGTGTGCAGCTTCATGTACCGCTGTTTTCATGGTCTGTGCTTCACTCATTCCAGTCTGGATTGCAATATATTTATCTGTCAACTGATAATATCCTTTTGCCTCTCCTTCAATCTCCATAAATTGGATTGGAACAGGTGCAACTTTTTGTAGTGCTTCCATAAAATCATCATAAATCAGGACGTTTCCCTCCAATTCAGGTACTTCAAGTTCTGGAATGGGTTCCCCTGTTGTCTGGCTGACATCAAACACCGTTGTAACCCGGAATCTGGGAATCACATGCTCTACTACTTCTGTCTCCGGTTGTCCATCTTCTCCGATAATGATCTCTCCTGTTTCTGGATCTACCTTTTCAATCTCCTCTTTCTCCTTAAAAGGAGCCGGAGCAATGATCTGAATGCCTTTTTCCCCTTTTTTTACCTGTCTGTTAAATTTTTTCTGCCATGCCTGATACCCGGCTACCAATGTAGCCTCCGGTTTTTGCATAGCGATCAATAACGTATTATTAAAGCTGTAATTGTGGAATTTTGCCATTGTATTCAGATATTCCGTATATTTTTCTGATGTAAAGATTTCCGCAACTCCCTGTTCCAACTGTTCTGTAATCTGCTTTAATTTTTCTTCTCTATTTGCCATAATCAATTCCTCCAATTAAAAAATCCCGCCAAAGCATTACTTACTCTGACGGGACTCCTTTATAATTCCTGTTCTTGTTTCCATTTCGGTTTCTGATGTGTAGTTTTTGCCCTTTCATGCTGTTTCTGTTCTTTCAGCCGGTCTAATACAGACACTTTAGGAGTACGGTCTGCGATCCTGTCCTGACGCTCATCTGCCGCCTTTACTTCTGGATTTTCTCCGATATCTTTATCTGCCAGGAGATTCTCTCCTCCTTTCTCGTCCATATTGAGCATGATGTTTAATTCTGCCAAACGTTCCATTTTTTCATTTAATTCTGCTTCTTTGGGAAATGGCTTCTGCACTTCGTCCTGTGCTGTTTTTAACTGCTGCTGTACAATATCGAGATTCTGTTCTGTGTCTGTCAGCTTTTTTTCAATTCCTGTTAAGACATTGTGAATCCTCTGTATATTGCCAAGTGCATCTTTTCCAAATTCCATCTTATAAGAGCATTTTCCCTTAATGGTCATCGTATAGGTATTTGACAGAAAATTATAATCAGTGGAAAGGGTAAATCCATGATATTCCCCAATCTGTCCAGCAGACTTTACAGACTTTAATCCAGAAGCCGCCGAAACCAGTGCAAGTCCCGCTTCTTTTTTATCTGTGTATAGTTTACCTCCGACTGTCATAACAAAATTGTCATTATCATGTAAATCTATTTTTTTTACTGCCTCTAAATCTATACGCATACTGGCAATTTTTTCCTTTAACGCCGCAATTTGTACCGGGTATCTCTTTGCAATATCCGATTCCAGACGGTAGATCTGGCTGCTATGGCTTGCTTTTAAGAGTTTTAGTTTACTCACCTGAACATCCAGATCCATTTTTTCCTTAATATACTCATTTCCGGTAGCGAGTGCTTTAATCTCCGCATAAGACAATGCAGTGTCATCCACATCTTCGCAGGCACGAACCGGCGATTTGCTGGTCATGATCTGTGAGATAAATTTCTGCTTATTCTCCAAAATCTGCCACATGTAAGAATCAAACGTATTTTCAGTCACATACCTAAAAATTTTAACTTTATCATTTTGGTTTCCCTGACGCAAAATACGCCCCTCCTGCTGTTCCAGGTCTGACGGTTTCCAAGGGCAGTCCAAATGATGCAATGCGGATAGCCTGTCTTGTACATTAGTCCCGGCACCGAGTTTCGGAGTAGAACCCATTAAAATACGGACCTGCCCAGAACGGACTTTTGCAAACAGTTCTGCCTTTTTTGCTTCCGTATTATATTCATGGATAAAGGCGATCTGTTCTTTTGGGATTCCCCGTCCTACCAGCTTATTCCTCACATCATCATATACATTAAACGTACCGTCACTTTTCGGTGTGCTAAGATCACAGAAGATTAACTGTGTAGCATTGGTATCTGCCCCTTCCGCCCATACCTGATAAGCATTTTTTACACAGGCATTCACCTTGCTTTCTCCTGCATCCGGCAGCATATCGTTAAGAAGCCTCTGGTCTAACGCACATTTTCTTCCATCATTGGTAATTGTAAGCATGTTATCCGTCCTTGGATCAACCGCACCGCCCCTGACCTGTTCTGCACGTTCTGAAAAGGCTTTCACCATTTCTTTCTGTTCCTCACTTGGTTTTAATACTTCGTTTATATATTCTGCTTCCGGCACAGGCAGGTTCAGCATATCAGCAGTCTGGATATCTGCCGCTTCCTTAAATATAGAAATCAACTCTGGAAGATTAAAAAAACGGGCAAATCGTGTTTTTGCACGATAACCCGTCCCTTCCGGTGACAATTCGATTGCTGTAACAGTTTCCCCGAACGTTGCCGCCCAGGAATCAAAATGTCCCATTCCCATATTCATCAGCGTATCATACTGTAGGTATCTCATAATAGTATATAATTCTGTCATACTGTTCGACACTGGGGTTCCCGTTGCAAAAGTGATTCCTTTTCCCCCTGTAATCTCATCCATATACCTGCACTTCATAAACATATCCGAACTTTTCTGTGCATCCGTCTGTGAAATACCCGCTACATTCCTCATTTTTGTATATAAAAAGAGATTTTTATAATTATGGCTCTCATCTACAAACAGCCTGTCAACGCCGAGCTGTTCAAACGTAACAACATCATCCTTCCTTGTCTGGTCATTTAATTTATCCAATTTTGTTTTCAGTGTTTTCTTCATCTTTTCCATCTGCTTGACAGTGTACTGCTGTCCTACTTCCATTTTAGCAGATTCAATGGAAGCAGTAATGTCTCTAATCTGATCTTCCAATAATGAAATCTGTCTTTCCTTGGAAAGCGGGATTTTTTCAAACTGGCTGTGTGCGATAATAACCGCATCATAATCCCCTGTTGCGATCCTGGAACAGAACCTTTTTCTGTTCGCCGGCTCAAAATCTTTCTTAGTTGCCACTAAGATGTTTGCCCCAGGATAAAGACGGAGAAAATCGCTTCCCCACTGTTCGACCAGATGGTTTGGAACCACATACAGGCTCTTTTGTGACAATCCCAGCCGCTTGCTCTCCATACCGGCTGCGATCATTTGAAAAGTCTTTCCAGCTCCCACGCAATGTGCAAGTAACGTATTATTGCCATAAAGGATATGTGCAACTGCATTTTTCTGATGTTCCATAAGTTTGATTTCAGGATTCATTCCCACGAATTGGATATGGCTGCCATCATACTCTCGTGGACGGATACTGTTAAATCGCTCATTATAAATCTTACAAAGCTCTTCCCGGCGGTTGATATCCTTAAAAATCCACCCTTTAAATTCTTCCTTGATCAGTTCCTGCTTCTGCTGGGCTAACGTTGTTTCTTTTCGGTTCAGTACCCGGTGTTCCCCATCTGCATCCTCTATGATATCATAGATCTTGGTATCCCTTAGATTCAAGGCATCTTCCAACAGACGGTATGCGTTTGCCCTCTGGGTTCCATAAGTAGATGTTGTGCGTGGATTACTGCTGCTGTCTACATTTTTTCCTTTAATGTTCCACTGTCCCGTCACTTCTGCATACTGCACCTTAATGCGGTCATAATTGATATAATAACGTGGTGTTTCAAATGTTTTTGCCATGAACTCTGTAATATAATCCGGTGAAATCCATGTTGCCCCCAGTCGTACCTCAATTTCAGATGCATCAAGGTCTTTTGGCTGTACCTGTTCCAAAGCCTGGACGTTGACCATATATTCTGTATGGTTTTCTGCAAATTGTCTTGCTATGTTTAATTTCTCTCTGACATTACCAGACAGGTATTCATCCGATGATTCCCATTTTTCTGTAATTGGATTTTTAAAGATAACTCCTCTAAGCTCCTCTGTGATTTCTTCCTCCGTTTTTCCGGTAAGACGCATCATATAGGGAATATCTACTTTTGCTTTTTCCCCGATTGATACCGCCAGTGCTTCGCTTGCGGTATCAACGGAAGTTACCGGTTCTGCCCTGCGGATAGTTCTTTTCGTAAAAATATCCGCTTTTCTCTTTAAATCACCTTTTTCATCCAGAAACTCCAAAGAAGTTAATAAACAATAGCTGCTATCCATGCTGAACGCACGCTTATTTGCATTGCTGCTAAGAAGGCCATATTTTTCCGTAAAACTGTCATAGACATGGTTCAGTTCTGCCTGCAAACCAGCAATTTCTTCATCACTGCATTCTTCCAACTGTCTTTCCAGTAATCTGTTTGTTACATCCCTAATTGCTACCATTCCTCTGATACGCTCACCTGTTACTGCTGGAAATTCCATTTTATTCATAACAGAATTTTCTCTGTAATAAATATCTTCTCCGACAAGTGCAAAACTGAAATTTTTTATGTGTGGATCGGCTGGTATGGATATAACCTGTTCCTCCAGTTCTGTGTCTGAAATCTCCTGTTCTGTAATCGTTCCCTGAATGTGCTTTATGGCTTCTTTCAACTGTTCTTCCAAAACAGCCCCTTCTTTTGCTCTTACTGTTACTTCCTGTTTTCCATACTGGGTACTTTCTTCCGTAAATTCTCCCAGCACCATTTCGGGATGGTTTACAAAATAAGAATTGACTGTATATCCTTCGGGTGTGGTTTTTAGCTGTACCCATTCAGGTTCCGCTATAGCCACTCTGTCCCTCTTCTGAAAAAACAAAATATCCGATACTACACTGGTATTGGCATTTTTCTGAAAAGCATTGTTCGGCAATCTGATAGCCCCCAGCAAGTCTGCCCTGTTTGCAAAGTATCGCCGGACTTCTGAATTTTGTTTATCCATTGTACCGCTTGAAGTAACTACTGCCACCACGCCGCCAGGACGTACCAAGTCCAAAGATTTTGCAATAAAATAATCGTGAATCAAAAAGTGGTGTCTGTCATACTTTCGGTCACTGACCTGATATGCACCAAATGGTACATTTCCGATTACGCAATCAAAGAAACTGTCTGGATAATCTGTTTCTTCAAATCCTTGTATTGCAATGTTGTTTTTCTGATACAATTGTTTTGCAATCCTCCCAGAAACAGAATCAAGTTCCACACCATACATATTTGTACGGTTCATGCTCTCTGGTAAAAGCCCCATAAAATTACCTGCTCCACAAGATGGCTCCAAAAGATTCCCCTGTTTCAGTCCCATATTTTCCAATGCTTTATACATAGCCTTAATAACTACCGGAGAAGTATAAAAAGCATTCAATGTAGATGCCCTTGCAGCACTATATTCGTCTGGTGTCAGTAATCTTTTCAATTCCATATATTCTTCTGCCCATGCACCATTTCTTTCCTCAAAAGCCTGGGGAATGCCGCCCCATCCAACATATCTGGATAATACCTCCTGTTCCTCCGGTGTTGCCAGTCTTTGCTCCTGCTCCAATTCCCTCAAGAGCCGGATTGCTTCCATGTTTGCTTTAAATTTTGCTTTCGGACCGCCAGTACCAAGGGCATCGTCTGTAATACGGAAATTATGGGGTTCCTGCTTTTGTTCCTGACGGTTTACCAGGTATGGTAAAAATTCCCCTTCATATCCAAACAGTTCATTTTCTCCCGGAATATAATTACGTCCAGTTTCCATACACCGGAAAATATCAGCCTTTGATGAACCGCTTGCTTCGTAAAACCCTGTATGGGAATACAAAATGTCATTTTCCCTTTCATATGCAGATAAATGCAGTTCTGTATTTCCTCTCGTCAGATTTACCAGTTCTTTTCCTTCCAGACCTTGTGGTAAAATTCCAACCGCTTCAAAATGGTATCCCTGATATTCAAATACATTCTCATCCCATTCTTCCACTATTCCCTGTTCCGATTCGCTCTCCTGTACTTCTTCAGCTTCCGTAACAACCTCAATTTCTTCCATTTCCAGCGTATTATCTTCCGGCTCTGAAATATTCATAATATCAAACAAGGACATCTGGTATCCCACCAGTTCTTCTGTCTGCTCCACTGCTTTTTGTACCGGGAAAATCGTATAGCTCCCTTCCACATACTGATGTATTTCCGTCAAAAGCTTCAGCTTCCCTTCATACGTTAATCCTGCGGATGCAAAATCCAAAGGCAAAGCCGCCAAAGCATCGTCCATTGCTTGCAATAGTTTCTGTGACTGGTCTGCATCTTTTAACATATCAGGAACAGTTTTTCTGGCTTCTTCATGGAGAAAAGTATCTTTAAAAGGACGTTCGATTTCTTCCGGTAGCCTCGCATAAAAGCTGATCACTTTAGAAGCCATCTGTTCCCTTTCATAATCCGGCATACGTGAATAATCAGAAGGATGCAAGAACTGCTGGTTTTCGATTAGATAATCAATCCGTCTTGCCACCTTTGCCCATGGAAGTAAGATTTCCGTATCCGGGTTCATGATACTGCCTCTTTCCAGTTTCAATCCTTTCCCATCATAATTGGCATAGGAATTATCTGCACCGCTTAACGCATGGCTCTGACCGCCTGTGCCATACCTTTCTTTGATAAAATCCGTCCTTGTCTTATCGCCTTTATTTAAAAGATAAAAGGAATACGTTGCCAGTCTCCCATCGGAATACGGTCCTCCCTTTGACAGAAAAGCGTCGATTTCATCCTGGGTAATAAATATCGGATATTCCTGCCATGCAAAATCAGCCCTTGCCGTATAAGGAATTACTTCTGCCGCAAATTTTTGGAATTGGCTGGATACCCTGACAGGATTATAGGTACGGAAACGCATGATACTTTTATCTTCCCCATAAGCAATCGCCAGTCCTTCCAACCGTTCATTTAAGTCAGCCAGCCACCTTGAATCTGTCAATTTCTCTCCCAGATAATCTGTTATCTCCGGATAAATACTACGCAGGTGTGGTAAATCCTCTTCATCAAAAACAAGTTCCGCTACACCTTCTGCCATATCGCCTTTCATATAAGCAAGTGTCCGGGCATGTTCTTGTATTGCATTGTCCCTTGCCACATCCAGTACCGGCTGTGGTGCATATTCTCCCTGTTTTAAGAGCTGATGGATTCTCCCGCTTACATCTTCCCATGATAGGAATGCCTTATCCAAAATACGGTCTGTAACAGTATGTCCTACCGCAATCTGCATTCCGGTTTCATCGAACCAGACAGCATATTCCGTTCCGTTGATTTTAAATCCTTTCCCTCCGGTTCCATACTCACGTTTCACAAAATCCGCATATTCTTCCGGTGTCTGTTCACTCATGAAATTATAAATGATACGCAACTGGCTTTTGCTCCTGTTTCCGCCAGTCCTTAAAACTTCATCCACTACTTCACTTGGTATGGCAATCTCCCCTGCATAAAGAGCCGCTGCCCTGCTTTCAATATTCCGTTTCTGTTCATTGACAGATGGAAGTTCCGGCAAAGATAAAGCAGAGGCGATTTCTTCCTCTGCTTTGCTTAACTGATCCTCATTTGTATTTTTTACTAACTGTACACCAATTCCGTCAAGATGCTCTCTTCCGCTGTTGCCATCAATGTATTCATGTGTGCTGTCCACTCCAGCTGGTTCACTTCTTTCGGCGGTGCCGGATTTGTCTCCAACAATTTCTTCATCAGGAATTCCAATCTCTCCTGTGCCGCTTTTTCTATTTCCTCCAGATGGCTGTTCAGTCTGCCAGTCAACAGAAGGCTCTGATACAGACTGTTCCTGTGTTCTTTCAGGAATGTCCTCCGCAACATCCCGTATTTCCCGATATTGGATTCTGTCTCTTCGATCATCAGATTCGGAAACAGATAATCCCCTCTGCGATGATATGTCAGTTCCATGCTCATTTCCTCCTTCATATTCCTGTGATTGTTTATCTGCTATATTTTCTTCTTCCCGTCTGTCACTTTCACGAATTAACGTGTTAAATTTATTATAATTCCTTTCTTCTGAATTTTCAATACCTTTTTTCATTTTTTCCAATGAAATACGGTGTACATATCTTCCAATATCCACCAGTATGGACTCACTGGCTCTGCTTGTGGCGTTTCCAATGAAAGTCAGTACAGAAAGACGGTTATAATCTGTGATATGTACAAAATCTGTTTCCTCCTGGCGTTCTATTGGATCAAGCCCACACCTCACCGCCAGTGTATAATAGATGCTATCTGTCAATAAACTGCGGAACTCACTACGGATCGTATCTTTCTCCAGTTCTTCTAAATAAGTATCCTTTGTAACATACATCAGACCATCCAGATATTCCTCTATATTTTCATCTACCATGTATTTTGCAGTTGCCATTAGTGCATCTGATAAAGTTTCTGTATCTTTTGCTTCCAGATTATAAATCTCTTCCAGATGATTTAATACTTCTTCTCTCTGTTCTTCCTGCAACTGCCAGAAGTAAGGCGTTCTGCCGCCCTTTATCATATGGGTGTCCTGTATATCGAACACATAATGAAGTCTCGTTTTCTGTGTCGTTTCATCCAGAAGGGCAATTCCTTTTGCCCCTCTGTTTACCCACCGGAACATCTTTGTATTCCACAATTCCAGCGAAGCACAGGCAGTTGCCTGTGGACGTTGCGCATGAATCAAAAGCTGATCCATAAATGGGTATCGGTATAGCCTTGATGCCATGTCCAGGTAATTCATCCAGTCCCTTGGGGAGCTGCTGATACTTGCTGCATGTTCCTCTGCAAGTCCACGTATGTCATCTAATTTAGCCATAAAGTGTTCCTCCTTCCATCGGTTCTTTATTTATTTTTCTTACTATTGTTGCTTTTCTTTTTGGGAAATTCCAAACGGAATCTGGTTTTCCCATCCTCTACTTCCAGTACAATGTCGGCATCAAATTTACTTCCTTTTTTCTGTGAATACAGTCCTTTTACATGGATACGTCCCTTTTTTAAAAGCTCCACCGCCATTTTCTTATCCATGGTTTTTTTCATGCTTTCCAAAAAATAATTTGATTTCCATAAAGCAAACGGGCAACTCCTGTTGGAACAGTAATAATTGGTTTTCCCTTCATATATATCAGAACCACAGACCGGGCATTTTCCAATTACTTCCCTTGCCGTCTGAAAACGGTTCCGTTCTTCAGCCGGAATCTCCCTGCATACCGAAAGGATATCCTGAACCATAGATACAATCCCTTCCATAAATTCATCTTCCTTGATTTGTCCCTTTTCCATCATTAGAAGCTGATTTTCCCATTCCGCTGTCAGGCTTGGCGATTTCAGGTTCTCCGGCATCACATGGATTAGTTCGCATCCTGCATGTGTAGGGAGAATCTGTTTTCCTTTTCTTTCTGCATACCCTGAAGAAACCAATTTTTCAATGATATTTGCCCTGGTCGCTGGTGTCCCAAGTCCTTTTTTCTCCGTTTCAGAATGGAATTCCTTGTTTCCTACTGTTTCCATCGCAGCGAGCAGGGTATCTTCCGTATACATCTTCGGCGGTGAGGTGTAATGTTTACTCTTTCCAGACTTCACAGCCGAAAGTACCATCCCTTTCTCATATCCAGTCGGGAGTACCGACTTTTTTTCCATATCATCTTCTTTTTTACCCTTTAAACAATAGTTCCGAAAGGCTTCCTCCACCTCTTTAAATCCCATCTGCACAGGTAATTTCCCTTTCGCAGTAAATTCATGTTTTTTACACTGTACAGAAATTTCTGTCTGTTCATAGCAGTAATCTTCCCCCGTTGCCTGTATGAGCTGTTGCCCAAGCAATATCAGCAGGTTTTTCTTTCCCTCTGAAAGACCCTCCATGCCTCTCTCCAACGCCTCTTTTGTAGGCAGGATTGCATGATGGTCAGATACTTTTGCATTATCGGTTACAAGGTCTATTCTTCGATCCGGCTGCACACATTGTAAAAATGGAAGGAATCCCATCATTCCATCTATCAGCATTTCCATAGTCCCTTTCATATCCTCTGTTACATACTGGCTGTCTGTCCTCGGATACGTTACCAATTTTTCTTCATACAATTCCTGCAGCATATCCAATGTTTTCTGTGCGGTATATCCAAAGAAACGGTTTGCCTCCCTCTGGAGACTGGTCAAATCATAAAGTTTTGGCGGGGAATTTTTCTTTAACTCTTTTTTCACTTTTGTAATAACTGCTTCTTCCCCATCACAATCATCCCTTAACTGCTCCGCTTCTGTTTCCGATTTGATATTTTCTGATGTTACGGTCAGCTTTCCGTCTGTCAGAAATACCTTATAATATGCTTCTTTCTGAAACTGGTCGATTTTCTCTTTTCTTTCTATCAGCATGGCAAGTGTTGGCGTCTGCACCCTGCCGACAACCAGACGCTTAAAATATCTTGTTGTATAAGCTCTCGTTGCATTCATACCAATCAGCCAGTCTGCCTGTGCCCTGCATACCGCAGCATTACAAAGACCTTCGTATATATCGCCATCCTTCAAGCACTGAAACCCTTGCTGGATTGCTTCGTCCTCCATGGAACTGATCCATAGACGCTTTACCGGTTTTCGGCACTTAGCAAGGTCATATACTCTTTTAAAAATCAGTTCTCCCTCACGTCCGGCATCACAGCCATTCACCACATAGGATACATCTTCCCTACCCATTAAAGTACATAACACTTCAAACTGTTTTCTCTTATCTTCCGGCACTTGTACTTTCCATACTTCTGGAATAATCGGAAGGTCATCAAACTGCCATTTTGCATATTTTTCATCATAGTTTTCTGGAGAAGCATACTCTGCCAGATGTCCAAGACACCAACTGACAATGCAACTGTTTCCCTCCAGATACCCGTCCTTTCTCTGACAGGCAGATAAATTTTTTGCAAGGCTTTGTGCAACACTTGGTTTCTCTGCAATCACTAAAAATTTCATCCTGTTCCTCCTCTTCGTTTACCAAAAAGGCAGCCAATCAATGACTGCCCCTTCCCTTTACAAATTTTCTTATTTTTTCTGTCGTTCTTCTGCTTCTTCATCTTCATTAATGTAATTATCGTCGGCAAACTCCAAGCCTTCTTCTACAATGCCATCCTCTTTTTTCTTTCGGAATTTACTAAGGAGATAAGCTGCCGCACCTCCTAATACAAGCAGAATGCTGCCACCAACTACTGCATAACCAAGCATCGGATTATTACCGGATTCCGGTTTTTTCTCTGGTTCTGGCTGCGGCGGGGTTTCCGGTTTGGTAGTTGTTTCCGGAAGAACCACAGCGGACTCTTCTTTCTTATCTGTCTTTGGGGGTTCATCCAAAAACTCTGCCAGATCATTTTCATCAACCAACGACATCATATATACATTTTCTGATGTACCAGAACGGTCAATGACCATATAAAAGGTATTGCCATTCTTTGTCTGCACCGTAAGGAACTGCTTTGTTCTGTCATTTTCTTTATCATCCACAAGCTGTCCATTTCCCGGTGTGGAAAATGCGGTTCCTTCTGTAGCCGGCTGTTCTGCTGGCTTCTCTGCTGGTTGTTCTTCCACCACCTGTTCTGTCTGTTCTGCATTTTCATTTGCCTGTGCAAAGGCATTCACGCTGGCAGAACCGAACATCATAGACGCTGTCAGCATGATCAGCCCTACTTTTTTCATCATTTTATTCTTCATTCTCTAAATCCTCTCTTTCTGATACCTCTCCCACAGATGCAGCTTTCTCCTCCGAGCTATCTTTCTTTGACATATCGGATTCCGACTCTTCCATCGTAAGGTTCCCTTCCTCATCAAACTGCATAGTAACTGTTCCTTTCTGAATCCCATCCAGAAACGTCAGCATTTCCCGGCTGTCCATCTTCATGGAACGGATCGCTTTGATGATTTCCGCATCCTCCATTTGCTTTTTCTGAATCTTCAGTTTCTTCACATACTCCTGTAATTCAAGAATCTTGTCCTCTGTTTTCTGAATATCATCCAGTAGTTTTTTTAATCGCATATTCATGGCTTACCACTCTCCCTTCTAATGAATCCTTCCAAATGCCATAAAATGTTGCTGCCAGTACGAACTTGCAATGCTTGTATACTGAATCGGGTTTCCACAGTGAATCATCATATTATTCCCGACATAGATACCCACGTGGCTTGCCCCCGCTGTATCATAAGTTCCCTGGAAAAAAATCAAGTCTCCCGGTTTTGCCTCTGACGGCGGAACAGAAGAACAATACGAACGAAGCCCGTCTGCCGTCGTTCTCCCCACATTCCAACCATTGCCGCAGTTATTGATTACCCAGCATACAAAACCGGAGCAATCGAAACTTGTAGACGGGGATGCCCCTCCCCATACATACGGATATCCAAGATACTTTTCCGCTTCCCGTATCATGTTTGCAAACTGCGGATCAGAAAGAGCATCTACCGGAATATCATATCCAAATCCGGCTCCTCCTGTCGGAATACTGTCCAGATCAAACAGGTAATCTCGGTTTCCATAATATTTATTGTAAGCATCATACCGTTCCTCTTCCTCATCTGTCATACGGTTTCTGAGGACTACATCCAGGTTGTGATTTGTCATCGTCACATCCATCCGGTTCACTTCCCTTGTTGATGTCACTTCCACTTCCTGGCTGCCATTACTGTCTGCTATGTACGCTTCCCATGTCTGATGTCCATGTGCCGAAGCAGCCGCATGATCACCATAATAAACGTCAAACTGAACACCGTACTGGTCAAAAGCTCCCGTATCCTCTACGGTATATTCGACACCATTCATCACTACTTTTGTCCCCATAGGTACAAATGGATTAGAGGCATCTACTGCAATCGTATGATTCGGAGTAGGATAAGCACCGCTGGCCGTAGGACCGCCTGCCCATTGCCCACAACAAATGCTGCAATTACAGTAACCGCTTGTTACTACATTTCCAAGGGATTCCCCCACCCGGACAGTCCTTGTTTCCGTTACCATTTCTCGTGTAGTCTCTGTATATAATCCATATTGTTCCCGGAAGATCTCCTCGATCTCATCTGCTACTTCTGCGTAGGTAAAACCTCCATATTTAACAGTCAGGTAAGAGATCAGATGGTATGGATTATGACCTATCTCATCAATCTGGAACCGGAAATCATCATAGTCATCATGGGTTTCCCTCATTTGGTTAATCTGCTCATTCAAGGCATCTTCTAATGCTACATACGCATTCTCAGCAGCATAGATATCCTCGTCCTCGCTGGAATAACTGGTGGAAACAATAGCATTTGTACCACCCTGGAACAATGCAGCACAGCTTGACAGGCTCGTTGCCATTAACGCAAACAGTATGATAAACATTCCGATTGACAGAAGAATATTCCGATTCTGTGCCAAAACCTGCTTCACAACCGCCTTCGCTTTTTCCGTAAACCGCCTAGCATTTACAACAACTGCATCTTTTGCTGCTTTTCCCTGTTTTTCCGCCTGGTACTGTTTCTGATATTGCTTTTTCTGCCAAAACTTCTTCAATGCGGACTGTTTCTTCTGTTCTGCTTCTTTCTGCATTGTCTTTTTGGCTTCACCAGAAGCATTGCTTCCAAATTGCAGGCGGGATTTTTCCCCATCCTCCAAAACAGTTTCCCTAAATCTGCTGTGTCTTTCTCTGTTCGATTTCAACCGTTCCCGGATATAAATGGATTTCTTTGCCAGGCTCTCCCCTGTACGTTCCGCCTGTCCAGCCGCATCCAGTCCGGCATTATCATCCGTTTCCTCACTGGCTTTTTTCTTTCCGTAATCAGAAAGAGCACCGATAACTGCTACAGTCCCTTTTTTCGCCATGCCGCTTCCCTGAATCTTCCCTTCATCAAAAAAAGAAAGGCGGGATTTTAATTTTTTCTGTTCTTCGGATACCTGTTTTTTCTTGGATGTTTCCTTAATCCCATCCCTGAAATCTTCCAATGATTTCCCATCAATTTCCGCTTCTTCCTGATAACGTTTTTTCTCTTTTGACGCATACTCTGTAACCAGCCTTTTTTTCTGGCTATATTTCCCCTGCTCTGGCATTCCAGGATTCCCTTCGGTTTCACATTCCGGATGCCCACGAAGGCTTTCTGTGCGAAGTCTGAGACGTAAAACAGGCGGAGATTTCTTTTCTCCGCCTGTTCCAATAGATCCCATATCCGGATTTTCTGTTGCCTCTTCCATTTCATCTTCCGGCAACCTATACCTGAACTGTGACCGTTGTTTCCCTCCTGATTTTGTTTCAGACAATTCTTCTGGAAGATGCCTTTCCCCTGCTTTTCTAAAATCCGGTTCCCTGCTTCTCTGTCCGGCTACTTTCTCTTCTTCTGCCTCACGTCTGGTAATTCTTTTTACTGATTTACTGTGGAGGTTTTCTTCCCGAAGTCCGTCACGGCTCATCTTCTGAACTGTTTTATCTCTTGCCCTATATTTATGTTCCTGCATGGTTCTCATCTCCTGCCATTAAGGTCTGTTCCGAACATTTATTCCCATTTGTTATAAATTTCTTCCGCCATTTTACTGAAGAGATCGGAGACTTCTTTGAATTTTTCCTCCATCTCCCGGCTCTCATGAAGAAATCGTCCCATTAAAATATTTTCCATTTCGAGCAAGATGTAAATGTTAAACAAATCCTCTTTCAGTTCATCTGTTTTTTCTTCTTCAAATACTTTTAAAAGTTCCTCATCTGTCATATCTGTTTCCTCCAGTTCCTTCCACTTTTTTTGCAACCACGACCATACGCCCGTTTTTCTGTGAATACTCGCATGTGGACAATGTGAGCAGCTTGTCTCCATATCCTGCTGTAAATCCGGTTTCATAGATCGCCCTCTGCATAACTTCTTTAATAAAATCCTCATAATCTTCCCCTTTCTGTGCTTTGATAAAACTGTAATAGCTAAAATCATTTTCTGTATAAACGGATGTTGTAAATGCCGATAGTATCTGATACTGCTCATTTCCCAAAATTGTACGGAACAGAATCGTCGGATGAGCTTCATAAAAATCTGCATCCTTATATTTTTCCAAATCTGCAAACATCTTTCCACTGTTCATGTGATGTCCATAAATGATCAGATTGTCTGATTCTCCCGGAACGCATTCTTCTGCCAGAAACAAACAGCCATTTGCAGAAGACTCTCCGTTAAAATCCCGGTACAGATAATAATTTTTATCTCCCGGACGGTACATGACCGGATAATCTATTCTCGTTCCCTCAATAGTAATCCAGCCGATGCAATCCCGATTTTCTTCATACAATGCCAAAATTCCCGCATCAACCTTTGCAAAAGAACTGCCGGAAGATTCTTCTCCCGACTTGTTCTCATTTTCCTGCACAAATTCCTGTAACGTCTGCTGTAATTGGTTATTCTGTCTTTCTTGTAAAAACATTCCCATCAGAAAGTAAATGCTGATTGTCAGTAACACGACTGACACCAGAAATAAAATCCCTGCAAGCCATTTCCTCACGTTTCACAGCCCCCTTTTAAAGAGCATCCCTGCCTTGAATGCCAAGTTTTTCACGTTTCTCCACATCTTCCGGTTTCGATGACATTAACGCATAGAGCATCAGGGTATTATCAAATTTGTCTTTAAACGGAATGATAGTATTCCCATAAAAGATAAGCCCTTCTCCCTCTCCGCTGTTCGTTACATAAGAAAGCTGGTGTGGGGAAATATTAAGCTGTTTTGCAAGAATCTGTCTGTCACCGGATGCCTGGTTCAGCATAAGGATAAAATCACTGTTTTCCAGGATGTTCTCAATTTCCCGGCTTGCCAGCAGATCCTTTATGTTCTGGGTTATTCCTGTCGGGATACCTCCCCATTTACGGAATCTCTTCCAGATCTCTACGCTATACGCCGCTGTCTGTTCTTCTTTCAGCAGCAAATGGAACTCATCAATATAGTATCTGGTGGATTTATGGACAGAACGGTTAATAGTAACTCTGTTCCACACCTGATCCTGAACAATCAACATTCCCAGTTTTTTTAACTGTTTTCCCAAATCCTTGATGTCAAAACATACCAGACGGTTGTTTAGTTCTACGTTTGTCCGATGATTAAACACCTTCAAAGAACCATTGACGTAGATTTCCAGAGCTGTTGCCAGCCTTTGTGCCTCTGATTCCTCCTGTTTACGGAGCAGATTATACAAATCTTCCAGAACCGGCATCTTCTCCGGAACCGGATCATTCAGATAATCCTGATATACCATGCGTACACAGCGGTCAATAATCGTCTTTTCTACCGGTTCCAGACCATTCTTTCCACCAACAATAAGCTCACATAAAGAAAGGATAAAATCTGATTTCAGTGAAAGGGGATCGTCGTCATCTGCATAGTTCAGGTTAATGTCCATTGGATTGATATAATCATGGCTGGTTGGCGAAATACGGATAACCTGTCCATGAAATGCCCTGACGATGGGAAAATACTCACCCTCTGGATCACATACGATAATATCATCTGTTGTGACGATAAAAGCATTTGTTATCTCACGCTTTGCAGCAAATGATTTACCTGATCCGGGAGTACCTAAGATCAGGCCATTTGGATTCTTCAGTTTCTTACGGTCAGCCATGATCAGGTTATTGGACAGGGCGTTTAAACCGTAATAAATGGATTCTCCTCCCATAAACAATTCCTGTGTCGTAAATGGAACAAAAATCGCTGTTGATGTAGTCGTCAGCGCCCTTTTAATCGGAATCCAGTTTTTCCCCAGCGGTAAGCTGCTCATAAGTCCGGGTTCCTGCTGATAATCCAGTCTTTTTAAGGAACAGTTATATTTTTGTGCGATACCCGCTGTCTGGAAGACCACATTTTCCAATTCTTGCTTATCCTTTGCAGTATTTAAAAACACCACTGTCACAAGGAACATTCTTTCATTTCGGGACTGGAGATCTTCCAAAAGCCTTTTTGCCTCCCCTCCGTATGTATTCAGGTCAGACGGGATAATTTCGATGTCATACCCTGAACGTACTGCCTTTTTCTGTTCCTCAATTTTCATACGGTTAATGTCCGTAACTTTCGCCTTTACCAGTTTGACCGCCTTCATCTGGTCAATGGACTGAATATGCAGATTGACAATCAGGTTACAATCCATTTCCAGAAATTCTGCCAGCATTTTATCCGTCAGCTCCGGTGCCAAAATCTGCAAATACGACGCTACCCCAATGGTATCCCCCATCTGAAAGTCTTTTCCATTCTTAAACACGAAGCTGGACGGTGCGATATAATCCTTGGTACTCATTCCTGTACGCAGTACATCATCATAATTAAAGTGGAATGGTACCTGGCTGTCCTGATTAAAAGTTTCATACATGATCTGTAAACGTTCCACTCCATTCAACGGATAAGCAGCTACTCCCAGCACCTTAAAGTTATTTAAGATATCTGTTTCAATACGTTCCAGTTTCGGTTTTGCTTCCCTGATGTTATCTGCCTCGATTCCGAAGGTAAGATACTTCGTCCTGACAAGTCCGTTATTTCCTTTTGCCAACTGGTTACGGAGCATCTGGGAAAATTCCATACGCAGATCGTCAAAGGTATCATTCTGTTTTTTAATACGGATGACATCTTCATATTCCATCATGTTGCTGTGATGGTTAATAAAGGACAACTGGAAATGTATCGTACTGTCAAAATAATTCAGGAAATCACACCAGTTCTCAAAAATCTCATTTTTATCTTCGTTCTGTGCTAACTGGTAGTTAATATCATAAAAACGGATCGTCTTAGAATAATAACCATCTTCCACACGGCAGATCCCATCTTTTCCCATCTCCCTATAAGGAATGGACTGTTGTGCAGTAATCTTTTTTTCTTCTTTTGTTGTTCCTTTCCTTTTACCATCCGCTTTCTTTACTGATTTCTTTTTTGTATCAGCTCGTGCCTTTGATGATGTTACCGAGGATGTTGTACTTTTCTTCTTGCTCGCCTTTTTTTTCAGTTTTTCCGCTGCTTTTTCCTTTCGGGCTTTCTGTTTCTCTTCCTGCCTTTCCCGTTTTTTATCTTCTTTTTCCTGCGCTTTATGAAGCTTTGCTTCATATTTCTGTGCCTTTTTCCATGCACGTTTTTCACGTCTGGTCAGCTTACGTCTTGGCCGGCGGACGCCCCTGTGTCGTTCCAATGCCTCATAGCCTGTAACCATAGGCTCTCCTGTCAAATGTGGTCTGTCTCTTGCGTAGTCCTCCGCTTCGTCCAGATCAAATACCGATAAGTCCTCCTCATAATCTTCCTCGTCTAACCACCAGTCTCGGATAGCAGAAGCGTTCTTCTCACGTTCTGGCTGCGGTTTATCGTTTCTTTTGTTTCCCACGATTGCTACCTCCTCTCGCATTTGTTACAATCTTCTTTTTCTCATACAGGTTCTCCACCTCATACTTCCTTACCGGGGGACGGAGAAATTTCACTGTAATCATATTTTTCAGGACTTTCTCCAAGGGAAGCCCATCCTTTTCGTACATAGCAAACAGAAAAGCCGGAAGCATCAACAGACACATCCCTGTTGCCGCATTGCTCGAACCTATCCATCCTTTTGTCAGAAAATAGAACGGAAGCCCTACTGCTGCTGCAATGCCAAGGCAGATTAGCTGGCGTTTGGTAAGGTTCAAAATAATTTTATTTTTTACTTTTGTTAAATCTTTTGGTACAGATACAAAAGCCATTTTTCTATCAGCTCCCTTCATTTTTAGTGTGCGTTAAAAATACTCTTTGAGAAATTGGCTGTTTTCATAAGGCTGAAGCACAATACAACCGTATAAGCCATTACACTGAGCAGTGCTGTATGAACGTTATCCGATACCTGTATATTCGCAACCAGCACAGAATAAATTCCCACACACACCACGATAAAGAATCCTTGGAATGCCAATGCGAACAGTCCCCGTAAGTAATTGCTGCCAATCTGTCCCCATTCCCGGTTGCTCATTGTTGCAAATGGAATCGCACCGATTGACGAATACAGATAAATTTCTATCATACGTCCATATAAAATCACCGTTATAAAAACAGATATAACCTTTAAGCACAGATTAGCCAGCATCGTTTCCAGAGCCAAAATGACCAGTTCTCCGACTTCCATGGATTCCATCGCTGTCTCCATGGAAGAGACTACTGCATCAATATTGATCGCCGTCTCCTGATTGATCACTCCTGTTGCCCGGTTTACTACGTTTTGCCCTACATCAAAAACTGCCATTGTAATCGTAAAGGCATTACTCACAAACCAGACCGCCACCCACATCTTAAAGAAATACTTAAAGAACATCCACGTATCTATATCATGCATGTTATTTTTCTCTGTGAGCATGGAAATCAGTTCGTAACATAACACAAATGTTATGATCATTCCGGCAATCGGAACGATTACAGAATCAGAGAGATTCTGGATCAGACTGAAAATACTGCCACTCCAGCCCTGTGGCGTTTGCCCCACCTGACTCGCAATGTCCGCTGTTTTCTCATTCACATCCGTAAACATGTTCGTCAGGTTGGAGCTGACCATGCCGGTAAGAAGGTTACGCATCCATTCCTCTATCGCTTCAAAAATCTTATCCATGCGTGTTCTCCCTTCTTACTTCTCTGTGGCTAAAAAAGATTCGCCAGTAAAGGCACAAGCTGTGTGCCGATCAGAACGACTCCCCCGCCTGCCATTAACTGTTTGATCCCCTGACTCTTAGCGCCGGGATTGTCATTTCCATATCCTTCCAAAAGGTTGATAACTCCCCAAACAGCTAATCCGGCTCCGATTGCAATAACAAGTGTCTTTAAAATATTAATTGCTGATGTAAAAAATTCCATAATCCATGTTCTCCTTTCGTAATTCCTGTTTTCAGTTTCTCTGTGATTACGAATCGGAAGGTTCCGCCCTTATGGGCGGTCTTTCATACTTACACATATCGTCACCTCCCAAAAGGGCATTAAAAAAGGGCTATGCATTATTTTTTTCTACATGCCCCGTACCTTGATTTTCTGTATTTGATTGTTCTTCCAGTTCACTTCCTTCATACATATAAAGTTCAAACGGTTCCTCCGGATCAAGCCGGACTTCCATCTGATGCTTCATGTATTCTTCTACATGAAATTCATTCTTTTTATCATAATCGGATAATTGCTTATACCGCTTATGTTTTGTGATGTCAAATTTATCACTATAAAACGGACGGACACCACGAAGCTGCAAAATGCACTTGTTCCCGTCCATAACTGCCAGTTCATCCCGGCTCATCAGTTCTTTTCCGGTCTTTTGATAATTTAGTCCATATGACCTGCTCTGTCCTCTTGTGTCAGAAACGTTATAAAGATCAATGGTTTCTTTTCCCAGTGTCTCTGATATTTCTTTCAAAGTGGTACTTTCTTTTCCTCCAAGAAACAACATGGTGTCACAATTCCCCAAAATTGTTTCTGCCGCATCTCTGTAAATCGTTTTAAGCTGGGACTGTGACTGTAAAATAATGGATGCCGAGATTTCTCTGCTTCGGATTGTTGCAATCAGCTTATCAAATTTCGGAATCTGACCGATATTTGCGAACTCGTCACAGAGTATTCTCACATGATACGGCAGCCTTCCATGGTGGATATCATCGGCTCTGTCACACAGCAGATTAAAAAGCTGGCTATACATCATTGCAACCACAAAGTTGAATGTATCGTCCGTATCGGAAATTACAATAAAGAGTGCTGTTCTTTGATCTCCGATCATATCCAATTCCATTTCGTCATAGGACATAAGCTCTCTCAATTCCGCAATGTCAAATGGGGCTAATCTGGCTCCACAGCTAATCAAAATCGACTTTGCTGTTTTTCCGGCGGCAAGTTTGTATTTTTTATACTGCCTTACCGCAAAATGATTTGGGTTGTCTCTTTCCAGTTCCTCAAACAGTTCGTCTACTGCATTTTTAAATTCTTCATCTTCCTCTCTTGTTTCAGAAGCATTGATAAATTCCAGCAGGGTAGAAAAATTCTGTTCTTCCTCCGGTGCTTCATAATAGATATAACCGATCAAAGCACAATATAGCAGACGTTCCGCTTTTGTCCAGAAATCCTCACTGGACTTTTCCCCTTCTCCTTTGGTATTTACCATGATCGTATTAACCAATTTCAGGATATCCTTTTCGGAGTGAATATAGTGAAACGGATTGTAGTGCATACTTTTAGAAAAATTAATGGTATTTAATACCTTAATCTTATAAGGGGACATTACCACCCTGCCATTTTTATCATACATGACCTTTCCATTTTTATCCTTCTTCGGTGTCCCTCTTGCCAGCATCCTACCGCATTCCACGATGATCGTTCCTTTTGGATCGGTCACGACAAAACTTACATTGTCCGGCATCTGCATAAGCTGCGGCTTCACGTAGAACCTCGTTTTTCCACTTCCTGAACCGCCTATGACAATCACATTTTTATTTCTTGCATACTTCGGCTTCTTTGGTCTGCTATTCATGGTCAGTCGTTCCGTCTGTGTCAATAAAATATTGTTCTCAAAAACCGGATCAATAAAAGGGGCAATATCTTTTTCATTTCCCCATCGTGCAGAGCCATACTCTTCACCCTGACGAAACTTCTTTGCATTTTTCCCTTTGAAATACACAACTGCCCATACGCCAACCGCCGCAACCACACCCGCTATCAGATCATCTGGTCGGAAACTCGGACAAATATTCCGAAATGCCAGCGGATAATTGGCAAGCAAAACGATCAGCCTGTCCACTATGGTACTGCCCCGGCAATACTGAAACAGCCATGCACACTTATTTACCACATAGAATACAACCACATACGGGATATGTAACAGAATCCTTTTTACCATTTCCACGTTTGGAGGACGTACCCGGAATCCGTTGAGCTTGTTTTGTATCTTTTTTATCCTACTCATAGCGTCGGCTCCTTCTGTTTTTCTTTCATCTTTTCCCGTTCTCTCTGCTTATCCTGGTTTCTGGCTGCGATTGCCTGCTGTAATTTCTTCCTGACAGACGGTTTTTTATCTTTGCTCAATGTTTTTCCGGTAAATTCCCTGAAAGCTGCTGTCATTACATCTACATCCCTTGCCTTGAAAAAGACAAAATATCTGGGTGGGGCTACCGATTTGTCACGTTTCAGGCTAAAATCAATACCATACTTTTTTGCCACCTTCTCAAAAGCCTTGATATTATTATCCGTAATCTCAATATTGGAAAGCTGTACATTCTGCTGTGCCAGTTTTTTCATGCTCTGCTTTCCATGATAGCTTTTATCTACATACTTTTTTGCCTCCTGCCGCCTTTCTTTTGAAGTTTTCTTTTTTTCCATTGACGCCAGGAACCGCAGCATTGCCTGTTTTAATAGATGAACCGTTATCTTGCCACCGGTAATACACAATGAGACTGTTTTTTCGTTTACTTCCTCCTGCAAAAAATCACTTCCCTCCTGTAACTTCATACCTTCCCTTCATACATGTCATGCTGTACCAGGGAAGAATAATAATTGCTGATCGTCAGCGGGGCATTATATAATACTGCCAGTAGGTACTGACGCATGTTCAACACTTTACTGGTATTCTCTTTCATACAATGGAATACAAACCGGATATGTTCCGAATCCAGCTTCAAAAACTGGCTTTTCACTACAGACAGCGGTTTCCGATCCCCTCCGATCCGTATGAATTCCTGTTCTGAACACACCACGTCCACCATCAGCCCAACAATTTCATCCAGCATATTTTTGTTAAAATCGTCTACAATATAGTCATATCCGATATGTTCAAGAATAATATCCTGATAAGCATTACGCTCTTCCTCTTTCCTTTTCACTTCACTGTCACCTGAATAGAAAGAAAGATACTCAGTATCACTATCCTCAGTATTATTATCCTCTATATCATTACCAGGCAATTTTCTCCTGTCTGTATCGTTCTTTTCCACCTTTTCTGACAGGTCATTCTGACCGGTCTGGAAGTTTCTGTTTTTCCGATCTGGCGATACACATTTTTTCACATAGATTCTATCGGGATTTCCTAACCCCTGCCTGACTCTTGTAATCAGCCCGATTCCTTTCCGGTCATCCAGTTCCTTTAACAGACACCGGACTTTCTTGACGCCACATCTCATCAGTCCTGCAATCTGTTCTTGTGAAAAATAAATATATACTTTCCCTTCTGCATCCAGCCAACGATTTTTTACCGATAACTGCATCCGGTCAAGCAATAATCCATACAGCAGCTTCGCCTCACAGGATAATTCCGCAAATACCGGACTGACAAAAAGTATTTTAGGTATCCGATAAAATGTGTACTGTTCTGCTTCTTCCCCATAATGGTAAGGGAAGGCATATGTATTTTTATCCAGACTGCTTTTCTTCCTGTTCGTTCAGGATTTTTGCCATGCAATAGCCAATGCAGGGGTTCTTTCCATACGGGCAGCCCTTGCATGGAACCCAGAATCGGTGTACCGGGTCTGGGTCAGGCGGCTTCTCCGGCAGTTGGTAAAAACATCTCATCTGCCGGCATTCTTTTTTCTTCTCATTCCAAAAATAACAATACTCACAAGATTTCGGTTTATCTTCCGCATATCTAACCATCAGCTTCTTCCTGCTCCCTTCTCTTTCTCAATCTTTCCAACATCTGATCTTCCTGTGCCGCAACTCTCAGACAGCAGTACATCACAAAATTGACTACTGCGATAATAAATACTCCGGCAACTATCAATATCTGTTTCACAGTTCATTCCTCTTTCTTTTTTCCTTAGTATTTACAAAAAGAGAGCATTTATGAATCTTCTCTTCCATAAATGCCCTCTCATTTCAAAGGATCCTTATTCTTTTTTTCTTACAGTCCATACCGCTGATACTGTACCTGCCAAACCTGCTATTGCAAGAAGAATCCAAAGCAGCATATGCGTTTCGTCTCCGGTTTTCGGTGTATCTGTTACCTGTGAAGACGGATTTCCAGGCGTTGGTGTTTTCTCAGGTGTTCCTTCCGGTTCTGCCTCGTCTTTCATCACTACCTTCTGGATTTCTCCGGTATCTTTTACTGTAAATTTTACATCTTCAGCTACCAGATATCCTTCCGGTGCAGATTCCTCATGGAGTGTATACTCCCCAATTGGAAGCATCTCTATGTAGTGAGGCTCTTTCCCTGAAGTCCAGCTTTCCATCACTTTTCCATCTTTATCCAAAATGGTAAGTTTTGCCCCCGGAAGTTCTTTACCGGAAATATCCGTTTTGGAAATCTGGATTTTGGTAGGCTCATTCTCAAATGTAAAGGAATAAGATACTTTTTTCTTTTCCGGTCCTTCATAGTCAAACGTAAACTCCTGTACTTTCTCTGTTGTTACAAATCCGGGTGCCGGAGATGTTTCTTTGATATAATAGGTAAATCCAATCGGTAAATCTGCTGTAAAAATCAGTTTTCCATCGTTATCTGTCGCAAGTTCCTCAATTATGGTATCTGCTTTTAGGATTACCTTTCCATCTGTTCCTGTAATATCTTCCTTTGCACAGAGGGCAAATACCGCACCCTCCAACATCCAGTCAGAACCTTTCGCTTTTTTCAGGACTTCCACTTCCACTTTCTGACGGTTGTTCTGCCAGTCAGATGAATATGTGACTTCTGCTGTATCCTGGTCCCTGTATGTCAGGTCAATTTCCCTCGACTTTTCATCCAGTATAAATCCATCTACAGTAGATTTTTCTTTCACATAATATTTCCCAAGCGGAAGGTCAGATACTGTTGCAATTCCAGCAGCATCCGTTGTAATTGTTGCTACCAGTTCATCTTTTTTATAGTAATCCTCACTTTCCCCATCAGCAGCTTTTACATCTTCCATGGCATAAACCTCAAAAGTGACATCCGAAAGATTCCCTGCCACATACTGGAACAGATGGCTGATCCAGCCGCCTACGGAATCCAGTAAAGTTACTTTTTCCAGGAACTCCCCGTTTTTATTGATGATAATGGTTCCTTTCGGTACATCATCCTTCATTTCCACTTTTTGGATTTCCCCGGTATCCTTAATTGTAAATGTAATTTCTTCTGCTCTAAGATACCCATAAGGAGCCATCTCTTCACAAAGCGTATAGGTTTCTCCTACAGCCAGTCGCTCAATCAAATGCTGCTCACCTTTTACGGATTTCCATGTATCCACTACCTTTCCATCTCTATCCAGTACGGTAAGTGTTGCACCGGATAATTCTACTCCGGTAGTCAGGTCGGACTTAGAAATCACAACTTTTGTCGGCTGATTTTTAAACACAGAAGATACCCGTACAACCTTAACATCCTGTCCTTCATATTCTGCTTTCACTTCCAGAACTTCGTCAGAAAGAACATATCCCTTTGGTGCTTTAAGCTCCCTGATATAGTATTCTCCAAATGGCACATCCGCTGTAAAAACCGCCTTTCCTTTTTTATCGGAAACAGCTTTCCCAAGTAACGTATCCGCTTTCACAATAACCGTCCCCTGTGCTTCGATATCCTTTTTTGCATACAGCCCGAATTCTGCCCCTGCAATTGGAGTTTCATTCCCGGCATCCTGTTTTACCACAGAAACCTCTACCTTCTGGCGGTCATTTTCAATCACAGCCGTCTGCTCGATCACCGGTGTTTCCTGATCTTTATAAGAAAATGTAACCTTCTGTGCTTCACTATTTAAGACAAAGCCTTCTGGTGCAGCCGTTTCAACAATCTTATAGCTTCCAAGCGGAAGATTTTCAAGAACTGCCTTCCCATCCCGGTCTGTTGTAACTGTTTTTATCAGTGTCCCTGCAGCATATTCCAGAATACGGTTCCCATTCTCGTCTTTCTGGAAATCAGCCGTATAAATATCCTCGGCTGCATAGATCTGGAACTCTGCCCCTTTCAGGTTCTCAGCCTGATAGGTAAAATCATCCTTGAATCCATCCAGGACTTCCCCTTTCTTCACGATAGTCAGTTTCCCTTTTACCGGATGGTTCTCATAAACCACTTCAATGACTACATCCCCGGAAGTTCCGTCCATCTGATATGCGGTATTGGAATCTACCGTTACCTCATAATAATTCTCGTTCAAAGTATACCCCAGCGGTGCGTGGACTTCCTCAATACGGTATTTCCCAATCTTTAGATTCTGCGGAAGGATCAGATATCCCTGATCGTCTGTAAAAAAAGATTTATGCGTTACAGTAGTTGGGTAGGTCGTAACCTGCTCTACATACTCCTTACGTTTCAGGTCATAAATCTTAAACTCCGTATCCTTCTGTAAAACCGGTTTCTTCGTTTCATCATCCTGTTTCACAATCTTCAGCTTTGCTTCAAATTCTTTATCCAGAAGCACACGCCATTCCTGCGGCGTATTTGGGTGGTTTTCTGTGATACGGACAATAAAATCATCCACAGGCTTATAATTATGGGGAGTTGTCGTCTCCCTCACGATATACGTTCCGTATGGAAGTGCAATACTGCAAGCATACCCTTTTTCGTCTGTAAACATCTCTGTTGCACCATTCTCACCAATTACCACTGGCGTAGTAGAATCAAAGTCATAGCTTCCATCCGCTTTCTTCTTCAGGGAAGATTCCAGATAAGCACGAAATCCGGCTCCAACCAATAATTCTGCGTCTGTCTCCCCATTATTTGCTGCCTTAATAATCTGGAATGGCTGTTTCATCACCTGTTCCAAAGAAATACAGGAACGCTTCACTTCGGCAACCATATCTCCCTCGTAGCTGCATACCAGGTCATACTCCGTTTTATCAGCCAGATAACCCACAGATGGACTGATTTCTTTCACATAATAATCTCCAAGGTAAAGATTTTCTACGGAAGCCCGCCCATTCTGATCGGTAGTCAGGGTTGCAACCTGCTCCCCTGCTTTAAAAAGCACACCAGTTGTACCATCTGGATGAATGATGTCCTTACGGGCATAAAGTCCATAGACCGCTTTTTCCAGCGTGGCATCTCCCTGTGGCTCTGCCTGTTTTTTCTCCGCATCTTTCTTTTCCAATGAAATAGAAGCTTTCACTCTCTCATTTACAAAGGTATGGGAAAACGACACCTTCGGCTCACTGTCATTCGTATAGCTGAATGTAAAAGCATAGGAATCTTCAGAATTTCTCAGATAGCCTTCCGGAGCCTGGACTTCTTTTACAAGATAGGAAAAACCAACCGGAAGGTCTGCGGTAAATGTCACCTTACCATCCGCATCTGTTGTTGCCTTTTCAATCAAAGTACCCTTCTTTACCACTACCATTCCGTCCGCATTTGTAATATCATTTCCTGCATACAGGGCAAAAATACCTCCTGCTAACGGATGATCCGTATCCTTATCTTTTTTCACTACACTCACATCTGCCTTCTGTCTGTCATTTATGAATGTCACATCCGAAAATACGACTTCCTCATTCTGTCCTGAATAAGAAAGCGTCACCTTTTTTTCTTCTCCCCCCTTATAGAAGTTTTCCGGTGCCTGCATTTCTTTCACTATATAAGTTCCGAGATACAGGTTTTTCATGGTACATGCCCCGTTTTCATCCGTAGACAGCCTTTCTTTTACCAGGTCGCCTTTGCTGTAGACCGTTGCACCGGAAGCTGAAACAATATCCTCTCCTGCATAAACATTGTAAACAGCACCTTTCTGCCGCCTGTTCTCATATTGAAAAGCAGTACCGTCCTCACTGACAACTGCTCCTGTCAAAACCTGTCCTTCCTTATATACAGTCAGTTGCCCCAACTGTTCTTCATCTGCTATACGGATCGAAGCGGTCTGATCTTCTACCAGTTTCACATGATAAGAAGCAGTATTTACCCGATACCCTTTCGGGGCGGTAATCTCTTTTAAAAACACAGTATCCTGTGTTTTTATGATCTCTGCAACAGAATACCCCTTGCTGTCAGTTTCCGGCATTTTAGTGACCAACTGCGTACAATCTCTGTCTTTATAGATTCCAAAGACTGCTCCTGCCAATCTTACATCCGATTTTTTAGAATCCACCTTTACTACTTCAATTTTCGCCTTATCCAGTTTAATTGAAACAAGTGCCTCACTGGTTTTCGGAGCATTTGTGGTTTTCTTTTCCAGGAAAGTGACATTCTGTGCATCCGCAATCTTAGATTGATAAGTATAAACCACTGGTCTTGCAAATTTTGCAGTTGCCTTTACCTTAAAATTCACTGCCCGGTCCCCAATTGCATGGGCTTTATCAACTGGAATGCGGATATAAAACGGACTGGTATTACTGTTGCTGTCTTTATAAACAATCTCAGCACCTTCCGGTTCTCCCGATAAAGATAAACTTCTGGACTTTAATTCTCCTGAAGATTTTACAGAATACCAACCTGTCTGATAATAGGTTCCCTCACTATTGAGCTTCATGGATGTGGAATCCGGTGCTACAATCGTGTATTCCGGATTATCTCCGTACCCGTCCCCTGCATTGTTACCATTCTTCTTTACGTCCTTGTACATTTTCTTTACACAGTCGTAAACATCCTGATAGCCACTGACAGCGCTTAAAGATTTGATAGAATGCCCGTCATAACCATAATCTTCCAGGATACAATAAATAACCGCCTGGGTAACATAATAATCTCTTAACCAGTTGCCCGTCGAATAAGCTGCTTTATTGGTCTGTCCGTATTTTTTACATCCATTGACAATAGCGTAGGAAATTTCCGCATACATTCCATTTTTCTTCCACTCCTTCCCGATATACTGGGTGGAATCCATGAAATGCTTACTGATCTGCAAACAGTATGCCAGCCTCCAGCCATTTTTAGCGTCATTTGCAATGTACTTCACATAATTATGAACCCTGTCTCCTGTTTCAGAAGAATAGAGATAATCCAATAAAGGAAGGTTCCACTGACCGCTTCCATTTTTTGCATTTCTTACTACCAGCGTATCTGCATCTGCCAGTGGCATTGCCCTGTCATCGTTTCCGGCTAACAGCATGGACTGATACATATTGTATAGTTCCAACTTTTCGCCCTGAAATGTTGTTTCATAATCTTCTGACTTCACCGCTTTATCTACCAAAGCTGCTCCTGCTTCCAGCACTTCCTCATAAGACATCTCATAAAATGATTTCTTTTCCGTTTCCGGCTCTTTCTCCGAATCAGGGTCGTCATCATCTGCTTCCGGTTCTTTTGTACTGCCTCCACTCTCCGGCTCAGAAGTACCTTCCGGCTCTTTTACAGTGATATTTCTGCTGATCCTGTAAGATGGATGGCCACTGGAAGGTTTTACTGCATATACCGCTTTGTATGTATCCGGCTTATGGGTATCAAACTCCTGTCCGGTTTCATTTTTCGCTTCATGGAACAAAACCTTTATCTTGCTTTCATCCACCCCGTCAATACCTGTCAGATCAACTTCTACTTCAAATTCTTCTCCGCAAAAGACCTCAATATCATTTGCTGTGACGATCTCATCCGCCTCAAGGGAATCCCGAACCTCCTTCAGTTCCGGATACTGCTGTTCAAACGGAACAGGCTCCGGCTCTGCCTCCGCTGCGGAAACTGCTACCGGCTGAACCGCTACAGATGCCAGGGTTGCAACTGCCATAACCCCTGATAAAAATCTTTTGAATTTCATTTTCATTTTGACTTAATCCTCTCTTTCATTTCTTTGTTATCCTTGTAAGCAGGCTCACACCTGCACGATACAATCATAGGCATCACCTCCTGTTTAAAATCTTTGCTACTGATACCATCTCTGATAACAGCACATGCATATGGCGGCACTTACACAAAACCAAGTACCGCCACATGGTATCTGCTGTTATCTCCAGTAATGGAAATAACAAATCAAAATAAGGATCAAGCATTATTTGTCGCAAGAGGCCGTTCCTGTCAAAGTGCCTTTCAGCCGTTTCCCTTTGTACGTTTTCTCCGGTTCCTGGCCGCTGGTTAGAATGCGTAGCTGAGTCCCCGGGTATCCTCTTGCTCGTTATGAAGTTGTCAAGGTACAGGTCAGGGATTTTTCTTTCTGAAGAATTACCCTTCACCTGTAAAGCGTTACAGGAGGTCTTTACCAACCCCCTGTAACAAACTTTTTTATTTTTTTCTCAAATTCTTTTCCTTAGTGCTTTTGGAACTTTCCGACAGGCTGGCACTCAGTCTGTTCATTGCCTTTCTACGCATATTGTTGACAGCCGATGAAGTGATCCCATGGGAAGAGGCATACTCCTGATAGGTCTGGCATTCATAATAAAGTGCGTAGACCAGTTCCTTCTGGCTTTCCGTCAAAGTATCCATCAATGTCTCCGCCAAAATCTGCTGTACAATCTTTTCTTCCATATCCTGTGTTGCCGCTTCCCCAAGCTGCATTTCTTCCATAACAGATGTATAGGAAATACAATGTTTCTTATTCCGGCTGTCCATGTTGGTACTCAAACGATCCTCCCCATAAAGGACAAAACGCAGATACCACTCCGCATCTTCAAAATAAGCCTCCTCCAGATCACACCCATAATCGTTCCCGGCTACTGAAACATAGTGATAACCGGAAATTTCTTCGATAGTAAAGACCGTTGCCCAGTTGAACGCCTGATAAACTACATATCCGTTCTTATAAACAGTAACAGCAACCTTACCGGAATCGCTTTGGATCACTTTCCGGGCAATGACCGGGCATTTCCCTTCCAACAGGTTCTTGGAAGTAGGTTTCTTTTCCCCTCTCTTCGGAGCATCTACCAGTTCTTTCAGTTGTCTAAGTGTCAGCATAATAACCGCCTTTCTGCCATTTGGCTCCGGACGGTCAGAAAAAAAGCAGCAAAAAGAGACTCCGTCCCGCCCGGTTTTTTTTATTACCGAGCGGCTTTTGAAGCCTCTCCCTGCTGCTTTTCTGTATCAATCAGCTATGTAGGTAATCCATACACGCAGATCAATCAATATTCTTCTTGTTCTGTCCCTCTGCTGTGGGACTCTCAGATTTTTCAGTTTCGTGTCTTAATAAAAATCCAAAATCCCCCATTGCGTCATAGGGCTGCTGTCTGATAAATTCCAGATATTCTTCTTTGCTCATTTCAAATCTACTCCTTTCTCTTGATGATGTTATCCTAACAATTTTTCGCTTAAAAATCAGAACACTAATGTCCGAATCCTATTTTTTACCGAACAATTTTGTTCGGTTTTAATTACAAACAAAAAAGCAACCATTCTTTTCTTTCTGAATGATTGCTTATCACCTTTTTAATAATTTCTCCATTTTAAATACCTGCAGCTTTCACGATCAACTCTATCTGCTGAATTGCAAGTTTTCTTTTCTGCTCATCTTTAATTGATTTCACTGCCTCCATCGCTGCCTCAAGCCTCCTATTTTCCTCATCTTCTACGAAAAGTTTCTTTTTTATTCTATTAATCGCCTTCTGTTGACTTTCTGTATAATAATCTTTATCCCCATTTTTCCCTAAATTCTTAACATACTCTACGCATCTTTCCCCCATGTCTGTCGGGATAAAAAATTCTATTGATACATTCGGCATCACTTCCATCATGATTCCAATTTCAACTGATGTTAGTGCTTTTTTCCCTTTCCAGATACGCCTGACTGTCATGTCGCTAACATCCAATGCCGCAGCTAATTCTGCCTGAGTTACTTTATTATTCCTACACCACTCTTTGATTTCATTTCCAATTATTATCAATGTCCGAACTTCACAGCCAGGTTCCACTTCAACCACCTCCTTCCTGACAGATTTTGTATAGAAATATCCTTTAAAAATAAAGAAACTTATAGCCGGACGAAATGATATACATTTCTCTTCCGGCTATCCTATACATAAAATCCGTTTCAGAAAAAAGTAGTTCCTCTGTCTTTTGCAGCTTTATTCTGCATTATCCATACATGGTGTCCCTGCTCTGCTTCTCTTAATATGTACCCTCTGCTGTCAAACTTCATCCTGTCTTTAACAGAGAAATCTCCCCTACTACTGTTATCATTCCGTTGTTTTCATCTATAAAATTTTCAAGTAATCCTTCTCCTGAAACAGTTACCTCTTCAACGCTGATAACAATCTGGTCTAGTGCTATCTCACGCACCGTTTCTCTCATCGTAATATTTTTCATCATTATTCTCGCATTCTTTCGTAATTCCAGTTTCTATGCCAACTGGAAAATGTATCAATTTTACATATTTTTCATTCAAATTTAACATATCATATACAAAAACTTCTTGACTATCCATTTCGTACATGATAGAATATCAAATGTTGTATTTAACAGTTGTTTCTGTATCCTTAAAAAAGGTAGAAAACAGATTGCAAAAGAAAGGTCAAATAAAAAAGCTGTTGAGCGTAAGCAAAAAAATTTGAACCACCACTTGTGTTATGTACAACATGATATAGTACTGATAAATCCGACACCAATCCTGTTTTGATTCCAAGTGCCAATTGGAATGTTGACCAGTAGGATGATGTCGATTTTATCTGTATAAGCGTTTTTTAGAGCTACTCTCGTGCCAAGGGAGTAGTTCTTTTATATTCTAGCATTTTCGTAAAACTTTGTCAATATCTACCAAATTTACCCCTTTCATTTCCAATTTTGTTTGTGCATAATGCACGAATTTTATTACTCTATGATTTTATTTTCTGTGTAACATCTTTTAAGCCTATTTCATCATTGCGTATTTATTTTCTTTTAAAAGAATTATATTGCGCATAGATTAAATTCGTATGTAATATAATAGCTTATTTTTCTTCCTTTTTCAATGAAAATATGGTAAAATATTTTTAGGATTTTTTATGTACGTAAATTTATTGAAAGGGAGCCATGTTATTATGAAAAATCAGGAAATCATACAAAATATTGTATCTTATATCAACGATACCATGCATCAAAGAGATTTAACTTCCCGTAAAATCGCTTCTCTCTGTCAGGAACAAGGAATCTCCCTTTCCGCACGTACCATCGACAATATGTTTAAAACACCTTCCTCTACAACAATCTCCACCTTACTAAAGGTATGTGATGTACTAGATCTGAACTTAAATGCAATTTTTCACTCAATCGAGATTGCAAAAACAAGTAATGACCGTTCTCAGCACCGTTTGATTTACAATATTGACCATCCCGCATATAAAGGTTACACAGGGACTTATCATGTATATTTTCTGCCTACTTCCGCATACCCAGAAGATCATGAGGAGCAGACCTTAGTCCATGGTACTTTACAGTTAGGAGATTTTCATTCAATCCATGAATGTACTGCTATCCTGGATGTAGATTCCGGGGATTTTACCTCTGACGGTTCTCCTTTTTCCAAACATTATGAAGGAACCCTTGTTTACTCCACCAATGGATTAATGTTTTGCCAGCTTGTTTGTAATCAATATGGGGACATCTGGTTTCTCGTTTTTGACCATGGAAACTTAAACAATAAGGAGCTTGCCTGTGTAATAGGCTGTGCAGCCACATCTTCCTCCGGCCGCATCCGCCACCCGGCAATTCATCGTTTCTGCCTGTGTAATGTACAGCACTACCCTACCATAGATGACGATACGCAAATGCTGATACAGGGATTACTCAGGTTACAGAACAACCGTATCTTTATCGAAAAGGATAAAGCGCTTGATTTTCTCAAGCATGACAATATCAACCCGACATTTCGCATGAACCTTGAAAATTATTTAAACATTGCGAAAGAATATTACGCACTCCCTAAAAGTGTAATCAAAAATGATGTCAGTCTTACGGATTCCTCTGAAGCGATTGCTAAACTATGTGAAGAATCTGCCCTCGCAAAAACTTACCATGTAAGACATAGCGATGATCGGGAATTATCCTGTGTTCTAAGAAATAACCATTCCTCTGCCCCTAACCGGAAATAACAAAAAAGGAGCCAGGAACACTCAATCTTCTGAATGTTTCTGACTCCGATTAGTCCTTCGCTTAATACCAACTTATTAAACGGTTACAATATTCTTTTTTACTTCATACACAGTTAAAGTGCCATCTTTCTTCCGTCTGATTTCTGCATTATTCCCCCGATCCGTTATCTCAATGATTACGCTCAGTAAAAATAATGCCCTTTCCGCCTGCTCTGTCAATCCCAAACACTTCTGCATATCACATTTCACACCTGCTCTCATCTTCAGTCCTCCAAGTAATACTCATATATCACTCAAACGGATAAGGGAAAGAATGAAAACCGTTGATGAGTTTCTGGTAAGCCATTCCGAAGTAGCCATCTGGCTACTACTTACCATAAAATTTGTATCAGACCATCTGTGCTGATCTCCTGTCCTTTACATTTATGATTATATATCAAGAACATACGTTCGTCAATGCTTATTTATCAACTTTTCAGGGTTTTCCTGAATCATTTGCTTTTTATATTTTCGATTCTCTCCACTAAAATCAAAAACATTATTTTTATATTTCTCATGATACTTTTCGACCGTTCCAATTATTTTTGCTGGATTGCCAGCTATAATCACTCCCTCATTTTCAAAACTTTTTGTAACACAACTTCCAGCACCTACAATAACATTATTTCCTATATTTACACCTGGTAGCAATATGCTATTCGCACCAATAAAGCAATTATTTCCTATGTTAATTCCACCTACTAAATCAGTTCCAATATCAAAAATCTTTATAGCCGCATTATCATGTGTGATAAATTTTACGTTTGTAGAAATAGTTGTATTATTTCCTATAGAAATCAAATATGGCTCTGCACTTGAAATAGGGGAAAATGCCCGTACCCCCCCCCCAATTTTGGCACCTTGTTTTCTATATCTTTCTAATTTTACTTCCATATTATCTTTTTTCAACCATGCATATATTTTTTCTTTAACTAATAATTGTAAAATTGCAAAATTCATTGAACGTACCTCTTTTTTCATAAATTATAAAATATGTTTATTTATTTTTCATTAATGAAATAATATGTTTATAACGCTCTTTCTGGAAAAAATACAATAAAGAAATCGCTATGGCAACATATTCTATTCCTCCCACTACAATTTGTAGAAACACAGAGAACAAATCTGCTTTTAAAATTCCCTCTAAGTATGAAAGACTAATATACATAATAATTCCTGCCACAAAAAAAGGAACTGAATCTTTAAAATATCGTCCGAATTCAAGTTCAGATTTTACACCTATGCACTGAACAACCATTACTGTAAATTCGGCAACTAAGGTTCCATATACCGCCCCCATAGCTCCCCATTTCGGAATACAAACATAATTTATTAATAAATTCAATATAGCTCCTAATACTACAGAAATTATATATATTTTATCTTTTAGCTTTGGAATAAGAAATTGTGTTCTTATAACATTAGCTATCGAATCAAAAATTAAAATAGGGGTTAAAGCAACTATTAATTTACCTGTATCTATAAATTCTACACCATAAAAAATGGGAGCAAATTCTTCTGCTATTGCAGCCATTCCAAACATCATTGCAACAGACAACCCTAAGACTAATTGCATAGAATCCCTTATATATGTTACGGTTTGTTCAATTTTCCCTTTAATATATAAATTTGCCATCTTAGGCATCATTACTGTCCCAATGGCACTAATAATTGTCAATGGAATTGTAACTAACTTATCAGAATTTTCGTATAATCCAGTTTGTTCCATTGTACTCAATTCGCCTATCATTATTTTATCCATCACCCGATATAAACTAACTGCAATTACTGGAATAAATAAAATCAAAATAGGTTTTAAATGTTTCAATGCTTCATGGAATGTTGGGCGTTTATAATGAACATATTTTCTTAATTTTGTCCATAGAATAAACTGACTTAAAAAAATTGAAAATGACATCACAAATGTATATTTCCATATATCCGTAGGCGATTTTACAATTACAAATATACTAATCGCCACTAAAAATTTAATTATAATGTTAATAGTTACCAACTTTTTAAATTCTTCCATTCCATAAAAAAACCATGATACATCAAAAAAAACTGAGGCTACATGGAAAATCTGAATCAAAAAAAACAATTTATATTCTTTGACATAAAAAAAGCAGTATCCTAAATATACTACAAAGACAATTATAGAAATCATCAGTTGCATAGTATATATTTCTGAAAAAGTTTTATTAAGCCTATTCTTATCATCTCTATTTTGGGCAATCGTTCGATTTCCATAATTTGCCAACCCTAAAGCTGCAAATATAACAAAATAATATGTAATTGAATTGACATACGTGTATATCCCAATCCCTTCTTTTCCAACTACCCTTGATAAATAAGGTGCTGTAATAAATGGTAAAATCATTACCAATATTTGATATATAATATTATATGAAATATTTTTTTTTATTGAACTTTGCATAAAACTTTACTACCTCTTAATGATAACCAACTACTTTTTAAACTTATATTTTACATAATACAGTATATATCGTACTACTTCATGATTAAACTTACTAAAAGAAATTTTACATCCCTTTATGTAATATCTAACCATACCTTTTATATTAAATCTACTTAAATGATCAATAAAAACGCTTCTATAATTTGAAATATAAACCTTATCTTTGTATCCTTTATTTTCTTGATCTATTCTTTCAATATCCTTTTGAAAAGTTTTTAAAAATCGCTCTTTCATTTCTTCAAGCTGTTTACCATGAATTTGATTTTCTCCCTCATTAGTGCCAATTTCTACTAACGGCTCTTCTATAGCACCAATTTTATATTTTCTAAAAAATTTTAATAACAACTCATAATCTTGATGTCTCTTAAAATTCTCATCAAATCCTCCAATATCTATAAGAGCTTCTTTTCTAAACAATAATGATGGTGTAGTTGGTGTAAATTCTTGTGCTAAAATCTCTTTAGATAAATCCCCTTGCTTATGTACTAATATCGCTTTTCCATTCTGAACACGTCCACAATAAACACCAGCAAATTCCTCATGCTTATCCATGAAGCAAACCTGTTTTTCAATTTTAGAAGGGTAAAAGAAATCATCATCATCCAAAAGTGCTATAAATTCACCTCTTGAGTTACGGATTCCTGTATTTCTTGCAGCTGCGCCATTTTTATTTTTCTCATGTTGAATATATCTCACTCTATTTTCTTCATAATATTTACGCATAAATTCTTCTGTTATTCTTCTATATTCTGTGTCCGGATTATTATCATCAATAACAATTACTTCTAACTCATGAAACGTTTGATTTAGTGCAGAATCTATTGCTCTCCCCAATTTTTCAGATCTTTTATACGTAGGAATAACAACAGACACTCTAGGCATTTTTTCATCTGCACATGTACTTTGTATTTTACTCACAGCAATCCCCTTTCGTTTCTTCTCAATATTATCTACTTTTTATACGACTAATTCCTAAATTTAATCTTGTACTTAAAATGAGAGTTCATCGAAATTCTTGAAAATGACGTTACTCCACCAACAAACACCCAAAAATTTCCTTCATCAAATATACTTCCTGACAAAAAATATCTAAAAAACAACGATGATAAAAGAAATACAAATGCAATTTTATTTATATGATTTTGTAAAAAAAACACTACAATCAGTTTAAAAAAGAAGAACACCAAACAAACTCCACCTATAATCCATCCGAATGAAATTAACACTTCATAAATTATATTATGCGAATACCAACCATTCGGTAATACTGTTCTATCATAAAATAACCCATAAACGCTAAATCCCATATTATCAATCACATTTAGACATGAAGTTGCTAATTCTGATCTTCCATCGCTAATCAACAAACTACCATCTTTTATTCGTCTTAAAATATACGAACCTTCCACAAAAGAAGATTCCATAATCATTGGATATATTATCTTAAACAAAATCAATACACCCACAAATGCCATGCTATACTTTATTAAACTCTTTACTCCATTCTTATTAAATATTTGTATTGCAATAATGAGAATTCCACATACCACCAGCCATGCAACAGCTCCTCTTGAGCCAAAAAATATTCCCTCTAAAACACCTAATGTCAAAAAAAACATCTGTATTTTTTTTCTATTTAGTAGTATTGAAATTAAAATCACACACCAAAATGGTAATAAATTATACGAATATGACATATAATCCATACCTCTTGGATTCAATAATTGGCTTACAAATGATAAAACTATAATTATATCCGATATATATATATATTTATTTTCTTTAAAAAGCTGGCTCCAATCACTAATTTTAGAAACCACCAAAAACGATAATGGCATATAAAAAAAGTACAACACAATCATTTCTGGATTCCAAAAATACTGCCTTGCATTTTCTCCAGCATACAAATAGCATATTCCATAAAATATTGAAAAGCATATTATTGCCAAAAAATCTTTTTGTTTTATTCCTAATTTTAAAACAATAAAAAATCCATAAATAAATGTTGCTAAATATAGTAAATCCATCAAATATCTAAATGGAATACCAAAATATTCTAAAATAGAATTCATACATGTTTGTAATGGATGTATCAATAAAATAATAAAGAAACAAT
>UMID01014185.1_pt1 | contig 74772 bp, 45 predicted proteins | sample 1965691 | NCBI WGS metagenome assembly UMID01 (sample SAMEA4836115, study PRJEB28245) | human gut metagenome | biome: gut microbiome; material: fecal sample | place: Denmark | collected 2008 | reverse complement strand
AAAAAATGTTTAATTTTGCCGATGTGATGTAGACCGGAGCGTCGGGACGCATCCTCTTTGTGGATACAAAATTGCATTTACTGCATATTCTTATCAATGTTGAAACCTGAGAAATTTCAAAAACAAGTCTGATGAGAAAGTGTGGGTGGATGCCTGTGTTATGCGCAGGCTTCCATTCCCGTTTTTCCAGACTTAGGGTTTTCTCAGGACCTCAACATTAGAAAAACGGGATGGAGGCTGCGCAATATTCATATCAAGTATTGCCTTCTACTCTTAATCCCTTTTTCTCCACAAATATATAACGGGCAATAAATGATGGAATATAAATCAAATCAGCATAGACAAATGGCTAAAGTCAAAAACATCCTTTCACAAATATTCTTTCCCAAAAGGCTAGAATCATCCTCCCACGAATCGTATTCCGGTTCATGCGGAGATCATGCTCAATGGAGCCTGAATCCGGAAAACGGAGAACTACGCATCACCGGCACAGGCCCCCTTTACGATTTCTTCGGCGAAAAAGAAGTTCCGTGGGAAAGTCATCTGAACCATATCCGGAAAGTGGTCGTCGCCCATGGTATCACTTACATCGGCTTCCAGGCCTTCAGTTACTGCAAGTCGCTGTCGAGCGTCCAACTTCCGGACACACTGACAGGCATAGGACAGCACGCCTTTGCCTATTGTAAAAGTCTGTCCTCCGTTCTTCTGCCCGAAGGAGTGAAACACATCAAGGACTACGCTTTTGCGCATTGTTACCACTTGCAGGAACTCACCTTGCCCGCCACACTCAAAAGTATAGGTAAAGCCGCTTTCTGCTCTTGCCACGGCCTTACCCGTATATCCATACCCGACAATGCCATCCTGCTGGGAAGCCAAGTGTTTGCCGATTGCAAAAGCCTGACGGAAGTAAAGCTCCCCGAGGGACTGCTGCAACTCAAAAGCAACAGTTTTACCGGCTGTATTTCCCTCCCTTCTGTCTTGCTGCCCTCTTCCGTGGTCTATCTCGGCAATTCCGCATTCGAAGGATGCAACAGCTTTACACGTATCGACATTCCGGACAAAATCGTCCATATCGGCGACCGCGTTTTCGCCGACTGCCATGCGTTGGAACAAATAACCATTCCTCCCTCCGTACATCATTTAGGCAAACACATATTCTCAGGCTGCCGCTCGCTAAAGACTCTGACCGTCCCTTTTCCGGCCTGCGGCACTCCGGCCACCTTCTCCAACTTCGGCGAACTCTTCGGGACTACCCCCGACATCGAGATGCGGAAAATAAGCCAGGATAACGAAACGGGAAAGGAAACAAACTATTACCTTCCCCACAGCCTTTCCGTCCTGCGTATATTGGAGGGATGCGAAGTCATTCCGTCCAAATGCCTCATGAATTGCTTCGTACTGAAAGAACTCCACCTTCCGTCTTCACTTTATATGATGGGCGAAAAAGCCGTTTACGGCTGTGCCGGCCTGAAAACCATTTATTGCCAAGCTGCGGAACCGGCCTCCATCCATGCCGACACCTTCGGAGGCATCAGGTTCAACGTTTGCCGGCTCCACGTCCCGCAAGGTTCCACAGAGAAATACAAACAAGACAAGCACTGGAAATACTTCTCACAAATAGAAGAATACGGAACAACCTTACAGGCGATGAACCAGAGTTGAATCTGTGTCTATCTTTTTCCTTTCGTCCAGACCCGTAAAAAGGAGAAACACAGACCATCTTACATACTTCTGATTTTCAATCAAATAACAACATAAAATTTGCCTCAGCAGAACAGAAAATATTTCTGCGCCGAATGAAAAATCATTTGGCTGAGATTGAAAAATCAATCTCAGCCAAACGTTTTTACGACCTCCTGACGTTCGTACGGGAACCTCTTGCGCCCTGTTTTTTGTAAAGAATTAGACTATCATGCAGTTTTTTCCGTTCCGCAAAGTAGCAAGCCTCGCATATTTTCCTTACTTTTGCACGAAATAGGCTGTATTCCGGCAATCTGAAGCCAGCTTCACGGCATTCGGTTTGTCCTGTCTTTGCCTGTAAACAGCAAGAGAAAATGAAAAAGCAAGAACTCTATGACCGCGTCATTGCTTATTTTGAACAAGCAATCCCCGTGGCTGAAACCGAACTGCACTACCACGACCCGTTCCAACTGTTGGTAGCAGTCATTCTTTCCGCCCAATGTACGGACAAACGGGTCAACATGATTACCCCTCCGCTCTTCCGCGACTACCCCACTCCGGAAGCCATGGCCGCCGCCACGCCGGAAACCATTTATGAATATATCCGTAGCGTGAGTTATCCCAACAACAAAGCCAAGCATCTGGTAGGGATGGCGCGCATGCTGGTGGAAAACTACCACAGCGAGGTTCCTTCCGATTTGGATGAGTTGGTCAAGCTGCCCGGCGTAGGACGTAAGACGGCCAACGTCATCCAAGCCGTCGTGTTTGAAAAAGCCGCCATGGCCGTAGACACTCATGTGTTCCGCGTGAGCCACCGCATCGGACTCGTCCCGGACACTTGTACCACGCCTTACAGCGTGGAAAAGCAACTGGTACGCTATTTCCCCGACCCCATTATCCCCAAAGCCCACCACTGGCTCATCCTGCACGGACGCTATACCTGCACGGCACGTACGCCCAAATGCGAGGTCTGCGGACTGAAAATGATATGCCGGCATTACCTGCGTACCCACGGAGCGGCACGCCCTTCCGCCCAACCGTAAACAACCCGTGGCACGACGGGCGGAAATACTGCGTGAAAACGTAGCCCGTCCTCTGCAAATAAAGGGTCGGCTTTCTTGCAAATATGGACGGAAAAGTATAATTTTGCAGTGCTGTAAAAGCATTATATTAAGAAGGAAACGACAGAAAACCTTTAAATAAAGATTTAAAATTATGACTATTGACAATTACAAGTTTGCCGGCAAGAAGGCAATCGTACGTGTGGACTTCAATGTCCCCTTGGATGAGAACGGTAAGATTACAGACGATACCCGTATTCGCGGAGCATTGCCTACGCTGAAGAAAATCCTCGCCGACGGCGGTGCGCTCATCATCATGAGCCACATGGGCAAGCCGAAAGGCAAAGTGAACCCGAAGTTTTCTTTGAGCCAGATTGTAGACGCCGTTTCAGAGAAATTGGGCGTAGCCGTAAAATTCGCTCCCGATTGCGCCAAGGCCGCTGACGCTGCCGCAGCATTGAAACCGGGCGAAGTGCTGTTGTTGGAAAACCTCCGCTTCTATCCTGAGGAAGAAGGCAAACCTGTAGGCATCGACAAGGAAGACCCTGCTTACGAAGATGCCAAAAAGGCCATGAAGGCTTCTCAGAAAGAGTTTGCCAAGACATTGGCTTCATACGCAGACTGCTACGTAAACGACGCGTTCGGAACGGCTCACCGCAAACATGCCTCTACGGCTGTCATCGCCGACTATTTCGATGCCGACAACAAGATGCTCGGCTATCTGATGGAGAAAGAAGTGAACGCTGTAGACAACGTATTGAGCAACATCAAACGTCCGTTCACGGCCATCATGGGCGGCTCTAAGGTTTCTACCAAAATCGGTATCATCGAAAACCTGATGGACAAGGTGGACAACCTGATTCTGTGCGGCGGTATGACTTATACTTTTGCCAAAGCCCAGGGCGGCAAGATCGGTAACTCTATCTGCGAAGACGACAAATTGCAGTTGGCTCTCGATATCATCGAAAAGGCGAAGGCCAAAGGCGTAAACCTCGTATTGGGTACGGACTGCGTGGCTGCCGATGCTTTTGCCAATGACGCACATACACAAGTGGTTCCGGCTAACGACATTCCCGAAGGCTGGGAAGGTCTGGACGCAGGTCCGGCTACTCAGAAAGCTTTTGCCGAAGCCATCAAGGGAGCCAAGACGATTCTGTGGAACGGTCCTGCCGGCGTATTCGAATTCGATAACTTCACAGCCGGTTCGCGCGCCATTGCCGAAGCTATTGCCGAAGCTACCAAAAACGGTGCATTCTCACTCATCGGTGGTGGTGATTCCGTAGCATGTATCAACAAATTCGGCATGGCCGACCAGGTTTCTTACATTTCTACGGGCGGCGGTGCTCTGCTCGAAGCCATCGAAGGCAAAATCCTCCCGGGTATCGCAGCCATCAAAGGTTAATCCGTTCCGGCGGACATTCTGAAATACGAAGGGCGACTTGTGCATACGGGTTGCCCTTCTTCATTCCAAAACTCCATGAAGAAGTTAATTCCCCTACTCCTCTTGTTAGGTATCGTTTGCGGATGCCACTCCGGACAGAACGATACGGCTACCTCACAGACCGAGAAAACGCGTCAAGATTCCTTAGCCCTTAAGGTGGCCTTGATGCCGACCTTGGACTGCCTGCCGTTCTACTATGCCCAGCGGTGCGGACTGTTCAAAGAATTAGGTCTGGACATTCGCCTGCAAACGTTCAATGCCCAAATGGACTGTGATACGGCTTTCGCCCGCAGACACGTGGACGTGTCCTACACGGACCTGATTCGTGCGGCATGGATGCAAAGCAAAGGCACCGGCCTGTACGTATTCATGCAGGCGGACGGACATCATGAATTGTTGACGGCCAAAAGCAGACGCATACGACAGACCAAGCATCTAAAGGAACGGATGGTGGCCATGGCCCGCCACTCGGTGACGGACCTGTTGTTAGACACGGTCATCGGGCAGGCACGTCTAGAACCGTCCACGGTCTACCATCCCCAAATCAACGACATCCGGCTCCGGTACGACATGCTGAACAATGCCACGATAGATGCGGCTTTCCTTCCCGAACCGTATGTCACACAAGCCAAGCTGAAAGGCCATAGGAGCATCTACGACAGCCGGAAGCCACACATGCGGCTCATGGCTTTCATGGTATCGTCCGACGCCGTGACCGACAAAAGGAAATCGGAACAAATGCGCTTGCTGCTGCAAGGCTACAACAAAGCCGTGGAACAAATCAACCGTAAGGAACAAACGGACAGCATACGGAACATCCTGCTCGGCTACCCTGTAGAACCGGAAACGATAGATTCCCTGAAAATACCGGCTTATCCTCAAGCCCAAAAGGCGGAAAAAGGCAACGTGGCCACAGCTCTCCGTTTCTTGACTTACCGACATTTGATTACGCCTGAATATACGGGCGACACGCTCATCCACACACCATTCACTCCTTAAACTTATGGATAGGAAAAGCTTTGAACTTCTTTATCAAGATGCCGTAGAGGCACTCACCTCACGCCGCATGCACGACGCCCTGAACTGTATCCGGGGGATTTTGTTCAATACCGAGAATCCGGAACTGAACCGTGAACTGGAATCCGTACAACAGGACTATGGCATGATGCTCACCTTCATATCACAGGGTGGCACGGACCCTCAACAGGCCCTTGTCCACCGCAACCTGACCCACCGAGCGTTCACGTTGCTCGACAAGTCCGCACGGCTCTACCACGTCCGTTACGAAAACGACCTGTACGCGGAAACGTACAATCGCTGTGATGCCGACCAGACGGCCTCTTTCGACCAATGGCTCGAAACGGCCGATTTATTACGGGAAAAATTGTCAGAGGAGCGCGGGAAGACCTCTACGGGAGAAGCTGAGGAGAACAGTTTCTACAACGCATACGACAGGCTGTTCGAGTATATCTGGACCGCCCCTCTTTTCCATGCAGCCGACGCGGAGAAACTGAAAAATTTCATAGAGAAGCAGGAAACCGACGAACAAGCCTTGCTCGTCAGTGCCGTCATGCTGAACATACAACGATATTTCGACCCGCAAAAATACCGCCTGTTGCTTCATTTCTGCCGGACGGAGCATACGAAAGTCCGCGCACGGGCCATGACGGCCGCCGTGTGGACTTACATGCAATACGAAAAGCGTTTTGCCTACTATCCCGACCTCTCGGACGGACTATCATTGCTGGCGCAGGACGAACGTCTCAAAGGGGAACTCATCCTCCTGCAACAGCAATTCCTACTCAGTCTGGAAACGGCTAAAGCCGAAAGGAAATTGCAAAATGAAATCTTTCCCGATTTACTCAGAAGCCGGAACTATCAACGCAATAAAATGGGATTCGAGCAAATGGAGGAAGATTTGGCGAAGGCCTTGCGTGGAGAACCGAATGCGGAATGGGAAAAGATGCGGGGCAACAAACAGTTGGCCGACAACATGAAAGAAATCATTGCCATGGGCAAGGAAGGGATAGACATCAACTTGGGAACCTTCTCCGCGCTCAAAGGCTTCTCGTTCTTCCAATCCGTCGCACACTGGTTCACACCATTCAACAAACGGCGGCCGGAAGTGAAAAGCATCTTCCCTCCGGGTGTACGGCACAATCCGATACAGATGCTTATGGAGGCCGGTAACTTCTGCGAATCGGACAAATATTCGCTTTGCATGATGCTCAACCAAATAGCCCCTTCGCAACGGGATATGATGATTTCCCAAATCGGCTCACAGATAGAAGGCAACGAAGAAGGTCTCCGGGATGTAGCCAAAGAAAGCATGAACATCGGTTCCGTTTACCGTAGCTATTTGCAGGATTTGTACCGTTTCTTTAAACTTCATCCGCGTAAGACACAATTCGACGACCCGTTCAAAAGAGACCAGTTGTTCACCCGTTATACGGTATTGGAAAGCATGTTGAAAACACCGGCTTACTTGCGCGAAATGGCCTCATTCCTTATGAAAAGGGAATATTACCAGGATGCCATTGCCTACATGGAAGAAGCACTCAAACAGGAAACGGCAGATGCCGAAACGCTACAAAAAGTGGCCTTTTGCTATCAGCATACCGACCGGCCGAGCAAGGCCATATACTATTATCAGCAAGCCGACCTGTTGAGTCCGGACAATGAATGGATTCTGAAACAAATGTATCTGTGTTATTCTGCCTTGGGACGCTATGAACAGGAACTCGACTGCCTGAAGAGCTTGGAAGAGATGAACCCGGGCGACACCCGCCTGATTTCGGAAATCGGATTATGCCTGATGCAGCTCGAACGCTACGAAGAGGCCGCCCAACGTTTTTATGAATTGGAATACAAAGGGGAAAGAGTGGTACCGTCGTGGAGAGCCATCGCCTGGTGCAACTTCAAGATGGGACGTCTGGAACAGGCAGACAAGTACTACCGGAAAATACTGCAACAGGATAAGGTGACGTGGGAAGACTATCTCAATGCCGGACATACGGCATGGTGCCTGAAGCAAACGACGGAAGCCATCGCCCATTACCGGAACTACCTCCAACTCTACCGCAGCAAAAGGAAGGATGCGACACAGCCTTTGCTATCCCCCTTTGACGAAGACCGGAAAGAATTGCTCCTACACGGATTGAACGATTTGGACATCAGCCTGATGCGGGACATTCTCCAACCGGAACCGGAAAACTGAATGTAAAAATCAAATCAGGGGAATGAGAAGATGGTAGAACCATCCCATAAAGCGGCGTCCGAAAGAGCGTCGCTTTTTCCAATTCTCCGGAGTGAGTAACGTAGAATGGTATTTGTCTGCTTCGAAAATAGACTGTAATTCGCGAGTCGTACAGGAATCGACGATAAAAGCGTTCACTTCATAGTCGAACTTCAAGCTCCTGCTATTCAGATTGGCCGACCCCACCGTACAAAACGTGCTGTCCACCATCATGACTTTCGAATGGTGGAACCCGTCTTCATAATAATAAATGTCGGCCCCTCGCTTCATCAACCTTTTGGCATGGTAGGCCGCCACATCGGGCATGACGGGAACGTCACATTTGGTAGACAACATGACCTCAAGCTTCACTCCGCGCTTCAACGCACGATATAAGGCCTTCTTCACACTGGGCACCAAAGTAAAATAAGGGTTTACAATCTGTATCCGTTTTTGCGCATTGTCGATTGCGTCTATATAACTCCTGCGGATAATAGCCGGACTCCTCTTCGGCTCACGATTAGCCACACCCAAAAGAACGCCGGAAGAATCCGCGCAGTCCGTCTCTTTCAATCCCCGGAAGTCGGTCTGGAAGGCCAGACTGTCCGTCTGGTATTCCAAACTGTCTATCTTGTCGCCGGTACAACGCTCCCACATCTCACAGAATATACGTCGGTAGAGAGGCACACAATCACCTTCCAGACGCATGTGCATATCCCTCCATTTACCGAACTCCGGACGGCCATGGATATAATAGTCGGCCACATTCATTCCTCCGGTGTACACCACCTTATCATCGATAACCACAATTTTGCGATGGTCACGATGTAAGGCATGGTTCACCCAAGGAAACACGATGGGATCGAATACGACTACTTCAAAATGACGGCTCTTTAATTGCCTTAGATGTCTTTTCCGCAAGGGACGGTCGTTGCTGACATTACCAAAATCATCGTAAATCACCCTGACCTTAACCCCTTCGCGTACTTTTTTATCCAATAAGGTAAACAACGCTTTTCCGATAGAATCACTACGGAAATTGAAATATTCCAGATAGATATAATGACGAGCCTGCTCTATGGCTTTGAACATGTCTTCAAACTTTTCCGCGCCGCTCGGTAACAACGTCACGCGGTTGTGGGGCGTAAACAACACACCGTTTTCCTTTAAATCCTCTACCGTAAGAGAATCGCTCAGGCTTGCCTGTGCCATAGACACAAGCCCTATCGACAGCAAAACGCCACAGAATATGACACGCCACTTACTCATAATCGCTTCCTCGCCTCGAACCGAGCCGAGGCATTCTATCCTTTTTTTATGAAATTCATACCGTTACCCGCCCGTCAGAACATACAACTGAAGTGGTCTACCACACCCAACAAATGGCGGTCTTCATCCACAACCAAAACCGTATGTATCTTGTTATTGTGCATAATATCTTGAATCTTGGCAATCTTGGTATCCGGCGACACGCATTTTGGCGTACGCGTCATCACCTGCTCCACCGGGACGTTAAAGAACTTATCCTGCAAACTTTCCATAGCACGCCGCACATCGCCGTCCGTTATCAATCCGACAACCTTACCATCCACTTGCGCCACACATAATCCCAACTTTCCCTTGCTCACATGGATAATGGCCTCGCCCAACTTCATTCCGGGAGGTATGACCGGCAAGTCGTTGCTGCGCATCACGTCATGCGCCGTGGTCAAGAGACGCTTGCCCAACGTCCCGCCGGGATGGAACTGTGCAAAATCCTTAGCCTGAAAATGACGCATCTCGATGAGCGCACAGGCCAAAGCATCACCCATGGCCAAAGTAGCCGTAGTGGAAGACGTCGGTGCCAAATTCAAAGGACAAGCCTCGTGGCTGACCTTGACCACCAAATGACACGTGGAATACTTGGCCAACAAAGAATCGGGATTTCCGGAAATACCAATCAAAGGAATATGATGTTCCAATAAATAAGGAATGAAACGAAGGAGTTCGTCGGTCTGGCCGGAGTTGGAAATAGCTATGACGACATCATCGGGCGTCATCACCCCCAAATCGCCATGGAAGACATCCAACGGATTGATGAAAAAAGCCGGTGTTCCCGTACTTGACAACGTAGCGGCCATCTTGGCACCGATATGCCCGCTCTTGCCCACTCCTGTTATAATTACCTTTCCGGTACAACGGAGCATCAAATCCACCGCTGCATCGAAATGTTCATCCAACTGAGGTATCAAATCCAAAATGGCCTGGGCTTCGTCGCGGAAGCACTTGACGGCAATATCTTTCACTCGGCTCATAGCAATGATGCAATTACGGTTTCCAAATCTTTCAGATACAACATATTCGGGCCGTCGCTCATGGCTTTCTCCGGATCGGGATGCGTCTCGAAGAAATATCCGTTCGCACCGAACGCTTTCGCCGCCAAGGCCATGGCCGGCACGAACTCACGGTTTCCGCCAGTCTTTCCGCCTGCCGCGCCGGGACGTTGTACGGAGTGCGTACAGTCCATGACCACACGGGGCACAAAGGCTTTCATATCCGGAATATTACGGAAATCCACCACCAGGTTATTGTAACCGTAAATATTGCCGCGCTCGGTCAGCCAAATCTCCCTTGCTCCGCTCTCCTGCGCTTTTTCCACGGGGTATTTCATGTCAAGTCCCGACAGGAACTGGGCTTTCTTGATGTTGACAATCTTACCGGTACGGGCTGCCGCCACCAACAAATCGGTCTGACGACACAAAAAGGCCGGTATCTGTAAGACATCCACCACTTCGCCCACCGGAGCGGCCTGAAAACTTTCATGGATATCCGTCAGAAGTTTAAGGCCGTGCTTCTCACGCACGTCGCCCAACATCTGCAAACCCTTCTCCAATCCGGGGCCCCGATAAGAATGCACCGAAGTGCGGTTGGCTTTATCAAAAGAAGCCTTAAAGTAAATCTCTATATTAAATTTCTGCTTTATCCGAACCAGCTCGCACGCCACCTCGTCCAACAAATCAGCGGATTCAATCACACACGGACCGGCTATAAATATAGGGGTCATGACAATCTGTTTTAATAATATAATGTGCAAAGGTACACAAAAAAAGAAGAAATACCACGCCAGACTTGGCAAATACCGGTTAAAATCGTACTTTTGAAAAACCTATACCTACAAAAAGAACAATAAAATAAAAACAAAAAACGACCATGCACAAGAAAAATATCTTCTGGTTACTGAGCATATATATGCTAATGTGTGCACCGGTTTCTGCACAAGTGCTGTTTGAAAAGGATTGCCAGACGGAAATTTTCGTAGGCAAAGAAGAGAAAGAAGTAGTACACACCGCATTGGAAATCCTGCAAAAGGACGTGAAGAACGTATTCGATGCCCGACTGGTTCCCGCCTCTGCTCCGGGACATGACATAGAAATCGTGGCCGGAACGGTCGACAATCCGGAAATGCAGGCTTACCTGAAAAGAAATGAAGTAGACCTCCCTCCCATCATGGGGCAATGGGAAGCATTCCAAATTCGCAAGTTAGGCAAAAAGCAAGTTCTCGTCACCGGAAGCGATGCTCGAGGGTTGGCCTACGGCCTTTTGGAAATTTCACGCATGATAGGCGTTTCGCCGTGGGAATGGTGGGCGGACGTGACTCCCGACAAGCGCGACCGTTTCCTTGTCTCCGAAATCAAAGAGGGTCAACAAGCCCCTTCCGTGCAGTTCCGAGGTATCTTCCTCAACGACGAAGACTGGGGACTGACACCGTGGTCTACAAAGAACTTCGAACCGGAGGCTCAAACCCAATATCCGGTCAAAGGACGTTTCAAAGGACAAGTCGGCCCGAAAACATACGCCAAAGTCTTCGAATTGCTTCTTCGGCTACGTGCCAACACCATTTGGCCTGCCATGCACGAAGTGACCATGCCTTTCTATTTCGTAGAAGGCAATCGAAAAATGGCGGAACGCTATGGCATAGTGGTCAGCACATCTCACTGCGAACCCATGATGCGTAACTCGGCTACGGAATGGGACTTAGCCGGAAAAGGCGACTACAATTTTCTCAAGAACCGCCAGGCCGTAGTAGATTACTGGACAGACCGGCTCAAAGAACTGGGACATTCGGATAATATCTTCACGATGGGCATGCGGGGCAAACATGACGGAAGGATGATTGGTGTAAAGAATACCCATGAATACAAAGATGCTCTGAATGCTGTGTTGCAAGTACAAGACAGCCTGCTCCGGCAGTACATTCATCCGGACAGTAAAAAGATTCCGCAACAGTTCGTCCCCTACAAAGAAGTATTGGACGTGTACCGGGCCGGATTGGAAGTGCCTGACCACATCACCTTGGTATGGCCGGACGACAACTTCGGCTACATCCGTCACTTTCCCGATGAGAAAGAAAGAAAACGCACGGGCGGAAACGGAGTGTATTATCACACTTCATACTGGGGTGAGCCTCACGACTTCCTTTGGCTCGGTATCGTACAGCCCTCATTGATGTATCAACAGATGAAAACGGCTTACGACCGGAATATGCGTAAGATATGGGTGCTCAACGTCGGAGACATCAAGCCGTCCGAATACCTGACCGAGTTCTTCCTCGATATGGCTTGGGACATCAACCTTTCCGGGTGTAAGAGCGGAAGCGGAGTTGTGTTCTCCCATCTGGGCAACTGGCTGAACCAAACGTTCGGAAAGAAAACGGGAAAGGAACTCTTACCCCTCATGAAAGATTTCTACTTGCTCTCCCACATCCGCAAACCTGAATTCATGGGCAATACGCGGACATACGACAAGCGGCACGAACAAATCGCCGACCTGCCATGGTCTACGGAGGAAATCAACGAACGCCTCGAACGATTCAAAAAACTATCAGACCGGGTGGAAAAATTGTATGCAACCGTTCCGTCCAACCGCAAAGATGCTTATTTCGAAATGATCCAGTATCCCGTACAAGCCTCGAACGAAATGAACAAAAAGATGCTCTATGCACAGTTTGCCCGCCACACCCCGTCCGACAGCGCTTCTTTATGGAAGAAGTCCGACGCGGCATACGACAGCATCGTTTCCCTGACCCGGCGGTTCAACTCCCTGCTCGACGGCAAATGGAACCACATCATCAGCACTGCCCCTCGCGGACTGATCGTATTCGACAAGGTCAAGCGCACTGCATCATCCACGGCCTTAGTGTCCTCCCCTGCCCCGCTACAGTTGTGGAACGGCACGGAACATGATGCCGTGACAGGTCAGCATACCGTCATCGACGGTCTGGGACATTCCGGGAAAGCCATCTACTTGGGTAAGGGTGGAACAGTGGAATACGAATACCGAAACTTCCGGAAAGACAGCCTGACCGTAGAGGTATGCCTCGTACCGACACATGCCGTAGAAGGCGGCAAACTACGTTTCGCCGTCTCCACGGATGACCGTGAGCCACAGGTGTTCGACTGCGAAACCGCAGAATACAGCGAAGAATGGAAAGTCAACATCTTGCGGGCACAAGCCGTCAAATCCGTCCGCTTCCCCTCCGGTGGCAGAAAAGGACGCATCAAGATTACGGCATTGGACGAAGGAGTGGTCATTGACCAAATACGACTAAGATAATTTTAGGATAGAACTGCGAATGTTATTTCAGGCGTATGTGTAGCAAAGATAACTTACTGCACATACGCCCCATTATTAAAGCATTTGTCCGGTTCTTTCTTGAACACATTGTGCAGTTTCCGACTACATAGTTACGGTCTCTTCTTGTGTGGGTTGGCTCATATCTCCAACGGCACAATCCGGTAACGGTTACCCTTTTCCGTGTGCCTCCGTTCCACGCCTGCGGTCACGAGGGCGCGGCTGAACTCCTGCATGCCGATGCCCGTGAGCGTGCCCGGCTGACGCTTGCGCAACAGGGCGATGAGCTCGGGAAGGGAGACGGACAGGGCCTCTTCGTCCGGACGGGCGGCACGGAAGTGACGGGCAAAAGCCTCTTCCGCCGGGCAAGTGCGGTAAAAAGCCACGTTGGCACGTTGGATTTCCGCCTCTTCTTCCGCCGTGAACCCATGACGTTCGCCACCGAGGAGCATGGCTTTTAGTTGGGCGTAGATTTGGGCATGTCCGATGTCCGTGCTGTCGATGGGTCGCTCCACCTCCACGCAGAGGAAACGGCGGCTGCCTGAAGGGTCGGAAAGCAGTTCATGGCTGTTGGACGTGGCGATGAAGGAGGCGATGCGCGGCAGACGTAGCGTGTCGCGCCGGTAAGCCTTGCGCACGTGCAGGTCGGTGAGCTGCATCACGTTTTTCAAGGCCGGATGGCGGCGGACGGGGATACGGTCGAACTCGTCTAAGTTGATGAGTCCCATTTCCACTAAAAGCTGTTCCATACGGGCGGTGTTCGCCACGTCCACACTGTCGGTGTAATAGGCGGACAGTTCGGGTGGCAGGAGGTTGCGGCAGAATGTGGACTTTCCCAGTCCTTGCCGCCCGCTCACCAACACCGGGGCCATACTGTTGGCATGGCCGTCCCCCATCCCCATCCACTGCGCGGCCACGGCCAGCATCCACCGGCGGAATCCGCTCACCCACAGCGCACTGTCCGACACGCGCTGGGCCAGTGCGTCGAGACGGTCTTCTCCGTCCCACGGCGGCAGGCGGTCGAAATAATCGCGGAAGGGATGATAGTCGGGCAGGCGGTCGGAGGCCACGAAACGCGACACGTCGCGGTCCCAGCACGGGATGCCCGCCTCGTGGGCGGCGAGGCAGAGGGAGTTGAGGGCGCGTGCTGTGAGAGGGAGGAAGACGGCCGTGTCCTGTCCCTTGGGGCGGAATTCCGCCTGTCCCGTCAGCAGGTTGTGGCGCAGGTCGTAACGCTCTTCCGCGAAAGCGGCCAGCCGGTGGTCGAGGTGGGCAGGCGCGTTGTCTTTCGCGTCGTGGGCTTCTGCCTTCCGAGAGGTCGGCCTCGTGAAGGATTCCGGTCGCGATTCGGCGACTGTTATTTCTCCGATATGACCGGCCACGCCTCCGGTAACTTCCAAACGTCCGGCTTTCCTTTTTGATAAATCGCTCCCGCTCGGCAGAGCCAAGCGGGCTTGCCTCTGCGCTCGCTTACTCGCGATTTTCTCCGCCCATCGGCGTACAGCCCTTCTTACGATGTGTTTCAGTTCCATGTACTTCGGTTTTTACGGCAAAGTTAGGGGACGTACGGCGGAAGCTGCGCATTAGTACACGTTTCTGCTAGTTTGTGCACATTTCCGCACATTAGTGCACGTTTGTGCACATTTCTGCGTTTCTCCGTGTCACTCTTCTCCAAAGAAACCGGATAGCCGTCGGATTCGATACTTCCCACATCTTTCCTTCCTCCATACTTTTCCGGAAAATGCCTTTCATCTTTCAGAATACACCGTAACTATCTCAATACAAATCAGATACATCCTGAACTTTCAAGTCTTTATCTTTCAGTCCATGTCAGTCATAAGTCGGGCTGAATGCCGCTTTCCGTTTGGCGCAGATTTGCAAATCATTCGCCTTAGATTGAAAAATCACTCGCCTTAGATTGATTTTCCGTTTGGCGCACAACGGTAGCCGCCCATCACCTGAAAGTGGGCTGAAAGATGGCACCTCCATCCTTCAGGATACTAATATGCTTAAAGCAAGGCGTTTACAGTATATCCTGAAAGATGAAAGACTTTTTTCTAAAATTTCCGGAGAGGAAAAGACAAAAAAACAGCCGGATTATTGTCCGGAAACACTTTATTCTGTATATTTGCTTACAAATAACAAATTACATGAACTTAAATCTCAGGAAACATGAGTAAATTAGTAATTAATTCTTTCGAAGATTTTGAAAAATATGTAGGGCAGCCCTTGGGCGAATCGGAATATTTGCAGGTAGACCAGGAACGTATCAACCTCTTTGCCGATGCCACTTTGGACCATCAATGGATTCACACGGACGTAGAACGTGCCCAAAAGGAAAGCCCGTTCAAGAGCACCATCGTACACGGTTATCTGACCCTCTCCCTCCTGCCCTATCTGTGGAACCAAATCATCGAGGTCAACAACCTGAAGATGATGATTAACTACGGTATCGACAAGATGAAATTCGGCCAAGCCGTCCTCAGTGGACAAAGCCTGCGCCTGAGCACAAAACTCGAATCCTTGGCCAACCTGCGCGGTGCCGTCAAGGCCGAAATCAGATTCACGATGGACATCAAAGAGACCGGAAAGAAAGCATTGGAGGGCACGGCTATCTTTATTTATTATTTCAACTGATTACGCAAGGATAGCCGGACGCTTTTTACCGGATACATTTCCGGCATCCGTCCCAAAAACTGCGGCATTCGTCTCTCTAAAAAAGACAGCCGCAGTTTTTTTATATTCTTTGTTGCAAAAACGCCTCCCTTGCGTCTTCCTTATAAAAACATAGCCCACGCATGAACAAAGAAACCTTCAAACAGACCTATTTACCGTTGTCTGCCTCCATGTATCGCACGGCCTACCGGATATTAGGAAATCCGGAAGACGCTGAAGACATGGTACAGGAAGCCTATATGAAACTATGGAAGCAACGGGATACACTGGACGGAATCCTCGATGCCCGGGCATACGCCGTAACAAGCGTCAAGAACCTGTGTCTCGACACCATACGGAAACGACATCTCTCATACGAAGACTACGGAAAAACAGAACGTACCATGGCCGCAGCATCCACTCCTTACACAGAGACCATCCACTCGGAAGAAGCCGCATTGCTGCACCGATATATCGATAGTCTGGAGGAGCCTCAACACACCGTCGTCGTCATGAGGGACATCGGCGGATACAGTTTTGAAGAGATTGCGTCCGTCGTACAGTTGAAAGAAGCCCACATCCGGATGATACTTTCCCGCGCCCGTCGAAAACTACGAGAACTATATACAAAAACAATGGACCACCATGAACAGAAAAAATACAGTTGATTACCAGGAACTACTGAAGCGGTATTATGAAGGAAAAACCACTTTGGAAGAAGAGAACCTGCTCCGGACCCACCTCCTTTCCCATACGGAAGAGAACCATGCCGACGCTACCCTTTTCCGTATCTTGGCTGAAGAAAGTCAAGCCCTCCCACCTGACGGAATGGAACAACGTCTGGAAGCTTGGATAGACCGGCAACCGGCCGTACCCTCCCGTAAAAGGCTCTTTCTTTTTTGGGGGGCCGCTGCGGTGGCAGCCGCCTTGCTTTGCTACGTGGGCGTCACACATGCCCCGCAACAGCATAACGGACTCACGCCCCAAGAAACCCTCATTGCCAAAAAAGCATTGGGAAGTACGCTCAAATGTATCGAAACGAGCGAACAAAGCGTCCTGCGCACTCACGAAAGACTAAAATATATCAAAAGAGACATCCATAAGAATATTCACGAACTTAAAGACATGGCCTTATGAAAAGACGACTTATAGTACTATTGGCCGGACTGGCATACATCATGCCGGCCGCAGCCCAACAAGCGCTGTTCGACCGTTATGCCGAAAAGCAAGGAGTGACTTACGTCAACATAAACGGCGAAATCATCAAGACATTATTGCCTGATATGTCAGACATATCCATTAAGGAAATCAACATCCTGGACATAGACAACCGCCAGCTTCTCCAATCCATAGACAAGGACTTGCAGCAATGTATCAAGGACGAAAAGTACAAGCAACTCATCAAAACGGTAGACTCCGATGAAAAAGTCTGTATCTTAAAAAAAGAAAAATCCTCTGACTGCCCAAGCGCATTCCTTATAACCGTCCAAAGCAAAGAAGACACGCAGTTGATTTGGATTACAGGAGACATGCGGAAAGAAGATTTGGAAAAACTATTAAAAAAACTCTAAAAAACAAATATCATGAAGTATTTCATCCTTATCCTTGCCTGCCTTTGCGCCATGTCGTGCAGCAGGCAGACCACCGGCATAGACGCATTCGTCAGCCAATACGACCAAGCATCCGTACGTATGCCGGGCATACTCATGCCTTTGGTGAAAAAGAAACTCCACAAAGCGGGCATTAATGTGAAAAGCATAAAAGTGCTCACACCCGAGAAACTGCAAAACGATTCCACCCTTCTCAAGCGTTACCTCGCTGATTTGGAAATGTTGGACTTTAAGGACTATTCCAAAATGGTAGAAGTAAAGGAGGACGACGAACACATCCGGGTGTTTTTCAAAAAAGACAAGGAAGTCATTCACCAAATCGTAGTCGTCATCCGTTCTACGGAAGACCCGGAAGAAGATGGCATACTCGTACTCCTCAAAGGTGAGTTCAATATAAAGGACATACATAAAATCATCAAACACGACGCCTTTAAATAGGAGACGTTCCTTCTCCCCCACCTATCCGTTTACCAAAACGGCAAAGGATTGTGCCCGATTCGCCGCTTCCCTTTGCCGTTTTTTATTTGATAATAATCCATTCTCCGGTCGTACCTCCTTTTCTGACAAGCCTTTCTTCTACCCTCAAATGATCTATTATCTTGCGAACCTGCCGTTCACTCAACCCAAGTTGCTTGGCTAACTCAGCCCTTGAAATGGAAGGATTACCTTTTATCAATATTATCAGCTCTTCAACTTCCTTTGGATCGTTTTGGATCGCCTTTGGAACGCCTTGGATCGCCTTTGGATCATTCTGTGATTCAACAGTCCTCCAGATAACAGCTCTGAAATCTTCTTCCTGATGGAATTCAGGAGTTTTCAATCCATATTCGCGACACTTCCTAATGATGTCCTCAGTACCGGTCCCGACTTTCTCAATATAACCGTTCCAATACATCGGGTCAGCAAGCAACGGATTCGCCGGCAAAGATTTATGCGGCCCTTGAAGTTTCTGTACTGTCAGTCCATACGGCAGCGTTCCCGGATTCCATATTTCCAGACGATTGCGGAATAGCATAACCTGTACGCTGGCATTGCTTGTATAGTCCCTGTGGCATACAGCATTAACTATGGCTTCCTTCACAGCATCAATCGGCAATTCCGGATGTGTCGGCACTGTTGCATACTCTCCTTCCTCACGAGTCCCAGTCCAGTTGTCTATACGGCTCATGATGAAACTTGTTGCCTGATCCACCAACTCAAAGACATCGCCTCTGTAAATCTGGTAAGCAGGCATCGGTTTTTCTACCACATTTCCGTAAAACTGTACACATTTAACTTCGGATGTTATGAAATATTTCTGGGGTTTCTTTCCAAACAGGAGTAATGCTGCATTAGCGATTCTACCCTTTTCGTCAATCAAATCCAAATGAGTAAGCAGAACAACAGGAGACGTTTCTACAGATAAAGGGAAATTCCTTTTCAAACGTGCCATATGAATAAAGTTCTTCATTTTATCCTCATCCAGATCATCCAGTGTTGCCCCGTTATCGCAAGCAGCATCAAAAGGTTTCCACCGGATATATTCTTTTTCTTCCAAATATCGCACAAGAGATGCGTATACCGAAGTACGCAATCCGTCAATATCCACAAAAGTCTTACGGATGATATCGCGCTCCACCTTCCGTATCAAAACGGTTTCTTTAGGATGACGTCTGTCTTCGTTTATGCTTTTTATGAAAATCAGCCGACTTTTGTGTAACCTTGCAGCCAAATCATATTCACGTTCTGTCGGAGATACCCCTTCTTCATCTTCATACCCATATAAATTGCCATACAATCCCAGATAAATGTCGCACATTTCAACCTCTCTCAGATACACATGGCTTGTCGGGAACTCATTTGCCGGAACCTCCTCGAAAATGAACGGCTCGAAGAACTTCCCCAACAATGCATCTGTCCGGATATAATGGCAAAGCATTGCCCGTTCTTCAGCAAACTCACGTTGAACACTGCTTATGAATATTTTGATACGTTTCATACCTAACTACTCCATTATCATTTTTTCTACTTCTTGCTTTGCGTTTTCTAAAACAGTTATGCTTTCCTTCTGAGTCGAACCTTATTCCTAATATGCTTGTCCTATGGCTTGTTGGCATTCCGCCTCTTTTACTTCCCGTATGGCAATGCTATCGTCGCCTGTTACTGTAAACGGCTTCGTGCTCCGTGACCTCATAACATCCGCAAAATCCCGTCGGAGAAGGTTTACAGACAACCGGTGGTGAAGTTCAAACGCCCTCTAACTTCCATGCAGGATTTCCGTCAGGATGGGACGTGCCCCGCTGACAAAACATTCCACTGCTATCACCATCAGAATCAAACCCATCAGCCGCATCATGACGTTGTTGCCCGTCTCGCCGATAAATTTCACCAACTGGCCTGCCCATCGCAAAAGGCAAAACGTAACGACATACACCAATACGATAGCCACAATCAAGGCTGTTTTCATTTCAAACGAATGGGCTTCCTGCATCAGGACAATCGCATTGGCAATCGCACCCGGCCCGCATAGCAAAGGGATTCCCAAAGGAGCCACGGAAACATCGTTGGCATACTCTTTGATTTCTTCTTTCCTCAAATTCATCGGTGTGTACTTTGCCTGCAACATATCGAATCCGATACGGAATATGATAATACCGCCTACGATACGGAAACCATTGGTAGATATACCGAAAAACTTGAACAGGAACTGACCGGCCAGTACAAACAGTAACAAAGCGCAGCAAGCCACCAAAGTGGATCTTATGGCTACTGCACGACGCTCCTTTTCATCCAAAGACTGTGTCATGGTCAGGAATACGGGCATCGTACTCAAAGGACTCGTGATCGTGAAAAGCGAAGTGAAACACCACAAGGCAAAAGGAAATACCGTCTCCATCATACTTATATCCATTTAACGGTTAAAACAGAATCCATCCCGCCAGCCCGCAGAGGCAAATCAATTTTATGGGATTCATCTTATACACCAGGCTGCCGATAAAGGCAAAGGTAAAAAGAAAAATACTGATATAGAACTGCCACGGATTGTCCGGTGTACTGAAGTTTTCCGGTGTGAGCAACAACAGGGCTGCTGCCGCCAACAATCCGACCACAGCCGGACGCAAACCCTGGAACACATGTTCCACCACAGGATGGTTCTTGAACTTCATCAGGAACTTGCTGATAAGCAACATCAGGATAAACGAGGGAAGCACTACGGCAAAAGTAGCCGTCACACTGCCCAATACCGCCCAACCATGTCCGTAACCGGCATTGACCACGCTGGTATAGCCTACATACGTAGCCGAGTTGATACCAATCGGTCCCGGTGTCATCTGGCTGATAGCCACGATATCCGTAAACTGCCCGCTCGTCAACCAATGATAACGGTTGACCACTTCTCCCTGAATCAGGGAAATCATGGCATAGCCTCCCCCAAAACCGAACAGGCCGATTTTGAAGAAACTATAGAAAAGCTTTACATATAACCACCACATATCTTTATCATTTACTTTCAGACGGTTTGATATAACGCCCGTACAGGTAACCTCCCAAGCCGGCCATTATAATAATGTATATAGGAGAAACACCCAACAGCCAAATCAACAAGGCACTCACCACCGGTATCCACACATTGGTCATCCCGATTTTGGCACTCTTCCCCATTTTAAACGTAGGAGCGGCTATCAGTGCCACCACTGCCGGGCGAATACCCTTGAAAATACGCTGCACGGTCTCATTATCCCGAAACTGTTGGAAAAACAAGGCTATGCCGAGAATAATCAGAAAAGAGGGCAAGATCGTACCCAAAGCACAAACCACGCTACCGGGTACACCCTTCAGCTTATAGCCGATAAAAATGCTCATATTGACCGCAAAAATCCCGGGACAACTTTGGGCTATGGCCATCAAGTCCAGAAAGTCTTCACGGGCCACCCACTTGTTTTTGTCCACCACATCCGCTTCAATCAAGGGTATCATGGCATACCCTCCGCCTATGGTAAACAAACCGATGCGGAAGAACGTACGGAAACTGTTCCAATAAATATTCATATTTCAACTCTTATACAGAATGTACAGACAGCACACGGGGCTGTGCCCTTGCATAGACACAGCCCCCTTGCATGCTATCCGGACATGATTATTTTTTATGAGCCTCCACCCACTTACGGGCATTGACAAAAGCTTCCATCCAAGGCGTGATCTCATCCGTACGGCGGTCTGCCGGATACCAGGCGTTCTGCCACGGGAAGATGGCACGCTCCAAGTGGGGCATCATGGCCAAATGACGCCCGTCGGCACTGCATATACCAGCCACACTATAGTCCGACCCGTTCGGATTTCCGGGGTATTCGTCGTAGGTGTACTTCGCTATCACGTTATATTTGTCCTCCGGATAAGGCAAGGAGAACTTGCCTTCGCCATGAGCCACCCAGATGCCCAACTTGTTCCCACTCAACGAACCGAACATCACACTCCGGTTCATCGGGATGGTCAGTCCTACGAACTCCGATTCAAATTTATGAGAGTCATTGTGCAACATGTGCGCCTTCTTCGTAAATTCCGGATTAATCAAATCCAGTTCCACCATCAACTGGCAACCGTTGCAAATACCCAAAGACAGCGTGTCTTCACGGGCATAGAAATTGTCGAGTGCCGCCTTGGCCTTCGGATTATACAAGAAAGCACCGGCCCAGCCTTTGGCAGAACCCAACACATCCGAATTGGAGAACCCGCCGCAGAAGACAATCATATTGATATCTTCCAACGTCTCCCGTCCGCTTATCAGGTCGGTCATCATGACATCCTTCACGTCGAATCCCGCCAAATAGAGCGAATAAGCCATTTCGCGCTCACCGTTCGTTCCCTTTTCACGGATAATGGCGGCCTTGATGCCCGACGGGGTACGACGGTCGGGGTTCAACCCGTACTGCGCCAACTTGCCCGTGAAATCCTTATTAAACACCATTTCGAGCGGCTGCATCTTATAATTCTCAAAACGAGCCTTGGCGCGTCCATTCATACTCTGCTTCCGGTCGAGCAAGTAGGAAGTGCTATACCATACGTCACGCAGATAATCTATGCCGAACTGGTACTCCGCACCGTCCTTTGTCACTTGAATAAGGCGTTCGTCCGTAGGATGTCCCAACTTGAGATAGCCCACACCGGCATCGTCCATGATTTTCTTGAACTCTGCCCTATGTTTGTCGGCAATTTGCACCACCACACCCGGATTCTCAGCCAAGAGAATCTTCACGATGTCATGGCGGCCGAATTTGTCCAAAGAGATTTCCATACCGCCTTCCATATTCGCGAAACACATTTCGAGCAAAGTGGTAATCAAACCTCCGGCCGAAATGTCATGACCGGCCAAAACCAAACCTTTGTTTACCAACGTCTGCACGGCATTGAAAGCATCACGGAAATATTCAGGATTCTTGCAGATCGGCACGTCAGAACCCACCTTATTTAAAGATTGGGCAAAAGCCGAACCACCCAAACGCAAGTCATCGAAACTGAAATCAATATGATAGAACGTGCTCTTTTCCTTATTGACCATCACCGGCGAAACCACCTTTTTCACATCGCTTACCTCACCACCGGCACTCACGATGACCGTACCCGGAGAGATGATTTTCTCGCCGCCGGGATACTGTTGGCTCATGGACAAGGAATCTTTTCCGGTAGGCACGTTGATTTCCAAAGCACAACAGAAATCGGACAAAGCCTGTACACCTTGGTACAAACGGGCATCTTCGCCTTCCTGAGAGCGGCACGGCCACATCCAGTTGGCAGAGAGAGACACGCTGTCCAACCCCTCGGCCAACGGTGCCCATACGATATTGGTCAACGATTCGGCCACCGAAAGCACGGAACCTGCGGCCGGGTCTGCCAAACCGACCTGCGGCGCATGCCCGATAGCGGTAGCGATACCGGCCTTGCCACGGTAATCCAAAGCCACGACACCGCAGTCGCTCAACGGCAACTGGATTTCACCTTGGCATTGCTGACGTGCCACTTTGCCCGTCACGGAACGGTCCACTTTGTTGGTCAGCCAATCCTTACAAGCCACGGCCTCCAAACGCAGTACACGAGCCACGTATTCATTCAACTTGGTTTCATCATACGTCACGTCCTCATACTTGCGCTCCACCGTATTGTCGCGCATATACGTCTTAGGACTGTGGCCGAACATCTGCGCCACATCCAAATCGAACGGACGCACGCCATCGGCCTGTTGGAAAGCAAAGTGCGCGTCGCCGGTCGTTTCACCGACCACATACATAGGTGCACGCTCGCGTTCGGCTATCTTACGCACGTGTTCGATATGTTCTTCCTGAATCAGCAATCCCATGCGTTCCTGCGATTCGTTGGCTATGATTTCCTTAGAAGACAGGGTCTTGTCGCCAATCGGCAATTTGGACATATCTATCAATCCGCCGCACTCTTCCACCAACTCGGAAAGACAGTTCACATGTCCGGCCGAACCGTGGTCATGAATGGAAACCACCGGATTCACGTCCTCTTCGCACAATGCACGCACCAAATTGTTGGCACGCTTCTGCATCTCGGGATTCGCACGCTGCACGGCATTCAGTTCGATGCCGGAAGAATAACGTCCCGTATCTACCGACGAGACCGAACCGCCGCCCAAACCGATACGGTAGTTATCGCCGCCTACCACTACGACCTTGTTGCCTTTCTGCGGCGTGCCTTTCAGGCAGTCGCGCTTCGTACCGTATCCCACGCCTCCGGCCAGCATGATCACCTTGTCATAACCGTAACGTTCACCATTCTCCTGATGCTCGAAAGTCAGTACGGAGCCTGTAATCAACGGCTGCCCGAACTTATTTCCGAAATCGGAAGCCCCGTTCGACGCCTTAATCAAAATCTGTTCCGGAGTCTGGTACAACCACTGGCGCACCGGCAAGATGTCCTCCCAATCACGATCCTCATCCGTACGCGGATAAGAGGTCATGTAAACTGCCGTCCCGGCTATCGGCCATGAGCCGACACCTCCGCCCATACGGTCGCGTATCTCACCGCCCGTTCCCGTGGAAGCCCCGTTGAAAGGTTCCACCGTGGTCGGGAAGTTGTGTGTCTCCGCCTTAATGGAAATCACCGACTCGATATCTTTGATTACAAAATAGTCGGACGTGGAATGGTCTTTCGGTGCAAACTGTTCCACCACCGGTCCTTGTGCAAAAGCCACATTGTCCTTGTAAGCCGAAATGATTTTATGCGGATTCTCCTGTGTTGTTTTCTTAATCATCTGAAACAAAGAAGACTCCATTTCCTTCCCGTCGATGATGAACGTGCCGCCAAAAATCTTATGACGGCAATGCTCGGAGTTGATTTGCGCAAAACCGAACACCTCCGAATCTGTCAGCTTACGCCCCAATTGGCCTTCCACCTGATGCAGGTATTCGATTTCCTCGGGCGAGAGTGCCAACCCTTCCTGTTCATTATATTCTTCCAGATTCTCTATATACACAATGGGTGCCGGTTGGATATCAACCGTAAAAATATTCTGGTCCAAACCTTTGTACATACGTTGCAGCATCGGGTCGTGCTCGGCATGTTCGTCTTTCACGGGGAAATACTCTTCTATACGAGAAATACCGCTGAGGCTCATGTTTTGAGTAATCTCAACGGCATTCGTACTCCACGGAGTAATCATCTCACGACGCGGACCTACGAAACAACCTTTCAGTCCGTCTTCGGTTTCCACCGTGGCACCACCGTAGAGCCAACATAATTTTTCGATTTCCTCCGCATTGAGACGATGATCCGCCTCTGTAGCGATGACGCTCCCGCCGGGAGTTCTAAAGAATGAAATAGACATAACTACTATTTGTAACAGATTAGAATAAATACTTTGGTTGCAAAGTTAAGCAAAAAAGCCCGATTGCACGTCCTGACACCTCAGAAAAGTAATCAGGAGAAGAGAAAAATAAAGAAACTCCCGTGAAAAATAGTTTTTCCTCTAAAATATTTCAAGAAATATAGCTTTATTATATTTATTTTAAATATCTTTGTCGCCGGTTAAGCTAAACATTTAGTCAAGAAGATACGTTAGTATTATTTAGATTCAGAAATAACTTCAAAACATTATTAATTATGAACAAACGAAGACTCATCAAGGCGTCATTATGGACAACCGCCTTATCTCCGTTCTTCTTCGCATCCTGCGTGGATGACAGTTATGACCTCACCAAGGACATTGACATGACCATCACCGTGGGCGGAGACCTCAGCATTCCGGGCAGCGGAACGGAAGAATTCACGTTGGAAGAAATTATGGATTTGGAAGACAACAGCGTAGTAAAAACCGATGCACAAGGTAATTACGCTCTGAACAAAGCCGATACCACAGAAACCGATGTGGAAATAGACCCAGTGAATATCAACGCCCCGGCAAGCAATCCGACAACGACAACACTATACTTCAACACGCCGGCAGCCACAAGTGAAGAAGTGGAAGCAGAAGTAAACGATGTGACCACGGACTTCATTTTCTCGAAAGACGACGTAACCACGGATATCGTGTCGCTCACATCCGCAGATGTGGATTTCACGGCCAATCTGACGCTCAGCTTCAGCCAGACAAGCCAAAACGTAGATGTCATTACCTTGAAAAAGGGATTCAATATAGAAATGACCTTGGAAGGGCAGTCCCAACCCAACGGACTGGTTTTCGAATTGGGAGACCCGGAAAACTATGGCATCAAGGCCGGAGAGGCACAGACCATCGAATTCAAGAACGACCAAGAGATACGCAAAGGAGAAACGCTAAAAATACCCGTACACTTCAAGCGTATACAGAATTTCCCCGAAAGCCAAGGAATATATCAACCGGGATATTTCAAATTGCAAACGAATGTCATAGCCAACGGTACGGCTACGACCCCGGGTGTTCCGGCCGGAAATATTCAAGTGAACTTGATTACCGACACGGAAGTGCCCGACATCACGTTGCAGAGCGTAACGGGAATCGTAGACCCGAAGATTGATATCAACGTAGACCCGATTACCGTGGAAGGCATACCTGATTTCTTGAAAGACGACGTGAATCTGGACTTGGAAAACCCGTACATCAAGTTGAAACTCGAAAACGGCAGTCCGGCCGATGTAAACTTAAAAGCACGAATGACATGGACCAAAGACGGAGTGTTCAATGAAGGTTTCCAAATCGGTACCAATATCAATGAAAATACAGACCAGACTATCACTCTCTCCGGAAATGCCACTTCGGAATACTATCTCTCACGCATTGCAATGAACAACCTTCCCGCAGGTGCCAAGAATATCGTATTGGGTGACAATTTGTACAACCTGATACGTAACATTCCGGACGAAATCAAACTTACCGACGTAGAAGCCAAGGCTCTCCAACACGATACGGAAGTGATACTCGGCAACGACGGTGCCAATTATGAAGTAAACACCATTTACGAACTGAATGCCCCGTTGCAATTCGGAAACGAACTGAACATCGTATATAAAGACACCATCAACGATTGGGGCGGTGACCTTGAAGACATCACCATCAAAAAAGCCATCGTAGAAATGGATGCCTTGAACGGTATTCCACTCAACTTCGAGCTTAACGCACAAGCCATAGACCGGAATGGCAACGTATATCCCAACGTAACGGTTAATCCGGTCAAGAACACGATTGCCCCGGGTCTGAAACTGACAGGCGAAAACGGCGGAACGGCTACCGAAAGTCCTATTCAATTGGAAATCGTATGCGAAAGCGGAGACATGAAAGACCTCGACGGACTGATTGTCAACTTCACGGCCAACATGGAAGGTGTCAACCAAAATGCCACGCTGAACAAAGGCATGACACTGAAACTCTCCAATATCCGTATCCGCATCAAAGACGGAGTAACGGTAGACTTGAACTAATATCTCATTTTTACAACGGAATAAAATTATGAAAAGAAGAAATAAAATCGCAGCAGCCCTGCTCTTTGCAGCTTCCATTCCCGCTGTTTCAACGTGGGCGCAGAACAGTTTGCGTTCGGCCTATTTCCTTGAGGGATACACTTACCGCCATCAGATGAACCCGGCATTCGCCAGTGAACGTAACTACGTAGGTATGCCTGTACTCGGCAATTTCAATATCGGCCTACAGTCCAACATCGGTGTGTCCAACTTTCTGTACAAACTGCCTAACGGTGACCTCACGACATTCCTGAACGGAAGCGTCAGCAGCGGTGAGTTCCTGGACGGCTTGAAAAACCGTAACCGTCTGAACCTCGACGTAGATATGAACATCATTTCTTTCGGGTTCCACAAGTGGGGCGGTTTCAATACGTTCGACCTCTCCATAAAAAGCGGTACACGCGCAAACTTGCCTAAGGACCTGTTCGAATTTGCTAAAGTGGGTATGCAAGGCGGACATTCGGAATACAATCTGGAAGACATGGGCATGTACTCCAACAGCTATGCGGAAATCGCCCTAGGACATTCACGCAAGATTATGGACAAGTTGACGGTCGGTGCCAAAGTAAAATTCTTATTGGGTATCTACAATGCCGACTTCCATATCAACGACATGAAGCTTGTCATGTCCGACGACAAATGGCTTGTGTCCGGCGATGGTGAGTTTTCCACAGCCGGTATTGTAGACATACCGACCAAACTCAAGACCAAAGACGTCACGGACGATTACGGTAACATACATCAGGAAACGGAAGAAGAACTCGACTTCGACAACATCGGAACCGGCGATGCCATCGGAGGCTTCGGTATGGCTTTCGACTTCGGTGCGACTTACCAGTTACGCGAGGATTTGGAACTCTCCATGGCTGTGCTCGATTTAGGATGGATAAGCTACAAGAATGCCGTACAATCGGCTATGGCTATGGAGCCGTGGGAATTCGATGGTTTCCATGACATTCCGTTCGATTCGGACAAAGCCGCTCCGGGCATGTCCATCGAAGACCAGATAGATAACCTGACGGACGACCTGGAAGACTTATTTCAAATGAAAGTACAGGGTAAGGACAAGCACACCAAGGCTTTGGGAGCTACACTGAACATCGGTGCGCTCTATACTTTCCCGTTCTATGACAAACTGAAATTCGGCTTTTTGGAATCCACCCGTATCAACGGTCAGTATTCTTGGTCGGAAGGCCGTTTCTCGGCCAACGTGGCTCCGGTGAAGTGCTTCGATGCCTCCATCAGCTACGCCATTTCATCTTTCGGCTCGTCTTTCGGATGGATAGCCAACTACCACGGAAAAGGATTCAGCCTCTTCTTGGGTAGCAACCACCAGTTCTTCAAGGTAACTCCGCAATTCATTCCGGTGAATAATGCAAATATGAACATCAGTATCGGTATCAACTTCCCGTTCGGAGATATCAAGTCCTTGTAACTTCCGATAAGAATCCTTTATAAAAGCCTGTCCGTGCCTTTCGTTACCGGCACGGACAGGCTTTCTTCTTTTCTCCGCACCTTCAAGCTCCAAGTTCCGGACAACATACCCTCAAAAAAATCTGCGCCGATTGAAAAATCATTCTCAGCCAAACGATTTTTCATTCTCAGCCAAACGATTTTCAGTTCTGCGGCATCCTCCGAAACGACATCCCCACACGGCTACTTACGCTTGCAAAAACGGAAAGAAAAGCGAACTTTCTCCACGAAAAGGAAGGCTGAAAATGAAAAATACCCTTCCCACCAAAATAAAACGGGGCAAACCAACGTTTATCCGTATAAAAGCCAATAAAAAGAAAATGAAATACAACAACGACAACGTAAGGCGGCAGGACCGCCTTTTGGAGGAAGACCGTGCATACGCCCTGCTCCGCGAAGGCGAATACGGCGTACTATCCATGACAACACCCACGGGAGGCGCCTACGGCATCCCGCTCAACTTCGTTTGGGACGGGCAAGAAAACATCTATATCCACTGCGCCCCACGAGGCCGCAAGCTCGACTGCATCGCCCTCTATCCGGAGGTGTCTTTCTGTGTGATTGGGAATACCCATGTCGTACCCGAACAATTTTCCACAAACTATTCCTCCATCGTTTTGACATGCCGGGCACGGACAAGTCTTTCGCCGGAAGAACGGATGCACGCCCTCCGGTTGCTGATGGAGAAATACACACCGGAACATCTGGCCGCCGGGGAAAAATATGCGGAAAAGTCATTCCACCGCACGGAAATCATCCGGCTACAGATAAAGGAGTTCAGCGGAAAATGCAAACGGATACGATAAAGGGGAAGGATGCGCCTTCCCCTTTCCCTATTCAAAAGATATATTCCTCAACTCTTCCCGCTTTGTTTCCTCTGGCCGTATCCGGAGCAACCGGACCAATTCACCGCTGCTTATAGCGGTCTTCGGATTGAAATCACCGGATGCCATATAATCCAACATGCTGCGATACAACTGACGCACTTCAGGCTTGTCGTCCACCGCCTCAAGATCCGACATACACACCAACAATTTCCCTTTCCCTACCGCCAGTTCGAATATCAGTCCCAACTTATGGTTCCGCTCGATATTGTCGATAACCTGTACGATGGGACGGTAGCCCTTCGGAAAATGATCCAGAACTAAGGGATAACTCTGCTTCACAATAGGGAACCATTGCCAATTCGTATGGAAATCCGTAGGAAAGGAACGGAACAACGGATGGCTGGGGGCGGTCAGCAGCCCCATCGTCCCAGGAGAGACCGGTTTCCGGTTGTTGCGGCTGATGGTCTCGAACATCCTGTAATTCCAATAGTCGGTCTGGAACAACCCGCCTACCGTTTGGGAGGTATAGCGGTCCCGTTCGGGAAACCATAATACCTTCCCGCTGTTTTCCAATGCCGAAAGCACGTGGCCGTCCAACCGTTTAGCCACCATGATGCCCGGATGGTTTTCTTCCGTGCTCCGGTTCTCGGGATAGAACCAAAGCGGATAAGTATTTTTATAGCCCGTACCTTCTATGGCCAGTTCCAGATTCAACCTCCTCGCCTTGCCGGTCACAGGAACCGGCTGCCGGATATCTCCGACCTCCAGCAATCCCCGTCCGGAAGAAACTATGGGGCACACGCCCTTCCCGACAACGTGCCCTTGTTCGTCCCTCAACGTCCATGCCAGTTCGGTTCCCTGCAAAGAACGTGCGGCATAATGGGCTACCTTCACCCGGGCTGTCAACGTCTCCCCCTCCGTCCAACAGAATTTTTCCGTCAGCAACAAGGGAACCACTTCATTGCAGAATCCCCTCCAACGCTCAGGTGAAACCAGTCCCTTACTGTCCATAAAAGCATCCAAGATACCGACATAAGCCGAACCCTGCCCCGGATAATCCTGCAAATCCAACAACTGGAAACCGGCCAGTCCCTCCGTGCGTAAGTCCATTTCGATGTCTGCCTTGTAAAGCTCGGCAGCCCACCGCCCGGAAGCGAGAAAGAAATCTTCCGCCTGTTCCGACATCCCGGCACGAGCTAGCCTGTCCCTGAAGACTTCCATATTATAAGGGTACAAGACACCCGTGTACTTGGCTATCTCGCGATAATCGGGATACACCTGAAACTGTCCCGTCTCATGGCTCACCACCGGAACGTCCGCCCGCGCCACGGCTCCGGAGAAGTCCATCACCGTATTGGGATAGGTGTGGTTGAGATACCCTCCGTCGTACGCATCGGCAAATGAAAACGAGCCACGGACATGCGTGTCGAGGCTCTGCGGCTTTTCACCTCCGATACGGCACGTCACCAAATAGTCCTCACCCGGAAGCTGTCCTTTGAAACCCAAGTAATTATTGGAACCGTAAGCATACAAATGCCGACGGTCTGCCTGCCGGAAAGTATCGACCAAAGATTGCATGACTTCAAAATCTCCGGACAGTTCGTTGCCCAACGCAAACATGACGAAAGAAGCATGATGGCCGTATTCCTGCTGAATGCGCAAACCCTCTTCGCGCAGATACGAAATCAAACGGGTGTTGTCCTTCCCTATCCATCCCCAGAACGGCAGTTCGGCCTGCAAATATATTCCTTCGATGTCGGCGGCTTCAAAGCAGGCTTCGGGCGGACACCAGGAATGAAAACGATAGTGGTTGATGCCGTAAGATTTGGCCACCCGGAAATAATGCCGCCACGTCTCCACATCCATGGCCGTATGTCCTGTCAAAGGAAACACACAGGCGTCATGCTTTCCGCGCAGGAAAGTGGTCATACCGTTAATCGCAAAATGCTTTCCCTCCGCACGGAAGTCCCGCAAACCGAAATCGACGGACAGCCGGTCATACCCGGGCAGTTCGACCTCCAACCGGTACAGCGCAGGGTCGTACTCGCTCCACAACAAAGCTTCTTCGCCCAACGGGAAATCGAAGTCGTATTCCGCCTGCCCCTTCTCCAAACCGAACTCAAGCGGACGGACGCGATGCTCTTTCTTCGTATTCCATGCCGTAGCGCGCACTTCCAACTGCATACGGTTCCGGATGTCTTCGGGCGAGGCCAGCCTCACTTTCAGCCGGACCGACTTTTTCTCCGCATCCGGATAAACCTGCACACCGGCCAAATGCAACGGTTCTTTCGCTTCCAGGAAAATGTCGCCGATGATGCCGTTCCAATTCGTTTGTGTGGATTCCGTATAGGCATGGGAAGACCCGATCAATTCCGGCGGCACGGACTCGCCATTGTCCACCCTGACGGCGATTTCATGCCGACCGGGCGTGAGAAAACGGCTGAGGTCGTACACTTGGCGCACGGAAATGCCGTCCCGGCTTCCGGCTTCCTTCCCGTCCACCCACACGCGAGTAGGCTTCGTACGTTCCAAAGTCAGTGTCACGACTTTATTTTTCCAACTTTCCGGTATGTCCACCACTTTCTTATACCAAGCCTTGCCCACATAAGCGTGCAACCGTGTGAGATAAGTGGTTTCGTCCGTCCTTGCGGGCCGGAATCCTTTCCGGTTCGTGTCTGTCGTTCCCGGGAGTACCACTTCCTCGGCAAACGGTGCTGTGGCAAAACCGCTTTCTTCCCCGTTTCCCCTGACATCCAACTTGAATGTCCATTTGCCTTGCAAGTTCATCCGTTGGCGTTGGGGAAACATCGCGCACGAAAAAAGCACGGCCCACACCCATGCACACATTCTTTTCTTTATCATGTCTTTTTAATGGTTTAGGTTAATCGTAAGACAAAGGTAAGAAAATCCAAACCGTCCCAACGAAAAGACGGCCCAAAAAAATGAAACCATTTCTTTTGACCGTCCTGTCATGCCCTCACCCTGCACTTTTTACCGGAAACTCGGAATGTCGGACACGTAATCCTTAGGCAAGGCTTCCGAAGCCAGTTCTACCCACATGGGTTCATCCCATCCTTCCACGTCGAAGCGTAAACGGATAGTCCCGGCCTTCCGGGTAGACTGCACAATGGCCATAGCACGCCCGAAATACGTCTTGTCTTCATGGGAAGTGAAAGGAGTCTTGCGCCGCAAGTCACTGCTGATGAATCCCACCAAGCGCCCCTCGCCCTCGATGGAGGCTTTCATACGGCGGTCGGCATGCTGCACGAGTGTTCCGTCTTTGTCCAACAACTCCACCTGTACATAACTCAAATCTTGCCCGTCGGCCATCAATTTTCCACGGTCGGCCGTGGCTTTCAGTCTCACGGCATCGCCTGCCGTACGTATTTCATGCACAGCCACCGTATCCGTCCCATTAATGCCCTTAGCCACGAGCGTCCCGCGCCGGTAAGGCAGACACCATGTTATCGTATGGTTCGGGTAATCCGCCGTCCGACGTACACCCATCTCGTTGCCGTTGTGGAACAGAGCCACACGCTCGCAGTTAGTCGTGGTGTTCACTTCGATGACCAAACCCTCGTAAGAGCGGGGGAAATTCCATATCGCCGCCATGTTCGGCCATTGCCAAAGGTCGCGCCCGTGGTCGATGTCGAGCGCATTGTCGCGCACGGCGATACGCACCATCGGTTCGTCGTTCCACATCGCCCGATGGAAAGCCGCGCGCGGCTTTTCCACCATGCAAATGTCGAAAAGTCCTGCAGGCCAACCGTGGCTCGGCCATCCGGCTTCACCGATGTAGTCCGTACCGGTCCAAAGAAAACCGCCTGCGATAAAATCGTTCTCGGCAATGATGTTCCACGGATTGTTCGTGTCGTAACTACGGATATTCCCTTCCGCTCCGCAGTAATAAGGCAATTCCTCCGTCACCAAGAAGCGACGCTCGGGAAATTTCTTATGGTCGGAAAGCATACGTGCCTCCAGATAATTGTAGCCCACGACGTCGGTCACTCCGGAAAACTTCTCGTTATGGCGGTTCTGTGCCGCGAGGCAAACCTGCCGCGACGGTTCGAACTCGTGCACGAAGTCCTGCAACATAGCCGCCCGTCGGCATCCCGTATCCGACCCGTCCCACGCTTCCTGCAATTCATTGCCGATGCTCCATAATACCACACTGGGATGGTTACGGTCGCGCACCAGCATGTTCTTCAGGTCCTCCTGCCACCACGCATCGAAATACTGCGCATAATAGCCGGACTTCCACTTGTCGAACGCCTCGTCAATAACGACAAACCCCATGCGGTCGCAAAGGTCGAGGAACTCCGGCGACGGCTGGTTGTGGCTGCACCGGATGGCATTTACCCCATACTCCTTGCAAATCTCCAATTTGCGTTCCATGGAACGCAAAGGCAGAGCCGTCCCCAAAGAGGCATCGTCTTGGTGCAAACAGAAACCTTTCAACTTCAAGGGCTTCCCGTTGAGCAGAAAACCGCGGTCGGAAGTGAACTCGCACGTACGCACGCCGAATACCGTTTCGTAAGTATCGACCAGTTTGCGCCCATCATATACCGTGGTATGCAAAGTATAAAGATAGGGATGTTCCGTGTTCCACAACTGCGGACGGGGAATTTCGAGCGTATGCTCTGTGTCAGCCGTCTGCCCGGCAGCCACTTGCAAGGCTTGCTTGCCGGATTGCACGACTGTGCGCCCCTCTCCGTCCGTAATCTGTTGGCGGACGGACAAAGTCTTGGTACGCTCCGCCTCGTTCGCCACCGACGCACGGACACGAACCTCCGCCCGTTCCGCCGTCACCACCGGAGTCGTGACGTAAGTCCCGTAAGAAGCCACATGCACCTCGGCTGTTTTCACCAACCAGGCATGGCGGTAAATTCCCGCACCGGTGTACCAACGTGCCACGCTGTCGTGTTCCAACGGATTGTTTACCCGGACAGCCAACACGTTTTCGGCTCCATAATTTAAATAAGGTGTGAGATCGTACTCCTGATAACAGAAACCGTAGGGACGGAATCCCAAATGCTGCCCGTTCACATACACGTCGCTACGGCTGTATATGCCGTCGAACAACACAGCGATACGCCTTCCTTTGTCCTTTTTGTCCACCCGGAACGTCTTCCGGTACCAACCGATACCGCCGGGCAAATGCCCGTTGCTTCCGCTCAACTTCGGATCGAAATTCAGCGAAATGCTCCAGTCGTGCGGCAACTGTACGTCCTGCCATCCGGCTTCCGACACTTGCATGCCGGCATTTGCCCGGTCGTCGGCATTCAGGATGAACTTCCAATCGAAATCAAAATTCTCTTTTTCCCTCACGCGGTCGCGAGCTGCGGCCATGAATGGCCAAACCACCGCCAACGCCAGTATCCACCGGCTCCACATGTTCTTCTTCATCATACGTTTTCAAGTTTTTCATGATTCTCGCAGCAAAGTTAGGAAAATCCCAAGCAAGGGGCTTTATCGCATGTTACCAATATTTGCCCTGAAAAAGCTTTTTCAAGGTCTATGCTACATGCGCAAAAATATATGTTACACCAAAGAAAAGGATGCTACTTGCGCGAAAGTATTCGCTAACGGAGCGAAAATACGACAGGCTGAAAATCCGTAACTTTGCTTGTCGTCATGAAAAAAGGATGAGCCATGGGCTTTATCCTGCAAACTTTAAAACAAAAAATACATGAAAAGAATGATTACCCTCTTGTATGCAACGGCCCTTACGGGATGCATACCGCTCTGCGCACAGCGCACGGCCAGCGTAAGCCTCGACCCCGAAACGAAATTCCAAAAGATAGACGGATTCGGAGGCTGCGGAATGAACGGACAATGGGCTGACGTCTATACCCAAGAACAAGTGGACTTGTTGTGGGGACCGGACGGAATGGGCTATAACATCATGCGTATCCGTATCAACCCCGACGAAAGTAACTGGAAGAGTTACGTGAACGCTGTCAAATGGGCCAAGGCACACGGTGCCACAGTCTTCGCCAGCCCGTGGACACCACCCTACCGCTTCAAAGTGGGAGCCGAACAAACGTGGGGCGAGTCCTCCAACCACGGACATATCAATACAGACAGTATCGAATCATACGCCAAATGGTTGGAACGTTACCGACAGTTCATGGAAGACCAAGGGGCGGCCATAGACATCCTGTCCGTCCAAAACGAAAGTGACTATGACCCGGAAGGATACGAAGGCTGCCTCTACACCGTCGACGAAATGACTCGCATGGTGACAGCCTTACGCCAACACCTATCACCGGAATGCAAGGTCATGGCACCGGAATGCTTCGGATGGGACAGCCATAAATACAACCGGGAATTAGTAAAATCGGCTGCCATGCGCAACAGCATCGACATCTGGGGCAACCATATCTACGGCGTAAACGACATGACCTACGTGGACTACGTGCGCAGCCTGACGAAGCGCCCCATGTGGATGACTGAATATATATTCGATGAAGACAAGGTAGGTACGTGGGAAAGTGCCTGCGATTTCCAGGAACAAATAGACAGTTGCATGCGGGCCGGCTTCAGTGCCTACGTTTACTACAATATGATAAACCACATGTTCGGCGACGGGAAAGGAGGCGGTAACGCTTCGGAGTTAAGTACTTTCGCCTACGTGTTGGGGCACTATGCCCGATATGCAACCGGAATGACGCGCATCAAATCCTCATTCTCCGACAAAGGAAAAACTCCGGTCAACGGTTCGGCATACGTCAGTGAGAACGGCGACACTCTCAGTCTGTTCGTCCTCAACCGTTCTTCCGAACCTGTAAAGTTGAAAGCAAATCTCCCGTTTGAAAGCCGGCAGGTATATGCCGCTCTGACGAACGCCACGCGCAACCGCTTCGTGCAAGACGTTAGTACGCAATATGCGGGAACGGCCTCACCGGAAATCGACCTACTCGGAAACGCTTTCTATACCCTGCAATTTATCCGGACGGAAGCAGAGACACCCGAACCGAGTGAACCCACCGTCATGGAAGCCTACAAGAAAACAATCGAGGTGAACCCGCTCAATCCGTACCGTTTCTGTGCCGACCCGACATCCGTCGAATATGAAGGGCGTCTCTATGTGTACGGAACGAACGATCAGCAAGAATTCGACGCGACTGGAGGCCTGACCTCCAACACTTACGGAAAGATCCGTTCCTTGGTCATGATGTCTACGGAGGATTTGGTCAACTGGACTTACCACGGCACCATAGATATGACGGCCGTCTGCGGACAATGGCTGAACGCTTCGTGGGCCCCTTCTATCGTCTCCCGTGAAGAAGCCGACGGGAAAACCCATTTCTATCTATATTTCTCCAATAGCGGAGGAGGCGTAGGCGTCATTACCTCTACTTCTCCTCTGGGGCCATGGACCGACCCGCTCGGCAAAAATCTCATTTCCGGCAGCACACCCGGACTCGGCCTTTGCAGTACACCTTTCGACCCGGGTGTCGTCATCGACAACGACGGTACGGGGTGGTTGGCCTTCGGCGGCGGAAACCCGAACGCGGAAGGAACGGAACTCATGCCGGGCAATGCCCGTATCGTACGCCTCGGTAAGGATATGATTTCACTCGACAGTGACATCATGCCGATTCCTGCACCTTATCATTTCGAAGCCAACGAACTGAACGTAATGGGCGGAAAACTGGTCTATTCCTATTGCACCAGTTGGCGTGAACGTACGAACTGGCCTTCATACGGCGGTATCTCTGAAGCTCCTTCGGCATGCAGTATATGTTACATGACCAGTGATACGCCGCTCGACCCCGAGAGTTGGACATATAAAGGCGAATATTTAGCCAACCCCGGCACGTTCGGCTACCCGTACGGCAACAATCATTCGCATCTTCAAAAATTCGGTAATGCTTATTATCTTCTTTACCACACGCAAGGGTTGGAACAACAAATGGCCATCAACGGGGGTTATCGCAGCATAGCCATGAATAAATGTACCGTAGTGGAACGTTCGCAACGCATCAATGCCGTTACGGCCTCTCCGACCGGCGTATTGCAACTCACGGCCAAACGTGTAGACCCGTTCGTCCTCCAACAAGCGGAGAACTTGTGCACGGCAGCCGGAGTGAATGCCGAAAGCTACGGGGAAACAGGCAATACCCGTATCTGTATCCCGCAATCGGGAGGTTGGACCATGGTAAAAGGCGTAGTATTCGGTACGGACGGCATCGAAAAGTTCACGGCAAACCTGCAAGGGGAAGGCACGTTGGAAATCCGCCTGGACGACATAGAAGCCGAACCCGTGGCCTCCCTCGACTTCTCCACACCGGAAGCCGCAGAAGTATCCATCGACTGTCCCACATCGATTACCGGTTCACATGACGTGTATTTCCTTTTCACGGAAACACGAGGCGAGGTGAAATTCGACACGTGGCAGTTTGACGGGAAAGGTCCCGATGCCATCACGAATACCGAAATGGAAGACAGCACTCCCCTGCGCTACGAATATTACCTCCCCAACGGTATGCGTCTTACAGAACGACCTGCCGCAGGCATGTATATCCGTAAGGCATATTACAGCGACGGAAGCGTGAAAACCGACAAAAAGTTCTCCGAGCAATAAAAAAAGAAATACGAATACAAAAATAACGGGTGCGCCGCTAACGCACCCGTTATTTTTGCACTTAAGAAACCGGAAACGGTATCCGGAAACAAACACCTTATTTATTCCCCATCACCACAAAAGAACGGGAGAACACCACGTTATAGGTCTTGGCCAAGCCCTGATAGTCGAACGTTACCACGGCAGTCTCCGCATCCGGACGGGCTTGCTTGACTTCTACTTTCACGTCCTTGTTATCGGAAGATGCCGACACCTTAGGCAAACGGGATGTCTCGGAGGGGAGCACATATACGACCTCATACGTCTTATAATCGGTTATACCGTTGGCATTGGTAGAACGTACCGGGGTTTTCGGCAATTCAATGGCTTTCCCATCCACCGATATGCTGACAGAAGGCACGACGGGACGGACTATCTTCTTCCCGACCGAACTGAATCCCAAACCGGTCAGGTCGAAAAGCTCCTCTCCGACACTGCCCTCGGCCACCAAATAAATAGCATGCTTCCGGCTCAATCCGTCCACATGAGCCGACACATCCACCGTAAACTGTGTGACAGCTTGTGCCGAACCGGCAGGCACTTGGATTTCTCCAATCTTCTTGCCTTTCCACGTAGCGTTGTCCCAAGGCCCGTCCATCCACACGTTCACCTTGAAAGCCTTGGATGTTTTCGGGGTCAGGAAAAGATTGAAAGCGGTCTGATTACCTTTTTTCGTACCTTCAAAAGCTTTCAGACCTAATTGGTCCTTTTTCAAACCTCCGAAACCAAAATATTTATATCCGATGATATTCCCGTTTTTCACACCGGTAATCGGGGCATGGTTGTCCCAAATATCCCAAGCATCCTGCTGAAGCCGTATGTCCGACAGGTAGCAGGCGATACCGGCAGAATAGTATTGGTAAGGGTCAAGCCCGAAGATGTGGAAACCTTCCGACGTGACTTCCGCCCCTTTGTATTCATTGCCCTTTTTATCCTTAGCCGTCCATACGTGGTTCTTGGCATAGGGATCGTAAGCCCGGATAGAGACTTTGCCCCCTTTGGCTACCGGCTTTTCATCCCATTCCACCTGAATCGGGGCAACCATGGCTTGACGCGCAAAACCGAACCCGCGCGGCGGACGATGATAGAACACGTACCACTGTCCGTTGATTTGTTCGATACTCCCGTGGGTATTATGCCCAGCGTTGGAAGTCTGTAAGCCTGAACCATCCTGATTCAAAACCGGAGCACGCGAATCGACCAACACTCCACCGCTTTTCCAAGGCCCTAACGGCGTATCGCCGTAGGCATAACGTAAAGTGGAATTGGAGTTTCCCAATCCATAATCCGGACCTGAATAACCGCTGTAAATCGTCACATACTTGTTCCCCACCTTGCGGATGGAAGAAGCCTCGAAGAAGTTGAACGCTTTGGGATCCTGTCCTTCAAAGAGGCACGGATACTCAGTGCCTTCCGGATCACGAATGCCTCCCTGCGGTGTCCCGGCCGGCATGAAATACGGTATCAGTTCCGTGCCCGGACGGACGGAATACATCGTATTAGGATCGAGTTGAGCCGCAGACGAACGCTGGAAGCCCCAGTAACCGTACGCCCTGAAACCAATATCGTAGTCAGGGTCGTTCTTGTCGGTAATCTGCTCCACATAAATCGAGGGATCGAAACCCAAGACGCTGCCCGGCAGGGTCTTCGTGCCATCGGCATTCAGATTCACGGGCGTAAAAGGTCCGTCGGGACGACTTCCCTTGGCGACCATTGCTTCACGGTTCCTTCCCCGGCTATGCGGATACAAATAATATTCTTTCGTCCCGTCCCGGTGACGTACTTCCACCAAATCGGGCGCATACATCACGTCCCACTGCCCTTCGATGGGATAAGTGAAGATGGGGCCTTCGTCGCGCCAACTCGACAAATCTTCTACGGGTGCCGACCACATCCGGATATCCGCACCGCAATAGCTCGTCATCCGCAAATCGTGGGAGCCGATGATGTAAGCGCGGTATTTTCCGGGGTTGTCCGGATCTTCAAACACACGGGGTTCACCGTCCGGCAAGTGTTCCCACAGCGGAAGATAAGGGTTTCCGGCACCATGGAACACGTACTCCGCCTGTTGCGGTTGTTCCGCCGCCGTCAATCCGCACGTGACGGAAGAGAAAGCCGCTGCAAACAGGCAAGTAGCCACTCCCCCACTTTTAAAAATCATCTTCATTTTTTCCATTTCTTCTATTTTGTTTTTTCGTTTAAGGGAAAGAGACAGGACGATATCCAAACTCGTCCCTTCCCTTTCCCTTTGGATTTATTTTTTCAGTATTTTCTCTACTTTCACCGTGCCGTCTGTCAAGTGGCTGCGACGGATGACGATTCCTCTCGGCACGTCGCCCGGACGGATTCTGCGTCCAGCCACGTCATAATACTCTTCGTAATCCACGCCAACCGCGCTTTCTTCTGCCGACATAATACCCGTAACGACTCCCTCGTCGTATGTGATGCCCTCAAAAGCGATGTCGTCGATGAGGAAATTATTGGTCGAAGCAGCCAATCCCCATACGAACTGGGTCGCTCCTTGGCGGAAGTCTCCGCCCTCATCGGTTGTCACCGTGCCGACATTCCAGTTTTCCCCGTCGGTGGAATATTCTATTTTCAGCGTCACTTTGGTTGTACCGGACACCGATGCACGATACCAAATGCTTTTACCTACCGGAGCGGAAAGTGCTACACTGGAACTGTTGAACATATTGAGGCTACGCGATGCTGTGGATTTATAGATGCGGAATTGGGTAGTCGCCCCATCATTATACACATTCAAATAATAACCGGCCATCATACCCTGAGTATAACCCGAAGAGTTACTTCCCACCGTCAACGTATCCCCACGCATAAGAACTCCATTCTTATAACTTCCGGCCGAAGTAACTACTTGGCGCCATGTTACACTGTAATCCGTACTTTTACGCGTAAATTTATCCAAGTTCAATACACCGGTCGAATTGATGCCCGGAGCGCCGTAAATCCGCAACATCTGACTTTTACGAACATCGGCGTCGGTATAATCCGCAACTCCTGCCGTACATAGATTGCCTGTCCCGCGAGTCACACCGGAAGCCGGAGGATTGGTCGGACCGTTCGTTACCGCATCCTCTTCAAAATCATAGTAAGTGGTATAAGTAGCCGGATTCACAGTTCCTTTCAGATTCACTTTACGTGTATCCAGATATCGGGTTGCCACGGAAACCACACCTTCATAGTCCCCGATTTTCATTTCCGGTTTGAGACGCACATAAATGCGTACCGTTCCGTCTGCCAACGTAGCACGGTCTATCGTCAAAGTCTGAGTATAACCGTCAAGAGAATCCACTGAAATTTCAAAAGCCTCTCCTTCCAACTCTACCTGTACGTCGTCCAACAAGTCATCTCCACCGATGTCGAAACTTCCCACTACCCGATTCGTACCTCCGTTCGTCTGACTGATTTCTTCCAAATCGGTTTGCGAAACTGTCATACCACTTCGATACAACGTAATGTCATCCACAGTCATGACTGCGTCCCAGCAGAGACGGGTGCCACCGACAGTAAAGGTAGCATCCTCCAACGCCAACAAATTTTCCCAAACCACGCCGTCTGTAGAACCATCCAAGTACAACTTATCTCCTTGTAAAGTAGCGCGAAGCCAATCCATCCCTTCCGCACGGTCACCTTCGCCCAAAGTATTCACGATGGCTAACCCACCGTCTTCTTTCGTTTCAGTCGTACTTACGCTGACCTTCAGTCCGTCCGTCTTGAACAAATAGCCGCCACGCATCAATATGCCCGCATCTCCATCTATTTGTTTCCAAGACACGGTGTAATCCGTAGCGTCACGAGGGAACATATCTAATATAGCCTGTCCCATTCCCGCCAGACCGGCAGCATACGCATGCAAAGCATGATTTTTCGTTCCGTCGCTTTCTATAACAACGACACCGGCTTCTCCATCTTTCACAGTCAACATGGTAGCCGCCGGATCGGTAGCCGTTGCCGCAGCTTCATCATCTTCAAAGTTATATACCTGAGCGTCGGTACGATCTATTTTGATACAATCTACGAACACGGGAGAAGCCGTTGTCGCAAATTTCAGAATAACGGCATTTTCTCCTTCTTCCAGTTCTACATCTTTAGCCACTTCCGTCCAAACTTCTCCCGTCTTACGGAAAGTAAGCGGATAACGGCGACCGTTAACCAACAACAGCATTGTTACCCCAGAGTTCGGAGCTTGATAACGTACCGTCATCGTGTAAGTCCCTTTACGCAGAACCGTCACTGTATCGCGTATAGCCGCCGACTTATTGGTTCCAAACTCTACAAATCCCTGTCCTTGATAGCCACGGTGACCATTGTAGTAAGCATTTCCACGACACGCAGCAATGTCTTTGTAGTCGAAATTTTCGGCTTCATATTGCAATGTTCCGGTATATACGGACGGAGCTTCGGGCACTTCTATCCGGGCCGGTGTCCACTCCGTCAAACGTTCCGTAGCATTCCCGCTACACTTAATGCCCAATTCCACCGGTCCATTGTGACTGACTGTGAGGGTCAACACCCCGTCTTTCCACTCTTGCTTCACCTCGCTTTCACGATGGTCGGCCCGGTCCTTCCACGTAATTTCCGGTTGTGTAGAAGCACCGTAAATACGAATCGTATCGGTCGCATTATCATCCTCGATGAAGACCTCATTGCTTACCTTCGAATTCCGGTAATTAGTCATATAAAGCATGACGCTGTCGGTAAACTCTTTCATTACCGCCATAGCGTATGGAGAGAAGTCCAATGAAATGCTTTCCGCCGTATTATATAAAAAAGGAATATTACCTTTCGCCCGCTGCGTGGAGATATGACGTGAACGTACGCCATTCACCGTTTTATCCTGGTACTGATAAGGATTATACGTCATCCACGTGTTTTCCGCATGAGCCGCATAAATGTCACCGGTATATTCCTCTGGGAAAAGTCGGTTCAGTTCGTTCACCTTGTCCTCCACTTTAGGCCAACGTTGGTCATATTCCGACACGTTTACTACCTGAAGCCGCTGCGCCTCCTCGTCCAAAAGGTCATACACCTGAGGAACAGTGGGATAACGGCCGGAACTCTTCAGCCACCATTTGTTTTCCAACCACGAATTGCCATAAGTAGCACCGTCTCGGTCGCATTCCGGACGGTAAAGCCCGTCGAACAACGTGGCCGGGGTGAGATAGTCATCGAACGTACCGGTGCTTTTATCGTTCCGGATACATATTTTCGTCCGGTCTATCACCTCACGACGCGTCAGTATCCGGACCGTTCCATCCAGTATTTTACGGAATTCGTCAATGTTAATGTTGACGAAATGAGGATACCATCCCCAACGACGCCGGGTATAGCCGTCGGCTGTTGTCGTAGTGGAAATTTCACGGGACACTTCTACCGGAATGGTTTCCGGACCGTCGATAACGGTTTGTCCCGTCAACATGACATGTTCCATGATAGGCATCGCTCCGGAAGCTTTTACGAACGGCTCGCGTTCCTGATCGTCTTCAGTAGCCGGGTTACCATCGTCCGTACTCCATCCACAAGCATCGAAACGAATACCGTATTGTCCGGCATACCCGCCGAGCCATGCCCCGAGGCAATTACTCTCGATGTCGAAAAAACCATTCTGCATCGTGTACTTCTCACAACAGATGAAGTGTTCTGGATGCTCCGTCAATAGTCGGTTTACCTCGGGATTCCGCTTCATGTAAGCTATAGGCATCATGTCGGCCGAATAATACGCCTGGGTGAAGCTTACCACAAGATATCCGCCATAGCGGTGGCATATCTTCAAAATGTCACCGAACAACGAAAGGCGTTCCAAAAAGGATGGCGTTCCCTCCTCTCCGAATCCCCAGAACTGTTCTGCAAAGTTCCAACCGATGAAATTGGGATATTTACGGAAATAATCCTCATACACCGAAAGGTCATGGTCGGAAAAACGGCTGTGTCCCCCACTGGCACACTGTACCATAGACCACACGCGCTTTTGTGCACAAGCCTTCAACCACGAATCACATACGGCAAACCCGTCATGACATGTAGCATCCGTCGCCGACAGCGACAAACTGAACACCACATACGGACGAATATCCTCGGGAACCATCTCAATGATACGCTCCGGATCCGGCGTATTCCAAGTATCGATATGCACAATCCATAAAGGACGCTCCGGCGATATGGGACGTCTTAATGGGACATCGGCCAATACCTCCATACTTACCACGAACATTACCACAAACGCCATAGCCGAAAGCCATACCCGTTTGTACTTCAAGAACATTTTTCTCATATACAAATCTATTTAAATGATTCTACATTACCAATTATCCGTACGGAAAGGTGCAGCCAACAACCCTTCTTTATTGCACAAATTGGCATCCGAGGGATTGTCACTCCACGCATACCGCACGGCTACAGGGTGTTTCACATCCTTATTGCTCACTACGACCTTGTTTCCTTTAATCACAGCATCCGCCCACACGAACTTCCGGTCTTCGCCGGCCACAGCAAAGTGTTTCAAGTCGCCTCCACGGCTTGCCAGTCCGCGTCCCACTTCAGTAAAAGAGATTACGACACGGTCGCCATCCACCTCCATACCTTTATATATAGGGCCGGAACAGACCACTTTCTCCCCGTAAATCAATTTGCGCGCCCCGAGAAACAACCGTTGCGCCACACTTTTCTTATCCAACGGATGAATGTCGTTCCATTCACCCACATCGTAGGTTACGGCCAAAGCCGTATGGGGAACCTCCGAAGCCACTTGTAATTGCGCCTCCCGCAAACGCGCCCAACCGCTATCCGTAGGACGGTCGTGTTTCTTCATATAATTGGGCAACTGCACCAAGAGAAAAGGCATGTCCGGCATCTGCCACGATTCGCGCCAGTCCGCTATCAGGGATTTTAGCAACGGCGCGTATTCCCCTGCCCGTCCGGCATTGTTCTCGCCTTGGTACCAAATGGTTCCCCGTACTTTCCAGTCCCGGATGGGATAAATCATACCGTTATACAGTCCCGAACCTACCATTTTTTGCTGCCGAAGCCGTTCAATGTATTCTTCCACACCGGTCCGGTCGATGCCGACTTTATACTTCCAAGTACCGCAGAGCAACACGGAATCCTCATCTCCCCTTATCACATAGGGCTTGTCCGGCACGATTTCCCCATGGCCGTTCATCGCCGTAAGTTTCAGCGTCACGTTATTCTTGCCCTGCACCAACACACCGGCCGGAATGTCATATTTGCGTGGAGGACCGAAATATGAGGTGGTACCCACCAAATGCCCATTCACGAACACCGAATCACCGTCGGCCATACGTCCCATATAAATCCGCGCGTGCCTCCCCACCATGGAAGAAGGCAAATCGAAAGTCTTGCGGTACCATACGACACCTTTCGTCCGGATACCGCGCTCATCCCACGTACCCGGCACTTCCGTCTCAGCCCAATCCGAATCATCGAAATCTTTTTGATTCCATCTGCCGGAACCTTTATCCTGACGGGATTCCTTCACTTTGCGCACAGCCTCCTCGTCCACCAAGAGACGCGGAAAATCTCTCAGACGCTCCTGGCTGATCCACGACTCAATATCCGTACCTCCCTTGCTTGCCACCAACATGCCCACGGGTACATGGTAGCGGTTCCATACTTCCGTGGCGAAAAAATAAGCCAGTGAAGTCCAGTTCATGACTTCGGATGCAGTAGCCGAATGCCACACGGCATCTCCGGCAATTTCTTCTCTTACGCCATCCGTCACATCCTGCGAAGGCACTTTATAGTGACGTATCATGTGATTATTCGATACCGGTATCTCCGGAAACTTCTCCACCAGACGTTCGATAGGTGTCTCCTGGTTCGACTGCCCTCCGCAGAGATAGACATCCCCCACGAGTACGTCGCGTATCACTTTCTCATTCACTTCCATCAGAAACGGTCCTCCGGGCTGTTGCGGAGGCAGCATGACGTGCCATTTCCCCGTCCCGTCGGCTTCTGTATAATAAGGTGTACCTCGGAAACGTACCGTGACTTTCTCACCAGGATCCGCCCATCCCCAAATTTTCAACTCGGTTTCCCGTTGGAGCACCATCCGGTCGCCCACCAATTTAGGTAGCCTGACCGCCGCCCATCCTTCGCCGCCTCCTACCAGACCGGCGAGGAACAAAAACACCGGACTCACTTTTTTTAGACAAAAGAGCAAAAGAACAAATTTTGTTGTCGTAACTTTCTTCTGTCCTTCTGTTCTTCTGTCTAAAACAATAGGCCTCGGCTCATGTCCGCCATTTTTTTCAAATAAAATATCCATCGCACTATAATGTTAAAACCATATCGCTTATCGTAGCCTGTTTTTAATGATTCAAAGATACACCTTCTGTGTCTACCCGATTTTACGTCGTGTAACACATTTGTTTGCTCATGTTTCATTTGCAAAAAAATCTACCGTAAGGTTTCATAATATAAAATATCTGCGACATATTCAAAAACGAAAAAGAAAAGAAAGTCCTAACTTTGCCGTAGAGACAATCACAAAAGTGGAAATAGGTTTCATAATATAATGATTAGGTTAATGTTGGTTTTTCAGGTAGCTTTGTGTGAAGGTATCAGGATATTCAGGAGTTTCATAATTGGAAATTAGGTTAATGATTGGTTCTTAGGTAGTAGGATTGTTTAAGAGAAAAAGGATTGTTTTTGCAGGAAACCCCAAGCCGGATGTTACCCGGCTCACAAAAAAACAGCAGACGGTCGCATCCGCCTGCTGTTTTTTATTTATCGCGTTTCCGCTGAAAAGTCGTGTCCTGCCACGTCTACTTCTTTGCCGTCATCAGCCTTACCTCATACACGCGAGGAGTGGCTTTCTTCTCCGAAGGAGTGATTTTGACGGTCAGAACGTCCTTCCCGTCCATCTCGTCCGGCAAATCGAAATACACCGTTTTCATTCCTCGTCTACCTGCCGGGCTTATCATACCGACCGTACGTTCTTCTACCATAACCAAAGCGTCCGTATCAGCCATACCGCCCTCGTACTCCACACGCAAACGGGACACATCACGTCCATTCGTTTTCATGCGGTACGAGAACCAACCCTTTCCGGTAGCGTCACGCCAATGGCGGTCGTTGTGGCTGCCGTTACGTGACAGCTCCGACCGGATGAAATGATCGCTTTCCGGCTGCTGTTCCCCACAGATGACCTTATCCGCAGTAGCGGCCTCCAGTTCGTTCTTCTCCCGTTCCGAACGCGCCAGAGCCTCTTGCTGGGCTTTCAGTTTATCGGGAGAAATCACCGGCCAATACACCATGTAACGACATTCATACAGGCGATTGAACGGCTCCAACGTCATCCCTTCATAACGCTCGGGATACACCCCACGAAGTTTGAACTCCAACGGCTTTCCTTCCACCTTTTCGATATGGGACAAAAGGTCGTCTTTGTCACCCACGATGACCGGCATATCCTGCAAAGGCCACTGCGGTCCGGCAGCGATGTGGCCTCCACGGCTGTCATCGGCAAACAAACCGACCTGTTCCTGTCTCCCCATGCGCGAAGCCAATACCACTGGACCGTACATGAAAGAATAATTGTCCGAACCGTCGGGCAAAGCGGACACGCGCAAAGACATCGGCAACGTCAGCCGCACTTCGTCCCCATCGGCCCATTTGCGGCTTACCGCCACATAACCGCCGGATGCCGACACGGGTTGAGCCGTCCCGTTCACCGTCAGCTCCATCCGGGAAGCGTCCGACCACTCCGGCACACGGAACTTCACCGTGAACTCTTTCGCCTTGCCGCACGACAGGCGAAGGGTGGTAGCCTCTTCATAAGGGAAACCCGTGAGTTGCTCCACGCGCACCTTCCCCCACTGCAACACCGAAGGAATAAACAGGTTGACATACAGTTCATCCTCGCTGTGGCCGTAAATCATCTCTCCGTATTTGGCATGGTTTTCCATTCCGGAGCCCACACAGCACCAGAAACTCGTCTGCGGTTGGGAATATACCCGATAATGCCCCGAACGCATCGGCGTAAAATATACGAAACCTCCCTGCACCGGATTTATGGTAGACAAAATGTGATTGTACAACGCCCGTTCGTAATAGTCCATATAATGTGCGTCCGCACTGGTCTGATACAACATTTTGGTCAGCCGCAGCATATTATATGTATTACAGGTCTCCGGCCCCTGCTCGCTCGTCAGCATACTGGAGAAATCCTCCGAAGGATGGAAATGCTCACGCACACTGTTGCCGCCGATAGAGATGCTGCGCCGCTCCACCACCGTCTCCCAAAAGAAACGTGCCGCATCGTCCCAACCCTCATCGCCTTGCAAGTCCGCTATGCGCTTATAGCCGATGACTTTCGGGATTTGAGTATTGGCATGCTTGCCTGTCAGTCGGTCTTCGTGCTTCAACAAAGGGTCGAGAATCTCACGGTGTGAAAAACGGTGGGCCAGTTGCAAATAGCTGTCCTTTCCCGTCAAGTCGGCCACATCGGCAAACACCTCGTTCAATCCCCCGTGTTCGCTGCGCAACATGTCCTGTATCTGTTCGTCGCTCAGGTCTTTCGTCAGATTCATCATCCAATCGGTCAACTTCACCAACATGTCACGCGCCTCCTTACTTCCCGCCAAAAGGTAGGCATCCCGCAAACCGGCATAAGTCTTATGGATATTGTACAACGGTACCCATCCTCCATTCAGTCCGAAAGAGGAAGCTTGGATGTCCCCTTTAGACACAGCTTCCCATATTTTACGTCCGTTCGGTGCGCCACACAAGTAACCGTCACCGGCAGCGTCTTGGGCACGTTTCAATTCGGACAACATGTAGTCCAACCTCTGTTTGATTTCTTCGTCTCCGGTGGCGGCATACATATAGGAAAGCGCCGAAACGTAATGTCCCCCGATATGACCGTCCAGACCCGTATTTTCCCAGTTGGTATAATTATCAGCTTTCGGTTCTAATCCTGCACCTTTCAAATAAGGTGCCAAAAGACGGTCGGGATCCAACCCGAGTAAATAACGGACGTCCAAATCCTCCGCATGTTTGAACGGACTTTGTGTCAATCTCACGTCGTTCAACGGAAAAGTCTCCACTTTCACCGGAATCCGGGCATTCGCTGAAAGCCACACGAACAACAGCGATGCCGAACATAATGATTTTAATACATTCATATATACTTCTTATTAATATTGGATTTTACAGCGTTAATTTATAAGAATACAGCTTTTCGCGCACGAATATACGACTTTTTCGGAAATATTTCAAAAAGCCGGTAATATTCCTTGCACTTCCACTTCGGCTAAAGCCGGACATTTTCTTTGCGGACCGTCTGGAAAAGATAAACGGATAAAACGAGCCTTCACCGGTCTTTTCTAAGCCGATTTCCACCAAGCATCTTCCCATTCCCCGACCGACGACATGATTTCCCAATTCACTTGATCTGCCGACAACTCCACTTTGAACGTCCCGACATAATGCTCTGCAAAAAGGACTCTCACGCCATACAAATCCAACGTACGCTCTACGTCTAATGTCAAATAGGGAGCCGCATCGCTTTCTTGCGGTTTCCAATAGGTGGAATTATTTCCATCGGTAGCCCTACCCGGAGAATACCCTTCGGCTGAAGTACTGGCAAAAGTAGGACTATTCGGGCCGTAAGTCTGTAGTTCAGGCTTCACACGATGGGCAGCAAAGCGTACATACGGGCGCGAAAGAACCTGGACGGACTTGCCTTCTTCATACTCCGGCGCACCTGTAAATTCCAGTTGCACACGCCCGGATTCCAATCCGGACGAGGATGCCTCCACTACCGTATGTCCGGCATAATAGGCCCGCAAGGCCATGGCTGCCTTACCGTCTGCAATCCGTATGTCGCTATCGGCAGAAAAAGTGATGGAACGCCCCGTCGGGAACTCTCCCGGCCCCGAAAGCACGGAAAGTGTGACATCCGGACTATTACTTAACTCACGCCCGTCTCGGTCCAACACCGTAACCACTAATTGCACATCATCCGTACCATCGGCCAAAATGCCTGTTGTTTTCGAAGCTTCCAGACGGAGACGCGCGGGTACTCCTTCTTGCGGCCACGCAGGAGGCGCCTCATGTCCATATTCATTGCGATACCAATACCATGCACGCTTGGGAAGGCGAAAATAATCCACGATACCCATCCGCGCCATGTTTTCTCCGAAAATACTACCATGGTCGAACCCGCACCAAATCGCCTGTCCGCTTCTCCACTCACGGCCTTTCCAACCTTCGTCCCGACCCAAATCGCCCCAACCGGCCATATATTTACCGGGCCGCCCGGCGGTCGTACTACCGTACTCCGTCACCACGCTGGGAATGCCGGGCTGTTGGAAGTCTGCGATGTTCGCTCCGTCACCATTATATCCGGCCACATCCCCAATCCCGTCTATACGGTCTTTTCCCAACGGCCGTTGGGCCCCTCCCACGGCGGCCTTGCGCGTAGGGTCAAGCCGATGAGCGGTATCTACCATCTTTTTCAAGAGCGACTTAACTCCCGGAATGGTCTTCCCGTCGGTAAAGAAAGGTTCGTTACACATGCTCCATACGAACACAGAAGGGTGATTGCGGTGAATGCGTATCATCTCTTCCAACTGCCTGAGCACATTCCGCTCAAATCCCTCGATGTCTTGTTCCTTCACGGGATAAGCACTGGCCGTCCAACCGCCATCCACTTTCGGGCCGGCCGTACCCCAAAACGAGACTTCAGACCAAAAGAGCATGCCCTCACGGTCACAAGCGTCCGAAAAAGCCGGAGCGTGGGGATAATGGCTACCGCGAATCATGTCAAAACCGGCTTCCTTCATCATCCGTACGTCGCGGCGCATGGCTTCCTCAGTGACAGCGTCTCCCCATCCGGCATGATCCTGATGTACATTCGCACCCCGGAAAAAGAAATGCTTCCCGTTCAAAAAGAAACCTTTGTCGGCCGTCCACTCAAACCAACGGAAACCGAACGCCACTTCTTCACTATCCACCAATTTACGCCCTTTGTACAGGCTACACACCACCGAATACAGGTGAGGATGCGACGGATGCCACAAAGCCACGCCCTCTATTTCATCGGTCACTAAGTCGAACTGTACCGAACTTTGTGCTTCCACGTGCCGGACAGCCTTTTGTTCGGTCACGATGTGCCGGTTCTCATCCAGTACCTGTACTCTCAATTCGTATGGTCCTCCCTCGTCCGCCATATTTCGCACATCGGTCTGTACACGTACCGACGAGGAGCGTCCCTTATGCGCGGCCAAGGTCGGTGTCGTCACAAACGTACCATACCAATCAATATGCACGGAGGGCTTCTTCACCAAACGCACGTTGCGGTAGATGCCTCCACTGAACACATGTTCGCCGCCGCGCGGAGCCACATCACCCCTCCACAGATTGTTTACCCTTACGGCAATGTTGTTCTTTCCCTCCTTCACGTAGGGCGTGAGGCGTACATTGAAACCGGTGTAACCTCCTTCGTGCGTGCCAGCAAAGTGGCCATTCATATACACTTCCGCCACTTGGAATACACCATCGAACTCCAAAAAGATCTCTCGTCTCAAGTCTCTCTTATCCAACACCACGATCCTACGATACCAACCGTAACCGGTATAGAAATCTTTCCATAGGAAATAAGGTATGCTGAACGAATGAGGCAATCCGATATGCTCCCATGCCGAATCGTCATAATCAGTCCGTTCCGCCCCCGGATGGTCGCCCCGTTGGTATGTCCATTCACGGTTCAGATTCACCACCTCCCGGCCATCCGTATTCATGGCCTGCACTCCCCAAACGACCCCACAAAGCCAACACCATCCTATCCATATTGCTTTTTTCATCCTTACACTTTATTATATGAATATAAAAGTACATAAAGGTTTCGCCTCATAAAAAAATAAGTTCCTCATAGCCAAGCATTTGAAAAAGTGCGCCAAACTGCATTTCATTCTCCTGAGATTGATTTATCATTCGGCTGAGAACGATTTTTCAATCTCAGGCGAATGATAAATCAATCTCAGGACACTCATCCGGCACAGACAAACCTTTTACAAACAAACATCCATTCCAGGCTTTACCCGGCACGGAATTTATAAGTTTTTCCGGGCCGGGTCTGCACATCATATTCATACACTTCGGGCACGGACACTTGCGGACGGTCTTTCAACTCGGAAGAGAACAAGGGGGCTTTGATGTCGGCCGGTGACAACATTTCGTTAGGACACGCACCTGATGCCTTCCGCAAACCCTTGCCCTTCAAAGGCACATAGGAACGCAGGCGAAGCGTGCCGCCCACGGTGGAACGCACGGTAGCCGAAGACAAACGGCCATCTGTCCACTCCATATCCACTTCGTAACCTCCACGCGCCCGCAGACCTTTCACGCTGCCTTCTTTCCACACATCGGGCAAGGCCGGTAACAGATGCACCGCCCCATCGTGGCTTTGCAACAGCATTTCGGCAATGCCGGCAGCCGCTCCGAAGTTTCCGTCAATCTGGAAAGGCGGATGGGCATCGAACATATTGGGATAGGTACGTCCTTCGGGATATTCATTCGCTACGGCATCACTGGGCAGCAACTGAAGCATGTTGCTTATCAGACGATAGGCATGATTACCGTCCAACATGCGTGCCCAGAAGTTGATTTTCCAACCGATGCTCCACCCGGTAGCCTTGTCTCCACGCTGTTCCAATGTGGTACGGGCTGCCCGAAATAGTTCGGGGTGCAAGAACGGAGAAACCTGATTACTGGGATAAAGGCCATAAAGATGGGAAATATGGCGATGCTCGTCCTTCGGATCGTCCACATCCTGAAGCCATTCTTGCAACTGGCCGTGCCGCCCGACTTGCATGGGGGGCAGCTTGTCGAGCATCTGCGCCAACGAATCGCGGAAGGCGGCATCATCGCCCACAATCTCAGAAGCCAGCAAAGTGTTGCGTAAGGCATCGAACACGATTTGGTTGTCCATGGTGCAACCTGCCGTGACCGGACCGTGCTCAGGCGACACCGAAGGAGCCACCACCCACCACTTGTAGGAAGGATGTTCGACGAGGAAATCCAAAAAGAAACGGGCCGTACCTTTCAATACCGGATAATAGGCTTTCAGGAAATCTTTATCCGCTGTGAACAGGTAGTGCTGCCACAGATGCTGGGCCAACCATGCGCCTCCGCTCGGCCACATACCGGCCGCCGCATAATCCACCACGCCACAGATACGCCAAAGATCGGTGTTATGATGAGCCAACCAACCCTCGCAGCCGTACATTTCACGTGCCGTTTTCGCTCCCGTCACAGACAAGTCTTCCAACATGGAGAACAAAGGCTGGTGCATCTCACTCAGGTTAGTCACCTCGGCCAGCCAATAGTTCATCTCGGTATTGATATTGATGGTGTATTTGCTGTCCCAAGGGGCATTCGTACTGCGGTTCCAGATGCCTTGCAGATTGGCAGGCTGCCCACCGGGCTGTGAGGAGGAAATCAACAAATAACGACCGTACTGGAACAAAAGGGTAGCCAACGACGGGTCGTTTCCTTGACTGAAGTCCAGGATACGCAACGTCGTCTCTTTCGACGCAGCCGCCGTCTCGCCCAAATCCAACTGCACCCGCCCGAATAACTTCCGGTAATAAGCCACATGGTTTTCCAAAGCTTTCTTATAAGGTATCCGGACGGCACGCTGCAAACAACGGTCGGCACGGGCTGCCGCATCTCCGCTCACATCGTGATAGTTCACGTAATTCGTAGCAGCCGACAAGTAAAGCGTAGCTTCCGTTGCACCAGTCACCTCCAAATTTTTTCCCTCGGCGGTCGTCTGGCCGTCGCTGACCACTTTCACACGGCACTCGGCACGCAAAGCAGCCTTTACGCCTTCTTGATCTTTTCCCTCACAAGTGATGGTAAGCAGGTCTCCTTCGGTATTGACTTCATGTTTTAAAGGAGCATCGTAGCCCACCGTGAAAGCCAAGGCTCCGGCTTTGTCGGCCTGCAGGCGCACCACAATCACGCTGTCCGTGAAAGAGGCAAACACCCTGCGGGTATAAGTCACGCCATCTACCTTGTAACGGGTGGTAGCCGTGGCATCCTCTATGTTCAAGTCGCGGTAAAAGTCCGTAGCCTCCTCATGTCCCGGGAAATCCAAGAAAAGACTTCCCATCGTCAGATAACTCATACCGTCCTTGCGTGCCAAGAAATTGGCATCGACCAACCGTTGGGCTTCGCGTGTCTTTCCCTGAAATATCAGATTCCGCACCACCGGCAAGACGTACGGCGCGTTCGTGTTATTATTGTCGTAAGGGCCACCTGCCCAGAACGTCTCTTCGTTCAACTGCAATTCTTCGCGTCCCGTGCCGCCATACACCATAGCTCCCAATCTGGAATTACCCACGGGCAAAGCCTCCGTCCAATCCTTAGCAGACTTGCTGTACCAGAGTTTCAGTTCTCCGGCCCATGCCACACTACTACATAAGAGGAGCAGCACCCCTAATAAATTCTTTTTCATCGTACTTGAATCTTTTCTATGTTTCTTAATACCATCACAAAGACATGCCTTCGCGCCTAACGGGCAACGGTTCCCCGTATCTTTTTGTACGTCTTGGCACTGCCGTCGCGATAAAGCTCGCGCACGACGGCCACTCCCCGGTATCCGGGCTTGACCTTGCGCCCGCCCAAATCATAACATTCCACGTCCACCGGGCTGTCCGGCATGACGACACCGCCCACTAACGCGGGCACTTCCTGCAACGCCTGCACGTATACGGCCAGGCTTTCCGCCGCATCCCTCATCCGTTGGTTGTCGGTCATGTCCATGCGGTCGGGGGCATAAGCCTGCACGGCTTCCTTCAGATCCAGATAAGCCTGCACCGTCAAGTCGAAACCGTTCTTCTCCCATTCGGACAAGGTATCTTGCGCCGTTTCCATGGCCTCTGTGTACAAGTCCACGCTTTCCTTGCGCTCGGCCAAGGGCCGCCACGCGGCTTCCACCGCCTCGATGGCCGCTTCATATGCCGAGGGGGCCGTGGAGGCAAAACCTTCGTATTGTTCCAACACGGCACCCAAAGCCGCGCGCAAATCTTCCGAAGCGGCATAACGCCCGTCCGCCGTGGCCTCATACCCTTGCGCGGCTTCTTTCATGAGGCGCAGGAAACCTCCTTTGTACACATCGGCCACGGAAGGTTGCGTGGTCAGGGTCACACCACCAAGAATCACGGAGTTCCAACCTTGCGACATGGTGAAATGCAATTCGTAATCGCCCTCGTCCTTGATGGAAAACACATATTCATGCGGCTTGGCACCTTCCACTTTTTCCGTAGACACTTCATTCATGCAGCCGGAAGAAAGCAATCCGTCCCGCGACCATACGGCATTCCCGACCCCGTCGGTCACTTGCACGTCAAAGGTGGCCTTACCCTCCGCCGAACCCGCACTCCAATATATGGATTGGAACGAAAGTACATACTGTCCGGGCAGGAGGTGAAGGCGATGGCCTTCGTAGCTGCCGTAATAGAAGTCGCACACGTCGTAGTCCCGGGCACTCAGATAGAACCCCGCATCGAAATCACCGCCTTCGGGGAAGTATTTCAACCGTGCACCGCCCGTATGGGCAGCCCCCGATTCCTGTTCGTCCTTCGTGCCGTCCGCACGGCCGTTCACCCGCCGCCAGCCGGAGGGTATACCCTCGCCCACTGCAACCTGCTCTTCCCGCCAGGCGCATGAAAGCAACGAGTCGATGGCCAGCCGGTCGCCGACCTCGGTCATGCCTATCGTATAGGCAAACACGCATGACTCCAACACGCCTCCCGCCTCGTTTTCGACATGTTCCACTCTCAGGGCATAGTCCCCGTCAGCCAAACGCGCACCGTCCGGCAACCGGAAAGCCAAACGTTCGCTGAAGCCCGTTTCGACCGGTTCAAGCGGATACTCCGCGCCTTCGCCGGAAAGGAGTACCTTGGCCTTCCCACCATCTACCGCTTCATCGAAAGTGAACACGAAGACCAAATCCTGCGAAGGCAAGTCAAAAGAACGGTTCTCCGGCTCGGCCGACACCAACGTGGGAGGTTCCGGTTCCCCGGGACCCAACGAATAGCGTTTGCAGAAGTTCCAGATTTCTTCCGTCGTCATGACGCTGACCGGGTCGTTGGAATGCCAATGCCCTTTGCCCTCTATCGAAATAAGCACGACCTCCACACCGTCTTTCCCACCGGCATACCGGGTATAAGTGGCCGCCGACCCGGGCTTGCTGGCCGGATAAGGCTTGATGACTTCCGGTGTCAGGTCGCAACCGTCAAAGGCGGCCCATTTCTTCACATACTCGGGAATGCTCCCGTACCCGCCGGCGGGATGAGTGGCATCCCCTTCGTAGTACACCACGTTGTCTGCCGTGCCATGCGTATGGATGATGGGCACGGGGCGCGTGCCCGAAGGCTCACGGTAATCCACGGGGATGCCGCTCACCGGGCCGAAGGCGGCTATCTTATCGCCCATCTTCGCCATGGCGTGGTAGGTCATCATGCCGCCCATGGAAAAGCCGGACAGGTACACCCGGTTGCGGTTCACGTGGTAGCGGTTGTACATCGTGTCGATAATCGTCTCCAAAAACTTTATATCCGTATCGCCGGATATGTCCCAAGCCTTGTTGACTCCATTGGGATAGACCACCACGAACTTGGCCGTATCAGCCACGGCCTCCCAATTTGCCTGCCCTTTCTGATAGTCGGCATCCTGGTTCAGTCCGTGCAGTGAAATGACTAAAGGCGGATTGTAAGGCAGCCCTTCGGGAGCGTATGTAATCATGTTACGGGTCGTGTCGCCCACCTTGATGCTCTCTTGCGCGTTCGCCTGCTGTCCCCATGCCCAAGCACAGAGCAGGCAAGTTCCTAAAAGTTTGTTCATTTGCATATAGTTCCAATTTTTAACGGCTATTCTTCCCTAAAAGGAATAACATTTTCTCGGCATAACGCCGTCCCAACTCACGGTAGCCGGCCGCATCGAAATGCAACGAATCCGTAGCGCACGTACATCCGGCAGAGGATACCACATCCGCTGTCGGAATCACTTGCGGAAGCGTCCGGATGATATTATTCATCGAAGCGCACACACCGCCTTGGTCGGCATGCACTACTTCCCCCGCCAATAAAGGTACGTCCTTCGCCTTGAGTCCGAGGTCTTTCAACAGACTTTCATAGACCATCTTCACCTTCTCCGGCCATGCCTTATCGCCGGTATTGGATTCGCCTTGATGAACCAGGATACCTTTTATCACGCCATCCTTTTGAGCCAACCGTGCTATTTCCACAAGGTGCTCATACGGATTATTGGCGTATGCCTTCAACGGCCCTTTCATCCAGTCCGGCGCACGATGGGCCACATAACCGGATATGCTGTCTTTCATAAACGTCTCGATATGGCAACCGCCAATGGCCACGTTGATGACTCCGACACGGACATTTTCCGGCAAAGTGGCCACCAATGTACGCCCGAAGTAATCCACCGGAGTAAGTCCCGTATTGGCACGGCAAAGCGGCGGTACAGCCGTATACCAATGTCCCTTCTCACGTTTCCGTCCGGCATCGTCCACCGCAGCCATCATGCGGAAACGTTCGTCCACTCCGTTCATATCCCGGATTTCGGCACGTGCATTCCCCTCCATGTTCGACTGTCCGAGACAGAGGAAGACATAAAAATCCGGATCGGGTTTTCCGCCATCCTTTTGCGCCCATCCTCCCACGGAAGCGCACATCATACAAATGCCCAATATTATCTTTTTCATCGTTCTGTTTCTTTTTCTGCCATGTTATTCTTCAATCTCACTAACTTTTTGCATAAATCGCTCCCGCTCAGCAGAGGCAAGCAAGCCTTTCTCTGCGCTCGCTTAATCGCGATTTTCACTTTTCGGCTTTTTCATACCGGAAATAATCTACGTCCACGTAACCTCCGGCCGACTTCGTGGCATAATTGAATATCCCGAACTTCGTACCCATAAAAAGCTTCCGGTAATCGAAACGCATCTTGAAATCTGAACCGATCTTCGTCCAATCCTTGCCGTCCATGCCGTAATAAAACTCTGCTATATCCCGTTTCAAACGGAAATCCGCATCGACACGCAGATACACTTTCTTTGTACGGGGAAGCTTCACTCGGGCGCATTCTTTACGTTCTACCCCAGTGACTTTCTTCTCCTTATCCGTCAACGAAACGACTTCCTCACTCATCACCAAGAACAAATCTTTCCCTTCTTTCTCTACCGTAAGAATACCGGAGTGTCCGTTGAATGCAGCCAAACCGGCACGGTCGCCGTCCTTCATTCCACCGACCTCCAATGCAAGACTTCCACTACATTCCGGCCCTTCCATCCTTTGGGTAAGCGTATTACGAGCCTCATACAGATTAGACACGACCTTATTGGTTTTCAAACGTAGGAATCCTTTGTGTTCTTTCAGTGTCCAAGCCTCATCCACGGGGTTGTGGTTCCACTGCCACTCCATCTTCAGCTTATCCCCGTCGAACTCATCGCCTACGACCAAGGGGATGACCGGTCCTCCTTTCACTGGAACTTCCATCGTTTCGGGTACCCGCCCGTCTTCATCACCCAACATAGGCCAACCGTCTATCCAATGACAGGGAGACAATGTCAGCACACGTCCTACGCCACCCCGGTCTTGGAAAATCACACCATACCAATTTCCCTTGGCATCGTCCACAATCGTTCCCTGTCCCACATAGGGGAAACCGGCAAAATTATCGCACAGAATGACCTTCTTTTCGTATGGTCCGGTAATCTTATCAGCCCGATAACATAATTGACGGCGTTTACCACCATTGGGCCAAGAAATCATCAGGAGATAATATTTCCCGTCATGTTTGATTACGCGGCTACCTTCCAGCAAACCTTTCTCTTCCTCATCGCGAACCTGCAAGGTCATATCCACCCCACCTTCTTTCACACCGGACAAGTCTGCTTCCAACTCCGTGAGCTGCCCAGTACCATAAAAAACATACACTCGTCCGTCATCGTCGAAAAACAATGAAGCATCATGGAAATGCTTCATGCGACTGTGCAAAGTCCACCCTTTAGCCGGGTCGTCCGTTGTATATACAAAGGAACGGTAAGGTACGTCATTGGGAGAAAACAAAGCATAAAACTTACCGTCATGGTAACGGATGGAAGTGGCCCACTGCCCACGTCCATACACTGTACCTTCCTCCATATCGTACTTCGGTGTTTCATGCAGTTCATCGAAAAGATAGCTTACCGTTTCCCAATTCACCAAATCCCTGGAACGCATCACCGGCGCACCGGGCATCAGGTGCATGGTCGTGCTCACCATATAAAAATAATCACCCACACGAATCACATCGGGGTCGGGCACATCAGCCCAGACCACCGGATTCTTAAACGTTACAGCCTGCACTTCGGCTTGGTTCCTTTCCAAAGACACCGCCTCGCTCCAAGCCGCAGCAGAAAATGCCAAGGCACATGCCAACGGCCATCTCCATATTTTATTTTGTATCATCGTTCATCCTCCTATATATATTAAGGTATAAAACTATTATTTTGAAAACATCCAATAATCGAAGTACATCAACCTTCCGGGTTGGTTGCCTTTGCAAATGAAATACAAATCATGTACCCCGGTAATTCGCTCTATTTCGGAAGAAACCAATGCCCAACGGTTATCCCCTCCGGTCATAGGCACTTTCAACGTGGCCAACAACCGCCCTTCCCGACTGTCGGCACGCACTTCCATCGTCACACCGCCGTTGTGCGTCGTGCCCACACGGGCCGTGATGCGGGAAGCACCCTCTTCGCGGAAATCCACGTCCCTCACCTTAATATAAGCCCCGTCCTTCATGGCATTGACAAACACACCGACTTCCTCGTTCTGGGATGCTTTCATCCATTCGGAAAAAGCGATGGTCTCCGCCTCCGTCTTGCGGAAAGGATTCAGCGTCTCCAAACCCTTCTCTATTCCGGCGGTCATCTTCAGCGGAACAATCGAACCGTCTTTATTGAATTCCGCCTGTTCCACACATACCGAACGGGTAAAACCACTGCCGCCGAGCAAAGCTCCGTTGTGATAGAACAGGTAAGTTTTCCCTTTATAGTCCACCATGCCGGGGTGGTTGGTAAAGCTCCGTCCTTCGGTCGGCATCAGCACACCGCCGTACTTCCACGGCCCTGTCGGGCTTTTGCTCGTGGAATAACCGAGATGCTCTGATATGGGTCCTCCGGCCCACAGCAAATAATACAAGTCCTTGCGTTTGTAAAGCCATGGCCCTTCTTCGTACAACGTAGGACGCTCGGCCACATTGCCCTCACGCTTGCCGAATGCCTCCTCGGTCATCGGGACACGGACGATATCACCACTGTAGGAAATCATGTCTTCATTCAGTTTCACATAATAACAGAACGGATTCCCCCAATACAGATAAGCCTGCCCGTCGTCGTCGATGAAGACCGTTGGGTCTATGTCTCCCCGTTTGCTCTGAGCCAACGGCTTGCCCAACGGATCGTGGAACGGACCATAAGGGCTGTCCGCCACGGCCACACCGATGGCACCGCCTCCCGACTTCATCGTCACGGGCACGTAAGCGTAAAACTTTCCGTCGCGTTCCACGCATTGCATTGCCCAGGCATCTCCTTTTGCCCATGAGAAAGTCTCATAGGACAACACTGCCCCGTGGTCGGTCCAGTTCACCATGTCGGTCGTGGAATACAGTTTCCATTCGTTCATGACAAACCACGTTGACGCGTCTTCGTCGTGACTGGTGTACAAAAACAACTTGCCGTCGTGTACCATCGGAGCCGGGTCGGCCGTGTACATGGTTTGCACAATGGGGTTCTGTGCCGCCAACACCATCGGCAACCCAATCAATCCCCCGATACAATGCCTTAACTTACCTATTTTCATATCGTTCTTTTTCATTTAAAACACCAATAATCAAAATTAAACAATTCATGGGGCTTTTTCCCTTTACACACGAAATACAAATCGTGTACTCCCGTTACGCTTTTCACATCCATAGCAAATTCTCCCCAATTCTCCCATTCTCCGGTATAAGGAATGCGCAACGTACCTATCACTTCTCCGTCGCGTCCGTCTATGCGTAATTCCATCTCACCACCGTGATAACGGCTGGAAGCGGCTGCCACAAACCTCTTCGGCCCGGTTTCACCGAAATCCACATCGCGCACCTTGATGTAATCGCCATCGTGTATCCCGGTAATATATATTCCTCTCTCTGCCGAAACGGCAGAAGTCACCCCTTCCGACCACGCAATAGTCTCGGCTTCCGTACGGCGGTAGGGGTTCAATGTGCCCACACCCCGTTTCACGCCCTCACGCGTCATGTGCAATTCCGGAATCGTCCCGTCGGAACCATAAGCAAACTCTTCCACACACACCGAACGGCAATAGCTGTGCCCTCCGGGCAAGGCATCATTATGATAGAAAAAGTAGGAATGCCCCTTGAAATCCACAATACCCGGATGGTTGGTGTTACTTCCTTTCTCCGTCGGCATGACCACACCTTGTGCCGTCCATTTTCCTCCGGCGGACTTCACCGTGGAATAATGGATGGATTCGGGAAATCCTGATGCATAAACCAAATAATAACGCCCCTGCCTTTTATAAATCCATGGTGCCTCCGTAAAGCCTCCTGAAAAAGACGAAGCGTCCTTCCGGTCGATGGCCTCGATTTCTCCATCCAACGACACCATGTCGTCTTTCAACTTGACTCGGTAACACACGCCATTTCCCCAATATAACCACGCCTGACCATCATCGTCCACAAACACGGACGGATCGAGATCGTCCCAACTGTGTTTGGCGTATGTCGTCATGTCGTTCGTCACCAACGCACGTCCCAAAGCATCTTTAAAAGGACCGTAGGGGGTATCGCCAATGGCCACGCCAATGGACGAGCCGGGCTTGAACTTGTTCTGCGAAGAAATATACCAATAGAACTTGCCATTCCGCTCGATACACTGTGCCGCACTGGCATCTCCCGCCGACCAATCGAAAGCACTCGTACGGAGCACCGCACCGTGGTCGGTCCAGTTTACCATATCCGTAGTCGTGTACAAGCGATACTCCCGCATCAGGTAGGCATTCCGGGGAGCATCCTTTTCGTCACACCCCACATATAAATATAAGGTGTCCCGGTACACCATCGGTGCCGGGTCGGCCGTATAATGCGTCTGCACTATCGGATTTTGTGCAGACAAAGCCATAGAAAACCAACCCAAAGACAAGGCCAACAATTTTTTTCCAACTTCCATTTTCTTCATCATTTCATCGTATAAAGATTATTTTACCGCACCGTCGGCGTTTACTGCATACTTCTTTACCTCTTTCGGTTCCTCCGGATAAGGATTGACCATCAGAGATACTTCGTCAGCCGTTTTGGGAGGTTGCGTCACTCCGTCCTTCGTCTGTTCCACGTACGCCATGGAACCATCCGGCATATAGTAAAGATAGTCCACACAAACACTCCTGCGACCTGTGGCTCCGGCCTGATTGCCGATCACAAGCGAGGCATTATGGTAGAACAGATACCATTGCCCTTTAAACTCCACGATTCCGGGATGTATCGTGAAACTGTTTTCCGCCATGCCTGTCAAAGCACCACGGTAAGTCCACGTCCCTCCGATAGATTCCGCCGTGGCATAGTGCATCATCTCACGCCCCTTTCCCATCGAAGCATAAGTCAGATAATATAAATCTCCCCGCTTATGCAACCAAGGACCTTCCACGTAATGAGGCAAATCAAGCACCTGTATCTCCCCCTCCAGCTCCGTCATATTAGGTTTAAGTTTGACTAAAAAACACGTGCCGTTTCCCCAACTTAACCAAGGTGTTCCCTCATCATCAATGAAAACCGTAGGGTCGATGTCATTCCACCAACCTCTTTTCCCATTCGGTGTCATAGCATCCGTAATCAACGGCTTACCGATGGCATCCTTAAAAGGTCCGGTCGGAGTATCGCCCACTGCCACACCTATTGCCTTACCGGGATAAGGATCGCCGGCCTGTGCTGTGGTATAATAATAGAACTTACCGTCTTTCTCCACTACTTGCGAAGCCCAAGCCTCGCCCACGGCCCACGAGAAATCTGTAGGCTTCAGCACCGTCCCATGGTCGGTCCACGTCTTCATGTCTTTCGTGGAATAGCACAACCATTCCGTGATATTGAACATTTCTCCATCACGCGCCTCGTCGTGTCCCACGTAAAGGTATAGGGTTCCGTCATAGACCAACGGAGCCGGATCGGCCGTAAACTTATCCGTAATGATAGGATTGCCTTTCATCTCAAAAGTTTTTGCAGATGGCCTTTGCCCGTAGCCCCAAAGCGAAAGCATTAGGGCTCCGCTTAAAATCAAACATCTCCTTGTATTCATCTCGTGATTTTCTTATTTTTTCATTCAACCTTCTATAACTTCTTCTATGGATTTCTTCCATCTCCTCACTGCTTGAACAACAAAGGGAGGAACTCATTCAGGCAACGTCTCCACGTCAGCCATTCATGATGTGTACCGGGAGAGGCATAATATACATGGTTTATACCGGCCTCTTTAAGTGATTGGCTCATACGATCGCACCCCATACCCTCTTCCGTACCTTGTCCCAAGAAAAGTGTATGCACTTGCTTATTGAACTTATCAGCATCAGAAAAAACTCCACCATACACATCCCTTATATTTTGTCCCGATGCCATCAGGATAGCTCCGCTAAAAGCCCCGATATGTGCGAACTGATCCAAATGGGTCAACGTGATTTGGAAAGTCTGGTGCCCTCCCCACGAAAGTCCGGCCATCGCACGATGGTCACGGTCTGTTTTTACACGAAACGTCTTCTCCACAAACGGTATAATGTCTCTCAACAGGATATTACCAAAAGAAGCACCGAACTCATCACGTGTCTCTCCTTTTTTTGTCCCGTGAATGTATCCGCAATCACCGTAATCCATTACCACAATCATAGGTTTGCATTTCCCGCTTGCTATCTGCCCGTCCAGAATATTGGCCATGTGCCCTTGTTCGTGCCACCCGCGTTCATCTTCACCCATACCATGTTGTAAATAAAGTACCGGATATTTACTTTTCGGTGAAGTCTCATATTCCGCCGGGGTATAGACAAAACAACGACGCACTTGCCCTTCCACTTCGGAATAGTACTGGCACTCACGCACCTGCCCATGGGCAATGGATTTGTTAAAAGTATAATATGCCGCCTCTTCTGGGGATTCCGGAACCTCTATTCCACTGGCCATACGTCCGCACCCGTAAAAACAATCGGAAGCCGGATCGGTTACCTGTACCCCATCTACAATGAAAAAGTAATAGTGGAAACCCACCACCAACGGGTCGGTCGTTACCGTCCACATCCCGGTGTTGTCTTTCGTCATAGGGTATTTCTTTCCACAGATATCTGCTTTCACGTCATGAGCCTCAGGAGCATACAAACGAAAGAGTGCCCGTCGTTGCTCGTCCACTTTCGGATATTCTGCCATCGGCACATTATAAATAGAACTTATCGCGGTTTGCGACCACGAGTTTTGCGTCCCACAAACGATAATGGTTCCCCAAACAAAGGCCCACACTATTCTCGAATTCCATTTCCCTCTTTTCATATCTCGTTCTTATCGGTTCATACTTATCAAACGTTACTGGTGTCTGACCGACGGTGCACCGAAATAACTCGGGTGTGTATTATCCGGGTTGAACACCAACTGTTCCAATACGATTTCCGGATCGACCATATATACCTTGAACGTATATAATCCCGGCTTTTCCACCTCAAACTCCGCTGTGAGCCAACGCAAATTGTCGAAGATTTCATTGCGGCAGAAACCATCCCCATTGATCAGTTTCAATGTTTTATTACGCGGTGGAAGCGGTTTGAGTTTCGGGGATTTTTTCAAGTTCTTCGGGGTATATTCACTGAATGTGTCTACGAACCCCTGACGGGCATCCAACGTACGGACTATACCCCCATCCAAACCAAAAGCCAATCGCAGCCCCCGTTCGGGCATCACATCCTGCGTGGGAAGGACACCGAGACAAACGGTCTGTGTCCCCGTCTTCGGGAAATACACTTGATATTCCAGACACGGAGCGTCTTCGAAAGAAGTAGCCGACGGTGCCGTGACCGGAGACAATCCCATACATCCCTCTCCACGTCCTAAATCGGGCAGGAAAGTCCACTTTGCATATCGTCCGGGCCAACAAGCACTAAACTGCCATGCGGGAACGGAAAACTCACTTCCACAAGCATTTCCGAACCAATGTCCTTCCACTTGAACCGGCAGGTCAGCTTTCACGACACGAAGCCTTACCGGTACACGCTCTCTTCCCCGGCAAATATAAAGCATACCTTCCGTCTCTCCGACCTTCAGTTTCGTCCAATCTATACCGACCCAAAGACGGGATTCCGTCCCCACCTTCCCTTTTCGGAGACTCACGTCCATCCAAGGTTCGTCTGTCTTGACCTTAAAATCGAATGTCCCCGTTCCCCGATTGAAGATGTCGATGTAATACTTGCGATTCTCGAAATTATCAAAAACGGGGAGTTCCAATTCTCCTTCCGGCGATAGCGTTTCGCAACCTTCCACAGCCACACCCATCGTAGGCTTTGACAAAGGCTCCACACGCACCACCTGCGGAACGGAATCTCTTTTAGGCATAGACCATTTGGTATATCCCAAATGAATGTCGCTCATCATCTTTTCCCACTTACCTCCGGCCAACACCTTATTATAATAGGCGGTCATAGCTGTATCAACCGTATACAATTCCTCTACTCGCCGCGCATAATCGTTCGCCGTCACGCGTCCCTGCCGAGCATAAAGCCGGTTTTTTGCTGCGGCCAAATAGATTTCCGCCACTCCGGCCGAAGCTTTGACCGGATAAAGCACCAACTGATAGTAAGCATCCTTATATGCTTGAGGCATGAGTTGTCCCACCGAGTCGGCTTCGTGGGCTAACGTACACCACAAATCCGTCACGCGGTCGGCCTCGCAATGGTTTACCACACTGAATATATTCGTAGACTGCACTTCAGGTTTCCGCCACAGGTTATATTTGGAATAACGGGCCACCAACCCTGAAATTGCCCCCGCATGCGCCTCCCCGAAATTTTGCTGCGCCCACCGCCGCAGGTAATCATCTGTCTCATCGGCCTGTATCGCATCGGGATTCCAGGCATAACGCATAATAAAATCAATAGGCAATTCCTTGGGTTTCAGGTCTCCTACATTCACAACCCACAAGTCATCTATTCCCGATTGGTAAGCTAAATTGAACTGTTCGCGCAACTTGGGTATGGTCGTGGTATTAATCCACCGGTCATTCCACGGTCCGCCGTTCATATCGACGTGGTAGTACAATCCCATACCTCCTTTACGCCGCTGTTCCAGCCAAGGTCCTACCCTACGGATATATCCCCAGTTGTTATCACAGAAAAGCAGCATCACGTCATCAGGCACCTTGAAACCTTTGTCATAATACCGTTGCACCTCCGTAAACACAGCCCAAAGTTGCGGTATTTCGGCCGGGTCTTTTCCATGTACCCGTCCGAGTATTTCACGTTGTCCTTTAATGACATCCGACAATACAGCCATATTCTCCTCATCCGTGCCACCTCCCATGGCTACATCTCCATCGCCACGCATCCCGATGGTCACGATACTCTCGTACTTACGACTTCGTTCCGCCCCTTCGACGAAGAAAGAATCTATACCCTCCTTATTCGTAGCATAATTCCAAGGACCGACCTCCTTCCGGCGTTTGGTATAATCTTTATGCGGACGCATCATCGGTTCATGATGCGAAGTACCCATCACGATACCCATATCGTCTGCCAACTGTCCGTTCGCCGGGTCATCCTCATAAAACGAACTGGCCCACATGGCCGGCCACATATAGTTGGCTTTCAACCGGAGCAACAGTTCGAACACGTGCGCATAAAAACGGCTGTTGAACCCACCGAACTTTTTGGAAGCCCATCCCCCAAGGCTCGGCCATTCATCGTTCAAGAAAATACCACGATATTTCACTTTGGGAGAATCTTGCACATAACGTCCCGGTTTCACATACAATTCTGCATGCCGTTGCGCCGGTACGTCGGCAAAATAATGCCACGGCGACACACCGATTTTTTCCGACAGGTCGTATATGCCGAAAATAGTACCACGCTTGTCGCTCCCTGCTATCACGAGATTTCCGTCTACCGTCTGTATCAAATAACTTTCCCATTTTCCTTCAATGGCCGACACGTCAAGCTTCCCTTGCTTCATCCATTCATCGATTTGCCTATTCCTGCCGATCGTTCCGGCTACCACCACTCCCCGTTCTGAGGACAAAGACAGACTGACATCAGCCGCCGTACCAGTCACTCTTCCGATATCCGTACCCAAATTACAAGCCGCAAGCCGTACTCCTTTATAATCTGCCGTATCCACACAAATCGTAGCAACCCGGCCATCGGCCGAAAGACTGAAAGCCCCTACAGACGGCTTAAAAGAAACATAATCCACTTGCATAGCCCGTGCAAATATCATCCCCCCAATAAAGAAGAATGCACTGAGACACATTTTCACGATATTACTTTTCATAACCTAACCTTTTTGTTTCTTTGCAAAATTACGCTAAAAGCCCGTTTCTAAGTTCTTTGTATGTATCACACTTTTGCGATAAAGTAACAAAATCCTCTCATTTCTTCCATTTATGCAAAAAAATGCGCCGGGAATCACTTCCCAGCGCACTCCGCATTCTAAATCTAACTAACATTATATGAAAAGACTTATTCCTTCTTTTTCACCATATATCGTCCCAGATGCTCACATTGGCCTGAGAACCGTATTCGGTATCGCTTGGGCTTTCATTCACTCCGGGTAGCGAGTTCGACGCCATCATGACATGCCTGTCACCATCCAATCCCATGACCTCCACTGCGGGGGCTTGATATGTTTTTTTCATCTTGTTTTGTTTTTATGGGTTATTACTTATTTTACGATTACTTTCTTCACGCTTCCGTCCGACAGCCTCAGCAGGTTGACGCCCTTTGTCGGAGCGTCCAACTTGCGGCCTTGCAGGTCGTAAACGGCTTCCACAGTGGCCGGCCCTTCGGCAGCGGCATCGTCCACACGGGTAGTGCCTGCGTTGTCGAAGCTGACAGACAGCGACTTGGCGTTCACAGCGGCAGCGGTAGGCAAGGCGAGGTAGGCCGTGAAGGGGGTTACCCTCTGCTTCCCGCCTTCGGCCACCTTGTAGAAAGCCGTCACGTCATCCTGCGTCTGGAGCACGTAGCTGCCCTCCGGGGCCGTGGTGCCAGCTTCGTACACACCGTTCAGGATGCCGTTCACCAACGATGCGGGGGTAGCTTCCACGGTCACGTCCTCTGCCTCAAACGTGCATTCGCCGTCACCGGCCAGCAATACGGGCTTGTTGGCGGCAACCGTTGCCGTTTCCTCGCCTGTCACTACGTTGTTTTCATCCACGCCCGTCAGGTTGTAAGCCTTGCAGCCATCGGGCACGGCCACTTCAAAAGGAGATACGAATGTGCCGAAGTTGGGGCCTACCGTTTTCTTCACACTGGCAGCCTCTACTGTAAAGCTGTATGGAGTGCGGAAAGAGTATCCGCTTTCCAAAGCCAGGTTGGCACAGGCATAAGTGCCGTCTTCTCCCTTGACCAACACGTTCTTCTCGTTGGAGAGCTTGGAAGCATCGGACACGAGGAAGAGACAGTTCGGGTTGGCAGAAGACAATTCCATAGCCTCTGTATTAGTAAGCCCCGTGGCATCCATTACCATTGCCTTTGTATCAACCAAAGCAGCTTGCGCACTAGCATTCAGTTCACCGGAACCACTAAGCACATAATCAATACCGTCCACATGGACACCTATCTCATCTATGACCCCAGAAGCTGATCCCCAACCAAGTTTTATCGCATTCAGATGCACATAATCGTATGTACTTAAATCCACGATAACAGTGCCATCATTGCCAATAACAGGATTAACTTCCACATTGGCACCGCCATCCGTAATCCGGTTCATCAGGACACGGAGTGCCAATCCTGGCGTTCCGACCAATTTCAAATAAGAGCAACCGGTCAAGTCGGCATAATTCAGGTAGTATACATTGCCGTCCCCGTATATGGTACCACCGGCAGATTGGATTGTTCCTATATTATAAGCCGGGTAAGTAAGATTCCCAGTAGGTGTTCCTCCCTCGGGAGCTGTCCAATTCTTGAAATCTTCTGCCAAAACTTTCTTTATGTCCGATGCAGCCAACACGTCCTTTGTGATGCAAATATAGTTCAGTTTCATGGAACCTGTACTTTCGGAATTAGCCTCTATGCGAATCTCTCTCACATGCTCGCTCTTAGCTTGATTTTCGGAAGTATAAGTTATATTATATTTAGAAGAATACCATGCACCTACATCTTCGGTCTGGTTGCATATAATCGTGCGCCATATCAAATCCATGTAACCTTCGCTCGTCACATCTACGTTCAAAGAGATATTAACGACTCCTGAGAAATCCACATCTCCCAACTCAAACGTAATGCCCGCATTCCCAACTTCTGATTTCGTGATAAGTCCGGTTTGTTCGTCCATCGTAAACCCAGTAGCACCCTCGGCTAAATCACTTGGATAGATATAGGCCTTGCCCGTCTCATCGAACTCCAGTTTGAAAGGCTTTACAAGATAAATTGCATTCAGGCTCAAAGAACCGGATTCTGAATTGGTATTGAGACGAACGGCCGTCACTTGGGCAAGTTGTTCCTCAGTGAACTTTTCAGACAAATCTATGGTTTTCAGCCCTGTCGTCAAATTATAATAAGCCACTGCCGTCTCCCAAACATCTCCTCCCCCAAATTGAAAATCTACTCGGAAAGGGGCCGTCATCTCTTTTACATCCAAAACCAACTGCGTGTACTCCGTCAAATCACCAGCCAACCCGGGAAGCACCATATAAGCATAGGTGGAAGCCGTCCATGCAAAAGTCTTTTCCGTTGCATCCCATGTTGCATTTCCCACAGCCGTACTTGCGGACAAGTCCGCATACACCTTCGTAGCCCTTGCCGCGCTCCCCAGCCCTAAGACTACTAACATGAATAACAAAAATCTTCGTAACATTTCTCCATACTTTTTAGTTTCACAAAAAGAATTTACTGGAACAAAAATACGCAGGAATAAACCTTTTCTGTTTATTCCTGCGTAACGGATTTTTGCTATTTTGTAACAAATGTGCGAATATTACATTTCACATAGTTTTTTGTTACGTAAGAGACCATAGTTTATGGCAGTCCCTCTGTAACGTCCTCATCCTCTTCTCTTTCCGACTCTGTTTTTGTCTTGGCATTCTTACGGGCATATTCGGTAGGCGTCATGCCGAAGTATCCTTTAAAGCACGTAGAGAATGTAGATACAGACCTGAAGCCCGTAGCGATAGCCACATCGGTAATATCGAAATTCTTCCCGACCAAAAGTTTAGCCGCCTGCGAAAGACGGATATTCCGTACGAAGTCGCGTGGAGTCAATCCTGTGGCATCTTTCAGCCTGCGGTGGAAATGAACCCGGCTGATACCTATTTTATCGGCAATGAACTCCACACTCAAATCAGGACTGGAAATATTCTCGTTAATCACCTTCATCACTCGTTCCATCATCTGGTCGTTCGGAGACACCAATTCTATTTTATCCATTTTCTCTTCCTGTAGGGCTACACCGTATTTACCCTGTAATCTTCGTTTATTTTTCAATAAGTTCTCTGCGGTCTGCCGCAAAATATCGATATTAAAAGGCTTGGACATATAGGCATCAGCTCCTGTGGACAATCCTTCCAGCCGGTCGGCATCTTCGCTTTTAGCCGTCAACAGAATCACAGGAATATGGTTCGTATTGAAACTCCCCTTGATTTTGCGGCAAAGCGTAATACCGTCCATGACCGGCATCATGACATCGCTCACGACCAAATCCACTTTCTCCACGTTCTGGATAAGGTAATCCCAAGCTTCCTGCCCGTTACTGCATTCACTGACATGATATTCCCCGGCAAACTCACCATGCAGATAACGCCGTATCGTCGTCTCGTCCTCCACGACCAATATACGTCCGTGCTTACTTCCTCCTTTCTTTTCTTCCGGCAATTCGGCTACCGTCTCTGCCACATGCTCTGCCTCCAAGGGCGCGGAATAAACAGCTTGAGGCATCTTGTCATCCGAAATATCCTCCAGCAACTCCAACGCCTGAGGCATCTGCACGATGAAACGCGTACCCTGGCCTTCGGGATTGTTTTCCGCCCAAATACGCCCCTCATGCAGCTCTACCAACAATTTCGTCAGGTTCAATCCAATACCGGTACCGACATAATCTCCGCCCCATTTGCCTGAATAGAAACGCTCGAACACCCGGCTCTTCTCCTGGTCGGGAATGCCCACACCACTGTCCGTCACCGAAAGCCTGAAATCCCGTTCACCGGGTATGTCACCGCTCACGTCTTTCAACTCGATGGTGACCACACCGCCGTCGGGAGTGAACTTAAACGCATTCGAAAGCAGGTTCATCACTACCTTGTCAAAGTTTTGCGGATCTACACAAACGTCCATTCGTTCCATATCATGTACAAAGGTGAACGTAATGCCGCGATTATGAGCCGTGGTTTCGAACAACTCATAGAGATTATTGACGAAACCTACCATCTCTACTTTATGATACTTCAATCGGAACTGTCCCTTTTCTATCTTACGCGCATCCATTAGTTGGTTGATCAACCGGAGAATACGCTGGGAATTCTGATATATGAGCGAATAACTGCGTTGATGCGTTTCGTCTTTGTCCGACTTCATCAACTTCATGAGCGGACTGAGAATAAGCGTCATCGGGGTACGTATTTCATGACTGATGTTCATAAAAAACTGAATACGTGCTTCATTCAGTTCTTCCACCTGACGATGCTTTTCAAGAATCCGTTTGGCCTTGAAATGTTCCTTGACTTGCAAAAGTACCACATAAAAGATAAAAAGAAGCAGCACGAAATAGACCATAACGGCCAGTGGGGACAAATACCATACGGGATGTACCATCACCGTCAGTTCCTTCACTTCGGACGACTCCCCGTATGCCTCGGCTTTCATACGTATGCGATAGGTTCCTGTTTCCATATTGATAAAGGATATACGGTTCTGCCCGTACTCCAACGCAATCCAATCGCCATTGTTGATACAGTAGTAATACGTCACACGCCGGTTGCTGAGACTCATCGTGGAAAGTTCTATACTGAACGACTTGTCACGATGGGAAAGGTTCACCTCGTCCACCAGCGGAAGCCAACGGTCTATAATCGTGTAATGTCCCGAACGGTCACCTGCATGCACCGGCTTACCGTTGACATAAAAATCCACCATACGAAGTTCCACTTTCTCCATCCCCGCTTGCTTCCCCACATCCGACGGACGGAACAAAGTCAGTCCGTTGATACCACCGAAATACAGCATCCCGTCTTGAGAATAAGAAGCCTTTACGCTGAACTCATTTCCTTGCAGTCCGTCTTCGATATGGTAATTGTCAAAGGTTCCTTTCTCCGGATTAAAACAGGTCAGACCATCGTCCGTGCTCACCCATATTTTCCCGTCGGAAGCGATTTCTACGCTACACGTGGAATTAATAGGCAACCCGTCTTCCACGGTATAAGTCTTCACGCTTTCGTTCGCGATGTCGAAACGCACAAGTCCTAATGTTGTGGCAGCCCAAAGCACTCCGTCGGCATCCACTTTCATGTCGCGCACGCTGCTTTTAAGCATAAACCGCCCCCGTAAACGGATGTCTCCTCCCTTAGACAAAGTGAACACCTCCAACCCGTCGGCCGTACCCACATAAAGGAAATCACCATGTACCAACAGCGTCCTCACATAAAGGTTTCTCAGAATCTGATAAGGGTAGACCACCGTATTATCGACCAACATCTTATATTGTGTCAACTCTCCCGTAAGCAGACTGTAGCGGAACAGCCCGCTACCCATCGTCCCTATCCATATATTCTTATAACCGTCTTCCACCATCGTGTAAGCATTCGGTATTTTATTTCCGTCCTTCACCCACGCGCCGAGGTTGACGCACTCTCCGGTATGTTTGTCCATCTTCGCCACACCCGACCACGAAGAACCCAGCCATAAAGTTCCTTCCGAATCCTCCAACATGCTCATCACCGTGGAAGGCATCGTCTTCACCACACCCGGTTTGAAATGGACACTGCTGCTGCCATCATGAGCCAGATGATACACCCCGCAGTGGTCGGCCGCCAACCAAAGGTTGCCATGTCCGTCGCCGGTGATGGCCGTCACACAATTCGTACCGATCGTGTTCTTCAGTACCGAGCGACGCCCCACGTATTCAAAACTGGTCGCCATGTCGGGCATCACCAATACGCCTTTCCAGTAGACTCCGACCCATGTATTGCCATCGCTGTCCACAATGGCATCCTTCACGTTAGACGTAGCCAGGTTATATTCATACGTACGGATATTGCTCTGCGTAATAAGTCCGGTGGCTTCATCATAGATTTTCAGCCCGTCACCGTCGGTAGATATCAATATCTGTCCTTCCAATCCGGGATTTATGGAAGCCATCACGTAACGGCGGCTTTCCGGAAAAACATCATAAAAACGATTTTCTTTTTCGGAATAACACAATAACCCGTCATGAGCCGTGGCCAGATAAAGATGTCCGGACGAACTCTGACAAAGTTCGATAGCCCCGGGATAGCTTGCCACCCGACGGAGTTTTCCACCCTTCGAACAATGTATCCCTCCGTCCGCATCTACAAACCAGACTCTCTTTTCACGGTCTTCAAATATTTGCAAAAGAGTGACCTTAGCCGGCGGAAAATCTCTCATTTCTTTCAGGAACTTCTTTCCATCCTCATCCTCACACAGGTGATAAAGTCCGTATCCGGCCGTACAGACATAAATAGAATCTCCGCTCAGTTTGGTCATCGAAATCACATGGGCATGGATGGTGTCGCCCTCGGCTACGATAATAGGAACATCGGTAAACCGGTCCGTATCATAAGAGTACATCTGCACACCGTACTCCATTCCGACAAGCACAGAGCCGGGTTCCACTTCCAACGCACAACTTACCATGTCATGCCCCAAAGTTCCGGCTTCACCTTTTTTATGCCGATAAACATTCATCTTCACACCGTCATAACGGTTTAAGCCGCTTTGCGTAGAAATCCACACATTTTTCCGGCTGTCTTCCATAATGGAACGGATACAGGTATTCGACAGTCCCTGATCTGAAGTAAAAGAGACTGGGTTTTGTGCTTTCATAAAGACTCCCGACAGTCCCAAAAGAAAGCTTAAGAGATTTTTTTTCCAATTCATAGATTTAGACATAAGCTTTAATTAAACAGTATTCTTCATTTGTACTTTCTGCATTGTGTTCCGGTCTTGAAAACGCTCCGCCATCGGTTTATCTCTTAGGAAGAGAGCAACCATTACACAAAGTTATAGGAAAAAAACTGATTTTAACTCCATTCCAAAAGATTTTTTTTCGCAGCATTTGAAAAACCTAAATTCCGCAGCATTTTAGTTTAACTTATTTTATAAG
>UMID01026533.1_pt1 | contig 75944 bp, 68 predicted proteins | sample 1965691 | NCBI WGS metagenome assembly UMID01 (sample SAMEA4836115, study PRJEB28245) | human gut metagenome | biome: gut microbiome; material: fecal sample | place: Denmark | collected 2008 | reverse complement strand
CTCTTTCATTTCATAGTATAGGTCGTTCAACTTTTCCTGTCCAAACTTATATACTAACACCATATGTAAAACTGCATTCAAGAAATTTGGCTCCAAAATAAAGCAGGCCGGCTGCCCATGAATGGGTGGCCGGCAATAAGAAAATGAATCAAAAGCCCTAATAGGCAATAGGACCGGTGATAGCAGAAATACAATAATGATGCACACGGCGCCAATTAGACACTTGAATAAGGACCCTTTACCCAAAATGGATAGGCCAAGGTACAAAGAATTCCAATAAACGCGCTTTCGACAATACACCGGACAGGGGTATCCGCATGATAACCGCCAATGTTAAAGCGGAGCATGTCAAAAGCCATCATCCAGACTACGATCTGCCATATTCTGTTCAAAGGGAGTGCAATAGCCAGGAGCAGGGCACTACTAAACAGTTCATTTATGAAACAGATAAGCCCATATACATAAACAGCACGCTGCTCCTTATCTGCCCCATTCTCAATCACGTAATCAACCCAGCGGCTGGCCAGTTCTTCAACCATAATCAGCTCTCCCTAACTAGCTTTGTTGATATAGGCAAATACCACTGCCTGCCGATAATCCGGATTTATTTCCAGCTGCTCATCATTCCACAATAAGAGTCCCTTTTTTTCTATCTGCCGTACATATTTGATGTTCACAAGAGTATGCGCCGCGCACCATATGAACTGCCCGGGAAGCGCATAATCCAGTTCTTCAAGATGCAGACATAGTTTATATGAGCCCTCTTTCATGACAATAAGAGACTCTTCACCAATGCCCTGGATATATAGTATGTTATCATATGGGATACAGAATGTAGTGTCCTCAAATCTCAGTTTAAAGTTTGCATTGGATGTAATCTCAAAAATACGTTCCATGCAATGTTCAATATCTACCTTTTTAAACGTTTTCGTAAGATATAAGGCATTGATTTCATAGCTGTCCATGAGATGCCTGTCATTGTCCGAAAACAATACGATGGGAAATTTCATACCGCATTTTTTGAACATGCGTGCGCTCGACAGACCATTTTAATCCCCCTCCATACTGATATCCACAAATACAATATGAAAATCTCTCATGTGACATGATGAGAAGTCATTACTGGTTGGATAATATGTTATTTCTAATTCCACCTTGCTCTTCCTGGCCCAATCATTCAGGATAGCAGACAAAACTTCATATTCTTTTTCTGTATAGGCAATAACCGCAGCTGAGATAACCAGCATCTTCCTTCCTCCTGGCATGATGTAGTATTTAAAACGAAATCCAGTCCATGTATGTTTCCCGTACCTGGTTCAGATAGGGTTTGCTGATGGTAAGCCAGGTGGAATTACTCACCAACAACTCCCGGCCTTTTATCTGCTTTATATGCATAACATTGACTGAGGTTGTCCTATGGCAACGGACAAACTGTCTGGGAAGCTGCCCCAATATCTCATAAAATGGTATTTTATGGGTAATGGTCTCGGATACGGTTACCAGGGTTGTATAATGCAGTGCAGCCTGACAGTACAGTATGTCAGCGTATGGGATGGAAAGGATGGTATCCTTGCTGTTAAAAATGTATTTGGCATCCGACATACGCTCCAGTGCATTATCCATACATGTACGAATCCGTTCATATTGAACTGGCTTCAGGATAAATGCCATGGCATTCGTGTCATAACCGTCATATACATAAATTTCGTGCATGGTCAGAAAGGCCAGAGGGATGCGGGAACCGCGCTTCTTTAGTATATGGGCCGTCTTAATACCACTTATCTCACCATCAAGCTCAATGTCCATAAATATGATATGAAAATTGGCGACGTCTTCTTTTAAAAAATCCTCACCCTTTGTGAAGCACTGAATCAGCAGTTCGCACTTCTGTTTTTCCTGCTCCCACATATGCAGCAACTCTTCCGGCTGTTTCCTGTATGGCTCCTCATTCTCCACGATTGCAACCTGTATGCAAAGCATCCTCAACCGTACCTCCCTTAATTGGTATTACTATCATGATTTCAAAGTATGTTTCCTTAGGCTTCAATCTATAAAATCCACCAGCATGTTCAACAATCTGGATAATCCGCGCCAGACCGAGACCATGTCCCAATTCTGTTTTACGGCTCTTCAATGCATCTCCGTCAAAATTATAAATGCCGTCGCAACTGTTCTCCACGATAATCCGGAACATCTGATCGACACGCTCTACTGTAATCTCAATATAACGTTCATTTGCATTGGGCAAATGCAGGGTAGCTTCAATCGCATTGTCAAGCAGGTTACCAAACAAAGATGAAATATCAGTGTCACTCATTGGAAATATCCCGCAACACTTAATTGTATAATTGATCTGGATACCATGCCGTTTTGCTTTCATAAATCCGGCGGACAATACGTTGTCCAGGGCCAGATTTCCACTGTTGGTCAGGAGACTGGTATAGTCCTCTACTCCGGAACTGTCCCGTATGTAACTAAGCGCCCGATCCACATGGCCGGATTTAAGGAATCCAATGACCATATGGACATGCTTCCTTATATCATGCCGCCAGGTACGCAGAGCAGCCACTGCATCCTGGGCTGCTTCCAGCTCTTTTATCCTACTTTCATCCCAATGCTGTTTTACCAGAAGATTGTTCTTTTCCTGACAGACCTTTGCAAACCAAATCATGATATTTAATGTCACAATGGCAAAGATGATTATGAGCATATAGGCAATGTCCGTCATAATGGCGATATCCTCATAAACCTCCAGCGAGCTGATGGTGATGGTCATGTTGGCAAGCTGGTCCAGAAAAGCCAAGATTAACAGTACCATCGCAAAGAGAAGCAGCTGAGTTTTTACCAGCAGGACATATTGGTTTTTTATTAACCGGATGAGTCCTAATGCAGCAATGAAGCATATGATTAGATATAGTACAACCATACAATAACGCCCGGCATTTGGTTCCAACAGCCGTCTCAGGCTGCTTTGAAATAAAAGGTCCGTAATACGGAATACAATATGTTCGGATGTAAGGGCAATCAGCATGTATGTACATCCACATAAAAGCTTTCCTAGCCTGCGCCCTGGAAAGCAAATATAAGAATACACAATCTGCAGGGCGGTGACACTGACCAGCCGCAAGAGCGGATAGAAATACAGTTTATCAATCCATGTAATCGCTAATGCCAAAAGGATGCCGCCAAGCATCTGGCGGTACCAGTAATGCTCCTTTCCTCCTAAAATACGATAGAAAAGATACCAGCAGATACCTGCCTCCACAAAATTAATCATTATCTCTGCCATTTTCTCATAATCCTCTCCTAAAAACAACTATTCTCAAGTTCCAATTCGTGCAAAAAGCAGCACGTCCCCCCCCCCCCCCATTATTATAACATTTTTTTCTGTTTATGTGGTTAAATCTGGAAAACCGCTGATGCCTGATATGCACTTTATAATGCAATATAGTAAGAAACCCTTTACAAGAGCATACAGAAAAAAGAGCTGCCAACCTTATAAACAACGCCGCCCTGAAAACAAGGCGGCGTTTTGCTATGTGGTCACTTCTGGCCAGTGTGGCCAGAGGGAGTGGTATATTTATATTCCCTGCATCTGATATGTTCCACAAGGATAAAAGATATAAGGCCCAGGAGCGGTGAGCGGCAGGGACGCGGACAAGGGAAAAGGCCGGAGGCGTGTTCCCTACGCTTCCGACCTTTCATGGACTCCTCTTTACATCACTGTCTAACTCCAGACCATTTCCGCAATGGCGCCTTTCATTGACATCAATAGGGACGCCATTTTTTAATGTCTGATACCAAAGTCAGGTATTATATGTACAAATATCAGAAAGTCAGCTTTTAAGCCATTTCATATGCGCATTTATCTGTTTCTCGTAACCATTGTCAGAAGGTTCGTAAAATACGGTTCCCTCCATACCGTCAGGCAGATACTGCTGCTGCACATAATGCCTGGGGTAGTCGTGGGCATACCGGTAGCCTGCCCCATGCCCCAGCTTTTCCGCTCCCTTGTAATGCTTGTCCTGCAGATGGACGGGCACAGGCATGGTCCGTTCATTCCTCACCGCTTCCATGGCCTTCTGTACCGCCATACAGGCAGCGTTGCTCTTTGGAGCCGTGGCCACATAGGTAACTGCCTGTGAAAGGATGATATTGGCTTCGGGAAGTCCGATGCGCTCTGCGGCCTGGGCTGCGTTCACCGCCACCACAAGGGCCTGAGGGTCTGCGTTTCCCACATCCTCCGCAGCGCATATCATGATTCTTCTGGCTATGAACTTGATGTCTTCCCCCGCGTACAGCATCCGCGCCAGATAATACACGGCAGCGTCCGGATCCGACCCCCGCATGCTTTTAATGAACGCGGATATTGTATCATAGTGGTTGTCCCCGTTCTTATCATACCGGACCGCCCTTTTCTGAATGCATTCCTGGGCCACTGCCATATCAATGTGAATCCGCCCGTCCGGTCCCTTTGCAGTGGTCAGCACCCCCAGCTCCACGGCATTTAACGCGGCCCTGGCATCCCCGTTGGCCGTATCTGCCAGGAAATCAGCGGCATCCTCGTCGATTTCGGCATCGTAAATGCCCATTCCTCGTTCCTTGTCATAAACCGCCCTCCGGATCAGCTCCTTTACATCGTCCTTTTCCAGGGGCTTAAGCTCAAATATCCTGGACCTGGAAAGAAGCGCTCCGTTTACCTCGAAATAAGGATTCTCCGTAGTGGCTCCTATCAGTATCAGCGTCCCGTCCTCCACAAAGGGCAGAAGGTAATCCTGCTGTCCTTTATTAAAGCGGTGGATCTCATCCACGAACAGTATGGTTTTCCGTCCGTACATGCCAATGTTATCCTTGGCCTCCTTCACCACCTCCTCCATGTCCCTTTTTCCCGCCACCGTGGCGTTAATCTGCCTGAAATCCGCACTGGTGGTATTGGCAATGACCTTGGCCAGAGTTGTCTTCCCGGTTCCCGGAGGTCCGTAAAAAATAATGGAGCCCAGCTTATCCGCCTGTATGGCCCGGTACAGCAGCTTATCCTTTCCCACAATATGCTGCTGCCCCACCACCTCATCCAGGGTCCTGGGACGGAGCCTGGATGCCAGAGGCGACTCCCTCTCCATATCCTTTTCTCTCATATAATCAAATAAATCCATATCTGTATTCTCCTCAGTCAATCAGCAGTTCATCCACCGTAACAAAAGTATAGCCCCGCTTCGTCAGCGTGTCAACGATTTCCAGGGCTGCTTCCACAGAAGTGGGGAAAATATCATGCATCAATATAATATCCCCGTTCTCCACATCCTTAAGCACACGTTTCACAACACGGTTGGTATTGCGCAGTTTCCAGTCCAGTGAGTCCACGGACCACAGTACGGTGGTCATGCCGACCCTGCACTCCAGCTCCTCATTCCAGTCTCCATAGGGCGGGCGCATATACTGGGGCCGCTCTCCCGTAATCTCTTCTATCATCCGGCTGGTCCTGTCCACGGCCTGGCAGACCGCGTCGGATCCGGCCTTTGTGAGCTGCACATGGCTGTAGCTGTGATTTCCAATCAAATGCCCCTCTGCCTTCATCCGCTTTACAATTTCCTCGTTTCCCTCTATGTTCTGACCCATAAGAAAAAAGGTTGCCCGGACATTTCGCTCTTTCAGCCCGTCCAGCAGTTTTTCCGTGTAATCCTCATTTGGTCCGTCGTCAAAGGTCAGAGCCACACATTTCCCTTCCAGGCCCTTGGCCCGGTCCAGGGTATCCCCTCCCTCCCTGACCCAGGAGCCCCCGTCAACGGACACATGGGCCGGCATTTCCCCCCTTACCGCATGGATAAGGCCGCCCAGCAGCAGAAGGTCCATTATGCAGACGGCTGCCAGGAGTTTTGACTTATTTATCAGCTTCACCCTGTTTTTCCCTCTCTTATTTCACATCCTTATCTATCCAGTATATGTGCGGGGACAATGTAAAAATGCTTTTACCTTTTTCCGTCTTCCACATACTTAAAAAAACATGGGCAAAGAAGAAAACAGCGCCGGGACTGCTCCCGGCGCCGCTCAGCTGAACTTAAATCATATAGAACGTATTTCCCTGACTTCTACTGTGCTGTTCCTATCGGTGTGACCACTACACCCGGTCCGCCGGATGTACCTGTGACAGACTGGCCTGACCCCGGTGCCTGATTGGATACGCCGCCGCTCTGTGAAGGCTGGGGCGCCTGTCCTCCCTGGCTGCCGCCTGGCGCCTGGGTCTGTACATTTCCTGTCTGGCCGTCCCCGGTCTCATTTCCCGTTTCCTGAACAACCTGGCTGAGCACTCCGCTTGCGTCTGTATTGTACGCCACGCCGCCTATGTCCACAGTGGTGCCTGCCGCCATACGTCCTGTGGATGGCTCCATATAGTAGTGGAGTCCGCCCACATCGATCACGCCTTTCGCCATACGTCCGGAGCTCTCAAAGTAATACCAGGCCCCATCCATCTCACGCCAGCCCGTGGCCATTGCCCCGGATCCCTTAAGGTAATACCGCTCACCGCCGTCATCCAGCCAGCCTGTCTGCATCACGCCCTCCTGGCTGCTGTAATACCAGGTTCCGTTGTCATTGATCCAGCCCTTTGAAAGGGCTCCTGAGCTGTCCAGATAGTACCACTTCCCGTTCTGACTGGTCCAGCCTTTTGCCATGGCCCCATTTCCCTCCAGGAAGTATCTGCGGCCGCCGTCATCCAGCCAGCCTGTCTGCATCACGCCCTCCTGATTGCTGTAATACCATGTTCCGTTGTCATTGATCCAACCCTTTGAAAGGGCTCCTGAGCTGCCGAAATAATACCATTTCCCGCTGTCGGATTTCCAGCCGGTTATCATCTTACCGTTAGAGTCATCCAGATAGTAAGACTTGCCGGACTGGTTGAGCCAGCCCCTGGACACCAAACCGTCCCCGTTCATATAGTACCATGTGCCGTCATCCTGAATCCAGTTGTTTTTCTGCTTTGCATAGTTCTGGTAATAGTAGGTCTGCCCGTTGATAGTCCTCCACGTATTAGCCGGAATCACAGAAGTGAAATCCTTGAACTGAAAATCGATATCCACATTTCCGCTTATACCGTTTACAGCGCCGGTGCTTGTTGCCTGCCACATAACCGGATTCTGATAGGCGGGTTTGGCGGAATAGCGGGCTACCCATACAGGATAGTTCATTTTGCTCATATCCAGCTTATTGGCAAGCCAGTTGTCATTGGCATAGATGACAGGATAATAGCCCGCCTCTGAAATCCGCCCGCAGAACGCGTTGGCGATGGCTGCCAGCTCATCCTTTGACAAGGTTCCCTGGGTGGAATCCTCCATGTCAAAGGCCACGGGATAGGAAACCGGATAATCATGAATCAGGTTGAGGACAAAGTTGGCCTCCTCCACCGCCATCTCCGGCGTCATGGCCAGAGAGTAGATATATACGCCCACCTTGACGCCTGCCGCGCTGGCCTGCTGGATATTCCTGTGGAAGTAAGGGTCCACTGCGCCCTTTGAACGGGTGCCCAGCATGACGAAGGACACGTCGTCCGCGGCTACCTGGCTCCAGTTGATATCTCCCTGCCACCTGGACACGTCAATTCCCCGGAACAGCACATTATTGATGGACGAGCCGTCCGGCATCTGGTATACGCCGTTTACCTTCTTCCATGCGTTGGGATTTGCGGTGGAAGCAGACTGTCCGGAGGTGGTTCCTGTACCGGAGGTGGTTCCTGTGCTGCCAGTGGAACTCTGCCCCGGCCCTACGGGAGATATGACCGTGGAGGACTGGGTCTCTCCCGGTCCCACGGCCAGGGATGTACCCGCGGGCACCATTGTCCCTGCCCCGATTAGCCCCGCCAAAACAAGTGCGCGGCAGCGCCTCATTATCTGCGTCGTATTTTTCATAATCTTCTCCTCATACCATTGTATTTTTCAAAAAAAGAGGGGATGTCCAGCCATCCGCTGTCACATCCCCCTTGTTAAACTGCTGTACATCAACCTGGTCCGTCTGTCCGTCCTGGTTCAAGCGCAGTTGACGAGCCGGATGGGCTGTTATTGGAATTGCCGCTGGTCGGGCCGCTGGTGCTGCTTCCGGAGCCGCCCGGTGTGCCGCTGCTGATACCGGAGCCGGAAGAACCGGACACGCCGGGTCCGCCGCTGCCGCCGGAACTGCCGGAATTATTGTTCACGGTTCCCGGTGTCTGGGCCGATACGCCGTTGGCATTCTGGCATACACCGCTGCCGTCAAAGTTATACTGTACGCCATTGATGGTAGCTGTGGTGCCCGCAATCATCTTGCCCTCGTTGGCAGGGTTCAGATAGTAGTACTTGCCGTCCAGCTGAATCCATCCCGTCATCATATGTCCATTGCTGTTGAAGTAATGCCAGGAATTATCAATCTGCTTCCAGCCTGTGGACATCTTGCCGTTGCTTGTATCCATATAATATTTGTTGCCTTCGCTGTCGCTCAGCCAGCCGCTCAGCATCCGGCCATCCGTATTCAGGTAGAAATAATCATTATCCACTTTAGCCCAGCCCGTCATCATCTTGCCGTCCGTGCCAAAGAGGTACCAGTTGTCCTTAATCTGTGCCCAGGAATTAACCACGCACTTTCCGTTGCTCTGGAAATAATACCATGCGCCGTCCATCTCACGCCAGCCGGTTGCCATGGTTCCGTTGCCCCGCATGAAATAGTAGTCGTTTCCAATCTTCAGCCAGCCTGTAACCATACTTCCGTCGTTCAGCATATAATACCACTTGCCGTCCTCCGGATTGATCCAGCCCATGGCCATGAGACCGTTGGGCCTGAAGAAATACCATTTTCCGTCAATCTGCTTAAAACCCGTGGACATATGTCCCGTGGATAAGTCCATGTAATACCAGCCCTCGCTGGTCTGAAGCCATCCTGTATGTGTCTGTCCATTATAGATATAAGTCCAACTGTCATTGGATTTACTCCATCCGTCCGCCCCATAGCTGGTGAATACAGACCCCAATGACATGGCCCCAATCATACCGGCTGCCGCGATTGCTGCCCAGTACTTTTTATATCCCATTTGTCATCCTCCTCGCCTGGTATATCTGGCCAGGGGCATAGTAGTCCCCAACCGTTTACATATCTCCGATTATAGCACAATCCCATATTCATTTGGTAACAAATTTATTACAATTTCCGTAATTTCCTATAATATTTTTTTGCATACCGGTACATGATGATGGTGTATTCTCCAAACTCATCGCCCAGAATGCTTTTATATACAGCCCACAGGCACCACAGGAATCCTCCCAGGGCCGCATTGGCATATAGGGCGAACAGCTCGTCCTCAGAGGGCTCCCTCTGAAGATAAAGCCTGAAGAGACGTTCCATGTCCTCTTCATTGTAATAGGAATAAATCGCACACATGGACACATCCATCACCGGGTCACACATGCCTGCATACTCCCAATCCAGGAGTTTTACACTGCCGTCCTCAAAAAAGAGAAAGTTATCCACATTTGCGTCAATATGACACAGGCATTTTGGGTGTTCCATGGAATCCAGGGTATCCATGAGCCAGTCCATCCACCCCCTCACTTCCTCGTAATCCTCAAACAAAAGAGCTCCATGGCTCCTGCACAGCTTTTCATAGAAGCTGATTCTCTCCCGGATGTCAAAGGAATGGGCCACCGTAATACCCGACTGGTGAAGGCAGCGCACCATGGACATGCATTTTTCCATATCGTCCCAATCCGCTGCATCCGCATTTCTGGTACCTTCATAGTAATCCGCTATCTTATACCCCGTCTTTTCGTTCATGTACAGCACATGCTCGGTGATTTCAAGCGGGGCAACGGCGTCGTAGACTGTTTTTTCCTGTTCCCTGTTAATCAGAAGTTCTGTTCCCGGACCTGGTATGCGGCAGATGCAGTGGCGGTCCTCCACCTTAAACAGAAACGACTTGTTGGTCATGCCCGCTTTCAGGCAGCGGATATCTTTAATGTGGGATTCCGGTACCTTGAATACCTCTGCGACCAGCTTCATGGCCGCATTGTCAGAATGATTCTGATAGCGGGGGTCAAACAGGCGCAGCTCCTCCAGGTTCTCAAACTCATATACCTGGTCATCCGGCTGGCGGTTCACATCCATCTCTATCTCATCCCATCTGGAAGCAGCCAGTCCGCTGGCTTCCTGGGCCGCTTCCAACAGTCCGCCGGCTTCCTCCTCCAGCCGCCGCCTGGCCTCTCCTTCCAGCATATCAACATAGACCTGTTCCCAGTAGAACTGCTCTGTTCCCGGCGTCTTATAATAGGCTTCCAGCACGGGAAGGAACTGCCGGGAAAATTCCCGGGAAAAATAAGCCGGACCATACATGACCCACTGGTCCCGTCCGCCTACTTTCACATCGGTGATCCTTCCCTTTTTATTGAAATAAAGGCACCACTCCTTGGTCTCTCCCCTCTGAAAAGCCGAGCTGTACCAGGCCCCACATTCATAGGCATGATACATGTTCTCCCGCATCCAGTTGTCCGATGACAGAATGTACATATTGCGTCCCTCCAGCACCTTCCTGGCCCGGTATATAGTGGTCAGGGTGTTTTTGCTGGTGTATTCAGGATTGTACAGAAGCTCCACACCGTATTTATCAATGAGGTATTCAAACTTCTCCTTCAGATATCCCACTGCTATGGTTATGTTCCTTATCCCCACTTCGTGAAGCTGCTTAATCTGACGCTCAATCATTCGCTCCCCAAAGACCTCCAGGAGCCCCTTGGGCATCTCAAAGGTCAGGGGTACAAAACGTGAACCGAATCCGGCTGCGATAATAAGGGCGCCGTCCACCCTATATTGGTCTAACAGCTTCTGTCCCTCAGCCCTCAGCCTCCATCTGGCTTTTCCCTTTTGGCTGCTTTTCTCTCCTATATATCCCTTTGCCAGGCAGTCCTTAATCAAACCATTGGCCGTGCCCAGGGAGACGTCCAGCTTTCCGGCCAGCTCCCTCTGGGTGATATCCGGCTGCTCCAGCACTGCCCTGCATACAAGTCCATGTCTGTCCATTGTGTAATCCTCGCTTCCTGCCTGTTTATGTTCAAATTTATCATTTTGTGGAAATATATGAACATTATATCACACCCGCTAAAAAAAGCAAGCATAAAAGCAGCATGACAGCACCCGGAAAATGGCAGAGAATATTCCCTTTTTTGATACCATAAAAATAAAAAACCAGACTCCGAAACATTCCCCGGAATCTGGCTTTCTTATCTATAAACTTACACTTCAAATATCAAATCCCCATAACTTGGCATGGGCCACAGTTCCTTATCCACTATCATCTCCAGCTGGTCCACAGGAGCCCTGAGCGCTTCCATGGCCGGTACTACCTGGCTGTGGTAGATGACAGCCTGGCCCTTGCCACCCTCGGCGGCTGCGGCCTTTTCCGTCGCCTCCAAAAGATGGGCAAGTGCTGTCTTTATCCCGGTAAGCAGCTCTGAGGTCTCTATGAGCAGCTCTGTCTGGGTGCTCACATCCGCCTCCTGGCATACGCCTTTCACGGCCCCGATGGATGCGGCAAGCTGTGTGGTATACTTGATGACTGCCGGGATAATGGACTTGCTGGCCATATCGTACATGGTCCTGGCCTCAATGTTAATGGCCTTGGAATAGTTCTCATATTCCACCTCAGACCGGGATTCCAGCTCAGCCTTTGTAAATACCCCAAATGCCTCAAACAGCTTCACCGCCTTATCCGTTGTCAGAGCCGGGATGGCATCCACCATGGAGCGGATGTTCGGAAGTCCTCTTCTCTCTGCCTCGGCTACCCATTCATCTGAATATCCATTTCCATTAAAAATGATTCTCTTATGGGCGGCCAGAGTCTTCTTTATGAAATCATGTACAGCCATATCAAAGTCATCTGCCTTCTCCAGTATGTCTGCCGCTTCCTTAAAGGCTTCTGCCACGATGGTGTTCAGCACGGTATTGGGAGAAGCGATGGAATCCGAGGAACCCACCATGCGGAACTCGAATTTATTACCGGTAAAGGCAAAGGGTGATGTACGGTTTCTGTCCGTGGCATCCTTATCCAGATCAGGAAGAATGTCAACTCCGGTCTTTAAGGTGCCGCCCTGTTTGGAGTGGGTGGCTTCGCCGGTGCTGCACAGCTGGTCGATTACATCCTCAAGCTGCTCTCCCAGGAAAATGGATATGATGGCAGGCGGCGCCTCGTTGGCTCCCAGTCTGTGGTCATTTCCCACATCGGAGGCAGACTCCCTGAGAAGGTCTGCATGGATATCCACTGCCTTGATGATACATGCCAGTACCAGAAGGAACTGGATGTTTTCATGAGGCGTGTCACCAGGATTCAGGAGATTGGTGCCGTCATCCGCGGTCAGCGACCAGTTGTCATGCTTACCAGAACCATTGACGCCCGCAAAGGGCTTCTCATGAAGGAGGCAGGCCATGCCGTGGCGTCCGGCCACCTTCTTAAGTGTCTCCATGACAATCTGGTTGTGGTCAACAGCCTGGTTTACACCCTCGTAGATAGGCGCAAGCTCATGCTGGGCCGGAGCCACCTCGTTGTGCTGTGTCTTGGCAGGCACGCCTAATTTCCACAGCTCTTTATTTACATCGTTCATGTAAGAACCGATTCTCTCACGGATGGCTCCAAAGTAATGGTCCTCCAGCTCCTGGCCCTTGGGAGGCATTGCGCCGAATAAGGTTCGGCCGGTGTAAATCAGGTCCTTGCGCTGCAAATATTTCTCTCTGTCTACCAGGAAATATTCCTGCTCCGCGCCTACGGACGGCGCGACCCGCTTGGCTGTGGTGTTGCCAAAAAGACGGAGTATCCTTAATGCCTGCTCATTGACAGCCTGCATGGAACGCAGCAGCGGAGTCTTCTTATCCAGCGCCTCCCCCTTATAGGAACAGAAGGAAGTGGGGATGCACAGGGTCACGCCGATGGCGTCTTCCCGCAGGAAGGCCGGTGAGGTACAATCCCAAACCGTATATCCCCTTGCTTCAAAGGTGGCCCGCAGGCCGCCGGATGGGAAGGAGGATGCGTCCGGCTCGCCCTTAATCAGCTCCTTGCCGGAGAATTCCATGATTACTTTTCCGTCGGATGGAGCAGAGATAAAGGAATCATGCTTTTCCGCAGTCACCCCTGTCAGCGGCTGGAACCAGTGGGTATAGTGGGTGGCTCCCCTCTCGATTGCCCAGTCCTTCATGGCATGGGCAACCACATCCGCAATACTGGGGTCCAGCTCTGCCCCGTCTTCAATGGTTTTCTTTAACTTCTTGTACACGCTCTTTGGCAGACGGTCCCTCATCACCGCGTCATTGAATACATTTTTACCGAACATCTCCGATACATTCAACACATCGCTCATAGAATTATCCATCCTCTCTTTTTTATCTTCCTTTTCCAAAATCGTTTCCAAAATTCTCAGGTCATAGCTCTCTCAGGTCATACATCTCTTTTCACGTAATTATATTAAGTCCGCGCGGATATATAATAAAAAGGTGTTCCCCCTCTGAGAGAGAACACCTTTGTTCTTTATTAAAATAAACCATTTCCACCGAAATTGCAAGTGGTTTTTCAATAAAAATACATTTTTATTCTAATAAGGATTGTTAAGCTGTATTAATAGCTAGCATCAGTTATAGTGATGTAGGTTATAAATCAGCCGGTATATCGTATATTATGCCTTGCCAACGGAACCGAACAGCTCCATCTTTTCCTTAACAGTTGCCCTGATAGCATCAGCGCCCGGAGCCAGAAGCTTCCTTGGGTCAAAGCCCTTGCCCTTCAGGTCCTTGCCTGCCTCGATGTATTCCCTGGTGGCTGCCGCGAAGGACAGCTGGCACTCTGTGTTTACATTGATTTTCGCAACGCCCAGGCTGATAGCCTTCTTAATCATATCCTCAGGGATACCTGTACCGCCGTGAAGAACCAGAGGCATATCGCCTACGGCTGCCTTTACCTGCTCTAATACGTCGAAACGCAGGCCGGGCCAGTTTTCAGGATATTTGCCGTGGATATTGCCAATGCCCGCTGCCAGGAAGTCAATTCCCAGATCAGCGATGGCCTTGCACTCCCGGGGATCCGCGCACTCGCCTAAGCCTACCACGCCGTCTTCCTCGCCGCCGATGGAGCCAACCTCTGCCTCCAGGGACAGACCCATGGCATGAGCTACCTTAACCAGCTCCTTTGTTTTCTCAATGTTCTCTTCGATTGGATAGTGGGAACCATCAAACATGATGGAGGAAAATCCTGCTTTGATACATTTATAGCAGCCATCGTAAGTACCATGGTCCAGATGCAGGGCAACCGGAACCGTGATGTTCAGTTCTTCCATCATAGCCCGGACCATGGCAGCAACCGTCTTAAATCCTGTCATATACTTTCCTGCGCCCTCGGATACGCCCAGGATAACCGGAGATTTCAGTTCTTCTGCTGTCAGCAGCACGGACTTGGTCCACTCCAGGTTGTTGATGTTGAACTGGCCAACCGCGTACTTGCCTTCCCTTGCTTTCTCAAGCATGTCTTTTGCTGAAACTAACATATTATACCTCCTTATAACTTTGTTATTTTATTAACCATCTCACCCATTATATCGCATACGCGAACAAAAAGGAAGATGTTTTTCATTAAATCAGCTGATGCCGAGGATGTCCTTTACCTCGTTCTTCATATCATCCACGCCGCACTCCCTGTTATGGCGGACCGCCGCATGGCGGATTTCCTCCACTGCCTGGGGAACAGCGACGCCGGACAGGGCGCTTAATGCATCCACGATTTCAAATTCATCCTTGCCCTCCAGTCCTTCCCTGCCTGCAATGGCTTCCATGACACTGTGGGAAAATTTATAAGGGCTGGCAGTGGACGCTATGACTGTCTTTGTGCCATCCCCGCTTTCCCTCCTGTAATTTGCGTAAACAGCAGCCGCAACGCCTGTATGGGTGTCAATGAGATAGCCCGTATCATCAAACAGTCTCCTGATGGTGGCAGCGTCCTGCTCCTGGGTGGCAAAGCCTCCCGCGAAATCAGACATGAAGGCGCGCATCTCAGGCGTCACCTCATACCTTCCCTCCTCGGAAAGCCTCCGCATCAGGGCCGCGTTGGCCCGGGCATCACATCCTGTGCTCAGATAGATGAGACGCTCCAGGTTGCTGGATATAAGGATATCCATGGACGGTGAATTGGTGAGGATAAACTCTCTCTTCCTGTCATAAATTCCTGTGGTGAAGAAGTCATATAAAACTTTATTGTCATTGGACGCGCATACCAGCGTCTTTACAGGAAGTCCCATGCGCTTCGCAAAATAGGCCGCAAGGATGTTGCCGAAATTGCCTGTCGGCACCACCACATTGATTTTCTCGCCCTTGTCTATCTCTCCCGCTTCTAACAGTTTGGCATAAGCATATACATAGTATACAATCTGCGGAACCAGACGGCCAATGTTAATGGAGTTTGCCGAGGAAAACCGGAACCCCTTTCCCGCAAGCTCTGCTTCCAGGTCCTTGTCCCCGAAAATTTTCTTCACGCCGGTCTGGGCGTCATCAAAATTTCCGCGGATTGCCACCACAGAGGTGTTGTCCCCTTTCTGGGTGCGCATCTGAAGCTCCTGGACCTTGCTGACTCCGTCCTTGGGATAGAATACAATGATCCGGGTACCGGGCACATCCGCAAATCCGGCCATGGCCGCCTTGCCCGTATCCCCGGACGTGGCTGTGAGAATGACAATTTCCCGGTCCACATGGTTTTTCCTGGCCGCTGTAGTCATAAGATGGGGCAGGATGGACAGCGCCATGTCCTTGAATGCAATGGTGCTTCCATGGTACAGCTCCAGATAATATGCTCCGTCAGCCTTTGCAAGGGGGGCTATCTCTTCTGTATCAAACTTGCTGTCATAGGCCCTGGCAATACAGTCCTTAAGTTCTGCTTCCGTATAATCTGTCAGGAACAGCTTCATAACCTCGTACGCTGTCTCCTGGTATGTCATGGACGCCAGCTTTTCAAGGGGCACATCCAGCTCCGGAATACCGGACGGCATAAACAGGCCGCCGTCCTTTGCAAGGCCCTGTAAGATGGCCATGGAAGCTGTCACTTCCTTTTCACCGCCTCTTGTACTCTGATAGGTTAATCCCATACTCTTTTTCCTCGCTTTTAAAATTCTCAATTAGTAATGTTACCAAAATATTAACATATTTCCCGGACAGACGCAACTGTAAACACGGATCCCTTCCTTTTCCGCCCTTTATCTGGTATACTGATACAGCCTGTCCCCATACTGCCGGGTCCTCATCTGACGCGCAAAACGGGGCAGGCCCAATAAGCCCGGGAGGAACATCATCATGACCTATGAACACATAGTTGCCGGAACCTTCATAAGCCGGCCCAACCGTTTTATCGCCCATGTGGAGACAGGGAACAGGACGGTGGTATGCCATGTAAAGAACACCGGACGGTGCAGGGAGCTTCTGATTCCCGGAGTCACGGTTATACTGGAATTCCATCCGGATGCAGTCCTTTCCGGAAGAAAGACCGAGTATGACCTGATTGGCGTGTACAAAAACGGTCTGCTCATCAACATGGACTCCCAGGCCCCCAACAAGGCCGCATGGGAGTGGCTGGTCTCATTGGGCGGCGGCCAATATACGGAAAAAAACCATTACCCTCTTGGTTCTTATGTACCCTTTGACATACGGCGGGAAGCCACCCACGGCGACTCACGGTTTGACCTGGCATTCTCCCTGAGAAACCGGGATACCAAAGCAGTGTCTCCGGCCTTCATGGAAGTCAAAGGCGTGACCCTGGAGGAAAATGGTCTGGCTTTGTTTCCTGACGCTCCCACAAAACGGGGCATCAAACACTTAAAGGGCCTTATAAGGGCCCATGAGGAAGGTTATGAGGCCTATGTCCTGTTTGTCATCCAGATGAAAGGCATCCTGGGTTTTACCCCCAATGATATTACCCATCCGGCCTTTGGGGAGACGCTCAGACAGGCCCGTGAAGCCGGCGTTCATGTGCTGGCATATGACTGCCTCGTAAACCCCGATACCATGACTGTGGATTCTCCGGTAAAGGTCATGCTGGATTAGAACGTGTCACAATATACCCTTCAAACGCTCCGGGCCGGGGCCTCCTTTGCGGAAGCCCCGGCCGGTTTAGAATTCATGCTGCATATTACAACCCTAAGCCGCAGGCAGTTCAGGGGCGGCAGTTAATTTAGGAGCGGCAGTTATTCCAATTGCCGCAGTTGTTCCAATTGCCGCAATTATTGCGGTTATTGCAGGAGCAGCGGCAGTTCGAAGCCTCAGCGGTCCGGCCTGCTGCCCGGGCAGCCGTCCTTGCCTCAGCCGAACGATTACAGCTGTTGTTGGCATAGAATCCTGCCATATATCCCTGCCAGTATAAATCGCAGGTCCTGCTTGTTCCGCCGAATGACCCGGACGTATCAGCCGCGGCTGCGGCCGCAGTACTGCGGCAGTTTTCACCGGCAGACTCCGTTCTGGCAAATGCTGCATCCCCTGCATAATAAGATCCCTCATAAGTTCCTGCATATTCATTCCAACCATTACAATTATTATAGTCCATAGTATTAATCTCCTTTCATCTAGGTTGTACTTTATTATACGGGGCTGGGCCAAAAGTGTGACAACCCTCCTTTTATTCCCACAGATACGTGCTCTGCATATAATATCATAACAAACCTGAACGGTGATTCACTATGGTTTATCCGTTACATGAACTGAAACCGGGAGAACGGGCTGAAATCGTCTGGGTTATCAGCGAACCGCCTATGTCCCTGCGGCTGGAAGAGCTGGGATTTACAGCGGCAGCCCAGGTGACCTGTATTCTGAAGGGACGGCGCGGCCACATGTCCGCCTACCAGATACAGGGCACAGTCATCGCCCTCAGGCCTCAGAATGCCAGGGAGGTGCTGGTCCGGGTTCTGAATCCGGGTTGAAATTACAGTTTGAAAAACTGATTGGGACATCATTTCGCCCTTAATACCGGTTGTCAAATACGCGGGTGGACTTCTTTTCGCTTCTTGGTAGCTCGCCCAGCTCCACCAGCTTCACCACCGGAGTCAGGCCAATCCGCCCTTTAAACTGATTCTGGATTTCGATTTCCAGGGCATATTTGTTAATGGAGGGATTTGTCTCCACAAATAAGGTCAGCACATCCTTGCCCATAAGGTGGTCCACCATAACCTGGTATTCGCTTGAAGCTCCTTCTATGGAGCTCAAAAGCTCCTCTATCTGGCTAGGGAATATGTTCACGCCCTTTACCTTGACCATATCGTCGGTACGCCCAATCAGGGTGCCGATTCTGGGATATGGCGAACCGCAGGGACAGTCTCCCGGCACGATTCTGGACAGGTCATGGGTACGGTAGCGAATCAGGGGCGCGCCTTCCTTTTTCAGGGTAGTGATGACAATTTCTCCCACCTCGCCGTCAGGCAGCACCTCACCTGTCTTGGGGTCCACAATCTCGATGTAAATGTAATCATCCCAGTAATGCATGGCTCCCTGTTTCTCGCAGTTGATGGCGATACCCGGCCCGTATACTTCCGTAAGGCCGTAGATGTCGAACAGGTCCACTCCCAGCTCGGCCGCTATCCTGTTCCTCATTTTCTCGCCCCAGCGCTCGGAACCAATAACGCCCTTCCTCAGATGGATGCGCTCTCCAATCCCTCTCTTGGCAATCTCCTCGGCCAATAAAAGAGCATAGGAGGATGTGGCGCACAGGACCGTGGATTTCATATCCATCATCATGCGCAGCTGCTTATCCGTATTGCCGGGCCCCATGGGAACGGTCATTGCGCCCAGGCGCTCCGCCCCCAGCTGGAAACCGATTCCCGCTGTCCACAGACCGTATCCCGGCGTAATCTGGATACGGTCCAGATTGGTGATGCCGGCCATCTCATAGCAGCGCGCAAACATCAGCGCCCAGTCATCCACATCCTTCTGGGTATAGGGGATGATGACCGGTGTTCCGGTAGTGCCTGAGGAAGAATGAATACGAACGATTTTCTCTTCCGGAGCAGCCATCAGTCCCAGCGGATACGCCTCCCGCAAATCACCCTTCCAGGTAAAAGGAAGCTTCTCAAAGTCCTCCTGCGACTGTATCTGATTCACATTGACGCCCTCCAGCTTATGCTTGTAAAAGCATTCCTTGGCTGTCAGTTTCTTGAGCTGTTCCTTAATGAGAAGGAACTGGGATTCTTTCATCTTCATCTGGTTAATCCTCCGTTTATCTTATCATGGGGCCGGCTGATGCGCCCAGCTTCAGGGCCTTCATATTCATATCCTTAAACTTTTCCGGCACCCTTTTTTCAATGGCTGCCTCCATCTCTTCCAGGGAAATTCCTATCAGTCCGCTGGTAATGGCTGCTCCCAGCAGGGCCACATTCATCACCTTAGGGGAACCGCATGCCATTCCAATGGATGCCGCATCCACTACCGCCAGGTTATCCGCGGCATGCTCCAGATATTCCATCATCTCCAGGCCCGTGTAGCCACCTCCCGTCAGGGAGGCGGTCACTGGCCGTATGGGAGCCGGGGATACCACCACACAGCCGCCTTTTTTCAGGTATGGCAGACATCGGACAGCCTCTGCCGGTTCAAAGCCAATGAGCACATCGGCCCCGCCATGGGGTATCAGCGGAGAATATATCTCCTCACCGATGCGCACATGACTCACCACGCTTCCGCCCCTCTGGGCCATGCCGATGGTCTCAGCCCCCCTGGCCTCCATTCCCTTCTCCATGGCTGCCAGGGCTATGAGGCGGGATGCCAGGACGGTGCCCTGACCTCCCACTCCGCACAGCAATACATTTTTTGTCATCTTATATACCTCGCTCTCCAAGCATCTTCTCTGTCCTGTCCGTCTGAAGCAGGACTATTTAACCGTTTCAATGGCGTTTACGGAACAAATCTGGCTGCACAGACCGCATCCGGTGCACAGGCCGCTGTCAATGCGTACCACATCCCCCTCCAGCACCAGCGCGGGACAGCCAATCTCATTGATGCAGGTCCGGCAGTTCACACAGCTGTCCTTTGCAATCCTGCACTTGCGGGAGCTTTTTGTGATGGCCACGCATGGAGACTTGAAGATGACCGCTTTCACGCCCTTCATGGCGGACAGCTTGAGCACAGCCTCCACACACGCATCTAAATCCAGCGCGTCCACCGTGACGGTATTTTTTACACCGATGCCCTCCAGCACCTTTGTTATATCCACTTTCTCCACTACATTTCCCATCATCGTCCGGCCTGTGCCCGGATGAGGCTGGTGGCCTGTCATGGCCGTGGTGGAATTGTCCAGGATACACAGGGTCAGGCTGGCCTCATTGTATACTGCGTTGACAATGCCTGTGAGACCGGAGGCAAAGAAGGTGGAATCCCCCACAAAGGAAAAATACCGTTTATCCGGCTCCACCCGCTGCAGCCCCTGGGCCATGGTAATCCCGGCCCCCATGCACAGACATGTGTCCACCATATCCAGAGGCTTTGCGTTGCCCAGGGTGTAGCAGCCGATATCGCCGCAGTAAACTCCCTCTATGGGCTTCGCGCCCTCCTCCAGGCCTTCATTCAGCTTCTCCATGGCCCTCTTTACCGCGTAGAAGGACGCCCGATGGGGACATCCTGCGCAGAGGACCGGCGGGCGGACTGGCAGCGGCGGAACCGGCAGGGATATTTCCGGCTGCGTTGCTCCCGGCTGCGTTGCTCCCGGATCCGCTGCACCGTCCTCCAGTCCTTTCAGATACTGGATATAGGATTCTCCCAAATACGCCTCCAGGACCCTTCTGACAGACTCCACGGAATTCTCACCCGCGGGCTGAACCTCCCCTGTAAGCTTGCCCTTCACTTCCAGAGGCAGGTGATGTCTGCCGCTGAGAAGCAGCATCTCCTGTTCCAGAACCGGATCCAGTTCCTCCACAGCCATCACCTCATCCAGCCCTTTTGCGAACTCCAGAAGCAGACGCTCCGGCATGGGATTGGGAGTGGATACCTTAAGCACTCTCGCTCCTTTGTACCCGTTCAAAGCTTCCATGACAAACTCGTAGCTGATGCCATGAGTGAGGACGCCCTTGACCGTGTTTCCCTCTTCCCTATGTAACAGGTTGAACCTGTAGCTTGAAAAATCCTCCCCTATCATGGGATTCCGGGTCTCAATCATCCTGTGGTTTGCATGGGACAGCCTGGGGAAAATAACCCATTTGCCGGAATCCTTGACAAAACCCTCATGCTCCGGAAGCTTGACCCGTTCCTTAAGCTCCACGCTGGCACACCCGTGGCAAAGCCTTGTGGTCGGGCGGAACAATACAGGAGTATGGTATTTCTCAGAATATTCAAAGGCATCCTTTATCATCTCGTATGCCTCTTCCGGAGAACTGGGGTCAAATACCGGCAGCTTGGAAAACTGGCCGAACCGCCGTGTATCCTGTTCTGTCTGGGAAGATATGGGCCCCGGGTCGTCAGCCGCCACTACAACCATGCCTCCCTTTACTCCCACATAAGCCAGGCTCATCAGAGGATCTGAAGCCACATTTAGCCCTACCTGCTTCATAGTTACCATGGTCCTGGCTCCGGTGTATGCGGCCGCGGCCGCCACCTCCATACCCGCCTTTTCATTGACAGACCACTCTACATAGATATCTCCGGGATTATACTTGGCCACCGTCTCCAGTACTTCCGTAGAGGGCGTTCCCGGATAACCGGAAACCACCTGAACTCCTGCCCGGACAGCCCCCAGGCCGATTGCCTCATTTCCCATTAAAAATGATTTGGACATTCCCCTTCTCCTTCCCAACCGCGTTTTGTTTGTCAGAACACGTTCAAACAGGCTTCGGGCCTTTCCGATCCGATACGTTCTGATATGTTTTAATACCATTATATGAAAAAAGACCCGTCCTTTCAAGAAAGGACGGGCCTGAATCTCAAAATGCCTGTGGTACCACCTTAACTTTTTAATGCTCTAGCAAACATGCACGGTACATCGGTACTGTACATGCTCTGCCCTTAACGCAGGCCTGCGGTCCAGATACTTGGCGCGTAAGCTGTCAGCTGACGGCCTTTCCCCTTTCCCTCAGCGGTCCATTTGCCGGCCGGCCTGTTACAGGGATTCCACCATCCCCCGCTCTCTGTGAACGCCCTCTACGGTTTGATTTCCGCCTCAACGGTTTATTTCAATCTATTATACAGGTTTTCCCGCAGATGTCAAACATTTTTTAGCCGGAATCTCACGCCGCGCCAATTACTGGTCATTGGTCAGCTTAAAGTAATCCAGAACATAAAATACCAGGCTTAAAATCATGCCTACCACGCAGGCCAGCACCATACCGGTAAGCTGCACATTTCCAAACTTCACGGCAATTCCCGACAGTCCTGTGACAAATATGACTGAGGTAAGTGCCAGATTTCTGGAATTTCCGTAATCCACCCGGGAATCCACCAGAATACGCAGACCTGAGGTTCCAATCATACCATAGAGCAGGAAGGAAATGCCGCCGATAACAGGACCGGGTATGGTGCTGATAAGGGTGGAGAACTTGCCGATGAAGGAGCACACAATGGACAGCACAGCTGCTCCCGCAATCACGCGCACGCTGTATACACGGGTGATTGCCATGACTCCGATATTCTCGCCATAAGTGGTGGTGGGCACAGAGCCTATCAGTCCTGATATCATGGTGGAGAAATTATCTCCGAACAGGGAACGGTGGAGGCCCGGATCCTTTAACAGATCCCTTCCCACAATCTTGCTGGTGACTACCTGATGTCCGATGTGCTCAGAGGTAATGACCAGGAGCACCGGAAGAATAGTCATGATGGCTTCCAGATTGAACTTAGGCGTACTGAAATTAGGCAGGGCAAAAACAGGGGCCGCAGCCACCTCCGCAAAGTCCACGATACCGCAGGCCAGGGCCGACACATAGCCCACAATAACCGCTATGAGGATAGGGATAACTGAGAAGAACCTTCTGAACAGGATAGAACCAAATACAGCGGTTCCCAGGGTAAGGACAAACACGATTGTCTTTCTGGGGTCCAGTACCTCGTCCAAGAGTCCTGCATTGCTGGCCGCGGAACCGGAGAGCTCCAGTCCGATAAGCGCCACCACCGGGCCCATGGCTGCCGGCGGAAGGACCACTTCAATCCACTCTGTTCCGAATTTATATACGATGAATGCCAGGATACATCCGCAGAAACCTACTGCCACGAACCCTCCCAGGGCATATTCATATCCGAAATTACTGATAATCACGCCTGCCGGCGCCAAAAATGCAAAGCTGGACCCCAGGTAGGCCGGCGCCTTTCCCTTTGTCACTCCTATAAAGAGCAGGGTGCCCACGCCGTTCATGAACAGCACCACAGCCGGGTTTATGCCAAATATAAACGGCACCAGGATGGATGCGCCGAACATGGCAAACATGTGCTGGATGCTGAGGGGTACCAGCAGGTTAAAGGGTACCTTGTCCTCTACTTGAATGATGCGTTGATTTTCCATTGTCTTCCTCCTTTGTTGTTCACTTGTTTCATACTCTGTTTCCTGCAGCGCGCCTCCGCCCTGAGCGGCTATGCCCCCGGCTTATCTTACCCCTCTCAAAACACCGTCCGCAGATAGAGAACGGGTAATCCCATGACAGTTCCTTGCCGCAGGCTGAGCATTTGCGGGTGTAGCTGGCACATTCTGTCCTTAATATACGGCTGATTTCCTCCTCTGTGCCGCGTCTCTCCTCGGCCAGGTTCTCCGCCTGTACGGGAAGCCCCACCTTCCTGGAAAACTGGAAATAAAGGTCCAGCATTTTATAGTAGCTCTCCAATTCATACAGGTCTTCCCCGGGACTGTAAGGAAACTCCAGTTCCGTCACATCACGGTACTCCCGACAGTAATCCTTCCACAGGTCCATGACCATTTTATTGTCTATATCAATGGAACAGGTGATGAGCTTATAAATTTCCTGCCGGGAGTATTCCCCCATATCATCCCGGTGTACATGCTCAAAGCTCATATACAGCGCCAGCAGCTCGTCCACCTCCATTTTCTCATAGATGGAAGGCGTATCCATGCCGGCCCATATCTTAACCAGCGTATCAATCTCAGCCGGAAGGTTAAGGAGCTGCTCAGGGAATCCCACATAGGCCTTCATGATGGGCATGGGCATTCTGGAAAGGCCGTCTTCAATGACCTCCGCCTCGTCGATAGCAGCCACAAATCCCTCGTCGTAAAGACCGTATCTTCCGGCCCGTCCGGCAATCTGTTTTATCTCCTCCGGATTCAGGGTTCGCTTATTTACCCCGTCAAACTTGCGTGTCTCCACAAACACGATTCTGCGTATGGGCAGGTTTAACCCCATACCGATGGCGTCAGTGCTGACCACCACCTCTGTCTCCCTGGCCAGGAACCTGCGCACCTGTTCACGTCTGGTGGCGGGAGGCAGACTTCCGTAAATAACGCTGCAATGGATTCCCTCGTTCTCCAGGTGGGCTGCCAGGGCCAGCACTGATTTCTTGGAAAATACGATGAGGGCATCGCCCTTTTTTAAATCTCGTTTCAGATTATAAGGCTTTTTCTCCATGGTCAGACGTGTGTTTCTCTTATGGCGCACCACCCTGTACCGGTCGCCGCACCGCTTAATCATCTGCACCACAATATCCTCTGCCTCCGGAGCCATGCACAGGTGGATTTCCTCCGCACGAAGTCCCAGCACTGCCCTGGTCCAGTTATGTCCGCGGTAGGGGTCGGCTATCATCTGGCACTCGTCCACCACCACGATATCGAAATATTCATGGTCATTCAGCATCTCCACGGTACAGGACTGGCAGACAGCTCCGGGCACCTCCAATGTCTCCTCTCCAGTGACCATGGAACAGGACAGGCCCTCTGTGTTGAGTTTGTCATAGACCTCCAGGGCCAGCAGCCTTAAAGGCCCGAAGTAGGCGCCGTGTCTGCACTCCTTAAGACGTTCCAGGGCGTCGTGGGTCTTGCCGCTGTTGGTAGGGCCCACATGAAGGATAAACATGCGTTTCATCTCCCTGGCCCCCGGGTATTCCTGCTCCGGCTTCTGTTTTACAGACTCCAGAATGCCCCGCTTGATGGTTTTCGGAATGTAGAACAGCTGGTACGCCCTCTCCAGAGAATTGGTGAGGAGATAACGGCGTATGCCCTGCATCTTCAGCACCTGCTCCAAATCCTCACGGGACAGGCCGTTTACATATTCCAGGTCCTTTCTGGCAAGGGCTTCACAGAATTCCCTCATCTGACGGCAGCTGGACTCCCACTGCTCCAGGGCGGGCCCTGTCAGATGTCCTTCCCTGCGCATGAGATAGGCGCACACCTTTGACAGCATGGCATGGACATCGCTGAGTTCGTTGGACTTCACCAGCGGCTTTAGGTTGGCCTCAGTCAACCGGCTCAGGCGTTTCCTGAGTTCGGCACCTGTCATGGCCCGGTAGCGTTTGTTCACATTTCCAAAGAACAGGTCCTGGTAATATTCCGCCAGATACTGCTCGCACTCCTTTTTTATCTCCATGGACTTCCTCTTTCTTCCAAATATTCGTAAAAGCAGCCAGACGCATATGTTTCCATATCCATCTGGCAGCACATTAAACCATGGTTGTATCTACAAAATGTTCAAACCCCGATATACCATATTCTGCACATACGCTGTTGATTCCATCCACGATTTCCTCCCGTGAGTAATTGGCGGTGTAGAGTTCGTCATCCTTCAGCTGGTTGAGGTACATGTAAAATGTAAGGGCCATCTCCAGACAGTCCAGGCTGTCCGTGTCCAGCTCGTCGGTAAGAAGGTTCTCAGCATCATTTATGTTTCCCTCATCCACCAGGTCCTTAAGCCTTTTATATACCCGGTCAAGGTCCGTATACCTGTCCTCATCCTCCGGAAGGTCATAATCAATATCGTTCTTGCCAAGAACCAGCCTGGCAATCGCCCTCACCAGATCGCTGATTGTCCTCATAACATAATCATCCTGATATCCCATATCATTTCATCTCCTGAATTTAGTGGATTCTGTTTTTTGCACATTTAAACTTAGTATAGTTGATAACCTTTCCTCCGTCAAGCAGTCTGTTGTCACAATGATAAACCAATGGCAGATAGGGACCTGGCTGCCATGCACCAAAGGTTCTGCGGCACATACGCTATCCTAAGACTCAATCTGCCCGCCCACAGGCAGATTTTATATTTCAGGAGTGACTGGATGGAACACCCACATTTTATCATCGCGTTTACCGGTAATGAACAGACTGGCAAGGAGGTCTTATTCAAAAAGCTCACCGCCCAAAAAGGCTCTGCTAAACCTTCCCGCATGCGGGACACGTCCTGCCCTCATGGTGATTTTCTCTATAACAGCCGCTGCTATAAGGCAGTAAACCTTCCCGGCATCCTGACCCTCAGCTCTCCGTCAGAGGAAGCCAACTGCACTGCATCCTATCTCTGCTCAGGAAAACCGGATGCCATCCTGGTAACAGGCTACGCACTCCATCTGGAAATTCTTCTGGGGCTTTTAAAGGAAATTCTGAGTCTTGGACCGGTCAGAGATTCTTCCATCCCCGTTGTACTGTGTATCAGCCGCTGTGAAGAAGCCAGACGGCAGGGCATACGCATTGATTTTTCACTTCTCCACGATGTACTCCAGATTCCGGTCGTTCCTCTTCATGGATACGGCAAGGAACAGATGGACGACTTAAAAGCAGCCCTCCACTATGCCCTCCAGCCCCATCACAAGCATGATTTTCTCTACGACTGTCTGGACTTTTCTCCCTGCCGTCTGGCTCATGAGTGTATGATGACTGAAATAAAACCATCCCATGGAAGGCAATGGAATATACATCCGGAAACAGGCCGGACCAGAAGAATATGTGAAGCACTGCTGCTATTACTTTTATTCGGACTTACCGCATGTCTGTCAATCCGGCTCACGGACTGCTTATGGCCGTTATTTTTTGAAACCAAAACCATCCTGTGGGCCTGGGCAGAATGGCTTGGATTGCCTGCCTGGCTGAGTGCGCCCATTATCCATGGCGCATTTTGCGCCGTGTCATGCACCCTACTCGTGATGCTTCCGCCGCTTTTTCTGCTGTTCCCTCTGTTGGGATTGTTGGGAAGAAGCGGCTGTTTTCTCTGGGCCGTATACCTGTCAGACCTGATAACGGAGTTTTTTATTGAAAAACCCTGTAATACCGTCAGACGCTACAAGTCATACGGCATATTTTCCACCCTATTCTCCTGTACCGCGGACCACACCATTCCCATCCTTGACCGGGCAGCGGCGGCGGCTGTCCCCACCGGCATTCTCATATGGTTCCTTGGCAGCATGGCATATGTGGGACCGGCAACAGATTCTTCCGCCTTCCTGTCCCCAGGCATGGACGGCGGGAGCCTGCTGGAAGCCATCATACGTTTTTTTGATCATCCGGCCCGTCTCATTGGTCTGGACGGCACCATACTGACTGCTTTTATCCTGGGTATTTTTTCTCATGGAATGGCGCTTCCCGCCATGATGATGATATATCTGAAAACAGGAGGCATCCCTTCCCCTTCATCCCCCTTCATCCTAGGACAGCTGATGGCAAATCACGGATGGACCTGGCGCACAGCCCTGTGCACCTGTCTCATGGCCCTGACCCGCTTTCCAAGCCTTACTGCCTGCCTGAAGCTGCGCAGAAAGCCCGGCCGCTCCCTGTACTTCCTTTCAGGACGGCTGCTGGTGTTCATTCTCGGCATCATCCTGTGCTTTCTCGTCGCTCTGACAGGCAAAGTATCCGGTTGACACCATCGTTCCCATCATGATTCAGCAATACCTTTCCCTCACATAAAAACATTCCCCTGAACATGGTCCTGCTCTGGAAATATTTTCCAGAGCATGTTCCCCATTTTCTGGGGATTCTTTCTTGACTGCCGGGTCTCCTGAGCCTATAATGGAACTAAGTAAACAACAGGATACATATATGGACATTCAAAAACGCAGGACGTTCATCATCAGCTTTATTTACTTTGGAATCATAGGCGTGCTCTGCTATATAGGATTAAAGAAGCTCCTGCCCATACTGATTCCCTTCATGGCAGCCATGGCTATTGCAGCCTTGCTGGAACCGGCGGTGTCCTTGCTGGACAGACATATGAAGGGTGGAAAGGGTGTGGCCGCCGCGGTTGTGCTGCTGGTCTTTTATGGTTCCATTCTGACAATCATGTGCGTGTCCGGCAGCCACGTTCTGTCCTCCATCCAGGAGCAGGCAAAAAAACTGCCCGGCATCTACAGCCAGACCATTGAGCCAGGTCTGTCCCATTTCTTTTCCTTACTGGAGAACAGTTTTCCCGGCCACAGCATCCACATATCTGCCCTGGGACAAAGCCTGGAGCATTTCATGAAGAATGCCTCCATGGGCATCTCCTCCGCACTGCTTGGCTGGGGCGCCTCTGCCATAAGCGGGATTCCCTCCCTGTTCCTTGATTTCATCATAGCCGTGATAGCCTCATTTTTCCTGACAGGCAGCTACAGGGAGACGCTGGATTTCCTGCTGTGCCAGATTCCCGGTGACAGACGGCAGATGCTCCTGCAGATATTTCTCCATGTAAGGGATGTTGCCTGCCGGCTTCTGAGGGCTTATGCGCTTTTGCTGCTTTTGACATTTACGGAACTTTATATCGGATTCCTGGTCCTTGGCATTCCGGCCGGATTCACCCTGGCCTGCATCACCTCGCTGGTGGATATTCTGCCGGTGCTGGGCACGGGCACCGTGCTCCTTCCCTGGGCGTTCATAGCCTGGATGACCGGTTCCAAAAGCCTGGCCCTGGGTCTTGTGTGCCTGTATCTGCTCATAGCAGTGGTCCGCCAGACCCTGGAGCCGAAAATCATCGGCCTTCAGATGGGCCTTTCCCCCGCAGCCACCCTGCTGTGCATGTTTGCAGGCGGCAAACTTCTGGGCCTGACCGGTATCTTCCTGTTTCCCATAGCCGCCGCCATTCTGGCAGAACTGCGCAGCGGCACTACCTATCCCTCCCAGGAACAAGCTTAACCCAGCGCTTTTACTGACTGCGTTCCTCATGACTGCGCTCTCCGTGACTGCGCTCTCCGTGACTGCGCTTTCCTCAACCGCACTATCCCCGGCCCCAGCATCCCACCATGCAAGAACACAACCATCCCCCAAAGGCAGGTGCTGCATATGAAGTTCTTCCATAACGTTACAGCCAAGATTCCACCGGTATTTACCTCTAAAAACACGGCAAAATCACCCGGACACCAAAACGCGGCTCCTGAAAGAGCAGAAAAAAAAGTCCGTTCCCTGGTTTTCTTCGCAGCCGGCCTGGTTCTGGCTGCTGTCTCCGGCCTGCTGGGGCTCTGTGCCCGGACGGTGCCCGGGTTTGCCCAGTTTTACTCCGCCACCGTCTACCCTTTCCTGGCAGGGACATTAGGACGGTTCTGCAGCCTGTTTCCATTTTCCCTATCCGAAATCGGGCTGTATTTCCTCTGCCTGCTCTGCATATGCTACATGATTCTGCATATCAGACAGCCTGTTGCGCTGTTTTCCCGTGTTCTTTTTCTTTGCGGTGTCCTGTTATTTCTGTTCACGGTAAACTGCGGAATCAACTATTACCGGGCTCCCTTTTCCTATGAGGCAGGTATTGCCGCAGAAAGCTCCTCCACCGAGGAGCTGCTGGCGCTGTGCCGTTATCTTACCAACCAAATCAACAGCTCCCTGCTGGAAATAGACCACTCCGGCGATCTTCTGGACGGTCTGTATCCCGGACAAATGGAAGCAACCCCCGCACCCTCGGCCCGGGAACTTTCCAGATTGGGAAAGGACGGCAGGGCTGCCATGATTCGGCTGGGCCAATCCTATCCCCAGCTGGATGGATATTATCCCTATCCAAAGCCCCTTATCAACTCCAGACTGCTGTCCGTGCAGCAGCTCTGCGGCATCTACTCCCCCTTCACCATAGAGGCGAACTACAACCGGGAGATGCCCTACTATAACATCCCTCATACCATATGCCACGAACTGTCCCATCTGAAGGGCTTTATGCGGGAAGATGAGGCCAACTTCATCGGATATCTGGCATGTATCGGCTCTGACTCCCCGGACTTTCGCTACAGCGGCTACCTGACCGGCTGGGTCTATGCAGGCAATGCCCTGGCCAAGGCGGACCCTGAGAGCTATTATGACCTCTATACAAAGCTGTCCCCTCAGGCAGCCCGGGACCTGGACTGGAACAACCAGTTCTGGGAGCGTTTTGATGGACCGGTGGCAGATGCCTCCACCCAGATGAATGACAGGTATCTTAAAGCGCACAGTCAGGAGGACGGCGTCAGAAGCTATGGCCGGATGGTGGATTTGATGCTGGCGTATTATAAGGAGCAACTATAGTCTGTCCCATATCACCGGCCGCAGGGTTCCCTATCTCTCCGGCGAAGCGCTGGATTGGCTGGTACAAATCCGGGATGGAATGGGCATACACACAGGAGGCGTACCGGAGAACTAACATTACCGGCTCCGCTCAAACCTCATACCCTCATATATACGGACCGGGTTCCCCCGCTCCAGCCTTGCGTGTTCCATCCACGCAAGGCTTTTTTCTTTTTGCTGATTCCGGGCGTTCATCTCTGCCAGTATGCAGCACAGCCGGTTCATGGCAATCTGCTTATTCATGTGCTGGCTCCTGGCCTGGGTTGACACCACGGCTGTACCTGTGGGAATATGGATGGCCCGCACGCCGGTCTCCACCTTATTCACATGCTGTCCGCCCTTTCCTCCGCTGCAAAAGGTTTCAAAACGCACCATCCTTTCCTCTGATATCCTTGGGACCTGGTCCAGTATGCTCACGTCCACATACCAGTTCTTCCGCTTGTGTCCGGGACGGTAGGGACTTTTACAAATCCACAGCACACTGCCCTCCAGCTCCCGCAAATTCCGGTCTGTCTCAAACACCACAGATGACATGCAGCCCGGCTTCTTTCCAGGCATACAGCTTACCAGGCGCACATCCCCGTTTTCCCTTCTCAGTTCTTCATAGAGCATGGCCACTGCCAGCTCGCATTCTGCCGGCCCCTGACCGGAGCTAATCTGTACTCTCATAGATTCCCTCCTATCCTTTAAACGTGATCAGGGGACGCAGGGTGGCTGTTATGTCAATCAGCCCATACTCCTGCAATACTCCGATGACCTGCTCCACATTTTTATATGCCTCCGGCGCCTCTGCGAACAGCAGGTTGGTATCGTGGCAGACCACACGGCTCTTAAGGCCGGTGTACCGGATGGAATCCCGGTCATAAATCTGCTCCACACATTGGAACTCCGCAAAATGGTTGCCTCCTCCCAGGGTCCCCAAGTCCCGTATAGGGCACTCCTCCTCATACGGGTCGGAAAACAAAATATCCTCCAGATCCCGGATGGCCTCCAGCCTGGATACCCATTTCTCCTGTTTAAACTTCTTTTTCTTTATTCCTGTATCAAAGAGGCTCATACCACATCCGATATCATTTCCCAAAAGATGGGGATATAATATTCCCCTGCTCAGGACAGCGGTTCCCACAGGAATCCGCCCGGGATGCAGGTCCGGAAGCCCCACCGCCTTCACTACGCCCGGGAGCCTGCTCACTGCCAAAAGCTGGTCCTTTGCCGCCTGTTCCACCCAATTCTTACCGTTGCTGATTAATATGCAGTTTTCTTTCTCCAAATCAAATTCTCCTTCATAAGCTGACAGCGCTGCCCATACTTCTGTCATTTCCCCTAAAAAAGGGTACAAAAAAACACGACAACAAGCCGTGCGCATCAAAAAACATAGTATGCCGCTTCCTGTCCTACTGTTCTGTTATACTGTTTTCACCTCTGCTTTACCATTACGCCCTGCCAACATAACAACCACTCCTTTGCTCATGAAGGATTTGCTTCCTTCGTATTCTGTATTATAATATAATAGTAACCCGGTAAAATGTCAATCCCGGAATAACCCAAAAAGCCCACCGGGCCTCCGTTTCCACGGAACTTTTATATCATTGCATATACCAGGGCATATTAAATGCTGTGACAGACGCCGGGCACTCTGCCCGCTGTTATTCATACAGGGCAGGACGTAAGCAATGTTCAAGCATGCTCTGTAATCAAGCAATCGAGGAGGAATTCATAATGAAAAAAAGAAAAAGCCTGGCGGCACGAATCACCGCAGCCCGGGCAGCCACCCCCCGGACAGCCCTGGCGCTGACAGCCGCGGTACTGGCAGCAGCCATGGCTGTCACCGGATGCTCCGGTACAGGCCGGACAGAAACAGAACCGGAGAGCCAGACTGAAATCACGGCCGGCCCGGCAGTTAACCGGCCTGAAAGCCCCAAGCAGTCCCTTGGCAGCCAATCCGGCGAAGGTCCGGCAGCCTATGTGGATGATTTCTATGACGCGGTAAACCATGACACGCTGGAAAGCTGGGAGATTCCGGCTGAACAGGCCGATATGAGCTGGTTCAGAAAGGCGCGGGAGGACAATTATTCCAAGGTAAATGACCTGATTCGCCAGGCGTCGTCCGAAGCAGGCCAGACACTTCAGGAAGCCGGAAGCGACCTGTACAACATACGCGCGCTGAATCTGACCGGTCTGGACCGGGAGACCAGGGACAGGGAAGGGTACGGCCGGACAACCGGAGCATTTTTAAAGGAAATAGATTCAGCGGACTCTGTCACCGGGCTTCTGAAGGCATGCCTTCAGTTCCAGAGGAATACCGGGCTGTTCAGCCTTATGGGCTGGTATTATGAAGGGGACAGTGAGGACTCCTCGGTAAAGGTCCTCTATCTCTCGCAGCCGGATTCCGGTCTCAGGAGGGAAGTCTGGTTCTCCGAAGACGCATCCAACCAGAAGCGGGTGGAGGAATACAAAAAATATCTCACAAAGCTTCACGAAAACAACGGCCTGAGCCCGGAGGAAGCCGGGGCCACCGCAGCCCGGGTAACGGATATGATGAAGGAACTGGCGTCCTCCACCCTTAAGATAGAGGAGGTCTATGACGCGGAAAAAACATATAATGTCTGCACAGCCGGCGAGGCAGCAAGCCTGTATTCCGGCGCCCTGCCCTTCAGCCTTCTAAACAGCATTTTCGGCATACAGGAAGGCGAAAAGACAGTTGTCTCCCAGCCGGATGCCTGCAGGAAGCTTGGAAGCTATCTGAAGGAAGAAAACCTTCCTCTCCTGAAAGAATATGTCAAAACCTGTCTCTATTCGGATCTGTCCATGATGACAGACACCGCTTCCCTGGCTGCTGCCCAGGAGTATCAGACCGCTGCAGGAGGCATAGAAAAGAAAAAAGATTTTGAGCGGACCGTGTCTGAAACAGTCCAGGAAAAACTTGGTTTTCAGTGCGGCCGTGTATTCTGTGAAACCTATTTTAACGAGGACGCCAAACAGGATGTGGCTTCCATCATCCGTCAAATCATAGATGTATACGACAACCGCCTTGCCCATATGGAATGGATGACGGAATCCACCCGTCAGGAGGCAAGGAAAAAGCTGAAGGCCATTACAGTCAAGGTTGGTTACCCCGACCAATGGCCCCAGGACAAATACAGCCTGGTACTGAAATCCCCGGACGAGGGCGGCGTCTATATTGACAATATCATGGAAATCCTGAAGGCATCCCAGGACTACTCCTTTAAGACCAGACACGACCCGGTGGACCGGAATGAATGGGGCATGACGCCCCAGACGGTCAATGCCTATTATAACCCCGGAAACAATGAGATCGTGTTTCCGGCCGGAATACTCCAGGCGCCGTTTTATGACCCGGAGGCAGAGCCTGTGGCCAACCTGGGAGGCATCGGAGCCGTCATCGGCCACGAAATCACACATGCATTTGACACAAGCGGTTCCCAATATGATGAAAAGGGAAACCTGCGGGATTGGTGGACTGCCCAGGATAAACAGCGTTTCAGGGAACTGGCACAAAAGGTCATTGACTACTATGATACCATGGAAGTAAACGGCATCCAGGTAAACGGTACACTGAGCGTCACGGAAAATATTGCTGACCTGGGCGGCGTTTCCTGCATAACAGAAATAGCAAAAGAAAAGGGCTATGACCTGAAGGAGCTGTACCATGCCTACGGTGTCATATGGGCCACAAAATACAGGGATGAATACCTTTCCTACATCATGACCAATGATACACATTCCCCTGGCATCACCAGGGTAAATGCCGTACTGTCCGCCACCGATGACTTTTATACTGCCCTTGGAGTCAGGGAGGGCGACGGGATGTACCGCAGGCCGGAGGACAGGCCCCATATCTGGTAGAAATATTTTTATATGTCCAAAATCTCAGAGTCCGGGAAGCAGCTGCCTCCCGGACTCTGTATTGCCGTTATTACTCTTCTCTCTTTTTCCTGACAAGCAGCCAGATGATTACAAAACCAGTGCATAAAATCATAATCTGAAATACAAGGATAACGCAGATGCCCGCCATCACCAGGAGACCCACAACCCTTAATCCACTGTCAGGCCGTCCCTCAAGATTCGTTCCTGCCCGGCCCGCGTCCTCCTGTGACGGGACTTCAGAGCCCTCACCATCCTGCTCCAGTCCCTGGAGCCTGCGCACATCCCCGGCCAGGGATTCCAGTTCCCTGCTGTCAAACACATCCCGAAGCCCGCAGCGGTACATGGTGCCGCGGTAAGGAGCATCCAGACCTTCATGCAAAAGTCCCATGTAGGTATCCACAGCGCCGTCCCAGTCGCTCCTGGATATGGTCCAGAGGTCAAGGGCCGACAGCGCCGAGGTTCCGTATCCCATATAATACAGGGGGCTGTAAAACAAATGGGACACATCCACCCAGTCATAGCACACACCCTCATCGTAGACATCATAATACCATCCATGATAGGAATCCTGTATCTCTTTGAATGTACGGTTCATGTCCTCCAGACTCATGTCCGGCTCCATGTAAACAGCTTCCTCAAATTCCTGCAGCATACAGGACATAATTGTCACATACAGCATATCCGTAACGGACTCAAACTCAAAGGCCTCTGCCCCTTCGCCGAACATATCCACCGCATACTGGTTGGCCAGCATCTCCAACCCCTGTGACTGGACCTCGCACACATCCACACTGTAACCCTGGAACAGTTCAGGCACCGAATTATAATAATAGGAGCTGAAATGCCCGAATTCATGAATCAGGGACTGGTAATCCGTAAATGTATTGTTTCTGTTGATAAAAATAAATGCGTCGCCATAGCTTGGGAACCCTACGGTATAATTATTATCCATCCGGTCCTGTCCGTCTTCCCCTGACCGGATATCATACAGCTCATTGTCCTGCATATACCGGAAAATCTCACCCAGCTCAGGATTCACCGACTGGACCGTTCTTCCCACACAGGCCAGTATATCCTCTGTGGAACTTTCTTCCATAAGGTCTAAGGAGTCATATGATTCCTGGGCCACATCCATATGCCAGATGTCATTATTCAGGGGAACAATACTGGTCTTTACATCCGCGCAAAGCTCCTCTGCATCCTGAAGGGTATAGTCCCTTCCGTAAACAGCCTCAAACGAATACTGGGCATAGTTATCATAGCCCTTAAGCTCCGCTATCCGGCGGCGCACCTGAACAAGTTCCCGGAACTTGCTGCCCAGCACCCGGTTCTTTTCCCTGACCAATGCATCCTCTATCTCTGCATATTGCCCATCGTCAAGGTCCGGTTCCCGTTCCAGCCGGCTGTAGCTCCACTGTCCGTTCTCCAGCTCCACCGTAAAATCACCGGCAGCCAGTTTATCATACTCCCTGAGAAGCTCCTGCTCCTTCCGGTTCAGTTCGGTCAGCTCCCCTGTATTTTCCCTGTAATATTCGATGTAAGGCGCATTTTCAATCCCCATCTTATCCGCCAGGACTTTTTTATAGGATGAATTCATTCCCTTTTTTAGACAAGCCGCGGCCTTATCCCCCATCTCGGAATAAATGTCCGTAGTATATGCCTGCTCTGAGGCAGCCTGCTCATCCGACACATCTGCGTCATATTCCAGCTGGGCCATATAAGTCAGGGTGGCCAGACGGTCATACTCATCCACAATGGCATCGTAGAGCCTCAGCACTTCCTCATCCCGGCCTTCAACAGCACAGGCCTGTTCAAAGTCAGCCATGGCCTGTTCCATGACAGCCGGGTCATAATGCTCGTATGGCCTCCGGGAATAGGGTACGGCTTCATGGGCCATCACGCCGGCCACGCCGGCATTTCCCGCTGCCTGGGCAGCCAATCTTTCCTGAGCCGCGCCGCAGGCGGCAATGGACAGGGACATCACCAAAGTCAGGGCCAGCGCCGCCCCGCGCCTCAGATTCCTTTTCCACATTCCTTTATTCACAGCAGGCCCTCCTTACATATTATGGTATATGCCTATTGTAACATCCCGGACGGTTTACCGCCAGTTGATTTAGCGCCGAATCTCCCGTCCATACTCCCTGCCTAATCTCCGGTCAGCCATCCTTCCTCCTCCGGAAGCAGAAAATAGTTATTGTCCCTGTCCGAATCAGCAATCATGGCATCCAGCTCCCGAATCAGATAGCTGTCCGGCATGTTCCTCTCCCAGAACCGGTATCCCTTGGTGCTCTTTATGCCTTTGACGTCAATTTCCCGTCCTGCATAGTAATCAATGTATACCCCCGCATAGGTAGCTGCCATGGAATGCTCCACGTCTGTCCCCAGGTTCTTCACAACGCCCCTTATCTGGTCACTGATCAGCTTTTGTATATACCGGCAGGACCAGTCCTCAAAATCCAGCAGGTCCGGATTGGCGCTTCCGTTATTCCGGGCCCAGGCCGACACATCCACGGCTCTGGTGGCATAGGAAATACTTCCGTCCTCCTCCCATAGCACCTCTCCATACTGGCAGGGCGGTATGCTGAGGGCATCTGTCACGATTTCCTGTATGCCGTAACTTCCTTCCGGAACTCCGGGTTCGCTCTTATGCTTGCGGATGCGCTGCACATGCAGATGTCCGCTGAAAAAAAGCGGGAGCTCATATTTCTGAAGAAGGGAAATCACCTCTCCATTGTTGTCCATGGCGCACTGGGTGGTATACATCCTGCTCTGGGCCAACAGATTATGGTGGGCAATGGGTATCACAAACACGCCTTCCTCCTTTGCCCTGGCCAGCTGTTCATCGGCCCAGGCCATGGTGCTGTCTTTCAGCCTTCCCTCCACCTTGTTATCCGGCTCATATTGACAGGAGTCCAGCATCAGGAGCCAGTTTCTGTCATCCAGGGCGTAGACATAGCTCAGCGAGCTGCTGTCCCGGCTCAATGCCTGGTCATATCCGCATTCATGGTAAATCTCATGGAATTCAGGTCCGTCAATATAGGGAGCCGGCTCTTTCCGGTCGCCGTAGTATACCGCAGCGTCGTGGTTATTGATATCATGGTTTCCCGGTATCACCAGGACCTGTATGCCGGCGTCCTGGACCCGCTTGAGTCTTGCCGCCAGTTCCTCATGGTTCATCCGCTCCCCGTTCATGGTAATATCGCCGCTGAGAACCAGGGCAGAGGGCCGTTCTTTTATGACCTCGTCCAGAAATGCTTCCAAAAGCTCAGGCAGATACTGGACCACCTTCCCGTCGCACCGTTCCACGAACAGCCGGAAAGCCTCCCCGCCGTCTCCGGCTAAAGCGCTTTGATAGTGAAGGTCTGTTGCCAGGATCAGCTTAGGCGGTATGTAGGGTTCCTCCGGAGCCGGAGGGTTCCACATACCGGGGAATTTCTTCTTCCACTCCTTATAGCCCTCCTGCCGGATTACTTCATCCTGGGTTTCCCCGGCCTGGGAGTCCGTAGCCAATGCCGGCCCGGCCTGTTCCTCCCACTCCTCCCCTGTTTCCTCTTCCCGGATGCTCTCAGGCACCTGGCTTTCCCTGCGCTCAACCGATGCAGACCCTGAAGGCTCCATTAAAGTTTTTAAAACGTGCAGTACCCCGAAGCATGCCATAAATACCATGGCATACATCAGGGCACTTATCATCCAGGTCTTTCTCTTCATGCAGTCTTCTCTTTCCGTATTAACTATCGCTGTGTTATATTATGCCCAGTTCCTTCATGGCATACGCGATTCCGTCCTCCTCCACATCCTTTGTCTCGAACGTCGCGTAGGGCTCCAGCACCTCGTCATGCTTTCCCATCAGGATACAGTTGCTTGCGTAGCGGAACATGGCAAGATCATTGCCGCTGTCACCGAACACATAGGCGTCGTCCAGAGAGATTCCATAATGCTTCAGCACCAAATCAATGGCAGTTGCCTTGGAATGTCCTCTGGGCACGCATTCATATTCCCCGTTTCCCCGGTCTATGATTTCCATGTCCCTGAGCCGTCCAAAAAGCTCCTTGGGCCTGCTGTTTTCATCCGAGATAAGATAAAACTTATCATAGTCATAGCAGTCGTCTTCCCAGTCATATTCAGACAGGCAGCCTGAACGCCTGAGCGACGCCTTCAGCTGCTCCACCCTTGGAATAGGTGACTGTGACCTGTGAATGTGGATTCCGTCCGACGCTTCAAGGGCTCCGTCCAGTCCGCACGCATCAATATGGCTCTTGATATCCAGCCCTCTCTCATGAGGAATGTGGTAGCTGTACATTACCCTGCCCTCCGCAAGGATATATGTCCCGCAGCCGCACAGATATCCGTCTGCTTCCACCAGCTTCTTAATTTCACCCAGATGGGCATATACACGGCCTGTATTGATGAACACCAGATGTCCCTTTGCCCGCGCCTCCTTCAGCGCCTGTACCGCACTTTCGGGAACCCGGCCTGTTTTCTCAGACAGGAGGGTTCCGTCAATATCATAAAATAAAGCTTTCGTTTTCTTATTCATCATCTCTGAACACAATGGTCTGTGCTTCCTCGTCCATGCTCTCCACGATTGCCAGTGACTCCAGCCGGATTCCCTCTGAACGCAGCAGGTCTCCGCCTACCTGGAATCCCTTCTCGATGACAATGCCCGCGCCTACCAGCTCAGCGCCGGAATCCCGTACAAGGGCAGCCAGGCCCTCCAGAGCCTTTCCATTGGCAAGGAAGTCATCAATGAGCAGCACCTTATCACCGGCTCCCAGAAACTCTTTTGACACAATGATATCATAAACCCTGCCATGGGTGTAGGACTCCACCTTGGTGGTATAAACCTCGCCTGCAATATTTTTGGTCTGCGTCTTCTTGGCAAATACAACCGGCACATCAAAATACTGGGCCACAATACATGCAATCCCGATTCCGGAGGCCTCAATGGTAAGAATCTTGGTGACCTCCACATCGGCGAACCTGCGCTTGAATTCTTTCCCAATCTCTCCAAAAAGCTTGATGTCCATCTGATGGTTTAAGAAGCTGTCCACCTTCAGAACGTTTCCGGCTTTTATCTTGCCGTCCTTGCGTATCCTGTCCTTTAAAATCTGCATGTACGAGTCCTCCTTTTTCTTTTGGCAATCCTTCTTTACTGTGCGGCAGTTGTCTCTGCAGCTGTGGTTTCTGCCGGAGCTGTGGTTTCCTCTGCGGCAGCAGTCTCTTCCGCTGCCGTTGTTTCCTCTGCGGCGGCAGTCCCTTCTGCGGCCGTTGTCTCCTCTGCCGGAGCAGCTGCATCCTGGGCTTCGTTGACTGCGTTGTCCGCCATGAACTTCATTACCTTCTGGTTCAGGGCCATTTCATCCAGGGTCTCCTGGCCGAAATATTCCACTGCGGCCTCGAGGGTCTGGCCGTTCATCTCCGCAAATGCCTGGCGGTCGGCATCCTCCAGGGTAATGCCCTCCAGCTCGGCAACCTTAAGGATAACCAGCTGGTTCTTCACATCATCCTTCACTGACGCGTAAACAGCTTCCTGTAATCCGGGAACATCCATGCCATTGGCTCTGGCCATGCCGGACAGGTTGGTGCCGTACATCTTAGCCTGCTCTTCATACTGCTTGATGCGGTCATTATAGCGTCTGGAAAGGGTATTCTTATTCAGCTTAAACTTGGAGTTCTCAACCACATTCTTAAGTACATACTGCTGAATCTGAAGGTCGGCAGACTGCTGCTTCTGCTTTAAAAGGTCCTCCTTAACGCTGGCCCTGTACTCATCCACTGTCTTAAAATCAGAAACGCTCTGTACAAATGCGTCGTCCAGTACGGCTGACTGCTTTTCCTTTACAGCATTCACAGTCACCTCAAATACAACGTCCTGTCCCGCCAGGGCTTTCTCGCTGTAGTCCTCCGGGAACGTCAGGTTCAGTTCCTTCTTATCGCCCTTTTTTGTGCCAATCAGTCCATCCTCGAATCCGTCGATCATTTTGCCGGAGCCCAGGGTCAGGTCCTGTCCTTCGCCGGTGCCGCCTGCGAATTCCACTCCGTCCTGTTTTCCCACATAATCAATGTTGACAATGTCGCCTTCCGCGGCGGGCCTGTCCACTTCCTCAATTTTAGGATTCTGGCTGAGTACCTGATTGATTTTTGACTCTACCTCGGCGTCTGTTACCATGACAGCCGGTACATTTACCTTCACGCCCTTATACTCTGCCAGCTCTACTGTGCCGAGATTTTCCTTTCCTTCTGTCTGGCTGGCCCCGCAGCCTGTCATAATGGAGGCCGCAACCAGTCCGCATAAACATATGAGTGCTAATTTTTTCATTCTACATATCCCTTTTCTATCCTGATTTCACACGCAGGACCTTGAATTATCCTTATTTTTCCATTCATCCCCAAATAGCGTGCGCTGTACATAGTTATATCATACCTGTCCGTGAAAAAAAAGACTTTCCACCAATTTCATGAAAATTTAAGCAACCGTCCACAGACTATTTGTAGAATGCCTTAAACGCCTTATACGTATTATAGACATCCAGCTTGGAAGCCAGCTCAAAAGGAGAATGCATGGACAGGATGGGCACGCCCAAATCCACGGTATCCACATCCATGTGCGCCACGAACTGGGCAATGGTACCGCCGCCGCCCACATCCACGGCTCCCAGTTCACCGGCCTGCCAATACACGCCTTCTTCCTCCATAATGGCAATGACCTTTGCCATGGTCTCGGCGCTGGCGTCGTTGGATCCGGACTTTCCTCTGGCTCCCGTATACTTGGTCAGCACACAGCCTTTGCTGATATAGCTTGTGTTGCGGCCCTCGTACACATCCGGGAAGCTGGGGTCAAATGCAGCGTTTACATCCGAAGAAAGGCACAGGGATTTCCTCATCACTTCCCTTGGCCTGACACCTGCCTGCTCCGCCAAATCCTCTATGTAATGAAGCACAAAATCCGAATTCAGTCCCGTGTTTCCGGCGGATCCGATCTCCTCCTTGTCAGCCAGAATAGTCACCGTGGTGTGGACCGGCTTCTTTGCGTCTATCTCAGCTGTAAGGGCCGTATACGCGCAAACCCTGTCATCCTGCCCGTAAGCGCCTATCATACTGGTGTCAAAGCCCACATCCCTGGCCTTTACAGCGGGAACCATCTCAATCTCAGCGCGGAAGAAATCCTTTTCCGTAATTCCGTATTTCTCGTTTAAAAGGCTTAAGGCCAACAGCTTTACAGGTTCCTTAACCTCCTCATCCTGGAAGGGAAGGGAGCCAACCACAATATTCAGTTCCTCTCCCTTTAATCCGTCCTTTAAGGGACGCTCATTCTGCTTGGCGGCCAGATGGGGAAGCAGGTCCGTCACGCAGAATACCGGCTCCTTCTCATCCTCTCCAATGGAAATCTCCACGGTCTCTCCGTCTTTCTTTACCACCACGCCGTGCATGGCCAGGGGAATGGTACCCCACTGGTATTTGCGGATACCGCCGTAATAATGGGTTTTAAAAAATGCGATATCCTCCTTTTCGTACAGAGGATTGGGCTTTAAATCCAACCTGGGGGAATCAATATGGGCACCGTTGATTCTCAGGCCCTGGTCCAGAGGCTTCTTTCCAAATGTGGTGGCAATCAGCGATTTACCGCGGTTCACATAATACACCTTATCTCCGGGCTCATAGGATTCCCTGGAGTCAAAAGGCTTATAGCCTGCCTTTTTAAGCATCTTTACAGCTTCCTTCACACACTCCCGCTCGGTCTTTCCCGCATCCAGAAATTTCTTATAGCCCTCACAGTATTTAAACGCCTTTTCCGCCTGCTCCGGTTTATCCTTTCCAATATGAGGGAACGCCCATGTAAGCTGTTCCTGTAATTCCTGTCCTTTTGTCTTCTTAGCCATTATTATCCTCCTGGTATATTTTATTTCTATAATCTGATGCTTTACTGACTTAAGCTATGACGGTTCCTGCTTCTATAATTCAAATGTCCGCTTCCCTCCGCCGCGCAGATCCGCCTCTCCCCATCCGTTTCTTCCCGCCGCCCTGAGGCGGCTGTGCTTCACATCCAGCAAAAGCGCGGAGGACTGGGCATCACCGGACCTGGCGGAGGCATCTATCATCTTCTTTATCTCAGTGTCTCCCAGCCGGGCCGACCGGGCCATGAAGCCCAGGATATCCCTCTCTCTCCGTTCAATCAGTCCTTTTGTGCCTTCCCCGGCATGAATCCTTACATAATCCCAGTACTCATCCTCTGCATCTTCCCTTAACCCATAGGGCCAGTACAGACGGTACAGGGCCAGGCGCACCGCCAGCTCCGGTTTTTCCTGGACCTTTACATGTGGAAACAGCCTGTCATATTCATCGAAACGGAAGTCCCCTCCGTCAAAACAGTACCGGTACATATGGCCGCAGCCGTGCATCTCCCTCATGATGATGCGGGCCGGTGTGTTTTCCACGGACTCCTCAAAGAATTCCGGAAATATAAGCTTTGCCAGGAGCGTCCCCGAACCGGACCTGTAATTTACGGACAGGGTCTGGTGAAGCTCCGACAGGATGTCCTTAAAGCAGGACTTCCTGCCCTTGGCAATACGGATATCCAGGCATTCCAGGCCTGTACAGCCGGTAAATACCCCGGCTCCCCAGTCCTCCACGGCACTGCTGCATGAAAGCCTCTTCAGGCCGTAGCAGTTGTAGAAGCCATAGGCCCCCACCTTCCTGATTGTATCCGGCAGGCTGATTACCTCCACCCGGCTGCCGCAAAGCTCCGGCTCTCCCCGGTACTCACAGGGCGGCGGTTCACGCCTGCGGACTGTATCTGAAAAAAGGTAGCCGGCCAGTTCTGTCACCGGCATTCCCTCAACCGTCCCCGGAATCTCCAGAATTTTGTCCAAACCATAACAACGCTGGAGGCAGACCCCGTCCAGCGTTTTTTCATATAATATTCTCATGGTATCAGTTTAATCAGTTTAGCGATTTTTTTCAAGACAATTTTGCTTCCGGAATAAATATTCCAAAAAATACCGGGCCGCCTGCCTCCTTACGACGCCTGCTTTCCGGTATACCTTAGAACGTGTTTGAAATTTTGTATCCTTCGGGTCCCTATTCATCCACAAACCTGTACCCCACGCCCACCTCTGTGAGTATGAACCTGGGATTGGCCGTGTTATCCTCAATCTTTCTCCGTATATTGGCCATAAATACCCGCAGGGACTGGTAATCGTCCGTGGCGGGCTGTCCGGCATATCCCTTTTTTTGCGTGGATCATCCGGACCTGATTCTGTTGGATTTGGGACTGCCGGACATCGACGGCATGGAGGTGCTGCGGCAGATCCGGCAAAAGTCCGATGTGCCCATCATCGTGGTTTCCGCTAGGGGACAGGAGTTCTGCCTGGATTATTTCCGGCTGGATTTTGAAAAGCGCAAACTGTATGTCCATGACCAGGAGGTGCATCTGGCACCCCTGGAATTTATGAGTATGGGGATAAGCAGACAGCAACTATAAGGCATCAGGAGGCCTTCACGGAGTTTCACTTAGATAAAGATACCACACCATTCCCACGCTGGCTTTTGCTCAACCGATACAGCCGGAGGGCTGGATAACGGCTTTGCAACACAAAGTGTCCCGAAGTGTGGCCACACCCCCGGAAAACTCCATTATACAGGGCTGTTTCTGCCTTTATTTCGTGACAAAGACATTACGCAAACTGGCTATAATACATATCAGCATAAGCCCCTTTTGCCTTTAACAAGGCTTCGTGCGTTCCTTGTTCGATAATATTTCCGTTTTGCATGAACAGGATCAAATCAGCGTCTATAATGGTTGAAAGCCTGTGAGCGATTACAAAGCTCGTTCTGTTTTTCATCAGGGCTTTCATAGCTTTTCCGATCTCAATTTCTGTACGGGTATCAACGCTGGAAGTTGCTTCGTCCAAAATGATAACCGCTGGATCGCAAAGAAACACTCTGGCTATAGTTAAAAGCTGCCGCTGGCCGACAGAAATATTTTCCGCGTCGTTACTTAAAACCGTATCATATCCGTGTGACATTGTGCGGACAAAGAAATCCACTCTGGCCGCTTTTGCCGCCGCTACAATTTCTTCACGGGTAGCGTCCGGCTTGCTGTAAGCAATATTTTCCGCAACCGTGCCGCCAAATAACCATGTATCTTGAAGTACCATTCCGAAATTACTTCTCAAATTAGAACGGGGCATATCCTTTGTGTCGGTTCCGTCTAAAGTGATTTTTCCGCCGTTTAACTCGTAAAACCGCATAAGCAGATTGATAAGCGTTGTCTTTCCGGCTCCTGTGCTGCCGACGATTGCAACCTTTTGTCCCGGCTTTACAGAGAAGCTGATGTTGTGCATTAAGATATTATCAGGCGTATATCCAAACCGGACATTCTGAAATTCTACGGTTCCTTTTGCCTGCTCTACAACAGCGGGGAGAGCAGATTCCGGCGAAAGCTCTTCCTCGTCCAGCAGCTTATAAATTCGTTCCAGAGAAGCTAAAGCGGATTGCATACTGTTTACCATGTAGGCAGCTTCCGTAAGCGGCTCCGAAGCCTGATTAGCATATTGGAAAAATGCCTGAAATACACCTACGGTCAATCTTCCTTCCAGCAGCATTTTTCCTGCCAGTACCGCAATCAGCACTTGACCGAAACGGTTAATCAGGCGGATCGCGGGATTGACTGCATTTATCATAAAATCCGCTTTTTTTGTAGCCTCGGCCAGTTCTTCCGTTGCCTTGTGCATATTTTCAGAACTGTTTTCCTCCTGATTAAATGCTTTTATAACAATTCGGCCACTGTATGCTTCTTCCACCTGTGCGGTTACATTACTCACACACTGCTGCCGTTTCAGGGCAGATTTCAGCGTTTTTGCAGATACAAAATTAGTGGCCGCCAGTGCAATTCCTGTAAACACCAGAAAAACAAGCGTCAATAGAATACTAAAGCGGAACATCATAATCAGAGAGCCGACAATCATACCAACGGCTGTAAACAGTTTTAACATTCCTGTTTGCAGGGCTTCCGATGTTTTATCTAAGTCATTGACTGTCCGGCTAAGAATTTCTCCTGTTTTAGTGCGGTCAAAAAAAGAGAGGGGGAGCCTGTTTAGCTTTTTGCTAATTTCAATCCGTAGCCGCAAACTAAGTCTTTCCGCGAAACTTGACATAAGGAATGATTGAAGGGTGTAGAACAGAGCCGCTGCCAAATAAATCAGCAGCAAGAAAACCATATCCCGGCCGCCCGCCGCCCATGTAACTTGAAATGCCGCGCCAGTTGTAACTGTTTCTTTAATGTTATTCCAAAGCAGATCTATAATATGTGCGCTATACAGAGGCGCGATAATAGAGAGGAACGTATAAAGAACTACAGACACAAGCACAAACGCCAACCGCTTATGCTGGTCGCTGACGGAACGCCACACCCTTTTTAAGGTTTGCCACGCATGATCCGGCGTTTCAAAGTCCATTTCATCTGCGAGGACTTCTACATTGTTGTTATTCTCACTCATAGTTCACATCTCCTTTCATTTGAGATTTTGCAATATCCTGATAGACAGGGCAAGTCTGCATTAAGAAATCGTGATTGCCAATCCCGGCAACCCGCCCTTCTTCTAAAACAATAATCTGTTCCGCGTTCATAATTGTGCTGATCCGCTGGGCGATAATCAGTACCGCCGCGTCTTTTACTTCATCTGCAAGGGCTTTTCGCAACGCCGCGTCAGTCTTAAAGTCCAAAGCGGAAAAGCTATCATCAAAAATATAAAGATCGGCTTTTTTTGCCAACGCCCGTGCAATAGAAAGACGCTGTTTTTGTCCGCCTGAAAAGTTTGTGCCCCCCTGTGATACATGGGAGTAAAGGCCATCGGGGAGATCATAAATAAATTCGGATTGCGCAACCGACAAGGCGTGTTTCATTTGTTGTTCTGTTGCCCTGTCATTTCCGTGCCGTAGATTATCGGCAATCGTACCGGAAAATAGCCATGCCTTTTGCGGTACATAAGAAATATGCTCCCTTAGATCCTTTTGCGTCATGTTCCGAATATCTTTGCCATTCAGAAGGGCGGAACCGGAAGTAACATCGTGAAAACGCAATATCAATTTTGCAATCGTAGATTTCCCGCTTCCAGTGCTGCCGATAATTGCAGTTGTTTCCCCTCTTCTGCAAGTAAAGTTTAAGTTTTCTAATGTGTTTTCGTCTGCGTCTGCGAAGCGGAAACTTGCGGTTTTGAATCGTACAACTTCCTTCGTTTGACTGAGGTTATTGTCAACAGACGCAATCCCATCTTGAATTTCCGGCGTAAGATGCAGTACATCTGAAATTCTCCGAACACAAATCATAGCACGGGGTATTAAAATCATCACCATCTGGGCCATAATGATGTAAAAAAGGATCATCATAGCATATTGCGTCAGGGCGGTAATATCACCAATTTCCATAAATCCCGCGCCGATCCGGTTTGCGCCTAACCAAAGGATAACGACAATAATCAGGTTGATTGCAAACAGGGCAATACTCTCTAAGCCAACAAACAGGCGGTTTGCGCTGATTGCTGCCTCGGCGTAATCCTCAAAAGATTTTCTCATTCGCTTTTCTTCACTTTTTTCTTTGTTGAAAGCGCGAATAACACGAACACCTGTAACATTTTCCCGAAGAACTGCATTCATTCGATCAAGAAATTTTTGCAGCTTGTCAAATATCACCGAAGCCTTACGAGTGACAGAAATTGCCAGAAGCAGGATAAAAACGGTTGCCCCAACCAACAAGAAGCCCATCATGGTATCAATAGAAAACGCCATAACAATTCCCATAATACAAACCGCGGGAACAGGCAGCACCATTTGAATAAACCATACAACACCCTGTTGAACGACATTTACATCGTTCAGTGTGCGGGTAATCATAGAGCCGGTTCCAAACTGTTCAAAGTCATAAGAGGAAAAGGTAAGGGACTTGTCATAAAGAGCGTTCCGCATATCCCTGCCAATTTTAGAAGAAAGGTCTGCAGCGAGATAGCTTCCCAACAGTGCGCCCAAGCTGGTAACGATTGTCACGATCAGCATAAGTATTCCGCTGCGGATCAGGTAGTCCATATTTTCACCGTTGATGCCGGCATTTATCATATCCGCTGTGATGGTCGGAATTAACAAGCCGCCCGCAACATCTAAAAACATAACAAGTAATGTAAAAAAGCATAGCCATTTATACGGTTTTATGAACCGTAAAATTGTTTTCATTGTGTGTCCCCTCCTAAATATAGCCGCCTTATGCGGCCAATGTAATTAAAGTTCATTTAATTCTTCCCTCAAGCTTTCCATATAAATATTTGCCAAACGTAAAAGTTCCTTTTGTTCTTCCTCTTTTAGAGCGGTAAAGGCCGCATTTTCTTTTTGGACTACTGGAACAATGTACTTTTCAACAAACTGTTTTCCGGCCTCGGTTAAAAAAATGTGCTTATCCCGTCCAACACCTTGTTTGAGATAAATATATCCCTCCTGTACCAGCTTCCGAATGGAAGAATTAACCGTCTGTTTATTTGCAAAAAACTCATAGCAGATATCCTTTTGCAGACAGCCATCACCTAAATCGTAGATGGTATAAAAGATCGAAAAGGCACTGTCTGAAATCCCCATTTTTGAAGCAACTTTGTGATATAATTCGTCAAACTCCTTGTTCATCTTATTAAAATCCATCAACAGTTCATTTAGTTTTTCCTGCATGGTCTTACCTCCTTAGTATGAATTCATACTTGAATGGTGCTATTTTAGTATGAAATCGTACTCGTGTCAAGTATGTTTTCATACTTAAATATGAATTATTTATTAAACGGAGCAAAGTGCTTTCGTCATTCTCAACTCCCCTTCCCCTCACTCATGAGTTTTTTTTCTGTTGGGGGGTGCTCTTTGTAACTATTTATTGTAAAATATTCTTATGTATAAAAAGAACATCCTCCAAACTATTTTTTCTGACCACTTTGAATACGTCCAATATGTCATCCGCCCTAGCAAGAATGTTTTGGATAACATCAACAAGATAATCCATTGCCATGATCCTTCTTATGGGGGCGCTGGCAATTTTACTCCCTGGCGACCCAATACCCATTTTGATTATGACTTCCTGCGCCTGGCTTTCCATAAAGTCCTTTTGGATCAGCTCTCCCTTAGATTGGGACCTTCTTTTTAGAAGCTTAAAAATCAGATTTACAGAGACCATCCCGAAGGCTTTTATGTTAGAGCCAAACCTAACTTGTGTTCTCCTGATTTTACCATTAAATACATGGAGATTCCGTGATGTTCCATTATCAGCGTCATGAGGATCATAAAACGATCACGGAATGTGTCCCCGTCACCCACTTTATCAAACACCTGATTGTACATATCCCTGGCAAGAACTTTAAAATGGTCCGTTACTACGGCATTTATGCAAAACACCATAAACAGGAAAAAATCTTCGGAAATGTTTATCCCCTCAGAAGCGGCAATATCTTTCCCGGCTACTGGACTGGCGTAATTCGCTTCTTCTGGCCTTTGGCTATGAGCCGCTCAGATGCCCGGAGTGTGGCACTTCTATGTTGGTTTTAGAAGTTTACCACAAAAAAACTGCACTATTTGAACGCTATCGAAAGGTTATGGGATATGGATAGATCCATACGCCTTATTCCTTCTCTACCGTCAGATAATGCAGCCTAAACCAAAAACAAAATACTTCATAGACAACGTCATGGCGAAGTCACATCTTCGCTCTTTTGCTATGCCATTTTTTATTTCCAGTCTATTATACACCATCTTTGCCGATTTGCGAAGTTTCCTATAAAACTTTCATGCCTCACATACTTGGCACCACCATAAATAAAACATATATGGGACATGACTGGTTTTTCAGTTGCTTGCCGTAGTTTCAGATGTATACTAAAGATAACGGCAAAGTTCGATTTTTATCTGGGCTTGTAGCCCGCCTATAAAACTGAATTTAGGCTACCTCATTTGCACCACCATCTGTCCAGCCGCACTACAGCAGAAGGATGTACAGTAAAATATCAAAAGACAGGAAGCCATGCCGTAAATTCTATCCATTGGAGGTGCTATTGTAGAAAAAGTTTACGACAATTGTTGTGGTATTGATGTGCACAAGAAGCTCATTGTCGCCTGCTTCAAAAAAAGGCAACACGCAGGAGATTCGTGAATTCGATGCAACAACCAGAGAGCTTCTGGAAATGGCTGACTGGCTTAAGGATGGCGGCTGTGAAATGGTTGCCATGGAAAGCACAGCGTCCTATTGGAAGCCCTATACAACATCCTTGAATCTTCTGACTGGAATGCGATTGTGATAAATGCTCGCCATATGAAGGCAGCGCCCGGCCGGAAGACGGATGTAAAGGATACGGAATGGATTGCCGTTCTCCTTACGCACGGTCTGCTCCGGGCAAGTTATATCCCAGGCAAAGACCAGCGTGAGCTGCGGGAACTCGTCCGATACCGCAAGAGCCTTGTCGGGGAACGCAGCCGTGAACTGAACAGGCTCCAAAAGATGCTGGAAGGAGCCAATATCAAGATATCCGGTACGATTACGGATATCAACGGCAAGAGTGCCAGGAACATCCTGGAGCACATACTTTCAGGAAAACAGATTGACTCTGCTCAATATGACATTTTCTATGAAATAAAGAAGAGGGGGGATTTATTTCCCCGCCTCTTCCTGCTGCCTCCGCCGCACTATAGACTTAAACACTCCGTTTCTTCCTCATCCGAATTCCAATCAATTCCTTCACATCCTCCAGCACGTCCCCGTCCCTTACCTCTATCATCATCCATCTTCCCCCATTAAAAGGAGCCGTATCTTGATACAACTGACGGACATAAGCAGTACAGCCGTTAAGTGCCAGTTCTGCCTCCGGGGCTTCCTTTGCCCCCACCGACACCATGCAGATAAAATACCCTTCCTCAGGATACAATGTGCAGACCGCCCTGGATCCCTTCTTATACTTTACGTTCCATCCTCCCTGCATGGAGCATCTGCTGTACTCAATCCTGGGGGATATATGAAATGTGTCCTCCAGCCAGGCCAAAAGCTGCTGCCAGCAGGGACTTGCTATATATCTTCCGATTTGCTCCATGTCCGGCTGCCTGTGAGCCGGGTATGCCTCCATCCATGTCATTGCGTACCTTCCTTTCATTCTGACGGAGGACGAAGCGGGACAGCGCCGCCCCTGATGAAAGCCCCTCATGATAGCCCTCCATAGCTTTCTGCCTCCTTTTATAAAGTTAGAGGGAAGATTCTGCTGGTCTGTGACATATAATATGAAACAATTTATTCTTCCCGGCCGGATGAGCGCCATTTCACTGACCCACCAACCGCCTGACTCCTTTTTCCGATATCACCATATCCATCATCTGGTCGTGGGGCTCCACAGGTATGTCCGCGCGCATGATCCGTTCCCTGCATATGACTGCCTTCACGGCCCGGGTCCTGCCCAGATAGCGGTCATAGTACCCGCCGCCGTACCCCAGCCGTCTGCCGTCGTGGCTGCATGACATGCATGGCACAATGGCCAGATTGATTTTCTCCGCCTGTATGACCGGAGCATGTGCTCCCGGTTCCATTATACCGTATTTTCCTGCCTCCAAATCCCGAAGGCTCCTGATTTCACGTACTTCCATAATCCCTCTGGAGATGCACCTGGGAACCCCCACCCGTTTTCCCCTCCTTAAGGCATCCTCCAGTATGGGCGCTGTATCAATCTCACTGCTGGTTCCCACAAAGCAGAACAGGGTGCCCGCCTGTTCATATTCCGGCAGACCGGCCACATGCCGGAATATTTGAAGGTCCGCCTCCTTTGTATACCCTTTATCCAGCGCCGCAACCGCAGCTTTTATCTCCCGGCGCAATGCTCTTTTCCGGTTCTCTGATGTATTCAGTTCTTCCAAAGCCATAGATGTTTCCCCTCCCTGTGGGTATTTCCCTAATTATACACTGCCCCATATTGGAAAACAACCACCTGGTAAGCGGACCTGGAAAGGCCTGGAATGCGGACCCGGAAAGCGGCAGACCTTCTGACTTGTATTTTTTCTTATTAGCGGATACAATGGTATCAAACGGACGGACGAAACAGAGGAAGAGCTTTATTTACCTGTTTGAAAGCTCAGAACTTTCTTCTATATTATAAACCACGTATCCCGCGTCCTTAACAGCCTGTTTGAGCTCATTGTTACCATGCTCCTGTTTCATCCGCACCAGGGCCTCGCCCTTTTCCAGGTCCGCCTGGGCCCACACCCCTTCCAGGCTGTTGAGGGCGTTTTCCACATGGCAGGCACAATTACCGCAGGACATGCCGTCCACCTTGAGAATCCGTGAATAGGGATAGTGTGATTTATCCTTATCCCTGACTTTGATTTTTTTCACCGATGGCTGGGAGGAGGCTCCGCAGCACCCGGAGGTTAGTTTCTTGGCATAGCTCTTGATTCCAATGATTGCAATGACAATCAGGACAGCGCATATAATGGCTGTTGACATAATATCATCTCCCTTTTGATTAGCTGATAAATGGTTTCGATGATTGGTTTATACAATAAGATTAGCATTGACTAACTCAAATGTCAATTCCTTTTTTCATCCAATCCCTCCCTCTCCCCATCCCCAAAGCAAACGTGTCCTGAAAGCCGGCCCTCCATATAAAAGGCAGCTTCCAGGACACATAATCTTACTCCGCGGGCTCCGGGCCCGCGAATATTTTATATGATATTCTCAACACACAATTATTTCTCTTTCATCAATGCCTTAACAAGGGCCGCCCCCGCGAACAGCATAATGAATATAAAGGGGAATGCCGCTGCAAGTGAAATGGTCTGAAGGGGTTTTAATCCTCCCGCAATCAGAAGTCCCACAGCCAGAAGAGACTGTACAACGCCCCAGAGCACCTTTCTTCCGTTCTTGGGATTTAAGTCTCCCTTGGAGGAGAACATTGCAAGCACAAATGTACCGGAGTTTGCCGAGGTAATGAAGAATGTACACAACAGTATGAGGGATACCACGCACAGAATCATTCCCAGAGGATACTTGCCCATAACAATGAACAGTCCCGTCTCAGGCTTGCTTGCAATATCCGCCAGCTGGGCAACGGAAAGCGTACCGTCCATACCCAAATGCAGACCCAGGCTTCCCATAATGGCAAACCAGAGAATGGATCCCAGAGCCGGTGCCAGCACCACGCCTGCGATGAATTCCCGAATCGTCCTGCCCTTGGAGATACGGGCAATGAACGATCCCACAAATGGAGCCCATGCAATCCACCACGCCCAGTAGAACACTCTCCATGCTCCAACCCAGTTATTGTCACCGTAATTGTTAATCATGAGGCTGTCCCCAAAAAAGTTCTGCAGATACTGCCCCAGTCCGTTTGTCAGGTTGTTAAGAATCTCAAGTTTTGGCCCTACCAGAAATGTAACAGTGATCAGGCCAATGGCAATATATAAGTTAGCGTCGGAAATGATCTTAATACCGCGGCTGATGCCGTCAACAGCAGACCAGATATAGATAACGCTTATTACCGCAATGATAATAATTTGAATCACCAGGGTCGTCGGAATGCCAAACAGGTAGTTAAGACCTGCATTAATCTGCATGACGCCCAGTCCAAGGGAAGTAACAACACCCGCAACAGTGGCGAACACCGCCAGTACGTCGATGGTCTTTCCCGCCCATCCGTTGATTCCCTTTTCACCGATAAGGGGTTCAAATATGGAGCTGATAAGGCCCGGTTTTCCCTTGCGGAACTGGAAATAGGCAAGACCCAGTCCAATGATGCAGTAGTTTGCCCACGGATGAAGTCCCCAGTGCATATAGCTGGAACGTATGGCAAAGTTTGCGGCAGCTTCCGTACCGGCCTCAATTCCGGGAATCGGGTTTGAGAAATGTGCCAGCGGCTCAGAGATTCCCCAGAATACCAGACCCACTCCCATGCCTGCCCCAAACAGCATGGCAAACCAGGATACGGTGGAATATTCCGGCTTGGAGTCATCCGGTCCAAGCTTAATCTTTCCCCATTTGCTGAAAGCAATGGCAACTGAAAAAATAACAAATGCGGTCATGGCCATAAGATAAAGCCAGCCGAAATTATTGGTCAGAAATGAATATGCCGAATTTGAAACAACTGTAAAGTTGGCATTAAAGGCAACCGCCCATATTGCCATGATAATGGTTATTGCTAATGAAACTACGAATACCTGATTTTTGTCTTTCATATAGGACCTCTCCTTCTCCTAAAAGCATGCGGACAGCCGGCAAAATGATTCTGGACAGCCAAACAAAAGCTCTCAAGCAAACACAAATGCCGCCTGACAGGCCCCCCCTGCCAGGCGGCACACAAAGCCACTCATCACTCATGGCATACAGAACCGTATTTCGTACCGCCCTGTATCCTAGATTTCTACTTTGAAAATCGTCTGCTTTTTAATATCTGTAGCCAGAGCATCCAGCGCTGCCTCCACTCTGGATCGGCGGAGCAGATGCTGCTCCTCCCTGGAGGAGGAAGGATTGCCGAGAGGATATGGTATGGATATGGTTGGAACCATACGGTTTACACCAACCGTCTGGGCAACCGGAAGAAGGTTACACATAAGTACAACAGGGAAGCCTGCGCGCTCAAATTCTTTTACCATCGTTGACCCGCAACGAGTACAGGTCCCTCAGGTGGAGACCATGATAACGGCGTCCACATGGTCCTCCTTCAGAAGCGGTATGATTTCCTTGGCCATTCTTCTGGCCTCTCCCTGTGTGGTTCCGGTTCCTACGGTTGAATAGAAATAATCGTGGAGGGAACCATATTTGCCCTCATTCAGGAATTCCCTCATAACATCCACAGGCATGATGACATTGGGGTCCGCGTTGGCAGCCGCCGGGTCAAAGCCCGCGTGGATTGTCTTAAACTCACCGCTCTCTAATCGGTCCATCTTGGAGATGTCATATCTGCCCCAGCGTGTTGCAGATGCGGACTGAATCCTGTCCGGATTGTCCACAGGAACAATACCGCCGGTGTTGGCCAATGCAATCCTGGCATGCTTTAAATCCTTAAGAGCCGGTGCAATGGGTACCAGGTCCTTCTTAGGAATAATCAGCTCAGACTGATAGGGCTGTCCTGTAGCCTTGGCAATGAGCATATCCACTGCGCGGTCTGCTGCCGCGACGCCGTCCTCACGCCATACCTGATGCCGGATTCCTCTTGCATAATACCCTTCTGCGTCCGGTCCCTCCGGTGTCTGGCCCTTTAACAGCTTATCAGCCAGCTTTACCATGGCGCCTGCATCCTTCTTCATGCTGGCCGCGGAATGGCTGCCCATCATGATGTACATATCCTTCTTAAACATCTCAACGCCGGGGTTCTCCGCGTGCATGGATGTGATGACCGGTACGCCGAACTTGGCGGAGACCGCCTTTCCAATCTCGCCGCAGGCAACACCATAGCGGCCTGCCTGGAAGGCCGGTCCGGCCAGGAAAAGATCAAACTCCCTGCCCTCTAATGCGGTCAGAATCCTTTCAATGGCTTCATCTCTGTGTGTGCTCATAAAGTTGTCACCACAGATAACGGTTGTGGTAACCCGGGCGTCAATCTCTGCCAGCATCTGGTTAATGGCTGCTGTGGGGCCCATGACGCCGTCTCTGACTTCCGGTTTGTAATCAGCCTTGTCTTCTCCGCCAATGCCCGCGAAGAACTGATTGATATAACAGATAACGTTCTTCATAACGAAACTCCTTTCACTGATTTTCCTTAAAATTCCCTGACAGTCTTGGTAGACCAGCCGATAATCTGGTCTCCGCAGAACATGGCGTTGTTTTCCATGATGATGGATCCATCCGGCCTGACAGACGGCCCTAAAATCTCATCCCCGGCCCAGCCTCCTGACAGACCATCCCTTGCAAGGGCTTCCAGCTCGCCGATTACCTCCGGCATTGGCGGAAGTTCAACCAATTCAGAAACATTACCGGTAGAAACAATGGCATCTTCCTTCTCATCCATGGAAACCAGGGGATCGGACTTGCCGTCACGGCCTGTACACTCATTTGTAAGACCAACCGTCTTAACTCCGGCTTCCTCCAGAGCCACGATGCAGCCCGTAAAGTCAGCGTCCGGATTGCCGTAGCCTTCCTCAGTCACAAGGGCGGCGTCCGCTCCAAGGGATTTCGCAATCTGCGCCACAAACAGCGCGGAACGCTCCTTCTGCTCCAGTGCAACATTCAGGTTTGACATGATGACACCCAGGAAGTTAAGGGTCTTGCCGTGCTCCTTGTACAGCCTCTTGATAACAGGACAATTCTGGAAATCATAGGTTGCCCACTTAGAAGAGCATGGCATGAAGCTTCCCGAAATCATGGCTCCGTCCAAAACCTCGTTGGGATTCATGAAGGTGGGAAGCATATGGTTGCAGTCCCATCCATAGCAGAGGTCGTTGTAACCCATCTCCTCCATCTGAGACTGAGGCTGCATCACGTATACAACGGATGGAAGCTTTTCCGTCTCAGGAGCTCTCCTGATAACCGGTTCCAGCTCGTAGCTTTCAACCTCTTCCGGCTCCATATCCTTTACACAGGAACCAATGTACTCGGCAAGTTTGTGAACCGCCTCCCTGATAGCCCTGTTTTTCTTCTGCTGTTCTCGTTTCTCAAACTCCTCGTCTGTATCTGCAACCAGCACAAGATTCTTAAGTTTGGAGAAATATGTATATTTAGCGCCTTCCCCTCCCATGTCAATCAATCCGTCCTGGAAACCTCCCCAGTGACTTCCAACAGCCAAAAGGCTCATATCCTTCAGGCAGTGTGTCCTTCCATCTCCAGCCTGTGACAGTGGTCCTGTGTAACCCGGGAACAGCGCGTCCCCATTTACCTTTACCCTGCACTCTACCGCCTCTTTAACAGGTACCAGTCTCACCATGTCGCCAGGCCTTACTATCCTTAAATCTGCCTCCGTGATGTGTGGGTCTCTCTTGACAAAGGCAAGGCAATCCTCTTTGTCTACCGTAAGGATACCGTTCTCATACTTGGTTTTGTCACCAAAAACGATGTCCTTCACATAAAAATTACCCAGTTCCAGTTTCATAAATGAACTACTCCTTTCTTATAGAAATTTTCTATAGTTCTGGCTATTAACATTTAATATTTTAACATTAACTGTCCGGTTTGCAAGGTTTTTTGTGCATTTTGACGATTTTCAGAACATTGTTGGATAATACCATGGTAACTTTATGCATCATGTAAGGGACTCAATATTTTGTATCCATTCACCTTGTATTTCAAAGCATACCCCTAATTCGTCCGCCGGTGAATTAGGTTCCAGTTCAAAGACCCGGTCCCAGCTGGCTATGATTCTCTTTTTCAGCATGGGATAGTAGTTGCCAAACGCCTCTGTAACAAGAGCCATCTCATTCTCAATCCCATACCGTTTCAGCTCCTCGTTAAACGCGCGCTCATCCTCCAGGTTAAACGGCACATACATATAATTGACCCTGAACCCCCAGGCATACTCAGAAATGACATAAACCTTTTCCCCGGGTATCCTGAGCGTGAGACACACCGTATCCTCTGTGTTCCTCAGCCTGTATTCATCATGCATGGACAGCCATATGGGAAATGAGCACCCCTGGGGAACATCGATTCTCTCCCTGCACCGCTCGGCGAACCACCGGTAAAGCCTCAGGTAATACTCTGAAATAGCGTCATTTTTCATCCTGATATACTCCTCCTTTACCCGGTAGACACCCGTATTTTCCAGTTCCTCCAGCACCTTTTTGGACTGCCTGGTGTAAACCGTATAATATCCGTTTTCTGTTTTTCTGCTCATATCAAATCCTTCTGACCCATTACATATTTTCCGGCTTCATAAAAAATGAGCCACGGAAGTCTCTTCTGACGGCCGCGGCGATTCATTCTGTTTCTTATGGTTTTTTATCTGGCATTTGCCATGTAATCATGGCCCAGGGTATCGCTGGCATATATACCTACGATGACTTCCACATCACGCTTAAACTCCTGGACTTTATCCTCGATTTCTTCCGGTTTCAGACCATAATCCAGGATGTCCTTCAGGTACCCCTTATACAAAAGGCAGACCATCCGGTTCATCTTCATGGCATTCCCCATCGTAATGACGCCTGCCTGGGCGCAGCGCTCCGCCATGACCATGTCGCGCTCAAACAGGTCCGTGGACTGGAGCATGACCTGGAGATAGGGGCTGACTATATTGATTCGTTCCGGAAACATATCATAGTACTCACGGATGGCTGTGGTCAGATTCCGGCTGGCAGAGCTGAAAAATATGATATCGAAAGCCTGAGGATAGCGGAAGGCAATGCGGCAGTAGCATTCCCATATGCCAATGTGCATGTCCCAGATATCACGCCACTCCTTCTCGTGAATATTCAGCTCTTCCAGATACTCATCCAGATACCCCAGGTTGGCATAATAGAGCAGCTCTTCCACATTCTCAAAATACCGGTACATGCTGGTGGTGCTGCACTGAAATTCCTTGGCCATCCTGCGTATGGAAATGGCCTCAGTCCCCTCGTCCCTAATGATTTCCAATGCCCTCTCTATGTAAACCTTTCTGTTTAAATCCTTAAAATACTTTCTCCTCACTCGTTCATTTTCCACTGAAACCATCCCTCTCTTCTGAAGCTGAATGGGAATTAATCCCCACCACATCCTCCTGTCTGATCTGCCATACGGCGGCTCCCAGGTTTGTCTGTTCCATATTGTCTATGTCAAATATGCGGTTCCAACTCTTCTTGATTTCCGACTTCAAGTATGGGTAAAAGGGAGACTGAAACACTTCCCAGTAAGCAGACACACCCATCTGGTTCATCTTTTGTTCAAAACGGGCTTCGTCCTCCCGATCCTTTCCCACATAGGAAAGATTCAGAACCTTCTGCCACCTTTCACGGCCAAACAGGACCGCTCGTTCCCTGGGAATGGACAGCTCCAGCAGAAAACTGTCCTGGGACAAATACACCCAGCTCCGGTCGAAAAAAAGCCAGATAGGAGATTCAGCTCCCTCAGGCGGTTTGACCAAGAGCCCGGCCCTCTGTTTGAAAAATCCATACGCCTCCTTAAACACCCAGGCGCTCTCCTCATACTTCCTGTCAATAAATTCCATCTTTACCTGGGAAAATCCATTCTCCCTGATACAATCAAGGACTGCGTCTGTCTGAGCCGTCCACAAATGCAGCATGAAACCCGGACTGAATCCGTCCTCCTTATTATCCCTCAGCATGTCATCCTCCGTAGGCATATTCCTGACTTTAAACTACATTTTCAGTGTACATTGTTTTATAATATTTGTCAAAAAGAAAACAAAAGCCCTTTCGTTCTTTGTCCAATGTTCTATCATATGTCCCTATTTCATACAGTGTAACAGGAGGTGCGTATGAATATTTCACTAACAATAGCCGGAATTCTGTCCGTATCCCTACTGGGGACCCTTCTCCATTTCACCTACCGCTGGTCCGGCCGCAATCCCCTTATCGGCCTTATCGCCCCTGTCAACGAGTCTGTCTGGGAACATATGAAACTGCTGTTTTTCCCCATGCTTCTGTTTGGACTATGGAGCTTAAAGGGCGAGACCGACGCCTGCCGTATATCTGCATTTCACGCAGGACTGCTTATGGGAACGCTCCTGATGCCGGTACTGTATTACTCTTATACAAGCGCGCTGGGACATAGCATTTTGGCTGTGGATATAACAATATTTTACATCTGCGTCATTGCGGCCTTTCTCATATACCGCGGACTGTCAGGGAGCTGTCTGTTGGAAAAATACAGCCATGTAACATCCATGGCCGTGTTTCTTTTATTGATTTGTTTTCTGCTGTTTACTTATTTTCCGCCGGGATTTTCTATTTTTAAGGATCCGGAGGGATGATGGAGTGCGACAGAATGATGATGGCATGATAATGGTATGATGATAATAGATGACAGCTTTTCCGGAATTATAATGTGATTAAGTACTGACCCGAAAGGACTTTGAAATGGCCGGTATCACCCGTAACAGGCCTTCAAAATAGTCCGTTATCATCCAATTTGAAATGTATATATAGTCTGTATTTCACAAAACATATATGCTGATTTGCGTAAGCAAATGCCCGTCAGGTATACTGCATAATCTTGATCAGCCCCTTGTCAAGCAGACAGGTGAAATATCTAAAATTTAGTGCGGACGATGCCTGCATTTCGGTTTGGAGTGCAGGCATTTTTCTATGCACACCATTTCTCTTTATATTTGGTTATCCGTTTGTTTTCCGCAACCACAGACATTGTGTCTTTACAATCCCCGAAGAACTCCGTAGCTTTTTTCTTAAGGACCACTCACTCCTTAACTGCCTGTTCCATTCGGTCAGGGATGTCATCCTGCGTATGTTCTTCAAGCTTAAGAATCAGAGCTACAAAGGCCATCCCGAAGGCTTTTATGTTAGAGCCAAACCTAACCTGTGTCCTCCTGATGTCACCCTTAAATACATCAGCAGATATCCTGGAAGACCTGTCATTGCCACTTCCAGGATTGATGCCTATGACGGGGATTGTGTGACGTTCCATTATCAGCGCCATGAGGATCATAAAACAATCACAGAATGCATCCCTGCCATTGACTTTATCAAACGGCTGATCGTACATATCCCTGACAGGCACTTTAAAATGGTCCGCTACTACGGCATTTATGCAAAACACCATAAACAGGAAAAAAATCTCCGGAAATGTTTATCCCATCAGAAGCGGCAATATCTTTCCCGATTACTGGACTGGCGTAATTCGATTCTTCTGGCCTTTGGCTATGATCCGCTCAGATGCCCGAAGTGTGGCACTTCTATGTTGGTTTTAGAAGTTTACCACAAAAAAACTGCACTATTTGAACGCTATCGAAAGGTTATGGGATATGGATAGATCCATACGCCTTATCCTTTCTCTACCGTCAGATAGTGCAGCCTAAACCAAAAACAAAAAACTACATAGACAACGTCATGGCGAAGTTGCATCTTCGCTCTTTTGCTATGCCATTTTTTATTTCCAGTCTATTATACACCATCTTTGCCGATTTGTGGAGTTTCCTATAAAGTAAAAAAGTCACAAAATCGACAATAAAATTTTACATATCTATCTCTTATCAGAGGAACTAATCTCCCATAGACACAGAATTTTTTACGCCCTCGATTCTGAAAATAATTCGGTTACATTTTTCCATATATACATATCTGTACTCACACCTCCATTCGTAGTAGTCCGTCCTTTTACATTTTAATCAGCCGAATCTTTCCTTCAAAAGCTTTACGTTTTCCCTTAGTTCCTCTGAAAATTCGTCCAAATCATCAAATACAATTACTTCATCCTGCAAAAAACGGACTAGATCAAATATCATATTTCCTTTACTAAGTTCTATACAGACCCCAGGTGTTTTCTTATCCTGTCTCATACGCTTCTCCATTGTCCAAAACTTTGTTGAAGCAGGTTCATTACTGTTTAAGTAAGCAACATAATCCTCAATGAGCCGCTCCATATAATATTCCTGCCAACCAGATACTTTTTCTCTATAAAGTTTCCAATCACGTTTCGATGGTTCCATAAAATTATCCTCTTCTATTTTTCTCTTCGTTCTAATTTCACGCAACATTCTGTATGTGGTGAGTGGATAATAATGATGTCTAAAAGACGTGGCTCACCCTTGGCGGAGTTTCGTTTGTCTAACTTTATTTACATCACAAATAAAAGCACCGTTTCATGTCGCATCTACTTTTACACGCCAATGGGGTTCTGGTAGCCGGCCAGAGAATACTCTACTACAGTTTCGTTTTTACCCTTTACCAACAGCAAACCAATAGTTGGCTTATCGTCCGGGTGTCGCAGAATATCATCAACCACATTTTGGTACATATTTAGTTGGCTAATAAATCCTGGTTCAAAGTCACAGGCTTTTAGCTCAATTACGACAAAGCACCGCAGCTTCAGATGGTAAAACAAAAGGTCGAGATAAAAATCATCACCGCCTACTTCCAAATGTACCTGTCGGCCTACAAACGCAAACCCTTGCCCCAGTTCCAACAGAAAGCTCTGATTATGTTCAGTAAGTTGCCGTTCAATCTCTATCTCCCGCCGAGGCATATCCGTTCCGAGAAAATCAAACAGATACGGATCTTTAAACGCCTGATTAACCATATCGGAATCCGCTGGCGGAAGTGCTTCCGAGAAGTTATTAACACTCCTACCAGAACGCTCCATTAGTCTGCTTTCTATTTGCAAGTCTAAAATCGTTTTACTCCAGCCATTTTCAATTACTTTATAAGCATACCAAATACGACTTTCTTCATCTTTCAGTTTGTCCATTAAAGAAATATTAGTTCGCCATGGTATTTGTGCAACTACCCGTTGCACAATTTCAAAGTCAGGCCAACTATCCGCAAACTTCCTCATATATTTTATGTTTCACTTCTTCTATAAATTTCAAATAAGCATCACTCATCTCGGAAAGATTTGGAGCAACAGGGAATATTACTCCATCTTTATTCTTTCCCATATAATTTCGATTATCCAATTTCTCACCTCGCTATTCCCTTTAGACAAATTCCTCTACTTAATATTATACGCTTTTACAACATCCAAATTATAGTGATCAACCCGTCTCACTACGGTTCTTTCCCTGTCCTTTTGAACTATCGCAAAATTTGCGACAGTTGCAGGTTGGTCTTGCAATTCCTCTCTCAAAGCGTTATTAATATGTTTTTCAATTGTTTTTTACATTGCGCTCAAATAATTTGGCCATCTGTAAATAAGATAATTTCCATTTTATCCATTGTAATCCACCTGTCATAGCTATTTTATATTGCCTTTCTGCTGCAACAGAATGATATCTTCCGCATATATTGAGAAATAATTATGATTCCCCCTAAGCGAAATACAATCTTGGCTGAACCATAAGATTTTAAGATGTCCTACCTAATTTTTAACTGTATCCCCGCCTCAGTTTTGCATATCCTCCAGCAACTCTTTCAGCATATTTTCCTGATATCCGGCCAGCTGCTTTTCTTTCATACACTCTGCCGTTTTCTTCAATATAGGATGACCTATATTTTCGAGCTTTGCTCTTCCAATATCCCCTATTCTTTCTTTTGAGAGGCTTTTATCATAATCCTCCGGCGACATTCTCCATATATGAATACGATCCCCGAATTTCTTCCATAGTCTATCCGCAATACAGATCCCATCCGGATCAATATCTCCATTATAGTAGATTTTTGACCCACTGGCCAGAATATAGGTAATCAGCACCTGTGCCACAGAACGGGGCTGACCGGAAGTACACAGAAGGGTATAGTCCGAATTTTTCAAATTATGAATCAAATAGCTGAAGACCATCTCATTCTCAACTATATACGCCTTCTCCCCCACTGCCTGTACACCGATAATCCCTTTCATATTCTCCATGGTAATAACATAGGGTTCCTTTCGCTCACAGAACGTATCATAGGCCCCATGCCATCCCTGTTTAGTAAGCAGCCGGAGTCCATAACCATGAACCATGGAGGATATATTGTCCGGAACAATCGAAACCTGCGTCAGCATTTTCCGCCACTGATGTGCGTCTTCGGGCAATTCCATATTTTCGCAGCAGCAGATTGCATGTACAAAAAGCAATCCGGCTGTTGTGCTGCGGTCAAAGTAATGGGGATTATCTGTTATCTCAGCAGCCAGCACGGCTAACGGATATTCATCTTCCTTATCCGTCAGCTCTTTTAGCTTCATCACTGCGTTCCCTACATTCCGCACCAGCAGTTCCGCCTGCTTTTCATCTTTTGCGTACTCCCTCATCAACAGCTGATATCCATATTTTTTCTCAGAGATCATTTTCCGCAACCATACAAGCGCCGCAGCTTCTCTTCCGGCATTTTCTTCAAAATATCCGCAGCTTCTGTCCAGAAACTTTTTTCTTCTCTCCTGCTCTTCTCTCTGCCGCCCCTGAGTGGTAATCAGCGGCTCCCCGAAATATTCCTCCAGCACCGCTTTCATATCCACCGGCGCGAAACGTGTTTTTTGCAGTCCCTGTTCAAATTCCAAGAAAGAAAACCGAATTGTTCCCTCATAAAATACTTTGCCGATTATGCCGCCCACTGCCCGCCGCTCTTCCTCCGAAGTCTGTTTAAGCGTAATTCTTCCCGCAGCTTTTCCGTAAGATTTCCATTTTTTTCTAAATTCTTCAAAGCATCTGTGATATGCCCGCTGACTTTTAAAGTAATTTGCACATTCTTTATTATTGCACATCTAATATCTTCTCACGTCCATTCCATGTATAACGGATCACTGAAACAATCTGCGAATCCTGGGGCCTTGAAAGTTCTGCAATCCGAAGTCCTTTTACCGTCTCAAAACATCCCCATAAAGCCTGGGAATTCATGATATAATCAAAATCCAGCTTATGCACAAGTTCAAACATACTACTGATATTTTTGTCATCCACTCCTGCAAATGCCTCATCCAAAGCAATGATTCGCGGATGGTCTTCCTGCTCCGCTTTTTTATACTGTGCGTTGACTGCTGCAAAAAGAGGAACATACATGGCCATAGCCTTTTCTCCACCGCTGAAACGGTTAAACGCCGCATTGGTCAACAGCCTCCGCTCTCCTTCTCCACGCCTGAAATACATGTGAAATTCAAACCATTTGCGATAATCCAGCGCATCCCTGACAAGATCCATGTAATTGATCATGTCGCCTTTTTCTTCCAGTTTCAGCTTCTCCATGCGGATTCGGCTTCTAAAATGCGCCGCAACCCTCTCTATATCCTCTATGGTCAGAAGCATATGATCTCTGAGCAGAATCTGTTCAAGCTCCGCGGTGTCTAACTCCATATCATTCTCTGCTTTACGGGGTTTCCAGTCCAGTGAAAAGATCAGACCCATAGAGGTATCCATCTCCCGCATGAGCTGCGACATATCCGAAACCCATTTCCGGCTTTCTGCAATCCGGTCCGTAAGCTGCCGGCTGATGGTCTGGGACAAAATATCCTCAAACAGTTCCCTGTCCTTCTTCTGGATCAGCAGCTCCGTCTCATCAATGCCCTGTTTCAAGATGCCGTAAAATTCCTCCAGATATACCCTTTTCCCATTCCATGAGGAAACGACCCGCACCCGCTTTCGTATTGCGCCAGCAGCCTCTGTTTCCAGAGCTGCCTCCACCGGCGTGTCAAAACATTCCTCCAAAGATGTACCGTAATTGACCAGACTTCCGTTATGGCGCTGATATACCTGATGCAGCGCCTGCAGCAGGTCCGTTGGCTCTCTGTTCTTATCGCTTTCCCGCAATACCGACACCGCTCTCTTAGCACATTCAAAGATTCCCTGGCTTTCTCTGTCAAATACCAGTTTTAGCGCAAGCTCCTCTTCAAAATAATTCCTCAGGCAGGTTTCTGCTATAATTTTCTGGCGCAGGCTTTCCTTTAGTTTTGGCTCATCTTCCAGAATCACCCGTAGCCTTTCCCCCAGAATAACCAAATCTTTTTTTAAAGTATCACACTCGGTTCCAATTTCTTCCAGCTCTTTCTTCAGCTGCTTTAAGCGGCCAGCCTTTTTTGCAATTTCCGGACGGTTTAGGTACTCCTCAAACTGCCGAATCTGAATCTCGCTCTCTTTTTCTTTCGCACTCCAGCTGCGTTTCTCTGCAAAAGCATCATCCATCAGCTGTTCACTTTGAACGTTCCTGTCCTTCTCTGTACTGAGATTCTCCTGAGCCGTCCGAAGCTGCAGCATTGCCTGCCTGATCTCCTGCCAGATGCGGCTATATTCTTCCAGCGCATTATAGGCTTCCTCATAGGCTTCTTCTGTTCTGCCATAGGGAAATGGCTTGCACTTTTGCAGCATTGTCTGGTATTGCTGGTTCTTTTTAAATATCAGCTGCCGCTCCTGCGCCTCTTTCTTCCCACATTCCTCACATGTCCTTTGCAGCTTGTATTCACATTCCCTTTCCTGGTCTAAGGCAGCGTTAATCTCTGAAAAGCCAGGGAGCTTCTGATATTCTTCCTGCAGCTTTTCCAAATGCTCCTGCACCGCTGTAATCTCTTTTTCCAAGCTTACAATTATTTCTGTAATTTCAGAAATCCGGCCTTCCAGCTCGCGGATTTTCTGTTCCTTCCGTCTTTTTCTCGCCAGAACTCCCACAAACTCAGCACTGCCGGTTTTGCCTGCTTTACCAGCCAGAATCCCCTGTTTGAAAGTCCCGTCTTTCCCAAGGTAAATTCCTTGTCCATCCTCTTTATCTTCATAAATATTGCTGAGAATCCTCTGAACGGTCTCTTTCAGAGCAGGTTCCAGCTCTTCGCTGACAGTCAGACCGGAAAAGCCGGAACCTCCATTCCCTTTCACATACAAAACCGTATCCAAAAAACCGGGACACCGCTTTCTGATATTCTCAAAATCATCCGCAGATACTACAAGTGCATCTAAAATTCCCATTTTCTGGAGCTGAGCCTCCAGCCTTGCACAGTACGTCTCATCCAGATTCTTAGAAAATTCCACAGTTTTATAAAAAGGTACTGCTTTGATACCAGCCCTCTTAAGCGCCTTTCTTGAACGCTCTATACTCTCGTCCCTCTCCGGCTCCAATTCCCCTGAATTCCGCAGGCATGTAAGCTTTTCTTTTTCCTGATCCAGTTCTTCCTCCTGGATTTTCTTCTGATATTCCAGACTGCTTTTTAGATCCATGAGTCCCTGGCGCTGGCGCTCATAATCGGTGCGCAAAAGCGCCTGTACTGTTTCTGCATCTGCTGCCGACTGATACTCCCGAATTTTCTCCACCAGTATTGGAAGAATCCCGCTGTCAGGACTCCACTGAGAGGATTTTTTCTCTGCTGCATAGATATCTGTGATCCACTGATCCACACAGCGGACAACATCTTCCTGTGCAGCCTTAAAGTTCTGCTGAGCCTCTGCTTTTTCAGTATGAAGTTTCTCCAGCTGCGCCGCAAGTTCATCATACTGTCTGGATCGCTCCTCATACTCATGTATTTCCCTTTTACATTCAGCCAGCAGTTTTTTCAGCGAATCAAGGCTTTTTACAATTTCACCGCTTTTCTCATGATCGCCTCTGTCTATCATCTGAAGAGCCGCCTCGTGCTGATCCCACTGAATAATCTCCTGCTGCTCTCCCAGTTCCAACTTGGCTTCCCCAATCTCCTGCTGTATTTGTTCCAGGCAGGCCATGATCTCCTTCACTCTGCGTTCTCCCCGCCAGATCATTTCCTGATAATCCCGGATCTTACTCTCCCAATCGGCAACCTTCCCGGCAGCTTCTTCTTTCTCTCCCCTGGCCTGCTCTAACTTACGGTCGATTCCCTCCAGATCCGCATCCAGAAGTCCAGCCCGCTCAATTCCTTTTAGCTTTTTTTGCTCCTCTAAGTCAGCCAGACGCCGGCTCTTGCTGTTTCTGGCCTCCTCTGTCTCCTGCCGCTTCTGCTCCTGTATGTCAAGCTGGCACTGTTCTGTCTCTATCTTCTGCTTCATTGCAATATAAGCCTGTGCCTTTTTCGCAAGCATATATTGATTATACCTGGTATATTCATTCCGTATGATTTTCACATCATCAAAGGCTCGCTTCAAAATCTCCAGGCTTTCCTGAATCTCATCCATTTTTTCCATAGCATCCACCATAGCGCGCAGATCTTCATCTGTCAGCGTCTGCAAAGAATCATTCAAGATCTCATATACCTTGGTGGGTTTAAATTCCTTGGAAAGTTTGGGAGCGCGGACCTTCACAAGCAATTTAATAAACTGCTCATACTGCTCCGCTTTCCGGAATCCAAAAATGTACTGATTGACCGCTTTTTTATATTCACTCTGGCTCGTCGTAAAAAAATTGTCATCTCCAAGCTCTGTTTTCATTTCCCTTCTGTCATAAGGGATTTTGCTTGAACCAATCTCCTTGTACAGCTTCAGATCATAGCCAATCCTTCGCCCGTCCAAAATAATAAAACCCCAAAAGTCCATGGGTTTTCCTTTTTTTGCCCTCTGTCCAATGGCAATGGTGCGATATTCTTCCGACCTCTCTTTTTTGAATTCCAAAAATAAATATCCTGTGGATTCATCCTTCCCTTCTTCCCCCAGGAAATAATATTCCATTCTCCGGTCGCTGGACCCAAAGGGATCCAACCGGCTCGGCGTACGGTCACCGTCCAATATAAAGGGAATGAAGCTCTGGGTTGTAATGGATTTACCAGACGCATTTTGCCCACGCAGGAGAAGCTTTCCATCCACAAATTCAAACTCTTCTTCATCATATAACCAGAAATTCACGAACCCTATACGGTTCATTTTAAAGCGGTCTTTCACTCCCCGGTACCTCCCTTAAAATCCTCCGGATAAACTCCTGCTGTCCTTCCCACAGACGGAAATATGGTAATCTGCGTTCCGTCATTTCGAATCATCAGCCAGGTTTTCATATATTTTAACACATGCTCCACAAGCAGCTCCTCATCCATTTCCCGATATTCTTTGCTCCACCCGCTGCTCCACTCTCTGCGGCAGGACAAAATCACGTCTGAAATGCGTTCCCTTGTCATGTAAATACATTCATTTTCCTGCTTTTCTAAATTCCCCTCTGAAACCTCTTTTTGTATCCTCCCACAGACCATAAGAACAATCTCCGGAAGCATGGCGTCTCTTGGGTGAACAGAACCATAGCAATCGTCCCCGTCCAATGAGATACATGCCATATTTTTGTATAGATCCAGATTTCCTCCCATGTTATCATTGATATATTTTGCAACCCACTGACGCTGATTTTTTAAATACAGCGAATCTGCGTCCTCACTGTTCTCCCAGTACATAGACGGACACACCGCCAACTGCCTATACACACGGTTGATGCGCAATGCGCCTCTGTTTTCCTGAAATTCTTCAAAATCTGTCTTTTCAAAATCCTCCCAGGATTCAAATATAGAGATACCAGTTGGAAAGCTGGTTGCAAAATACTTTGAATATCCGGTATTTTCATACAAAACTTCCTGTCCTGCCTCCGAGCCAAAGGCCTCGCTGCGTCCCTCATATACCCGGAGCATCTGTAGTTTCTCCATATATTGCAGAACACGAACCAGGGATTTTCTCTGTGTAAAAGAAGTCCAATCTATGGATACATAAGATTTCAGCTGCGCTTCAACATAATCAATCAGCTCTGACAAAAGGAACTGCTCCTGTTCCTCTTTATCCTCCAGATACATCAGCACTACACACAAAATACAGTAGTCCCTGATCTCCATAAATTCCCCGATTCCCATAAACCCTTCCGCATGAGCCGGTCTTTTCTCTAGTTTTAACAAATTTTCCGTATGAACAAGCTTCCAGCCCAGCTGCTCCCTGATAAATCGCTGAAAATTCGGAATATCCCTCTTCACTTTGTAATACGTTTCCTTATCTGTATCCTTACAGATCCAGAAATTCTCTAATAGTGTTCTGAATTCATTCATAATGTTATAAACTCCAATACAAACGCAGGCATAACCAGATCTCCATCCTCGCACCTTAACACACAATTTCCCTTCGTCTGCGTCAAACGATATTCCTGCCCATATTCCGTCCTTCCTGTTTTCCGGGAATTCATATTGGCCTGCGTGATCCACTGCAAAAATGTAATCCTTGTCTCCTCCGAAATAACCTCTTCTATTTCTGAAAATGTGATCTTGTTATCCTTGATGTAATACATAACAATCTCTTTCTGCCGTTTGATCTTCTGCAGATACTTCTCCCTCTGCATGTATTTCTCCAAAGACTTATCTGTAAATCCTCTCCGGTCTTTTTTCTCCCGATAAGCTCTTGTATGAGGTTTCAGCAAAAAAACAGCAGGCTCGTCCTTATAAATACTGTCATTGATACCCTCCCCCTCGCGAGGTTCCAATGTCTTAAAATGCTGTATTTTCTGTACTCCAAAAACATGAGCCGATAGCTTCTGAGCCTCTTCCAAATCCTCACATTTCAAAAACAGTTCCAAAAACTTGCGGTAATCATCCTTCCTGCTGATTCCGCCATTCTGGAGCTGAACGATCAGCGCTGCATTCTGAATAATACTTCTTATTACATCATTCGTGATTTTCAAAACTTTTTTGCACTCACACTCATTTCCCTGTGAATCTATAAACCAGTTTTTCAGAGAATTCCATTTCCCCATCACATTTTCACGTATGCCTGGCTCTGCATTTCCATGAAGCTGCAAAACCGCATGTGGAATATCCAATTCACTCTGTATCACTTTTGACAGAATATATTCTTCAATCACCGGCATATTATCTGACAAAATTTGCTCGATCCGCTTGGAATGACGCTGCAATTCCTGCACAAATTCATTCAAATACTTAATAAACTTGTCCTTATGTACTACAAATTCCACTGACTTCATGAGCTGTTCCGTTTTTCCGGAATAGAAATCCCGCAGATAATCCTGATAATTCTGGTTAAGCCTTTTAAAATCCTCCTGGAGCAATCCCCACCACTCATTGATCTCCTTCAGACTGCTATCTTTTATTTCTTCTGCCTTTTGCAGGCTTTTTTCCAGCCGAACAAAAAAATTCGTGGATAAATTGCCGGATTCCAAAAAAAGATTTTCAAGACGCACCGTGAGACGTTCAATCTCAACCGCATACTCTGACATGGTATAGCGATACTGCTTATTCTTGTAATCCGCTATGGTATAAACCCTTCCAGGGTCCTGGATCGGAGTAAGATTTTTCCACTTGACCAAAGCTTCCAGATCTGTCATCAACTGTTCCATGGTATATCCCGTAAACGTCTCATCCTGTTTAAGCAGCTGGAAAATATCTTCTTTATATATCTGGAAATGCATCTTCTCATATTCACGGTAAAAACACCGCATAATTTTACGGTATACCGGTGCATTGGGAACGGATAAATAAGATGTCTCATTAATTGGTTCAAAATATTCCATTTCTATGAATTGCCTCCGAATATGTATTTACAGGAAATTCTAAACATTCTGTAAACCAGCAGAAATGATAACATCAAGATTATAAAATCCAAATGATATCTTATTCCATCGGATCCGGTTGCTGCAAAATTTGCAACAACTGAAGCCCAGCTTAGTTCACCTTCTGAAAAATATTTTTATGTGTCAGGATATCATATTGGTAATTAATACTCCAATAATTTTTGCTAATAATTCATAATCTTAAGCATACCATAATCTCTAAAAATAACAACTATAAAAACACAGTGTTTTTACCAAATCCGCTATATTTTGTGGTTAAACCCTTTTATTTTCCTTTCAATCCACAATTCTGCATCATTATTACCGACTCCACATGTGTTGAGGCTGTGATTCGGATTCCCGGAAGGCAGACTTCAGCCTTGATGGCCCCCTCTTTTTATATATTCAAATTTTTTGACATCATCTTATCGGCACCTTGGAATCCATAATTTTTGTTCCCTCAAGTCCATTTGATTTGATAAAACGCCTTAATTCGCTTTTGTATACACATAGGTCCTAAAATGATTTCTGGTATTACTCCTGCTCCCCATACTTCTTTCAAACATAATTCTTTATAACTACGTATACCACTTCTGGTTAAACAAAACTTTTTTTATTCCAAATGCCATTGCTCTATCAATTTCTTCAAATTTTTTTTGTATTTTTCTCTGTTCTGGGCCATAAAAAATTTTTCCTACATCATATAACCCCATTCCAAATGCTGTAGAATTCAATCTTTGCATATGTACTCTTAAAGCAGATATATTAAATCCTATGCAAACCCCAGTACATCCCGCTGCATATCTATCCCAATGTGTCAGATTATCTTTTTTTCACATAAACAGAGTTCATATGGAGTGACTTTTTCTTTAAAAACACTATAAAATTCCTTCTCATGCGATTTAATACTTTTGTTAATCAACTGGAAATATCTTTTAATATTTTCATCCTGTTCGGTTTCGCATAATTCGGAAAAATCTTCAAGAAAATCTGATGCTTTATAATACAATTCTTTTTTATCATTTGATGATTTTAAACTAGTAAGCCAAAATGTTTTATTCTTAACAATATTATATAAGGCTTCTAATGTAGTATAGTGATAATACGTTTCTTCTTGTATGCCCTCTGTATCTTCAAAATATTTCATCTTATTGTAAAATTCGTTCATCAATCTCTCCTCATATGTTCAAATACATTTAACAATAACCCAAAACACATATCATACCTTCTAAGTAATAACTATTCCGATGCACAGTAACATTCAATACCACATTTTCTCCAGAACCTAGCTGCATCTATATTTACTGGTTCTACACATATATCTTTCGATGCAATTTTATTCTCTTTTAAAAATTGCTTTATAATCTGCTCTCCAGTCCCCTTTGATCTTAGTAAAGGGATAACTTCAAAACAAGAAATATTATATCTTCCGCGATCACCAATATAATAATACATAAACACAACTCTATTACCAAACAAATTTTGAAAACATCAGTTCCAATAATACGTGTTTATTATTTTACCACTATTCTTTTACATCGCCAATTACCAACAGATATTTTTGTTTTTCTTGACATATTTTTGCACCCAGCATATAATAATAGTAACAGACAGGCAACAGCGTGTGTCTGTCCAAGCGTCGAAGTATAACAGCGTACCGGAAAGCCTTGTTATGCGGAGCTTTCAGTAGGGGTTATGCAGTAACCTCAAACCGGAGTAGGCTTTAGCCGAAAGAAAATGCTTAAAACCGTCTTGCATCAAAGCAGGACGGTTTTTTACTATCATCATCTTGTCAACTTATCTACCTTTATCAGGAGAAGCCATCTATGGAACAGCAGACATTTGATAAATTAAAGATATCAGCCGAAGGCTTTCACTCCCTTTTGGATACACAGTATCATCTGATTATCGGGCGCAAAGGAAAATCTGTAGATATCACCATTGAATTTAAACCTATCGACTTTCATCATCTCATGGGGCTTGGGAAATTAAAAGACCTGCGTATTGCAACGCAGAACCGGGAATCCGTTTTTTTCGGAATCCTGAACGGAACAATCACTTATCCTTCCATCTGTAAGAGTCGTTACATAGGACAGATTGAAAACCGCTTCACTCCTCTTTCCTATATCGAGCAGATTTTTGACAGCAATAAACTGATCTTCCGCTATAATGAAAAACAGAATCAATTTTCCCTAATTGAAGCAGACTACCTTTTGTCCACCGCTTTTTCTGGGAATGATATTTATATTTTTATCAAGGAAAAAGAAACTGTAGGACGATTTTTCTGTCGTTCCTTTTTTCCTAAAGAAAAGAAAGATTATACGATTGGGCAACCACAATACACTTTACTCTTTAAAGAAAAGATTACTGTCAGTACTGGAGAGAAAGTCATCCAGTATGACCGGCTCACTCCCAAAAGCGACTCCGCAAAGATATCTCTGCAAGAGAACCCGAAAAAGGGAAAAGCAGAATAACCGTACTGACCATTCTGCTTTTCCCTTTTTAGCTTCTATCTCTGCTTATAATAACAACATCTTGTGGTTCATCCCCGCTATTTCTTCTTATCACCACAATACGTCATCTTTACCACGACCTCACAATGCCATGAGTGTGCAATAAAGATGCACATTCTCTGGCTTTTCGTTAAGCCTTGGATTAAAAAATGATGCAACAGCCCCCTAGAAAACCTACAAAAATAAGCATGAAGCACCACTTTGCACCTGACATAGAAAAAGATTAGATTTGTTTTTCAGATATATAAGCCAGACCGGCTTACGTGTGATTTGTGTTCTGCTCTTTCTCTATGGTACTTTCCTACTTGTATAACTTCGAGGATATTGTACCACAGATTATTTGTTTCGGAAATTACTTTCCTCTAAAAATGGGCAGAAGAAAACCTCCAAATCTTTTGGGGACTTGGAGGCTTGATTCTGGCCACTTCTATAAAACAACAAAACCATTGTGTCTACTGTACACCATTTGCATCCAACTTTACAACATACATAAACTAAATCATTCGGGATAAACCGTTTTCGCTAAGTCACTAAAATATTTTCTTATACGTGCTTTTTCTTCTGAAGTATTATTATAATTTAAATTTTCTACAGAGATGGCTTTTCTAAAAACTCTTCTAACATAATCATCGATAACGGTCGATAATCTCATTAATTTTTCCCTATCATTTTCTTGCAAATATTTCAAATTCTCTCCGTGAGAACCATCCGAACGCACCCCATAGGCATCTCTCATATTTTCTCTAATTCTTTCTTGTTCCTCACTATCATTCCCTATGTATGCAGCAGTAATGTTGGATATATTCTTCTTATGTTCTTTCTTTATTGCATATATACACTCCAAAACGGAACAATATCTATCTATTTTACTCGATAAGACTCCTGTTCTACGAGCTTCTTGTAATATTATCAACGCTCTTGCAAAACTTTTTCCCTCCGTACTTATTGCTTTATCAATATTCCATACCATTGTTCCCACGCTATATGCATTTTCAACTCGTCCCATTGCGGACTCATCTGGTAATAAATAACGATATACTTCATACATTCTATCAATTGCTTCTGCCATTTCAACATCTGTTAGTCTTATTTCTGATATCGTCCCATTACTCATAGTTATGGTCATATCTCTTGTGTCTTGTGAGTTGTATCCGTTAAACATATTAATCCAATAAATAAAATTGGCTGTAACGCAAGAATCTTTTATAAACCAACACCCCAAAGAAAATGCCTGTGCAAAATTATTTAAATGTATTAACTTTATACCATATTTTTGATCGAGTTCTTCTTTTGTAGCTTCAAATTCATCTTCTTGTGTAGGAATTAGAAAACACATCATTGGCTTCCTTAATACAGCATTGTACATATTTTCGCCTATTTGATTTTTCAAACCAGATTTTTTAACTAAAACCATTATATCCTTTTGTTCAACCAAAAACTTACCATTTGCACCAACAATCATTCCATTCATATTTATTTTTTTTTATATTTTCAGGAATAAACTCGAAACTTTCGCTATCAATAAATAAATTATCTAACCTATTAATTAAAAAATTCATGTTCGCACCTCACTATCATATGCTTGTCAACTATGTATTTAAAATAAATAGCGTATTCTTCAATTGAAATGTATCCTTGTATAATAATCCAATTCACATAAAGCACTAATACCCGTTCACGAAATCGGCAAAGTCATTTACACATTTCTGAAGCTTTCTCAGTTCATTTTGCAACTTCAAAATATCAATATCAAATTCGTGTACATCATCTGCTTTTGCCTGAATATTATAGAACAGCATTTTTCTATTTACCAAATCAAGATTATACGGATAAAATTCTCTATGAGATGTTATTGCAGTTACCATTTCGGAAGCAGTGTCTTCAAAAATAACATTAAAACCTCCAACTCCCCTGCTCTCCATCATTGTTTTTACATTCCTCTCATCAAGATGCTCTATAATATTCCTCGGCACTTTGTTGCTGAGAATACAAAAGTCTTGTTCTGTAAATTGATAATTACTTCTGTTTAACTCAACACGTTCTTTCTTTTTTTCCTGCAAATCAGCATCTCTATTATTGGATTTACAAAAAAATCTATCATTTATTAACCCCAGAAAATAAAACAGACCATCAACATAATAACGATAGTATTGCACTTTATTCTCAAATTTCCGCATCATTTCTTCAATAGGATCTAATATATAATCTATTGAAATCAATGCTGATGAGACGTAATACTTCAATTGATATGTTGTTTCTACTTCATATGGGCGTTCTTCCCTACTATCAATATAAAATCCTCTGGAAACTAATGGCATATCTTCCCCTTCTTTATTTTCAATATTCTTATAACCACAAACCTATTATATTACATCCTACATTTCCCAATATAATCTAACAATATATTTCACCATCGGTATTTATTTTGCGGAAACCTCAAACCTGAAATACCCATATCCTCACAAATTGAAGATAAGATTTTCACAATTTCTTCACGAGTAGAATCAAACCATTCTCCAAGCTGCCTATCACTGAAACAATACATTACCTCTTCTTCACCATATGTAGAATATGCCCCTGCTGCCTTAGCTATTTTCAATCGTCTTCGTAATGCCGATAACATATCTCCAATTACATTAAGTTTTTCACGCCACTCATCATTACTAATAGCTGATTTACCTTCTGATTTTCTTAATATCTTTCCGTCTCTAGTTCTCAGAATACCTGTATTTAAGGCAATTATTGTATCCTCAATTGCTTTATCAAAATCTTCCATTCTTCCTTCCTGACAAATTGGATCTCTAAATGCCGAGCGGTCAAAACAACATAGAAAAAACTTAATAATTTCTCTGTCCGTTGTAAATTCACCTTCTGTCCCTGTCTCTAATTCAAGTACAGCCATTTGTTCTGATATTTCTTTCCATTTCTTCAGTTTATCTGTCGAATATCGTTGTACATCTGAATCAATCAATTTTGAACATGACTGGCACAACCATATTCCATTCTCATACGCTTTTCTTTCTTGGGAAGTCATATTATTATCATATCTAGGACCACCTTTAGCTGCTGCTGTAATATGAGCAGCCACGCTAATATTGATAATTTCGTTTGGCTCTGTTTATAGTGGCTCAGTTGTCAAGACAAAAATCTAAGATTTTTAT